>Ga0116229_10013858_pt1 | contig 11319 bp, 13 predicted proteins | sample S1TSphgellanicum_3_FD_87313 | JGI IMG/M metagenome (GOLD analysis project Ga0116229, IMG submission 87313) | Host-associated microbial communities from peat moss isolated from Minnesota, USA - S1T2_Fc - Sphagnum magellanicum MG | ecosystem: Host-associated > Plants > Peat moss > Unclassified... | reverse complement strand
GCACAAACAACTTGTTTGTTTGTAAAATAGATTCTTTTTCTTTTGTAAGCTTTTGAAGAACAGCTTGGGCCAAAATGAGAGAGCATCATCTTTTCTTTTTCTTTTCTTTTCTTTTACCACGGGGAAACCAGAAATTAACTCAGTTGAGGTTCATCCAGGACTGAAGGTCATAACGGGTATCCAGTGGTTGGTGTGCTGGTGGGTGCTGGTTCACTCTGAATTCTCAATTAAGCTGGATGGGAAGGGGGGTTATCATTGCCATTCCAGCCAAATTGGTGTATTCAAATTGGTGTATACAACAGCCACATCTACAGCGGTGCTCAGTATGTGATCTGCAGAGTAAAATTGGATGAAGGAAAGTCAAAACATGCCGATCTGGCTCAAGAAAATGGTTTTGGCTCAGCATAATTGCACAATCTGCAGTGGATGGCAAAAGGCACAGCAATGCACCTGCAGAAAAGAGTGTGATAAATATGATCTGACTGCTGCTGAGTGTTTCCGATTGGTTCATCATAATGATTGGTCCAGGTGGTTTTCTATTAGTAGTCCGTGACCTAGTTGCTGTCCCATTTTCAGTTTCATGGGTGGGTTTGCAAAACAGTAGGCTACATAACTAAACTTGGATGTGAAAAATAATTTTTTTTTGGCAGGTCACGTACTGAGCACCACTGCTGGAGATGCTCTTACAAAAGACTTACCTATTACACAAGTAAGCAATTTGTTTAGCAAAATGCATTATTGGAGAAGGTGGGTTTAGGGTCAAAATTTCACCATCCATTGTGGAGTACTACAAAGCAAAAAGCCAGAAAACCCGTACAATAATCCAAGCAAACTGAAAATTTGCAGAAGAATGGTGGGTGCTCCTTCAGTGTCCTTGAAGCGGGAAATTTCATGCTCCATTTGAGTAGGTAGCACAATAATCTCCAACAAAATGTTGCAGAAGCAAAAAAGACCACTTGGAATGAAACTATGGTGTGCAAAGTTTTACACCAGTGTTGGGTGGTTTTTACAATCAGGAACAGAGCCCCAGCGGTTATCAAGCAGGTTCTTAGGGTTGATAACCATGTGATCGCACTACAAGGACTGAATAAATGGGTTTAGGGTCAGAGCTAGCGGTTCTTTGATTCTGACCTTTTTCAAATAACCAGAATCGAAGGTTCTCTAATTTCAATATTATTATTTTTGAATCTGGAACCAGCGGTTATTAACAAAATCAAATACCCACCCAACACTGGCAAAGACTCACACATAAGGGATTGCTGAGAGCAAACTGAACAACCCCTGATGTCATGAAATGTGAATTTTGAACCTTGCAACTGTTTGGAATCAAAGGGTTCTTCACAAACTAAAATCCAAACAGAGATGCTCGTCTACAGCTTATCACACAAGAAACAACAAGGGGTGTGTCACACTCTGGCCTTGCCATCTGCATTAAAGAAGTATCTTAAGGCAAAAAGACAAATAACAGAAACTCAAGTATTTCACCATGCAAAAATATAATCTTCAAAAACCCGTCTAAAAGAAACCAAAATCCTTCAACATATTATATAACTCTGTAACTAATCTCAAGTTTCATCATGCAAAAATATAATCTTCAAAAAATCCTCTAAAAGAAACCAAAACCCTTCAACATATTATAACTCTCTCACTAATCTCAAGTTTCAACATAAGCCAAAATGTCATCTTTCAAAGATCCTTGTATAAAATTAGACCTATTGACCTAGGGTCCAAAATCCCTTAACCTACTATAACTCTATAATGAATCTAAACATAATATCCTTGCATTGGTAGGCGAGGCCAACAAACACAAAATGGAGTGTTTTAATCTTTGCACCCTGTAATAATACACCTTGAAACATGTACTTACATCAAGCTCCATGTCCTTGGCAAGAAAGAACATTGAGTCCAAAACCATCTACGCGGCCTCAACGACAAATGTAACTGTACAACATCTCTGCTATTGCTACTCATGTTGGGAAGTGAATTGTTGATAGAGAGTAGTAAAACTTGGGCTATGAAGCTCTTGGTCTTTGTGAGCTCTCCTGTAACTTAGTGTTTAATCTGATAGGAACAACTATTGGGAAAGAGCAAGTGCACATCAGTTTGTTATGGCTGCCATGATTTTCTTTCATGTATCACGAACACAACAAGCTGACACCACAACGGATTGTATCTTCATGTCTATCAAGCAACCCACACAAAATGTGCATCTACCAAACAATTGTTTTTTTGTCTTGCATCACCCAAGTCGCCACGAATGATTGAATTTCATCCTTGTGAGGAAACACTCAAATCGGCCCAAACCTATAGAGTTCACACAATTGCAAAACAACCCAGCTACACTTCTCAATGGGATATGACAACAAGCATCCCACGTTGTTACCTTGAAACCTTATTAATTTAAAGCACTCCCATCTCACAAGGATTCTCATCACCTTCAATTAAATATCCCAATATGTTGACATGAAGCAAGCCTTTTGCAAAACTCATGATGGAGAGTTTTTCATCACCATTCAAACCTCATGTCATATCCATCACTCACTTCATTTGTCATCATTCATCATAATTGCCCATCATCATGGATGAACACTTAACTTGTGGATTGTGTTAACTAAAGAGCTTCAACATCTAATGCATATCCCCAATTCAACCTTCTAATTATAAATTGGCCATGCCTTCATAATTTCCTCAATGATTTAAAGTGTTTGTATCATTAAAACATAAAATGTTTGGAGATTTGTCAATCTAACGGCAGAGAAGATCTCAATATCCATCCAATTATCATCTCATCCATTTTCTTTCTCTCGCACCCTAATAATAATAATAACAACAACCTAAACTACAATTGAATTTAATTAAATCATTTAAAACTTTGCCCTCCAACCTATTTAGATGGTTTCAAAACCTTTTTTGGGGGATTTATTGTTTTATTCCTCTAGTTAACTTCCTACCCATATAAATAACAATTGCTTCGAATCCTTTTTGAACTTGTTTTCAAAACCAGTTTGAGAAAAAAATTATTTTGAAATATGTAATGATACCTTGGCATACATATGATAATATTCATATAAGGAGTGCACCCTAAATTGCATTCTGTTGCAACATGGAAAATTATCAAGGTATTAACACTAATACCATTTGATAAGCCCTTGTTGAGATGCAAGGAAATAAAACCCTCCGTGACCAAACTTCTTATCCTTATTTTTTAAACATGTTCATTTTGTGCATTTGTAAAGGTTAAAATATTATTTTTTCAAATAACAATTTTTGTGTGGATCTACAAATCTAGCCATGTTAACCTTAGATCTGTCGAAAAATGAAATGACAAATGTGCTTTCAACAATGTCCTCAATCTACAAAATGTCTTCCTTTCTTGTACAATTTTTAAAAATTAATTTTAAAAATAATAATAATGAAAAATAATGAAAGACAAAAGAAAACAAGGAAAGAAACAACTTTGAGCCCTAGCTTACATCTTGGTTCTCCAAACTAAGAACTTTCTTTTTAGCTACATTTTATTTTTTTTGTGTCTAGACCAATTGAATTTCCCTTCAAAATGATGTCATGCAAATGCCACCTCAAATTGGTTTGAAATGGTTTTAGATTACATTTGAAAACATTGAGTCCAATTTATGGCTATTGACTAATAAGGTTGTTTCATTTTTTGTTGGACCTTTCCCCCCTTGGAACCTCATATAAAGTGCCCATTAATGTAGCTAAAATGTACATATTGTTGCAAGCTACATGGTTGCACAATGACCAAATTTCAATGTTCATCAAGTCATTTCATGGTCAATTAGTGGTTTAAATTTAATCACATGATGGTTTAAGAGTGTTACAAAGGGTGCAATAAAAGGTTGCCACTTGATTCCTTAGATGCTAACAATGTGCTTTATTCTAGCTTATTCTAGTTTTTTTTTTCTTTCCCTTAATGAATTTGATCAATTAACTAATCTTGCCCATGATGTAAATAGTTGAGATTAGTCATTTCTAGGTTAGTTTTTAATACATATAAATGAGCATGCATTTTCAACACTAAAGTAGATGATGAATTTGATCAATTAACTAATCTTGCCCATGATGTAAATAGTTGAGATTAGTCATTTCTAGGTTAGTTTTAATACATATAAATGAGCATGCATTTTCAACACAAAAGTAGATGATTGATAAAAAGGGCCTTGTCCATTTTAGGTTTAGTTACATTAGGTATTTTGAAAGAAAAATAAATAATTTTTTAAAAAAATAGCCACATAAACAGCACAAAAAGTAGATAGGGTTACAAATGTCACTTACCCATTGGTTCCAAGTTGAAGCCAAAATTTTTACCTCAACCCAAAAGAAGAAAAAAAACTCCCACTTAATCACAAAGCTTTGTGACCAAAGTGCACGGAAATGGATGAATGAATTAGTGAGAACTGTTTCCATCTATCCATCCGGCGTTCTGAACTCTATCCATTTTGTGGACACTGCGTGTGCAGCGGCATCAAGCGCGCAAGCGAAAGGGACGCGAAGACGGAGGAGGAGTGACAGGGCGAGCTCGAGCGCTCGGCTCGAGAGCACGGGAAAGAAAAGGAGGAAAACGGTGGTGGGTCTCAGCATGGTGATGTCTGCTTTGTGCTCTGTTGCGTCTGTAGTCAGAATAGTGCCCCTTTCTACTGTTGCTAGTAGTATCTCGAAGTCGAGCAGCGTGAAGCTGCCGCAGCTAGTGGCGCAACGGCAGCAGCAGCAGCAGCAGGTGTCTGCTGCTGGTAAGTGTATGGCGGCCTCTTCTTCGGTGGAAGTGACAATTGAGTGATAATTGCGGATCCGTCCCTGCAATACGCCAATCTCATGTGGTTCCGGGGTTCCTACAACGCGCAGGTGTTTGTGGGAGAGGATGAGCCCGCAGATTCTGTGGTGCGTCGCTTCCGCAAAGCCGTCATGATGGCTGGTGTCATCCCTGAGTGCCGCCGCCACCGTTTCTTTGAAAGACCGCAGGACATCGTGAAGCGCAAGCAGCAAAATGCGCGACGCAAGAAACCCAGGTAGGTGCTCTAATAGAAAATCTAATTGCTACCCTTGTGAGTCATTCTGGGAGCACGGACTCTCTGTTTTAAAAAAAAAAAGCAAAACCTTGTGTTTGTGTGCACACAGGCTACTGACATGTGGACTGAGGATGAATTTAACGTGTCACGTACTTTTTAACGTGTCCACGCATTCTATGGCATCATGGCTGTGGGAAATAGCATGGCCATTTCTTTGAGCTCAAAGTAGATACAGAAGATCTTGAACTCAGCAACTTAGGCTATTCTTTCTGCAGCTCTTAAAGTGCCCCAAGTATGAAGAGTGTTCTGGTTTTCTGGGGAGCTGAACAAACTATGCCCCCCCAATTTTGGTCCCTTTGATCCCAGGGGAACATTTCTAGTGTCTTCTCAGTGCCAGGCATGCATAAGTCATGCCTTTGGATGACCGTTCAAATTATTAGCTATTGTTGCAGTTGTCTACTATCTTGCTGCAAAATGCTGTTTTTGGAAGCCCTGGATAAAACTTTGTGTATTGTAGTATTCCAGCCATGAATTTTCTCACTTGAGGGCAGTTTTAACCAGGGGTTGAATCTGCAACTTGGATTCTACTATCGGAGTTTTTCATCAGACTCCTCAAGTCCTGGCAAAGGGTCTGTACCCTCCAGCAGCATTTGAAAAATGATTGCTATTCTATTCTGGTTGATAGTTGCAGGGGGTGTCTGTGTGTGTCCACCATTTGCAGGCACCAGTTTTAAAGATATTGCCAGGGATTGATTGTCTTTGCAGATGAGAACTTACTAGAGCAGAGAATCCAAATTAAATAGAACCCTGGTGGAAGAGAATTGTGTGTGGGGCAGGAATGCAGCATATGAGATGTTTGATAGCAGAACGGCTGATGTTACAGTTGGAAGGTTCATTGTTGAGAAACTATTTTGCAATGCAGTCTTTCCACTGCCTTTCCAGAGAAAGGATTGTGGCTTGTAGCTTAGGAAACTAGGAAGGTGAATTCTGCTGGGTGTCTTTGCCTTTATGCATCCTTACCATTGTTGACTGTTTTCTAGGTTTCCCTTGGAGAACGCTTTTGTTCTTGCTTTGAGAATTGCTTGTCTTGACCTGTTGCCTTGCATCAAATCATGGATAACCTTTCACTAGCCATTGCCCTTGAATGTGAGGCAATCCTGTGTACTTTTAGGGGATCGCCCAAAAATAGACCAAACAGAGGTGAATTCAGAAAGATATTTGAGAGAGTAGCAGATCCACTGCACCTGTTTATCTACACTGCCCACTGACTCAGCCTGCTCCATAAGGGAAGCTTTAACATGCAGAACAGTAGCATGAGCTGCCTCCACTTCAGAATATGCATTAGCCTGTGCCTCCTCCACCATCCTCCTCGCATCATCTGATACCTGCCCATCCTCACACCACCTTGCACACAAGCCTAAGATGAATTTCCAATTTTCTGTGCAGAAAAAAGACTCCAGAAATTGGCGTGCAGAGACCAGGGCAAGGCACACCTGCTTGAACAGAGCACACAACTGTCAGGTTTTCTTTTCTTACAGATGGGAATCATATGTGCTATAGATTGGTATGAGAAACCTAGTTCTTTCTTAAGAGGAACTTTTTGGGCACATTGACTTCATGGGTACTTTTTGGGACTCGAATGTGCATTCTTTCAGTACACCCTGGAGAAGTTGCTGCCCTTCTCATTAGGCAGACATGGAGTAGCACAACTGACTGGGTTCCGGGATGGCAGTTGGTGGCTGCAAAACGTGTATTGCAGCCAGGACATTATGAACTACAGGGGGAGGAGCGGCTTGGAGCCTCTCTCATAATATCTCCGCTTGAAGGAAATGGGCTTGATATCTCCACATGCACCATTCAGTGGCATCGTGAGTCAGCTGACAGGAGCAAGGGTGGGCCTATAACAGGTGAGCATCACACTGTAGTAGTGGAGGTAATGCAACTGAGGAACAAACCAAACTTTGATCTTTCTGCCTATTTCTGTCAAAATGTGGACAATGACTGGCACCCCAAAGTAGTTAGGTTATCTCATGTCTTAGTGCAAGCTGCACAACTCAGGGAGTACAGGCCAATGCAGTTATTTCTGGATAGTGACTCCAGGAGACCACACCAGAAATTGAATCCAGGCTCTTTTGCATGCCTAAGGATTAGTAACTTGCATCTTCACACTTTTATTTGTGAGTGGTTGCAGGTGCCACCAGGCCTCAATATGCACTGGAACCTTTTGATGTAGGCTGGATCTTGTGGGTAGGCCTTATTCTGCCAGGTGGTAAACAGGAAATCCTTTCTACTTCAGGACCTTTAGATGCAGGTACATATTAACAAAATGACTCATTTGTGGATGGTGAAATCAAAATCACTGCTTTTCAAGTATCCTAGAAAATCCTCTCTTTGGCCCTGAAAATCTATCAGGATCTGGTGCCAATATTCCTGCAAGTTGACATTCAGGAAGACAGAAAAATTCATCATTCTGCTGAGGTATCTGGATGTTTGACTTTCTTGTAACCAATAGAGGGGACCCTTTGTGCCTAGGATTCCAAAATGATCCAGAATGAATGCAGGTATTACAGATTGTGAAGGATCATCTGGTGTGTGCCTGCAGCTCACAAAAACTCTTCACTGACGCCAAGGATTCCAGGGCCGAGATTTGTGACTCAACACGTTGTCCAACTTCTTCTCCATGCGCTCAAATTTCTTCTCCATGCGCTCAAATTTCTTCTCCATGCACTGAAACTTGTTCTCCATGCACTGAAACTTGTCATCCATCTTCTTCTCCAATTGGTCCACGCGCTGCCCAATTTGGGCCACCTCCATCTCCACTCCGTTGAGTTTCATCTTCGTCATTTCTTGGTTCACCACAACGGCTGCACCAGCCAGTGCAACTCCAACGCTCAGTAAATACTTCAGCTCGTTGTAAAATCTCTGCACATGTGAAATGACATTCCAATGTCAGTCAGACACGATCAAGATTTGCAGAATGCTGATGGGAAGAGGAGGAGGATCTCCTTCTCATCCTCCTACCCAACGAACACAGCACTGTACCCATCCTCCAGAGAGGGGTGCAAGTTTGTTGGCTCAAAAATAGAGTGCTCACCTCCATTGTCATCGGATGTGCTACACCACGCTCCACAATCAGAGCAGGAGGTGTGCGAGCAACAGTACGAAATGAAGAGACGAAGTTTTTGAAAGCCACCATATTTTTTTGCATTTCTTCAAAAAACTTATATCTCCCTTCTTTAGAAAAAATATCTGCAGTCTCCCAAAAGAAAAATATCAAAAAAAAAATCATACATTTGTATCAGACAGCATATTTTTGCTGCATAGCGAAAATAAAACAGGTTCTGACAAACTGGGAAGTGTGGGGTTCACTTTGATTGCCAGAACCAGCGAGCATGAAGTGATTAGAACCTCTCATCTCTTCTGCACAATGTGGGTTGTGACTTGTGACACTTACAGATACTATCTGCACCACCACCTGCTGATGAATAGTGAGTGAGTCATGAACCAGTGTTGACTTGTTCGCATTCCAGTTCCCAATTCAATTCCAAGAGCTGGAACAACAATGAATCAAATGCAGGTTCAGAGTTCAGGAGTTCAGGGCTCCTATTGGAAACACAACAAAGTAGTGTTAGCAGCTTGCTGCTGGGAACCAGAACTAGACTGTGATTTTGAAGTCCATGATTTATGAATATTTTGATAATTTAAGGGAAAAAAATTCTTATTAATCCCCTTGGTATAATTCTCATCATCAACGTAGGAATAAAAGAAAAACATGCAAAATCTCAAGAAGATGTTATCAATAAACAATTGTAACATTATAAACAACAAGATGAAAAGATGAATACAACTCAATAGAACATGGTGTAAGCCATTTTTAGCCTCACACAAGTCATGGGCATGTTTTTTCATGAGACCTATTGAAAACACAACATCCAACAATGATGGAAATCACAATCCTACACATCAACATGTTAAATGGGTAGGCTAATTACATTGTTTTAAATGAATTAGGCATTAAGGATAGGGATTGATCATTGGACATTAGAGGTTTAAATTTTGAATTCTTGTTTAGTTTTGAATCATGTTGATGGTGACTTGGGGATTGCCCAAAGATGAGAGTTTGAGGTTTAAATTTTGAATTCTTGTTTAGTTTTGAATCATGTTGATGGTGACTTGGGGATTGCCCAAAGATGAGAGTTTTGGGGAAAGGATTTTCATTCCTAGACACAATTTTGGGAGTAATAATAGATGTAGGTACTTTATACTAGGAACTACATACTTTTTTTTTGATGTACCACAAATTTGATTTTGCTGTTTGATTTCATTTCAACAAAACATGGGAATTTTTGCTATATTTCGATTGAAATTTTCAGTAAAAAAGAGAAGTATAGACTTTTGTAATGATTTCATATTCATATTGTTGTGTGAATTTTCTATAGTATCAAAAAATAAGGAAATGAAATGTAATTCTATTTCTAGATTTTTTTAATTATATCTTGAAGTACAAATTTTGGTTATATGAAATAACCATGATTATGATGTTTTAATGAATTGTAGAAGCATGCATGTTTAGAATCAAGGCAGGAATTGAGAATGTGTGCATATTGTAATGCAAATATGTTGTTATAGTAAATGTGAAATAATTTTGCATGGATTTAGTCACATTTAACACAACCAAAACCTAAAAATAGCATCACCCTTAATGATGAGTACAAAGGATTGCATAAACAAATGAAAACATACTTATAGTCTTTTTAAATAGATTCAAAGACAATTGCATGTATATTCAAAAACATATAATGTACTTTTGTCATAGCATGTAAAGTTTTCAAGCTACATTCTTAGGTGTTCATTTAACATAGTTTAAATGATATACATTTCTTCATTCCCCTCTTGAACCTTACATCTCCAACTTTTTTTGTTTGCACCAAATCCAAAAACCAATTGCATTAACACAATAAACAAATGATACAAACAAACACACATATTTAAACAAAAAAATAAAAACAAATGACTTTTGGAAAAACAAAAAAAGTAAATGGGAAAGTTGTAGAATAGAATGAAGTAGAAGTCAATCCAATATTTTTCAAATGTGGGCCTTGAACCACACCAATTTAGGGGTTCAAAAGTGGAATCTTAACAAGCTTTCAAAAGATCTCCTAAAACCATAAACTTACATTCTATCTTGCATTCGACCCAATTCCCAGTCATTAAAGGTTTAAATATATACACACAAGAGGAGGAACCGTTTGTTTTGACGGACTGTTTGTTGTTTGAGGCATCATGCGTAGAGATTTGAAACTGGGTTTCAAAATCCCAAGAAAAAAGGAAAACAGAATTCAAACCTTAACTTAGCTGCATATCAAATGAAAAGAGAGGAAAAAAAGAGGGAGCGAGAAAAAGGAAGAAAAATCTGGCGAGAATTTGACCCAATTTTAATGGTTTATGTAATCAGCCTTTGAAAAAGAAATTGGCTAATATATCACCACTGAAAATAAAACGAAATCATCGCCAAAAATTTGAAAAGTGTGTTTTTTTTTCCCTCAAAAAAGCTTCTTCCCATTTGGTGACCTCAAGAAAAAAACAACAATATAATATTATATAATTATAAGTGTAATTATAAGGCGGAATTAGCAGCACAAAAGCCAAAGGAGGTCTGTTGAAGCTTATTATTAGGGTTTAGTGTTTAGAATTTAGGGCTTAGAATTAAGGTTAGGGCTTAGGGTTTAGGATTAGTGTTTTTGTCAGGGATATAAGGTTTTACGAGCTGTGTTGATGAACCCAAATGCATTATGATGACACAAATGGAGCACCTTTTTTTCTTCTTCCACATCATGCAGCACCAAATTAGTATGAGGCACATACCCAGTATCATGCATGAGCCCTGACAATCTCTACAGTTCTGCATATATTTCAGTCATCTGAGGATGATCTCGATCGTCTACTACAAATGTATTGACCTCATTATTCACTTCAATCCAGGTGTGACCTGGTTGTTTCTTGACACCTTTTTCTTTTCCCTGCAGTTCAACATTCACACAGAGATGCCTATTGCCAGTAGCAGTGTAGATGTTTGCAAGAGCACATAACTAGCAGCATTTTCAAGCTCCAATTGAGTTGAAGCTTATCAGGTACTTCATAAATGTTGCTTCCTTAACCTAAACCTAACAACTCTCTCATTAGTCAACATATTCATGGTGCATCATCAATTAAATAACCTCAAGGGTAGAAAGTTGCATGATTATATCCAACTACCCAACATTTTTCAGTTACAAAACAAAAAAAATTCATCACT
>Ga0116229_10013856_pt1 | contig 11321 bp, 10 predicted proteins | sample S1TSphgellanicum_3_FD_87313 | JGI IMG/M metagenome (GOLD analysis project Ga0116229, IMG submission 87313) | Host-associated microbial communities from peat moss isolated from Minnesota, USA - S1T2_Fc - Sphagnum magellanicum MG | ecosystem: Host-associated > Plants > Peat moss > Unclassified... | reverse complement strand
GAACCCCAGATCGCCGCCCTGCTGAGTGGCTGCATCCTTCGGATCGCCATATTTCTTCGCCAGATCCTCGAATTTCGCGCCTTTCTGCAACTGGGCAATGATGTCCTTGGCCTTGGCTTCGCTATCCACCAGAATGTGGCGGGCATGGACTTCGGTCTCGCCAGCCTTGGTGGCGAAATCCTTGTCATAGGCGGCCTTGATGGCATCCTCGTTGACCATCGGGCGCACGGTCTTGATCAGCAGGGCGCGCTGCAGCACCTCGTTGGCCGCATCCTGCATCTGCTTGGCGACCGCCGGGTCACGGTCCAGACCCTGCTTGCGGGCCATGATCTGCAGCGCCTTGCCGGACACCAGATTGTCCAGCGCGGCGGCGAACAGCTTCTCCTGCGGGATCTGCTGGCGCTGCTCCGGCTGCACATGGGTCTCGATCCAGGCGGAAATATCGGCGAGCTTGATCTGGTCGCCATTGACGGTCGCGATCAGCGGGTTTGGCTGCGTGCCCGCTGGGGCCGCCGCTTTGGGGGCCTGCTGGGCAAGGGCGGCGGTGGAGATCACGGCCACGGTAAGGGCTGTGGTCAAGGAGAGCAGGCGCATGAGAACCTCATAAGGGGGCGGCGGCCTTATGACGGCTAGGGCCTGGGAAGGCAAGCCACGGTCCAGCTGTCAGCTTTCAGCTCTCAATCGTCAGATCGGCCGATTCTCTCTGATGGCTGGCAGCTGAAGGCTAATAGCTGTTGTTGACCCCACCCCGGCCGGTGCCTATCTCCGGACACTGCTGTCCCCCGGAAGGCTGCCTATGTTCTCCTCGCTCGCTCGCGCCATCTTCGGCACGTCCAATGACCGTTCGCTCAAGGCGTACCAGCTGCGCGTGCCCCGGATCAACGTGCATGAGGCGGCCATCTCTGCCCTGTCGGATGAGGAGCTGGCCGCCAAGACGGTGGAGTTCCGCGGCCGCATCGCCGCCGGCGCCACCCTGGACGATCTGCTGCCGGAAGCTTTTTCGGTGGTGCGAGAGGCGTCCAAGCGGGTGCTCGGCCTGCGGCATTTCGACGTGCAGCTGGTCGGCGGCATGGTGCTGAACGACGGCAAGATCGCCGAGATGAAAACCGGCGAGGGCAAGACGCTGGTGGCGACACTGCCGGTCTATCTGAACGCGCTGAGCGGCCGCGGCGTGCATGTGGTGACGGTAAACGACTATCTGGCCACCCGCGACAGCGCCGAGATGGGGCGGGTGTACGGGTTTCTCGGCCTGACCACCGGCGTGATCGTGCACGGCATTTCCGATGAGGAACGCCGCGCCGCCTATCTCTGCGACGTGACCTACGGCACCAATAACGAATTCGGCTTCGATTATCTACGCGACAACATGAAATACCGGCTGGAGGACATGGTCCAGCGGCCGTTCAATTACGCGATCGTCGATGAGGTGGACAGTATTCTCATCGATGAGGCGCGCACGCCGCTGATCATCTCCGGGCCGGCCGAGGATTCGTCCGATCTTTACCGCACGGTGAATTTGGTGGTGGCCGAGCTGGTGAAGGACCCTTCAACCTTCGAGAAGGACGAGAAAGCCAAATCGGTGCACATGACCGAGCCGGGCAGCGAGCGCGTGGAGGATATGCTGCGCGAGGCAGGGATCATCACCGAAGGAAATCTCTACGACATTTTCAATGTCTCCGTGGTGCACCACGTGCAGCAATCTTTGCGTGCGCACACGCTATTCGCGCGCGACGTGGATTATATCGTGCGCGACGACAAGGTGATCATCATCGACGAATTCACCGGCCGGATGATGGAGGGGAGGCGCTTTTCCGAAGGCCTGCACCAGGCGCTGGAGGCCAAGGAATTCGTCACCGTCCAGAACGAGAACCAGACTCTGGCCAGCATCACCTTCCAGAACTATTTCCGCCTGTTCCCAAAGCTCTCCGGCATGACCGGCACGGCGATGACCGAGGCCGACGAATTCGCCGAAATCTACAAGCTCTCGGTGGTGGAAATCCCCACCAACGTAAAAGTCACCCGCCGCGACGAGGATGACGAGGTCTATCGTACCGCCGGCGAGAAATACGATGCCGTGGCCTCGCTGATCGAGGAAGCGCGGATGCGGATGCAGCCGGTCCTGGTCGGCACCGTCAGCATCGAGAAAAGCGAAACGCTGAGCGAGATACTGAAGAAGCGCAAGATTCCGCATGCGGTGCTGAATGCGCGTTTTCATGAGCAGGAAGCCACCATCATCTCCCAGGCTGGCGCGCCAGGTGCGGTGACGATTGCCACCAACATGGCTGGCCGCGGCACCGACATCAAACTCGGCGGCAATCTGGATATGCGTTTGCGCATGGAAGCCGACACCCTGCCCGACGAGGCAGCGCGCGCTGCCCGCGCGGCGGCCATCCGCGCCGAAGTCGCGGAGAACCATGACAAGGTGAAGGCCGCAGGCGGGCTGTTCGTGATCGGCACCGAACGCCACGAAAGCCGACGCATCGACAACCAGCTGCGCGGCCGCTCCGGCCGCCAGGGCGATCCCGGCGCCAGCCGCTTCTTCCTGTCGCTGGAAGATGATCTGATGCGTATTTTTGGCAGCGACCGCATGGGCGGCATGCTGCAGCGCCTTGGCCTGAAGGATGGCGAGGCGATCGTTCATCCCTGGATCAACAAGGCGCTGGAAAAAGCCCAGAAGAAAGTCGAAGCGCGCAACTTCGACACGCGCAAGAATTTGCTGAAATATGACGACGTGATGAACGACCAGCGCAAGGAAGTCTATGCGCAGCGCCGCGAATACATGTCGGCCGCCGATGTATCGGAAACCGTGGCGGCGTTCCGGCTGGAGCTGGCCGAGGCGATGGTGGCGCGCCGCATCCCCGAACGCGCCTTCGCCGAGCAATGGGAAACCGCGGAGCTGGCGGCCGATGTGAAGCGCGTGTTCAACCTCGATCTGCCGATCGTCGAATGGGGCCGCGAAGAGGGGATCGAGGAAACCGCGATACGTGACCGGTTGCAGCAGGCGGTGGATTCCGCCGCCGCCAGCAAGGCGGCCAATTTCGGCCCCGAAATCATGCGCTACATCGAGAAATCGCTGCTGCTGCAAATGTTCGATACGGTGTGGAAGGAACATCTTCTGGCGCTGGATCATCTGCGCCAGGGCATCGGCCTGCGCGCCTATGGCCAGCGCGACCCGCTGAACGAATATAAGAGCGAGGCTTTTGCGTTATTTAACGCCATGCTCGACGATCTGCGCGAGCGGGTGACCACCATGCTGAGCCGGGTGGAACTTTCCGCCGAACCGCCGCCAATGCCGCAGGCTTTGCCGGCCGGCATGGTCGAAAACTTCGCCGCCCCCGCCTTCGCCGGTGGCGATTCGTTCGCGGACCCGGACACGCTGCGCATCAATATGCGCGCCGACGCCGCGGTGATCGACCCGAACGATCCCACCAGCTGGGGCGCCACCTCCCGCAACGCACCCTGCCCGTGCGGGTCGGGGAAGAAATACAAGCACTGCCACGGACGCGCTTAGGGCATTCGGGCTATGTCCGGTCAGGCTAAAGCCGCTCTAGCGGTGTAGCCCGCATCGCGCTTGGGCGGGCGATGCGGGGGCGCGAGCAATTGCCACCAACCTGTATTCCCGCATTCCCGAAGCGCAATGCGGGCTATAACCCCTATATCTCTTCCAGCACAATCCTCTGTGCCGGCATCGTCAGCTTGATAAAAAGGTAGCCACCCTCCGGTTCGGAGGCAGGGTCGGAGGCCGCCGCAAGACGATCCGCCGCCTGCCGTTTGAGGTCGTAACCAAAACGGACGGACGATGCCACCTTAGGCAGTTGGGCCGCGAGATACGCCAGTGATGACGGCTTGGTATCGCCAGCCTCGCCGCGGCCACGCCGCGCCGCTACCGCTGCGGGGCTTATTTTCAGCGAGCGGGCAACAAGAGTCTCCATCGTTTCAAGATGATGCGATGTAGCACCGTTCTTGCCGTCACGCATGTCTCGTAGCGCTTTCCGCGCTGCGGTAAGATACGCCCGCCTTACAAAAGCCTCCGCATTCGGAATGGTCTTGAAGACCGACCAGTCAAAACTGGCCACCTCGCCTTCCATGGTCCGCCGCCCGGTCTTTCCATGCTCGTTTCGGACGCTGAAGCGCAGATGTGTCTTGTCCATCGATGACTCTCCCGATCCAAAGGCAAGCTGAGAGAACGGCAATACGTTTCGATAAAATAACATAAACGCCGGCAGATGCAACCCTTGTCTGCACCTGGGTCAATCAGGCGGCCGGCGATGGGCCGTTACCCCGGCCGGGCCCAAATGATCACCTGCGCAAAGGCGTAAGGCGGCTCATCGGTCATTGTCAGGGCCAGTTCGGCCGACATCCCCGCCGGCGTGATCGCCAGCAGCCGTGCCAGCGCCCCGCCGGTCAATACCAGCGTCGGCTGCCCTGTCTTCAGATTCACCACCCCCATGTCGGAATGGAACACGCCCTGCGAAAACCCCGTGCCCAGCGCCTTGGAACAGGCTTCCTTCGCGGCAAACCGCTTCGCGTAGGTGCCCGCATGCAGCGCCTCGGTGCGCCGGGCCGCCCGGGCGCGCTCGGTCTCGGTAAACACCCGCTGCAAAAACCGGTCGCCGAACCGGGCCATCACTTTCTCAACCCGGCGGATATCGCACAGATCGGCCCCCAGCCCGATAATCACGCGTGCGCCCGTTCCACCTGGGTCAATCCGCTCACCGCGCGCAGCCCGGCAATCACCATCGACAGATGCCGCAGATCGCGCACTTCCACATCCACCAAAATCTCGATAAAGTCCTGCTGGCGATTGACGATTTTCAAATTGGTCACGCCGCCATCCTGGCGCGAGACCGCATTGGTCAGATTGGCCAGAGTCGATGGCTCATTAGTGGCGATCACGCTGATCCGCCCGGTATGGGTGTTGGTCTTGTTGCGTGTGCCGCCATGCCCATCGCTGCCGGTAGCGGCAAAATCCCAATCCACATCGATAAACCGTTCCGGCGTCGCGGCAAAACTCTCCAGTGTAGGACATCGTTTCGTGTGAATGGTCACGCCCTTGCCGGTGGTGACAATTCCCACGATCGGGTCGCCGGGCAGGGCATGGCAACACCCCGCATAATGCACCGCCATGCCGGTCACCAGCCCGGTAATCGCCATGCCGCTATCGCGCGAAGGCGGCTTGGCGGTGGCGGACCGCGCCAGCATGGCCGGCATCATCCGCGGCGCCCGTGCCGCTTCCAGCAATTCCGGATAGGCCGCGTGCACCACGTCCTTCGGGCCGATATGGCTGCCGCCAACCGCTACGTAAAGATCGGTCAGGGTCGCGCATTTCAGCGCTTTCAGCGCCGTCTCCAGCACCTTTTCCGACCCGTCCAGCCCCTCCTGCCTGAACGCCCTGGTCAGCGCGGTGCGGCCCTGCTCGATCGTGCTCGCACGCTGTTGCTGCGCCACATAACGCCTGATACGCGCCCGCGCCTTGCCGGTGACCACCCAGCGTTCCCAGGATGGCGAGGGCGTGCCGCCGCGCGCCGTCATGATCTCCACCTGGTCGCCGTTCTGCAATTCGTGCCGCAGCGGCATCAGCCGGCCATTGATCTTGGCGCCCACACAGGTATCGCCAACCTGGCTGTGCACGGCATAGGCGAAATCGATCGGCGTGGCGCCGCGCGGCAACTGGATCAGCTGGCCCTTCGGCGAAAAGCAGAAAACCTGGTCCTGATACAGTTCCAGCTTGGTGTTTTCCAGAAACTCGTCAGCAGCACCCGAATTATCCAGGATTTCCAGAAGATCCTGCACCCAGCCGATGCGTTGCGTTTCAGACGGCGGCGCGTGATCGCCTTCCTTGTAATTCCAATGCGCTGCCACGCCGTTATCGGCCACGTCGTGCATGTCTTGCGTGCGTATCTGCACTTCGATTTTCTGGTTGCGCGGATGCCGCAGCGTCACCCCCGTGTGCAGGCTTTGATAGCCATTGGCCTTGGGCGTGGATATATAATCCTTGAACCGCCCGGCGATCACCGGGTAGGCGTTATGCACCGCCCCCAGCGCCATATAAGTCTGCTCGCGTGTCGGCACCACGATGCGAAATGCCATGATGTCCGAAAGCTGCTCGAACGCAACGTTGCGCATCTGCATCTTCTGCCAGATCGAAAACGCGCTTTTCTCGCGCCCCGAAACCTCCAGCACCTCCACACCGCTCTCACGGCATACGGCGGCAAGCTCGCGCTTCACCTCATCGATCACATCGGCCCCCTGGCCGCGCAGGTAGTTCAGCCTGGCCTGGATGGTGCTATGCGCCTCGGGTTCCAATTCGGCGAAGCTGCGTGTCTGCAACTCGGTCTTTAACGCATCCATGCCGATCCGGGCGGCCAGCGGGGCGTAGATATCCATCGTTTCATGGGCGATACGCTGGCGGCGCTCCAGCTTTTCGACAAAATTCAGCGTGCGCATATTGTGCAGCCGGTCGGCCAGCTTCACCAGCAGCACGCGGATGTCGCGACTCATCGCCAGCACCAGCTTGCGGAAATTTTCCGCCTGCTTGGTGCGGTCCGATTGCAGTTCCAGCCGGGTCAGCTTGGTCACGCCATCCACCAGCCCGGCAATCGTCGGCCCGAAGCCGCGCTCGATGTCGCGCATCGTCACGGTGGTATCTTCCACCGTATCATGCAGCAGCGCTGTACAGATGCTCGGCACATCCAGCCGGTACCCGGCCAGAATTTCGGCCACCGCCAGCGGGTGGGTAATATAGGGGTCGCCGTTATCCCGGGTTTGCGCGCTATGGGCCTGGCAGGCCAGCGCATAGGCGTCTTCAATCAGCCCGGTATTGGCGCCCGGCGCATAGGCGCGCACGCGCTCGGTCAGTTTTTGCTCGCGCGCGGCAATCAGGCCGCCACACCCTTCGGGCGCGCGCAGCGGAGGGAAGGGGAACGTGAATGCTGCCATCGACGCCCCCTTTCACCAAATGCTTAACGGCGGCCGCGGCCGCCCAGCTCTGCTTCGATCGCCGCTTCAATGTCGTCGGGTGACATCTCTTCCTGCGGCAGGCCGGCCGCCTCTTCCTCGGCCGAGATATCCTGCAAGCCAAAGATATTCTGGTCGGTCGGGATAAGGTCCAGAACCTCCTCGTCGGCCGGCTCCGGCTCCGGCGAGCGGGAGAGCGACTTGATCAGGTCCTGCTCCAGCCGTGGCAGCTCGATGGTCTCCTCGGCGATTTCGCGCAGGGCAACCACCGGGTTCTTGTCGTTGTCCCGATCGACGGTCAGCTCCTCGCCGCGGCTGAGGTTGCGGGCGCGCTGCGCCGCGAGCAGCACCAGCTCGAAGCGGTTCGGCACGCGCTCTACGCAATCTTCGACGGTTACACGCGCCATATAACGGGCACTCCAAAGGCAAACGGAATTGGAAACCCTCTACCTAGGGGGGCAAAGCCCGCCGCGCAAGGATATCCTTGGCCAAACCCGGGCCTAGAGCGGCCGGATGTCTTGCGCGGGCAGGGCGCGGATCAGCTCACCCACCCCCTGGCCGAGACGCGGATGCACCCAATCCGGCGCCACGTCGCGCAACGGCAGCAGCACGAAGGCGCGCAGATGAGCACGGGGGTGTGGCAGAACAAGCGCCGAGGAGGATAGGGTGATGCCCCCCATATCGATGATGTCCAGGTCCAGGGTCCGCGCCGCGTTTGGTGCAGACCTGACCCGTCCCATGCTCTGTTCAATGGCCTGAAGCCGGCGGATAAGCACCTCCGGCGCAAGGCAGCATTGTGCACGGACGATACCATTTACGTAGCGCGGTTGATCGGAGGCAGGCACAGGAGCGCTGGAAAACCAGCGTGATAGCACCACTTTGGAGACTCCATCGAGGTTTGCTATCGCCCTGCAGGCAGCCTGGCATGTCTCCACCGCAGGAGCGCCCCAACCATCCGGCAGATTGGCACCAACCGCAATAAATACCGAAATTTGATTGCCTTCCTTCCGTTTTGAAAACATAGCATAGTTATAAATACCTTCTCCCTCCTGGCGGTCCAGTGCCGGGCCCAGGGAGTTTAGAAAGGCCATCGTATGCATTTCCTGCCGAGCGAGCGCGTTTGTCTGTTTATTGACGGCGCGAATCTCTATTCTGCGTCACGCAACCTCGGCTTCGACGTGGACTACCGGAATCTTCTCGAATTTTTCCGCAAGAAGGCCCATGTCATTCGCGCCTACTACTATTCCGCGGTGCTGGAAACCGAAGAATACTCACCGCTAAAACCACTCACCGACTGGCTTGCCTATAACGGTTACACGCTGGTTACCAAGCCCGCCCGTGAATTTACCGATGCAACGGGTCGCAGGCGGGTGAAGGGCAATATGGATATCGAGCTGGCCATCGACATGCTGGAACTGGCCGACAAGATGGATCACGCCGTTCTGTTCAGCGGCGATAGTGATTTCCGCCGTCTGATCGAAGCGGTGCAGCGGCGTGGCGTGCGGGTCTCCGTGGTCTCGTCGATTCGCACCACGCCGCCGATGGTCGCCGACGAATTGCGCCGCCAGGCCGACCAGTTTCTCGAGCTGTCGGACATCGCCCCGGAATTTACCCGGCGGCAGATGGAGCCGCGTCCGCGCGCGCCGGGCGCGCGGGCGGATGCGCTCGTGGAGCCGAACGACCAGCTCTGAACCAATGGGCCAGGCCGGGCGCCCTGATGCCTGGCCGCTCCCCTCATGATCCCGTCTCCCCCCCATGATTGCCAGCTCTGCCCGCGCCTGGTCGCCTACCGCCTGGCGATTCGTGCCGAGCATCCCGCCTGGTTCAACGCGCCAGTACCCAGTTTCGGGCCAATCGAGGCGAAACTTCTGCTGGTCGGCATGGCACCAGGTGTGAGTGGTGCCAATCGCACCGGGCGCCCTTTCACCGGCGATCATGCTGGCATTCTGCTTTACAAAACCTTGCTGAAATACGGGCTGGCAGAGGGCCATTACCTGGCCGACCCTGAAGATGGGCTGGTGCTGAAGGCGTGCAGGATCACCAATGCCGCCCGCTGCGTGCCGCCGGCAAACAAGCTGACCGGCGCTGAAATCGCCACCTGCAACCGCTTCCTGGTGAGCGAATTGGCGCTGCCGAACCTGCGCGCGGTTCTGGCCATTGGCGGCGACGCACATCGGGCGATTCTGCGCGCGCTCGGGCTACGCCCCAATAGCTACAAATTCGTCCACGGCGCCGTCTATCAACTTCCCAACGGCCTCCACCTTGCCGACACCTATCATGTGTCGCGCTACAACACATCCACCAGGCGGCTGACCACGGACATGTTCGAATCCGTCATCAGCGAACTGGTGGTCGTGTTGAGCACGTAAGCGCTGCGAGACTGGTCGGGTGGGACGCTCTCTGCCATCCCACCCCATAGCGGTCAGGTTATTTCTCAGCCAGCGCCTTGATGTTGTCCAACCCGCTGCGATACAGCCCGCTCACTGCCTTGGATGATGTCGCATCGTCCACGCCGCTTGGCGGGGTGAAACTGCCATGCCAGGTAACGATCGATCCGGCCCCTGCCTTGGCAACGGAAATTGTCGATTTGTAGGCCGTCACCGGCAGCACTTTCGGGTCCACCTGCTCGATCTCGTAGCTGTAGCTATGGCCTTTGCGCGCGGTCAGCTTCTCCGTCACCGTCGGGTTGCCCGGCGCGTTCAGCGTGATGACCCGCACCGATCCCACCTTGTTGCCCTTATCGGCCGGGCTGCTTGCCACATTGGGAAGCCATTGAGCGATCGAATCGAATTTGCCTATCACCTGCCAAACGGTTTTTGGCGAAGCGGTGGTAGTGACGGTTTCGGTAACCTCCGTGGCGCGGGCGGTCTGCAAGCCGATCGCAAGAATCGCGACGGCAGTGGTCATGGCTAGGCGAATCATGAAGCTTCCTCGATGTGTTTCTGTTATCGGCGCACGCTCCGGCGCGCGCACCACCTTGTCAAGGGTCCGTTCGGCCAAGGGCCCGTTCGACATTACCTGAATCGCATTACTGGGTCGAACGGGCCCTTGGCTTTTGTTTAAAAGGCATCTTTGTCGGCGTGCCGACGCACTTATGTGCCGACGATGCCTAAGACCCGGGGGCAACGCATGTGCCGCAGACACCCACTCTGCCCAATTTTCTTGGGGGCCGGGGGAGAGGCGAGCCGCTGGTCTGGGCGGGTGGCCGTCAGTCCACGATCTCGAAGCTGCTGGTGGCAACCACCTGGTCGTCCACCACTGTCTCCACCCTGAACTGTCCAACCCCGAGGGCAGCGGCCGGGCGGTGCGTCTCCAGCGTATATGGCGAGTGGCCAAAGCGGAGGTATTTCTGCGGAGTCTTTGAAACCAGCACGCCATTGCGGTACCAGTTCCAGGTACAGCGGTGAATACCGCCATTCTGGTCAAGGTTCGACCACGAGAAATCGACGAGTTGCCACACATAATCGTCGTGGCCAAAGCGATGCACCGGGGTGCGCTTGCCCGCGTGCACACTCGCACCGCTGGTCAGCACCACATTGAGCGTCCTGATCGGTTCGCCCGCGCAGCCCGTGAGCAGGTTGGCCGCGAGCAGGTTGGCCGAACAAAACCCTGCAATCATCCAGGCTCTAGCGGTGCTCTTCATCGCGTCGTCTGCCTCGTCGGTGCTGAAAAGAGTGAGCACCCGCGGGGTGGGCCACATCATTGCGAATCGCGGCTTATTGCAACAATGCCTGCGCACACGCATCCAAAATGGCGTCCTCATCCAGCTCGTATTCGCAATACAGATCTGGAATATCGCCGCTCTGGCCAAACCGGTCCACGCCCAGCGGCACCACGCGCTGGCCGCGCACGGAGCCTAGCCACGCCAGCGCCGCCGGGTGCCCGTCCAGAATGCTCACCACCGCACTGCCGGGGGCCAAAGGTGCCAGCAATGTCTCGATATGGCTGATCGCTTCCCCACCCGAGCGGCGCATACGCTGTGCGGCCAGCCAGCCAGCATAAAGCCGGTCAGGGCTGGTGACCGCCAGCAAACCTGCATTGGGCACGTCCTCACGCAATACTGCAAAGGCCGCCTCCGCCTCCGCCGCGACCGCCCCTTGATAGGCCAGCGCGATCGGCGCGCCCTCGCCAGGCGGCACCACCCAATGCGCGCCGGCAATCACCGCAGCCGCATCCAGCGCCCGCGGCGTGTGCAGCAGCGCCCGCGTGGATAAGCGCAGCCATACCGCCGAGCCATCAGGCGCCTGCATATGGGCGAAGGCCCAGCGCATCAGGATGGCGAGCTCGTCCACATAGGCCGGCTCGTAGCTTGCCAGCCGATCCGCCGCCATGCCCAGCAGCGGCGTATTCACCGATTGGTGCTG
>Ga0116229_10013855_pt1 | contig 11322 bp, 7 predicted proteins | sample S1TSphgellanicum_3_FD_87313 | JGI IMG/M metagenome (GOLD analysis project Ga0116229, IMG submission 87313) | Host-associated microbial communities from peat moss isolated from Minnesota, USA - S1T2_Fc - Sphagnum magellanicum MG | ecosystem: Host-associated > Plants > Peat moss > Unclassified... | reverse complement strand
GGCAACTTCGTGAAGATCGTGCAGCGCGTGCCGGTGAAAATCGTCATCGACGCCGGTCTCGATCCGAAGCTGCCGCTGCCGCTCGGTGCATCGGTAGAACCGAGGGTCGAGTTGCAATGAGCGCGGTGGACTCCGCATCCACCGCGCCGGCCGCCAACCCACCGGCCGACAATCGACCGGTCGCCAACCCCTGGCTGATTGCCATGGTCGTCACGCTCGCGGCCTTCATGGAGGTGCTCGACACCACCATCGTCAACGTGGCGCTGCCGCACATCGCGGGCACCATGTCGGCGAGCACCGACGAGATCACTTGGACACTCACTTCTTATCTAGTTTCGAACGGCATCGTGCTGACGATATCCGGCTATTTGACCCGTCTGCTCGGGCGCAAACGCTACTTTCTGATCTGCATCTCCATGTTCACGGTGTGTTCGGTCCTCTGCGGGCTCGCGAACAGCCTGACGCAGATAATCATGTTTCGGCTGCTGCAGGGATTCTTCGGCGGCGGCCTACAGCCCACGCAGCAATCGATCATCCTCGACACGTTTCCACCCGCGAAGCGCGGTCAGGCGTTTGCACTGACGGCTATGGCGACGGTGGTGGCACCGGTTCTCGGTCCCACGCTCGGCGGCTGGATCACCGACAACTACGATTGGCGATGGATCTTTCTCATCAACATTCCGGTCGGCATCCTCGCTTTCTTTGGCGTGGCGGCACTCGTGCCCGCGCCGACCGTCGCCCGAACCCCCCTCGGCAAGGGTAGTTTCGACTATGTCGGTCTCGGATTCATCATCTTGGGTCTGGGAGCGCTGCAAATCATGCTCGATCGGGGGGAGACCGACGATTGGTTCACCTCACCCTTCATCCGGGCGCTGGCCCTGTTGACTCTGACCGGCATCGGCGGCGCAGTGTGGTGGCTCCTTGTGGCGAAGAAACCGATAGTCAATTTGCGTGTGCTGGCCGATCGAAATTTCGCGCTCGGCTGCCTCATGATCTCCTCGATGGCGATCATCTTGTATTCGAGCGCCGTGCTCATCCCCCAGCTGTCGGAAACGCAATACGGCTATACTGCGACGCTCGCGGGGCTGATCCTCGGACCCGGCGCGCTAGCGCTCATCGCCTTCATCGTCATCGTCGGACGCATCCTGCCGTTGGTGCAGCCGCGCTTCATCATCACCGCCGGCTTCCTGTTTCTCGGCTGCGCATTTCTCTATGCGCATCGTCTCACGCCGAACCTGGACTTCCGCACCCTGATCGAGATGCGCGTATTTCAGACGATGGGCCTGAGCTTTCTGTTCGTACCCATCTCATCGATCGCCTACTCGACCCTGCCGAAGACGCTGAATGCCGATGCCGCGGCGCTCTACACCATGTTCCGTAACCTCGCCGGCTCGATCGGGATCTCGGTGTCGGCTGCGCTATTGGTCACTCGCGGTCAAGTGCACATGGCGTATCTCGGCGCGCATCAGACTCCGTTCTCGCAGCCTTTTGCCGATACGCTTAGCGTAACCACGCGAATCATCGAGGGCACGGGAGTGCCCGCGGGCGTCGCTCATCAAACGGCCCTCGGGCATCTTTATCATCAGCTCATCGGCCAGTCCCAGATCCTGGCCTACATGGACGTTTTTTCGTTGTGCGCGTTGCTGTCGTTTTGTATCGCACCGCTGGCCCTGCTTCTCTATCCGGTCAAGCCGAGCGGCGGCCCTGCCCCCGAAGGAGCTCACTGACATGAATCCTCATCCGGACCATCGCCTCCCGTACCGGCTGGTCGCGTGCCTGTGCTCGGCATTGCTCGCGGGTTGCGTCGTGGGGCCCAACTTCACGGCTCCGGACCCCAGGACGCCGCCGGAGTGGCGCGATGTGGCCGCGGTGCCTGCGGCGGGCGCAGCCCTCTCCACCGAGGCGAACCCGGACCCGGCTTGGTGGCTGACGTTCAACGATCCCGTCTTGAGTTCGCTGATCGAACGCGCGACGCGCGGCAACCTCGATGTCCAGATCGCCGTCATCCGCATTGCCGAAGCCCGTGCAAACGAGCGCGCCGCCGGCGCCGCCGGCCTGCCGAAGCTGACGGGAGACTTGAATTATGCGCGAGCTGATCTCGGCCAGGGATTGCCGCTCGATGCCCTCTCGAAGCCGATCAATATCTATCTGGGCGCGTTGGACGCATCGTGGGAACTCGATTTGTTCGGCAAGGTGCGGCGCTCGGTGGAGTCGGCCCGCGCAGCCGCCGACGTCGCCATCGGCAATCGCGACGATGCGCTCGTGACGCTCGAGGCCGAGGTTGCCCAGACGTACGCACAACTGCGCGCGGCGCAGGCCAGCCGCGACACCGCGCAGGCGGATTTCGATACGGAACAACAAGTGGTGGCCCTCACGCGCGAACGCGCCATGCAGGGACTCGTCACGGATCTCGACGTCGAAAACGCGATGACGACGCTCGGCACCACGGAGGCGGCCCTTGCCCAATACGATCGGCAAATCGCCATCAGCATGAACGGTTTGGCAGTGCTCGTCGGCGAGCCACCCGGTGCACTCGACGCGCAACTGGCTGCCGCTGCGCCCATCCCGCCGGTGCCCCCGCGGGTGCCGATCGGCCTGCCGTCATCGCTAGCGCGACGGCGACCCGACATCCGGATGGCGGAGGCGGAATTGCACCGGCAGACCGCAGAGCTCGGCGTCGCGACGGCGCAATTCTATCCGGACGTAAGCCTCACTGGCATCCTGGCCATCGACGGAACTCGGCCCAAGCAACTCACCAGCTGGGCCGATAAGTTCTACTCTCTTGGGCCGTCGATCTCGCTGCCGATCTTCAAGGGTGGTGAGCTTCGAGCGAATCTCGCACTGACCAAGGCGGAACAGGCCGAGGCCGCGGTCGCTTATCGCAAAACGGTGCTCAATGCTCTGCAGGACGTCGACGATGCCCTCGCCGCCTACCGCACCGAATTGCGGCGTCATGACGCGTTGGACAAGACGGTGGCCGCCCAAACGGTGGCGCTCGAGCTCGCGCGCAACCAATACACAAACGGTGTTTCAACGTTCATCGACGTGCTGACCGCGGAGAACTCGCTCGCGCAACAACATCAATTGCTGATTGACAGCACGCTTTCACTCACGACCGATGTCGTCAATCTATACAAAGCTCTCGGAGGCGGGTGGCAGGCGCGCGCCGGCACGGGTTAAATCAGACACCGACTGCAGCCGTTGGCAGGACTACCGTCCAACAAAAAATGGCAATTCTCGGCTCTGCGCAAGCCGTCGTGGACGGTGAATTGGCGGGCGTGGCCAGTTTTGTCGCCCTGCCACAGCGATACAGAGCCATACGCACCGTCTTTTCGCAAAATATAGTAAACAATTTCGACGGAGCGAAGCGCAGTCGTATCGTTCCGATACCACACGGCGATTTCGTGCAGCGCGTCCATGCCCGCCTCCTCGGGGGACATCCCTGCTCGCATTTTGTCAACGATTCTTGCAGCGCCCGCGATTTTTATGTTGGCTGGGGCATTCCCGCTCGCACCGGCGGAACCTACCGCCGGATCAAGAAACGTTCCGGCACCGATTACGGCGATGTCGCTTGCGATGTCGGATGGACGCCATGGCAGTCCGCTGCTGGTGGCCACGGCCGACATCTCATTATTTTCGTTGAGTGTGCCGATGTAAAAGGGTTCCGCGGCAGGGAATAATGCATCGTATGCCGTGCGCCACGTCCACTGCGGATCGAGTCCAGCATCGACGGCGAAACGTTCGGTGCTCCTAACGAGCGTGTTCAAGTCCTGCTGCGAGGCTGGCAAGAAATGCGGGGCGCTTGTGCTGATTCGGCGCCACGCGGCCCACATTTTACGAGATCGATCGGTCAGCAATTGTTCTTTGCGAAAACCTTGGGCTAGTGCCAGACGCTCCGCACCTGGTCCAATCAGTAAGGGATAATCCGAGTGTTCCATGGCGGCGCGCGCCACGAGAGAGGGATTTTTGATGCCACTGACGCAGGCGACGGCGGCGGCGCGCCGCGTGGGTCCGTGGATACAGGCAGCATCCAGTTGCACTTGCCCATCTTCGGTCGGTAGTCCGCCGCGGCCCGTCGAGTGATCGTCTGGATCATCTTCCTGAGCTTGAGTGACGTGCAGGGCCGAATCGAGCGTATCACGCCCTTTTGTGAGCATCAGAAAAGCTTCATCGACGGCTACTGTGCCCGCCATCCGACAGATAAGCGCAGGCAACCGGGGTACCGTCGGACGCGCGGGTTTGGGATGAATGTGAGCGGCGTGGTCGTGCGGGTCTAAAGGCGTCGCGGCGACTGCACCCGTTGATTGGAAACCTATGAACGGCGCGGTCGACGACGCCGCTGCCGTGCCGAGAAATTCTCTGCGAGTCCACTTCATGCCTGCTGGCTTGCGCGTGGCGTACAGCGAATCATTTCTTCGTAAAAATCCACTTTTGCCATGGATTGCCGCGATAAGGGTATTGGTCAATCTTTACGCCTCTGTTAACCCCTCCGCCATCCACGTCGAGCGCGAGCCCACTATGAACGCTCACAAGTTCGAATGAACCGCTGCCTGCAGAAATGACGCGCCATTGTTCCCATGCGTTGCCCTGGTATGGGTATTGATCGATCAGAGCGCCATCGGCCAATGATCCCGCGACGACATCGAGTGACAGGCCGCTCGCCCCATTGGTCAGTGTGACCACATTGTTCCCAATATTGTGAACGGTCCATTGCTGATTGGTGCCGCCGTCTACGGGGTACTGTTGCATGACCGTCTCGTTGACCGTGGAGGATTCGGGATCGTCCAACGCATCGCCGCTGTGAACGCTGGTGATGACGTAATTGCCATCCGGTATCAGATCTGGACCAGACGAAAGCAGTCCGTAAGCGCACAGCTCTCCGCTTTTTGACTGTGCGGTGCCGAAGCTCGCCAAGTACACGCGTCCATTGGCGATGGTCGGTGCCACGAATTTTGCATAGTTGTCGCAATCATCGCGCGCCGAGTTCCTCTGCGTATTCCAAAGCTCCGTCATACCCGGGAGGCCGAACGCATAGAGGATCCCAGGTTCACTCATGTGCCACGCCCCGAGCCCCCCGCCTTGTCCCTGTGAGTTGGTTGCCGCCCAGAGGATTCCATTGGATGTTCCGTTGGCCGATATCGATAGCGAGGCACCCGGATGGCCGAGCGCGGGAATCGATCCCGTATAAGAGGGCGTGGTGCTGAAAGTGATCCCGTTGAATCTGAAGACCTTCAAATTCCCGCTTTGGCCCCATTCGTAAAGGTTCGAATCGAAATACGCCAGGGAATGAATGTGAGTCGCATTGGCCTGCCAGTTCAGTACAGCCGTTTTGTCGCCCAAATGACCCATATTGGCGGTATTGATCAAGCGCAGATAGCCATCTTTTCCGCCGGTTACCAGCAGCGAGGTTCCCGACAAGAGGAGCGGGCCGGACGAAGTCAGGTCCGCGTCCTCATCATCGAGAGAATTGGCGTCCGTCGGCGTGTGCCAATCCAGCATCGCTAGGGTGGCATTGGCTTTGATGATCGTTTCGCTGAAATTGGTGGCGCCGTCCCAGTTGCCGTTGCCCGTGACCCAATAGATATTGCCCGCGGCGTCGGCGGCAGCTCCATTTCCGCCTTGCCAAATGCCCGCGCCATTGTCGCTCGGCGAAGCATCATGCACACCGACTCGGGCTAACGTGCCCGTCTGATACGCCAAGGTAATGCCCTTGTAAGATCCCTGATCGCAGTGACCGGCAAATGAAAAATAAATATCGCCGTTCGCAAGTAACAAGCCCGTTCGTTGCACCGCCGGCGCTGAATTGAACCCTGGGGCAACGATTTGAACCGGGCTGCCCGCTTGTTCTGCACCCGTAGAAAGACTCAGTGCATGCAGTGAATGCGACGCGGATCCGTTCACGAAGGTTTTGGCCACCACATACAGCGTGTTGTGAGCCAGATCGATCACCGGAGTGCTCATGATACCGGCCGAATACAGCGTATCCGTGCAGCTGATTCCTGCATCATCAACGACGAACGCGGTACCGAGATTCACATGCCAGTAGCGCACGCCGTTGATTGCATCGAACGCATAAACGCTGTTGTTGGCTGTGGCGACGTAAACCACGCCGTGTGTGCCGCCGCCAATACTGACACTGTTGACCACGAGCGGCTGCGCAAACACTTGGTCATCGACGGCCAGTTTGAATAGCCGGCCAAATTGACTCTCGTTCACGTTTGCTTGCGTCAATATCGTTTCGTTTGCGTTCAAGCCATCGCGCAGGTTGTCGCTGTGTTGCGTCGTTATGTTAACTTGCGCAGTGCTCGTCATTGGTAGCGAGGCAGTGATGCTCGCGACGACCACGTACAGGGGAATGGCACGGAACGCGCTTGGTATGATGCTCACTTCGATTCCCCGTGGGTCAAACAGCGATGGGCGCCGTTTTTCTTGTACTTCATGACGCGCCCTCGTCAGGCCGCTGTGGGCCGGTAATTCGTCGAGACCGAGTAAACGCCAGTGGTGAATATAGCTACAAACTCAAATGATGATGTAATGCTTTCGAACGATCGCGTGTAAGACAAAGCGGATTCTTTCAATCGACGACCACGCCGCAGCATAGAAATCACCGTCGTTGTCCATAAGCGCTCACTAAGCGCCGATCCGCCTTCTATAGTCTGTGCGCCAGAGCACCAGGGCCGTATCTGCAGGCTGCGGAACTCGTATCAACGAACGCCGTAGTACGCCCAGATCACAAGCACAACGACCTCAAGAAGCGTGCGCTGGCGAACAGACGGCGGTGTGAGCGTTCGGCATCGTGACGTTTCGCCAATGGAGATCTCGCACCATGCATGCCGCTACCCTGACCCCCGACTACCTGCGCAAGATGGATGCCTACTGGCGCGCGGCCAATTATGTGTCGGTTGGGCAGATCTATCTCTATGACAATCCTCTGCTCAAGCGGCCGCTGCAGCTGTCGGACGTCAAGCCGCTGGTTGTGAGTCACTGGGGCACCACGCCCGGCCAAAATTTCATCTACGTGCACTTGAATCGCGCCATCAAGAAGTACGATCTCAACATGTTCTATGTGGCCGGTCCCGGCCACGGCGGCCCGGCGATCGTCGGCAATGTGTATCTCGAAGGCACGTGGAGCGAGGTCTATCCCAACGTCACTCAGGACGAAGCCGGCCTCAAGGAGCTATTCAAGCAGTTTTCGTTTCCCGGCGGCATCTCGAGCCACGTCGCGCCGACCACGCCGGGGTCGATTCACGAAGGCGGCGAGCTCGGCTACTCCTTGAGCCACGCCTTTGGCGCCGCCTTCGACAACCCCGAGCTGATCGTCGCCTGCGTGATCGGCGACGGCGAAGCTGAAACCGGTCCTCTCGCAGCGTCGTGGCACTCCAACAAGTTCTTGGACCCCATCACCGATGGCGCCGTGCTGCCGATCCTGCACCTGAATGGCTACAAGATCAGCAATCCGACGGTGTTGGCGCGCATCGAGGGCGAGGAATTGGATCAATTCCTGCGTGGCTGCGGTTGGACACCGCGGTTTGTTGAAGGCGATGATCCGGTCACCATGCATGAACTCATGGCCACGGCGGTCGATTGGGCGATCGAAGAGATTCATGCCATCCAGACCAGGGCACGCGACGAACAGGATGCCTCACGACCGCGATGGCCGGTGATCGTGTTGCGATCGCCTAAAGGTTGGACCGGGCCCAAGGTCGTCGACGGGCTGCAGATCGAGGGAACCTTCCGCGCCCATCAAGTGCCCATGCTCGTGGATCCGTCGCATCCGGAAAACGTACCGTTGCTCGATGCATGGATGCGCAGCTACAAACCGCAGGAATTGTTCGATCTCAATGGCCGCCTGCTCGCCGAATTGGCGGAGCTCGCCCCCCAGGGTGAACGCCGGATGGGGGCGAATCCGCACGCCAACGGCGGCATGCTGTTGCACGACTTGGCCATGCCGGACTTCGCCAAGCACGCAGTGCAAGTGGCCTCCCCCGGCGCCGTTGAAGCCCAGGATACGCAGATCTTGGGAACTTTCCTGCGCGATGTGGCCAAGCTCAATCGAGGCAAGCGGAACTTCCGCATCTTTGGTCCCGACGAGACGCTATCGAACCTCTTGGGTGCCGTATTCGAAGTCACCAACCGGCAGTGGGACGCGAGGCAGTTGGGAAATGACGAATTCCTCGCAGCAGAGGGGCAGGTGCTCGACTCGATGCTGAGCGAACATCAGTGCGAGGGTTGGTTGGAGGGCTACTTGCTGACGGGACGGCACGGATTGTTCAATAGCTATGAGGCCTTCATCCGCATCATCGACTCGATGTTCAGTCAGCATGCGAAATGGCTCAAGGTTTGCCTGGAACTGCCCTGGCGCCGCAAGATTTCATCCTTGAATTATCTGCTGGCCTCGCACGTGTGGCAGCAGGACCATAACGGCTTCACCCACCAAGATCCCGGTTTCCTCGATCACGTGATCAACAAAAAGGCCGATATCGTTCGGGTCTACCTGCCGCCGGATGCCAATTGCCTCCTGTCGGTATTCGATCACTGTCTGCGCAGCCGTAATTACGTCAACGTCGTGGTGGCCGGCAAGCATGCGCTTCCCCAATGGCTGACGATGGACGCGGCCGTGATCCATTGCACCGAGGGTATCGGCATCTGGCAATGGGCAAGCAACGATCAAGGCGCAGAGCCGGACGTCGTGATGGGCTGTTGCGGCGACACGCCGACGCTCGAGATTCTGGCCGCCGTGTCGATCTTGCGTGAGCATTTTCCGGATCTCAAGATCCGTGTGGTCAACGTGGTCGATCTGATGAAACTACAGTCCTGCTCGGAACACCCGCATGGGTTGTCTGAAGTCGATTACGACTCGTTGTTCACCACGACCAAGCACATCATCTTCGGGTTCCATGGATATCCATCGCTGGTCCATCGCTTGACCTACCGGCGCACTAATCGCAACTTGCATGTCCGCGGCTACAAGGAAGAAGGCACCATCACTACGCCATTCGACATGCGCGTGCAGAATGACCTCGATCGCTTCCATCTGGTCATGGACGTGATCGACCGGCTGCCGCAACTGGACAGTCGGGGCGCTTACCTCAAACAGAAGCTCCGCGACAAGCTCATCGAACACAAGCATTACATCAATCAGCACGGCGAGGACATGCCCGAGATCCGCCACTGGAAGTGGGGTCAGCACACCGCGGGTGTCATCACGCGGAAGGCGAGTTGAGCCCGTGACTGGATTGCGGCACGACGCAGATTTCGAGAGGGGCTCTTCCAATGGGAAGGCCGCCTACTCGGCAGGACTCCATTACTCGCTGGATCACGTTCGACTGAACGTCCGGCAAGGAAGCGAAACTCTCGATCCCAAAGCACAGTTGATAGGCCACCAAGCTGTCCTTGAATCCGCAGGCATACGCAGTCGGCGGAATGAGTTTCGAAACGTCCGGGCTTGCCACGGCCGCGAGACGCAGCAGCTCGAGGACGCGCGTCGCGGCAATGGAATGGTCGATCTGTATGGCAATGGTGACGACATACGGGTAGTTGAGTGGACGATGATTCCGGACGATGGCTTTGGCAATCACGCTGTTCGGGATGATGATAAGATCATTGACGGCGGACCTCATTCGTGTCGCCCGCCAATTGATCTCCATGACTTCCCCCTCCACGTCCCCGTTCAACGTGATCCAGTCACCGGCCCTGAACGGATGCTCGATATTGATTGCAAGACCGGAGAAGACGTCCGCCATCGTATTCTGAAGCGCCAGACCCAAAACGATCGCCAGGACTCCCGAAGTTGCGAGAACCGCGGAAATTGGCTGCTTCAGTACCGTTTCGATGATGCCGACGAAGGCTACGACGTATATCAGCGCCGAAGCCAAGTCCGCGAACAGCCGGCGGGCATGCGGTTGGTTGTCGTGAGGAAAGATCGTCTTCGACAAAATCAGTTCCAAGATGCTCTTGAGCAACCAAGCCCCGAGGATCCACCATGCCAGACCGATCAACTGTATCGGCAGGTGAATTCCCGCAGGTTCCTCGGCAAACAGATACTGGCCCACCCAGTTGCCCGGGCGCGGAAAGAGCGCCGTTATGATGAGCAGCATCGCGCTGCCCCAGAGCAGTGAACGATAGGCGCGCAGCTTTGCCAATCCGCCGCAGACCGCGAGCGCAATCGAAACGACGAAAAGACACAGGGTCCAGACTGACATCACCGCCAAACTACCGGCAACAAGGTTCGTTGACCGTTCGACAACGTACACTTCACCCCACAATGCGCGATAATCGCGAAATGGACTGCGTGTCAATGGCGATATGGTCGCTATTCACGTCCTATCAGGCGACCGACGATGCGTTTTTTGATCTTTTCACCAAACTGCGGTCAGACAGGCTCATACCCCAAGCCAAGCGAGACGAGCCTACTCGCTCTCATCTTTCCCAGAGCACCAGGCCATTCTCGAGCGGCACATTGACGCCGGGACAGAACGGTACAACGCGCACGGTGTAATCACTCGAAGGGCGATCCGCCGGCACGCTCACCGAATAGAGCGCCCGCCCCACACAATCGCAACTGCCGTCAGCACGCTTCATGGTGACCCGTACCGAATGACCACTGGTTCGCGCGTCCGCGTACAACTCGACGATAACCGCATGCGGGTCCAGGACTCCAAGCGATACCTCGATGGTGAACTCAATTCGACCATCCGACCGTGTTATTCCAAGCCGGCCCAAACGCAGCGTTGGCCATTCTTTTGTCAGTTGATGACGCCATTTTGTGATTTTCAGACCTGGGTCGCCGCCATGTTGCGCTCGCGCGCGATAGCCGGCCGCGGCTGGCACATAACATTCCTCGACATAGTCGCGCACGCTGCGGTTGGCGGAGTACGTCGGGGTCAGGCTTGCCATGCTTTCTCGCACACGCGCCACCCAGGCGCTCGGAATAGCATCGGCGTTACGCGAATAGAACTCCGGGATGACCTGACGCTCGAGGATTTCGAACAGTTGGGTGGCTTCGATGCGATCCCACTCGGGGTCGCCCCCGTGGTCTTGTCCGTCACCGATCGCCCAGCCCACCTTGGGATTGTAGGCTTCTGCCCACCATCCATCGAGTTCGGACAGATTCAATCCGCCGTTGACGAGAACCTTCATGCCACTGGTCCCGCACGCCTCCCAAGGCCGCTGCGGCGTGTTGATCCAGACATCGACGCCCTGCACCAGGTGTTCGGTCATTCGCATGTCGTAGTCGCCCAGGAAAATGACGTGCGGACGCACTTGGGGTCGACGAATGAAGTGAATCCAGTCCTCGATCAGGCGCTGTCCGGCGAGATCCGC
>Ga0116229_10013854_pt1 | contig 11323 bp, 10 predicted proteins | sample S1TSphgellanicum_3_FD_87313 | JGI IMG/M metagenome (GOLD analysis project Ga0116229, IMG submission 87313) | Host-associated microbial communities from peat moss isolated from Minnesota, USA - S1T2_Fc - Sphagnum magellanicum MG | ecosystem: Host-associated > Plants > Peat moss > Unclassified... | reverse complement strand
TTTTTTTTTTTTTTTTTTTTTTTTTTTTTTTGTTTTTTTTTTTTTTTTTTTTGTTTTTTTTTTTGTTTTTTTTTTTTTTTTTTTTTTTTTTTGGTTTCGCTGTTGTTTTCATTGTTTTTGTTGTTGTTGTTGTTGTTTTGATAATTGCATTGAGAAGTGTGGGTTTCTGTAACAACAAATTTCTGAAGACACACCAATTTTTTTTAAAAGAAAAAAACTGAGTTGCAGGGTTTTATTATTGTCTTCTTACCATCTTCTCACTTAGCACACAATGCATTATTGTTGTTGTTGTTGTAATTTCACATGAACTACTTGTAAAAGCTTTTTTGTTGTTGCTGTTGCTGCTGTTGGATTTTAGTTGTTTTTGTCCTGTTGTGTGTGTTTGTGTGTGTGTGTGTGTGAGAGAGAGAGAGACTTATATAATAAGATTGCTTTGCTTTTTGCTGTCGGGGTGTCATGACTGATGACAGTAGATTTCAATCATCTCACATGCACATCATCATGTAAGGGAGGAGGAGGAAGAGTAGTAAGTACCTTGTAAGAAAGGTATTCTGTGTCTACATCTTGCATTATTGCTGATCTTTGCACCACGTGACACTTGAGAGAGAGAGAGAGCATTTGAGTGTGCTCATGTTCAAACAGCAAAACTCTTGACAGAGAATGAGCATTTGACAGTGAGTGTCTGCTGAGATGAAATTACAGCAAACAGAAAACTACAAAAAGCTTGAAATTACAGCAAAAAAGAAACAAAAAGCTGATGACCCCTATCATCATCATCTTCATCATCACCTGGGAGCAATTTTCTCATGGTTTTAACAGACTCAAATATTGGCAGTAATGGAGAAAACTCGGTCATGATGCTGGCCAGCTCAATCAAAACTAAAGGAGAAGGAGAAGACCCAGGGAAAACCAGGAAGAAAGTGGGACATGGAAGAGAGAAAAAGAAGAAACAAATCACAAAAGGAGAGCTTAGAAGAGGAAGGAGATGACACCAGAAAACTGAGAAGAAAGGAACACAGAAGGAGAGAGAAAAAGAAGAAAAGAAAAGAAAAAAGATGAAGAGAGATCAGAGAGACAAGAAAGAGAACTTTATGAGCAAAGGTTCTTTTCCAGGCAAAAGAATTACTGCAAAATGAAGTGCAAAACAAGTTCAGGAAGGACATAGTAACAGGGTTGCCTTCCTAGGCTGCTTCACAGCTTTGAACAATCTTGATCATGTTAAGCCATGCACAATGGCCACTAAATTGTCAGTTACAAAAAAAATTGTGAGTTCTGGCTCCAGACATTCCTGTGTACTATGATTCAAATTGTAAATAGGATCCTGCAGCACTCTGAAATTCTCAGCATAGCATCATTCCAGTGGTTCCTTCTGAGGTTTGCCTTCAATACAGTTTTGGCTTTTGACTGATCAAGTCCAGCCTGCCTAGAACACGAGTCAATGCTGAAATACATGGTCCACTCATCACAGTGGGTTGAAAACCACAAATTCAAGATAGTAGTCAGGATAGGACCTTCCTGAGGCAGCAATTGTCTCCAGTGCCTCACTGAAAATGAGTGACTAAATTACAAGGAGACTGTATTACATAAAATCACCAGAGCCCCTACCAAGCATGGGACACCCATGTCCTTTCTGGCTCTCTAGACTCACATGTGCTATTCTACTGTAGTGGAGATGGCAAGCTTGCACAGCTAGTAGCATTCCCACTGTGCTTTTCCCAACCCTCTCCTCTGTGGCTTGGACTCAAAACCTCTCTGCTGCAGTGTCTTGAATTTTATGCATTCTTTATCTTCCCAGCCATGGCCATATCAGTTTTGTGTTGCAAAGTTGAGTCTTGACTCATGCCTATACTGGTTTCTGGCTGGATAATCTGCTCCAGGTCTTGAGTTGTACCTGTAGTGATTGTTTCTGTATCCAATGAGGCCTTGTTCTGATGCATATGCTGAGTCATGTTTGGCTCCAAATCTATCATTGGCAAGATTTGCCAAATTGTTTACCCTATTTTCACTGGTGGAGTCCAACGAACTAGCTCCATCTCCGCTTGTTGTTGTGCTGAAATTTGCCCAACCATCTTGCTCTTCAGAGCTGGAGTTTGCCCAACTGCCTCCACCTCCCCTGTTTTCTACAGCAGCAATTGCCTGACTATCTTGTACCCTGCCTTGACTGCCAGCATCTCCCCAACGACCTCCACATCCACCCATGGTGAGGTTTGCCCACCTGTCTTGCACCTGGTGGTCCCAGTCTTCTTCAACATAGGGGTTCCCTGAAACCACACCTCCACCTCTGCTCTTTTCAACGGTGCAGTCTGCCCAACCATCATGCACCTGGTCTTCCATGGAGGCTCCCCGGCAGATCACACCTCCACCTATCTGATGTTCATTGGCAGGGAACCTCCAACTATCTCTGCATTTCTGTTCACCTGTGAGATCTACCCTACCACCTGCAACTTCTTGCTGGTCCATTTGTGCACTTGATTCCATGTACCACTGGTCCCTGTATAGCTGAGAGGGCAAACTTGTGACACTAGCATTCTGCTCATACTGTCCCCAGCTACATACACTTCTGTGGTCACTGGTGAGGTCCCTCTCATGTCTCCACTGAAACAAAGTGCCATTCCTGCTGTCTCTGTGATTCCTGTATGGTGGGGAGGGCCGATTCAGAGGGCCATTATCATGCTGAAGGTGATGTCCCCAGCCTCTGCCTTGAGGTGCATTTTGGTCTCTCCTGTCTTCCCTAGTCTCAACAGACCTCTTGCACTGAAGGAATTCACCACCATGGTACTTGCCTTTATCCCATCTGACATCATCTACTTCCCTATCAACTTGAGGTTCACCTCCAGGCATTAGAGGTACAGTTGGTGCATCAAATTCTCTGCTGTCATCTATATATTGCCATCCCCCGCCCTGGATTGACCTCTTACACTGATTAAATTCACCAACATATTGGTGAGCTCTATCCCATCTGACCTGGGCTGCTTTCCTGTCAACCTGAGATCCAGCACCAGGTGGTAGAGGTACATTTGATACATTGTGGCCTCTGCCATTTCCCGTATGATGCAATCCCCTAATCCAAACCAAACTCTTAGGCTGAAATAACTCACCACCATAGTGGTGAGCTCTATCCCAACCAACCTGGCCTGCTTCCTGCTCAAGCTGAGAACCACCTCCACATGGTAGATATGCATTCAGTGCATTGTAGTTCTCCTCAAAATGATCCCAGTCCACACCTTGGTTCTCTCTGTCCAACTCACTTCGGGGCTGTTTACTCCACCTACCATCTTCTAAGGTTCTAGGACTGTGACCTAGAATACCCTTCCACTCATGCTTGGTTCGTTTGCCCAATCTCTCTACTGACCTTGGACTATGAGTCCACTCTTTACAAGAATAGCTTTCTTCAACTTGATGTCCTGGAATAGAGGTTCTCACAGGTTCCTGGTAACTGTTTCTAGAGCTCCCATGAGCAACAATGGCAGACCCTGCAAGTTTTAAATTAGAAGCCCAATTTTCTCCTCCATTAACCAACTCTGGCTGATCTACTCTAGTGAGACAGCCGTAAACTTGCCAGAGTGAACTTGCTGCTGTGATGCTTGGCTCACCTATTGGGTTTTTCTCCACATACACCTGCACATTCACTGAATCTCGAAGTCCCTCTAAATATTGCCGTAATGTACTACCTACAAAACCCAAACCCCACCTGTGAAATTTAGATGAATTGAAGATTCTTTCTTGGAAGCTTGAATAAACTGATCATCAAAGTCTCTCATCTGTCTGTCTCTAATATGAAATTTCTTCAGGACCTGTCATCAACTGCCAACAAATTCTCTGCAATGCAGTGGAAGACAAAAGAACCAATCCCAGGTAGGAAATGACCTTTTACCTAAAAAGTTGTCATCAGATTCATGTGCTGTATATGTCTGAGGAAAAATTGCTGTGTTTGGCTGCATAGGGACATGTACACAGCAGTCAATTGATGGTTAAAAGTTGGTAAGAAGCCAAGAACACATGATCTACATTCTCAAGAAAACAGTCTATATTGAAATCTGAACACCAACTATGCAATGAGACCTTGATTGTATAAATTACAGCAAAAAATGAAGCATAACTTGCTGGATTCTTAAGGGCTTACAAAAGACAGCAAACAAATGATACAGAACTCACAGGATTTTTTAGGGCTTTGTGTGGGGAATCATCCACAAGGAGGCAGTTGGAGGGTCCATATTCTCCGGGCTTGAAGGTTGCCCATAACCTTGACAACTCTTTCAGAAAGACAGGTTTGTGCTTATTGTCAGGATGCTTGACTGCTGTCCGTGTGCAGTGTGTCTGATGCTGCAGAGCCACCAATATAAGGCAGATGCAATCAAACTTCAAATCCAACAGAATTTGCATGCACCTAATTCCAACATACCTTTCTACCGCAGAATAGAACAGCACCAGAGGAGGGAGGGAGAAAATGAATGAAGGCAAATAAGAGTCCAAGATTGCATTATTGCTCAAGAAACAGTTAAGCTCTCCATGATTCAGAAGCAGAGATGTTACCCAGGAAAATGCAAGCTGATGCCTCAAATCCTTGAACACAAACTCCACCAGATTATTCACATTGAACCTACACATGCAACCCGCCACATTCCATCTCACTCATAAGCATTTTGGAAAAGACTACTGCAATTGGGAAAAAAGCACTTTGAAGATTGCAGAAAAAGCCGTGACATATTTAGACATGCAAAAAGGCCGATCGAAACTCACGCTTGTGCCGAAGACCAGATTCCAACGGTAAAGTTTTCCAAGCAAAATCGAATGAACTCTTCACAAAATGGCCTCTTGTACACTGCGGGAGAAGAAAACAAACAATCAAACAAATCCCGAGTCCTCAGCAGAACTCCTTCCAGAAACATGACGTCGGAGGCAAAACCCTGATAATCCGCAGCAGGGGGATGCAGCAGAAACCCTAAGATTACCAAGAAAGAACGTAGAATTGAAAACCTTTTTTTTTCTTGACAAAGGAATCGTTGAACGCCACAATCACGACATGGAAAAAAAATTCTCCCGCAAAAAAAAAGGGGAGAGGGAAAGAAAGAAAAGAAAAAATGGAGCATAGAAGTATCACCGTAGAAGTTGCCGAGCTTCACGTGATACGGTTCGGGAGGCAAAGGCTCTTGCTTGTAGTATGTCGCCACCAGAAGCCCGTTCACGTCCAGAACCAACAACTTTTTCTGACTGACGACGATGGGGACGACAACCGCTGCCGTGGCCGCAACCACCTGCTGCTCGCCCAACTCCTTCCCCTCCCGATCTCCTCCGTCGTCAGCCATTCCGGCATCCGCAAAGCTTGCCGCTCTCGACGACGAGAGCAGCGGCAGAACACCGAGAAAGAGAGAAAACCACGTATATTGATGGTATAATTCATGCATATACATAGTATAAATGATGGTATACTTAATACATGTACATCGTATAAGTATTATATACATATGGTATAATGAATATATCTACCTAGTATAACCTCAGGTATTATACTGCACTTGTACAGGTATAAAGGCTGGTATTGCCTCAGGTCATACCCGACTGGTATGTTCTTCAATACCAATACCCATACCACTACCATACACTCAGGTTGCACTGGGCACCCTATGTACCAGTACAACACTGGTATATACACCGTATGTGTGGGGTTTTCTTTTCTTTAAACGCCCTGTTTGTATAGAGAAGTGTTACAATGTTAGTGCATAAAATTCACACAAGTCTGGAGGGTCTTCAGTTTAAATCCAGGAGCAGTTTTATTAAATTATTTGTCAATACTGAAAGTGGTTCTCTGTGAGGAACTTGCAACCGCTCGGGAACCTGATGTATTTGAGATTGTGCATGGTAAGATCGGGGAGGTACAGCAGAAGAAGAAAATGACATTGTTCTGAATAGAGAGAGAGAGAGAACACAAAAAGTGTGGAGCTTGATTGCAAGCTTATGAAGAAGGCCACCTGAGGAATAAATATGCTCTGGCTCTATGCACAATAATTTGACTCCAAAAGAGAATGAGAAACAAAGGAGACATTCTAGTTGTATGCCTGCATGTATGATAGCTTGCTATACATGATGGATGGACGGATAGTTCCATAGTGGGCAACTGAAGGTTTAGGTGCAGGGTGAAAATGGATCCAGACCAGCAGAACAAAGGTACAAACTGGATAGAACCCAGCTCCATGGTTGCTCATGACCTTGGTATCATAGCAACAAACAGGCCTACAATTAGGAGAAAGACAACAAACCAGCCTCTGTGACATTGGAGTATATGGAGCCTCATTCAACGATACGTCAGGCAACCTTGAAGGAGACTGTTCATGAAGAACAACATGAAGCTGTGTGAGACAGCTCATGAAGAATGATTATGGTTTGATCAAATGAGTAGAATCTGTGAGTGAACCTTCTTCCCTTGAACAACAAACTTAATTTCTTTCAGTCCCTCAATGATGGACAGACAAATTCACAGCAAGATTATATACCATACTGATTGACAGGTCAAAAAAATACACCTATCTGTACACCAGGAAAAACAAACTGCAAGAGAGCAGATGTGAACAAATTGAGAGGGGGTTCCTACACACTAGTAGAAGTACTTGACCTACTGAGAGTAATAGGAGCTCCTCCTCTTTGTGGAGCTTTGTTCAAGATGCCCCTACCAAAGTATTCTGCAATGACTGAAAACCCATCCTCTGAATTGCGCAGTGACTGGAAAAACCTATCATGGTCATTTGCATTTGCCTCAAGGTTTCGTTTCATATCCAGGACATGGCGGTTGGCTGGAGCGCAGACAGGACACTCCTTCTCATTGTCACCCAAGCAACGCTGGTGGAACGAATGCATGCAAAGAAAATGGACAGCTGGCAGATCAAGGTTTGACGTACATGCAGTACATTTGCTGAGCTGGAAGATTCGAGCACGAGACCGCAGCTCCTGGACCTCAGCACGCATGGTGGTGGTTTCTTCCTACAGAAAGTAACCACAGAAGTCAAAAGAACAACTTCAGAAAGGCTTTCTTCCTCAACCCCACAACAAGAGTATAGGCAGACAAATCTGCAGTCCATACAGAGAGTCCCAAGATTTGAGAATATCACATACCTGATATTTCTCAATGGCTTTGCGATCTTCATCAAGCAAGCGAGTTTCGAGCTGGAGCTGGCGTGCAATATACTCTTTAACAACTGAAAGTGTGAGTGCTGGATTCTTTGCTAGCATTTGCAGGACAATAAGAGGGGGAAGCAAATTGTCACGCTCAATATGAACCAACACTTCCTTCACTTCATCGGCACAATTCTCACCTCGCTCACCAAAATAAGCCAGCACATCATTCCATAGTGACAGATCACTGCCTGGCCCTGCATCTCCAAGACGTTTGCAGGTTGAAATGAGCCCTGCATAGTCACCATCCTTCATGTAGCAAGCCAGAACTTCTTTGTAAAGCTTCATCTTCTCAAACAAGAACAATAGCCCATCCCGGAATTTGTGCATCTGGCAGAGTACAAGGGCAAGATCCTTATCATAGCCAGGATTCTGCTCGTGCAGACCCCAACCACTTTTCAACAATGCCAAGGCCTTGGCTAGTCTCTGGGTCCTGTCTTCAGTTGGCACCACTTCCATTTTCTCTATTCTCTCTACCTCAGAAGGAACTGATTCAGAAGGACCATCTGAGACCACAGCTTTCTCTTTGTTCCAGCTTCGAACAGGCAATACAAGACCTCCTATCTTTCCTACAGCCTTGATCACTTGACCTCCAGCTGCAATCACTTGACCCCCAGCTGCAATCACCTGACCTCCAGCTGCAATCACTTGACCCCCAGCTGCAATCACCTGACCTCCAGCTGCAAGGAATAATGAATCATGGTGCTGTGAATCCTGAAGCAAAACATCAGCCTCCTTCTCCTCGGTTTGGGAGCTAGAATCTTCACTGTGGCTGGGCTCTTCAGGTGGTGCAGGGACACGCATATCTTCAGAAAGATAGAGCTCAAGCAATGTGTTATGGATTTCTACATGATAGGGTGATGTCTTCACGGCAACAATATATTGCTCCAAGAATACCATCAACCATTTTGGTTGATCAATAAAAAGGTGGACAAATTCAATCGGGGAAGGCAGCAAGCTTGGTAACCTCTTAAACATATTCTCACTCCCATTAGCTAAGGCTGACTTGCTACTCTCCCCCTTAGTTGTACAAAGCTTTAGGAGTGCTGCCGTTGTTTCAGCAGGCTTGTGCTCTACAAGCACTTTGCCATATTGCTTCAATGTAATTGTCGATTCATATTGTGAAAGCCCTGTGATGTAATGCAGAGCCTCTTCATACCGCCCCAAATCTTCCAGTAAAATCTTCAAGTACCACTCATGCTCCCCAGCTCGCATTGCGACAAAAAGTGCATGTTGATAGTACCCTGCTGCTCGGCAAACCCTAACTGCTGTCTCCACATCAAAGCGGGGCTCACCCTCTTTTCCTTCTTCTCCTTTGATGAAATTATCCAGTTTCTCAACATCTTTAAGCTTTGTGTAGCAATTGAGAAGAAGAGTGGTATGGTCCGCAGTTGCCAGTCCCTTTTCATGCAATTTCTCCAGATAGTGGGTCAAGTTGTGTATGCGCTGTGCATCAAGAAACTTCTGGATTACATACGAAGGTTCCAGCTGCCCAATTGTCCGAATATACTGAGCCATGGCTTCATCATAGTCATGTTTGCCATACAAATGGTCTCCATACTTCCGCATTACCTCTGCAGTTGCTGCTGCATCTGATTGTTGACTCTGCACCTGATATACCCCAGGGTAACAAATTCCATTACCCCAAAAAAAAAAGAAAACCACAACTACACCACAACACCAAAGAGGATACCAATACCATTGTGCCCTGAGATATTTAAGCTACCATCAGAGCAAGATGTGCACACAAAACATCCTGAAAGGAAAAAGAAGCACAGTTTGCACTGACCAGATTAATAGCAATGGTGTAGAGGTTCTTGCGAAACAGCATGTCAAGTTTGCTTCCCATATCCTTCTCTCCGATGTAGAGAACCTGTTGGTCCCGAGTAAGTAACGTGACAGTGCCCCACTCGCACAGAATGTGTCCAACTTCTCCGATTGATGTACTGAATGCAATGAACTTGTTCTTCAAATCATAGATGTTGAGGACATTCTTGTTGGGGCGGCGCACATCAGAGGTGACCACAAGTAGGTACCCACGGAACCAAGCAATGAACTGTTTCTCTCCCTCAAAGGCCCAACAGGGTCCCCGACCATCAACTTCATAGAAATACACCGCCTCTGTCCGCCCCACCACAAGGTCCTACCACACACCAACATTGTAATGTCAGTATGTTAATGCATGAGAGCTCAATCAACCATCTGAAATGCATGTATTGAAGAAGACACATGAAATCTAAAGCGCTTCAGAAACAACACCAGGCACATACCTGGTTTTTAAAACTGACCTGATTGTCACTCATAGCAACACATTGTCCTTCAGCACCAAGCTGATCAAGGACATGCTTTTGTGGTGGCTGCTCATGCATATCGAACAAGTTGATTGAAGACGTGCTCACAGCAAAAAGCTGGAGGAGTGACCCCTCTGCACGGAACCCAAGACCAGTCACAGGGGAGGCAGCAGTAGGTGGCTGCTGGCTATCACTACTGGAAGGATCAACAGTGAGTCTCACTCTACTGATGCGCTCACGGGCAATGTCTCCACGCATACAATATATGTATCCTGTGTCGAGACCGATGCACACCAGGAGTACAGGTGGAGTCTCTTCATACACTACAAACGCTGTGATCTGAAAAATGCCCAGGCATGATGAAGCTCAATAGTACCACTTTGCAAGCTGACAACATGTGCAAAGCATCAGGAAAAAATGAGAAAAAAAAATCCAGATGTTGCTTCATTCTGCCTTCCTATCTGTTTTTGTCCCCCTTCACAACTTTTTAGGGTTAGCCTCAAATCTCTCAAGTATGCTGCCTTCCTGAAGTTGCTGAAATCCCTCTTTGCAGTGGCCTCTTTCTGCCTCCTCACTTGCAATCTGGACAAAGACTAAATCAGCATTTGCAGTGGGGAAGCTCACAAGACGAGGAAACAAACCTGGGATTCTGGATACTTGTTTGTAAATATGCGAATTGAGCGGATGCAGGTAGGGACATTAGTGCTGGAACCTTCAACCTGGATTTTGTCGAGATCCCACATCTTCAGGGTCATGGCAGAAACCTTGGGTGAGGCAGTCTCTTCCTCACCTACCGATATCAGCATATGCCGTTGCTGCACACACACACAACCAGAGTTTCACAGATTTTACAAGCATTGCAGAGAGGATTCAATTGCTCTAGTGCAAAATTTCGCAATTGGGGTTTGCCTTCAGATCCATGGATTTCAAAGCAGCAGGGGGGGAGGGAGAAGGAGATTACATCATACATACCTTGAGCTGCTGGATATAACGGACGCTCACAGTGTGAGCTTGGAAACTGTAATTCAGTTTGAGACCACGATCCAGTACATGAAGCATACCATCTTCTGCACCCACAACGATCTGGCCACGCCCACTTGTGCTGCACACCACTTTCTCCTTCAGCTCCTCCGCCACTGTCGCCTTCTTCTCCTCGAAGAATTGGAACTTCCTCCATTGGTACATCTCTTTTTCTCCCTCCCCCTTGACCTAATTCGGTTTCCAAGGACCTAAAAGCCCCACCTGCCTTATCTCTCTCTCTCTCTCTCTCTCTCTCTCTCTCTCTCTCTCTCTCCACGCGCGTAAGCTAACTCTGAATCCAGACTCTCTGACCTCGCTCTCTCCCTTCCTCCCGGTCCTCCTTCTCTTCTTACAAAACTGCGATTTCGTCGAAAACCTCGTAACAGCTAAAACCCTAATGTCTTGCACACAGATCCATTGAAGATACAAAAACCTTTCAACATGGAACAAAGATGCAAACCATCTTCTCGCTCGCAGATGGGTTGGATTCCCCCGTCCCTAACGCCTCACCTTGTGCTTTCAATCAACACATCTGCTCAGAACTGGCGGCAGATTGCAAGCTCGCAGCACACAATAGCCATCGCAAGCGCTGCACATCTTTCGTTTCTTTCTTCTCTTCTCTTCTCTTCTCTACTCTTCTTCTCCTTTTTTTTTCCCCCCTTCTGCCCCCTGACCTTTTTTCCCCTTCTGCCCTTTTTTGCATCTTCTTTTTTCTGACATGGGCAAAATTCAGTGTAGCATGTATTGTAGAGCCAGTCTTTTTTTTTTTCTTTTTTGCTGCTGGCTATGTATAGCCAAAAATTCATATTAAAATTTATTAAAATTCAAGAAAAAAAAAATAGACC
>Ga0116229_10013852_pt1 | contig 11324 bp, 10 predicted proteins | sample S1TSphgellanicum_3_FD_87313 | JGI IMG/M metagenome (GOLD analysis project Ga0116229, IMG submission 87313) | Host-associated microbial communities from peat moss isolated from Minnesota, USA - S1T2_Fc - Sphagnum magellanicum MG | ecosystem: Host-associated > Plants > Peat moss > Unclassified... | reverse complement strand
AGTTGACAAGCTTTAGTCACTCACACGGGCCTGCACACAACCCACACAAAGTGGTTAGTGCAAAGTTGAAGCACCCTTGGTGCTAGGACGAGCCACGGGCAACACGAACACACAAGACTCACCACGGCCCGGACTTGGGGGAAGCCACCACCTTCCCCCTTATAGTATTCTCTGTGACTCTCCACGGAGGTTACATCCAAATGGCTATTTTTCCCGGGACTTCCGAGTGGGAGTCCCGAAATCGCGCCAAATGGGACTCCTGGGACTTTGGAGCCCCATAACTTTGCGAGCAGACCTCGGATCGCGATGCGGTCTGAAGCAAAGTTGTAGGTCTCGTCGAGACCTTTCTAACGGTATGTCGCACGTTCTCTGCAGCTAAGTATTTCGGGTCGATTCCCGACTTTTAGTCGTCAGGAGTCAAAACTGGTAGACTCCCGAAAATTCGACTCCTGACCTTTCTTTTGGCCATAACTTGTGTTTCAGATGTCCAAATGAGCAATGCGAGCTCATTTTAGATATCTACGCTTCAAGAGCTTTTCAATGATATAAAACACGCCACAATCCATTGAGGTTTGACCCCTGCAATTGCTCTCTGAAATTTTAGGAGTCCACCGGGACTCCACTTCCCAAAGTGGGAGTTGCCTTGAGAGTGTGAGGGTTCACTCCCTCATACTCCCTCACACTTTCTAACACTCCCAAGAGTATGTGATGTGACTCCCGGGCTTCCTCTTGCCTTAACTCCCGGGCTTCTTCTTGGCCCGCACTCTTACAATGCCTTTGCTTTGACTCCCGGGCTTCCTTCCTCTTGGCCCGCAACCTTACAACCCCCTTAGCCTTGGTCGCGAGCCCAAAGCTAAGGTTGTGACATGGTAGGTGGTAGGTAAGAGGTGGGAGGTAGGTGGTAGGTAGGAGGCGGGAAAATTTTGGGGCAGAGAAGAGGTGGAAAAAACAAAAAACATGTGAGCAACGAGGATCGGATTTTTGTTCATCCGCAAAACGGTTTCAACGGGCTCATCCTCAACTAGTGCATTGGTGGCTGCTGGTTCACTGCAGCCACGTGCCCTCTTTCATCCTAGATTGGGCATTTCACCCTCACTTTGCAGGTATCCCATGAGTCCCACAAATTGGGACCCAAACTAAAAAAGAAGACTGGGTAGAGGGTCTATTTTGACATGTACATAGATATAGTAGACACCTTGCTTACCTAAGGGGGCTACTCACCTAAACCTAGGGATCTACCTATGTTATGCACCCACTAGTGTTAGTTTGGTATCACCCTTTTGATTTACCAGCATGGTCCTACTATACAGGTCTGTCTTAAAATGAAGTACCAAATTGCCAGAGTATTTTTCAAACTCACATAACCATTCTAGTATAACAATTCAAGGCACCTAATTTCATGATGCAATGGTATCAATATCAATATGACTAATATGATATCAGCTGATTTAAAGTTTTAACTTTGGTGTAAATTTAGTGTCTCATTAGGCTTGAATTCAACCTTAGGGTATAAATTTTCAACTTTGGTATAAATCTAATCCCTCATTAAGGTTATTTTCAATTCTCAGCCTCACAACATCACAACTCAAAGCACATAATCATAGCAAGATTGATACCAAGCGAGAAGGCAACCGTAAACGTGAAACAATGGTATGCACTATGGTATTCAAACCCTAAAATTAGGCTCATCAAGTTTGTGGCTCTTTTTGGCGAAATATGTTTGCGGGGTATGTTGGTATTGAACTAGTACCAAGTGGATCAATGCTAGACCGATCAAGTTTGCAATACCAATGTTCATACCAATGCATATACCAGGGCTCAACCTATATACCAGACCAACTTTGGTACCCACCTACCTAGTGTCCTTATTCCTCTACTTGCCTATCGACATACCTTCGTACCTTGGCTTCCAACTTACCTATTTATTTGCCTACCTAGACTATTTACCTTCCTATGTGGGCCCCAATGAACCTACCTACTTACTTGCATACCTAGACTACCTAATTTCCTACCATGGCCCCCAACTTACCAACTCAAGGACCCATTTACCTTGGCTACCCAACTTTCAACTTGGTTACCTAAATGTATGGGTTATGTACTCACCTAAGTTACCTACATACTGAAATCACCAACCTATTTCAAAGGGTAAATCAACTACCTAGTTATTTACCTAGTCTAATGAATAGTTGTTGCACATTATGGTGGACCAAAAACAACACATGTGGAATCCATAAATCACAATGAGAATTGATTATGACAAGGTATCAAACATCACAAGTCATAGTCCATAGAAACCATTTATATTTAAGTAAGTCACTTTAAAATACATTACATAATGAAATGATTACATTTTATCACCAAATTTTTTTCTATGTTTTTATAAATATGTTACATTTGTTAGATGAGTCCCTTCCAAACATTAAAGGTGGTTCTAATTTCATTTTAACAAGCTACCTTGACCCTTACAAAAATTATTTGTGTCCAACCAATTATGGACTATCTAGTGTGCAAATAACCTTAAACTACTTGACTACGTACCCACTTACCTAGGTTAACTACCACCTAAACTACTTATCTAGGAAGGTAATGATGTCGCAACCCCACTTTGAGGGAAGTGTGAGGAGAAACTCACATTCCTGAAATTGGGACTTGGGAGTCCTTCGGGACTCCCAGAATTTCAGAGTTCGATTGTAGGGGTCAAAACACTTTGCATTGGGGTGTTCTTTATATCATTGAAAATCTATTGAAGTGTAGATGTCGAAAATGGCCTTGCATGAACCATTTGGACATCTGCAGCACAAATTATGGCCAAAAGAAGGGTCAGGAGTCAAATTGCCAGTTTGATTCCCGACCACTAAAAGTCAGGAATCGACCTGACCCCGGTGCGTGCAGGTGGAGTATGACACATTGTTGGAAAGCTCTTGAGGAGAGCTACAACTTTGCTTTAGACCTCATTTCAATCGGAGGTTTGAGCAAAAAGTTATGATCGTGCAAAGTCTCGGAAGTCCGAACCGGGATAGTTTCGGGACTCCTCCTTGGGAATCTTGGGACAAAAAGCCATTCGGATGTGGGTGCCGCGAAGAGGCGCAGAGTATACTATATGGGGGAAGGTGGTGGCTTCCCCCGAGTCCAGGTCGTGGTGAGTCAAGTGAGTCTAGAGTTGCCTGTGGCTTGTCCTAGCACCAAAGGTGCTCCAGAATGTGAACTAACCAACTTATTGGTTGGTTTGATGCAGGTTCGAGTAAGTGAATAGCTTGTCACTCTTCCTAGTCCCATCCCAGAGCTTCAGCATGCCCCTCTACCCCTTTTAGTGCTAAAAACTAGGAGCGTGCCCCGCATCCCCCACAATTCTACAACTTGAGTAACTTAGGCCCCACTTGGGGCTAACTAGGGACTTGGGAACGTGTCAAATGATACCTCAAAACTTTTCATATCATTTGGGTATCCCTTAGGACCAAGGATATTTTGATAACAAATTTTCAAAAATGAATTTAGTGAGCATCCAAAAAACCATTATATCCCCAAAACCCATTCATGTCAAAGTCTTTTTCTAAATAATTATTCTTAGATGAGTGAAGTCCCTTTTTCAATCATTCAAAATTTATTTTGTGGTTTTCAAAGTACTTTTAGATGAATATTTAAAGTAGAACATAATCCTTCTTTGGAACATTATTCACACATGAGCAATATGTTTCGCTCTGCTAACAACTTTAATTTATCTACCACCTCAAACTTTTTTAATTCTTTTTTATTTAATGTTTACGAATTTATTGATGGCATAGATGTCAAAGCCTTCACATCAATTTTAAGGTGACAATAGTCATTATATTTGTTCATAAATGTCTTTCACTAAAATGAATGGTGTTAGGTGTTGGTTAATTAGTGTATCTACATGTTGAGGTTTGTGATGTGTTGACAACCATGTGCGAAGGACACACGGATTATTTAAAATCTTGAACTTCAAATTAGTTGAATTCAAGGAGTTGGTGTGGTTTTTGGTTCTAATAATCATCAACCACACAAGATTAATTAATGATGCTTATAAACTTCTCAATTGACCATGTGAATTGACTAGAACAATGCCTCTTGAATTTCATTTTATACTTCAAACATGATTATGTCACCATGCATGACTCATTCATGTCGAATTGGTCCTAAAATGAACTTTTCATTTTGTTGTGCATTAATGTGTTATCTTAGATGAGATCCCATGGCCTATGGTTGATGAAAGGGTTATGTTGGCTTTTGGAATTTAAGATTTCCTAGGTTGCATGAAGTCCATCAACAAAACCTTGATCGATGTGACAATATTATGATATTTTAACACTCAATTGTAATTGACCCAAATGAATGATTATTTCATGCATTTGCTCATGCAAATGATCGTTTCAAATATTTTCTTAGGGATCCAAGTTATGTGGGCAAAAAGATTTTTATTACATGACAAATTCATCATTAATGCAAATTGTTTCTTGTTGTTAATGAAAGGTTAAAACATACAATAAGATATATGTGGGATTCAAGGTTACAATGGAGTGGGGAGTTAGCAAGTTTAAAAGAAGTAATATAAGTTACTTTTGAAAAGTTTTTACTCCACAAAACTCAACTTTCACCACTTGTTTCATTAAAAGGAATTATGTCTTTTACAATAATAAATCAATGATTAGATGTCCTAAACAACTATATAATTGAATGTAGTCATAAAATATTACTTCAAATTCTATGTGGAAAAAAGTTATGGCCATATATTTGTGATGCATTTGATTAGTAAATAATGATGTGGTAACAAAAAGGATGAAATTATTTTTTCACTGCACAATTTTTCATCCATATAACATCCATGATTGATAACAAAGTGACGTGGATGTTCAAAATATCATTTCAAAATGTGATTAAGATAAAAGCATTTCAAATATAATTAAAGAATGACTATGCCAATGACATGGACACAATGATGTGTCATTACATAGACAATGTGGTCTTGAAATTACCTTACAATGATTCAAAAATGATTATTAATCATTTAATAAGAGTATAAGTAGACATAAGGAACAATGGCATGTAGGGTTTTGATTATTATTATTATTATTATAATACATATAGGTAATATAAAAAAAATTATTACATTTTAAATATATATATTTGATATGACTCACTTTAAAACATTTGACATGAATAAATTATATATTACAAACTGAAATAAATGTTACTTGTAAAAGTATGATATATTGGAAGCAAAATTATATAATATAAATTCTTAAATCAAATGAAGGTTTAAAATATGAAGATATATTTTATTTATTTTGTATTAACCACAAAGGTTTTTCCATTTACAAACCATGTGTTTGAGTTTATTTTTTTCCAAATAATGGTCATTGAAATGATATTCAATGACAAAATCCAAAAACAATTTGAAATGAATTTAAAGTTTTTTTTAAAATGTTATAAATTTGTACTTTATTAAAGGAATTTGTGAATTTTTTTCATTTTTTTAGTCAAAAAAATTATCAGTAAGATATGAATTATCAAATTTGAAATTTTGTGTAATATTTAGATGAAATATGGTTTAAATAAAATAAACACTAAATTATTTACACAACAAATGGGATGGCTTGGTGGGAAAAGAATTGAATTCCATCCTCAAACTTCAAAAATGACATTCATTAACCATTATGGTCAGCATCAAAATATTAACTAAATATTCCTTAGCTACCTAGATTATTTAAGTTAGGTGGTGACACATGTCAATAATTGACCGGAAGGAAAATATGAAAATAAAAATGATTAAAATTTTAAAATATTATTATTTATATTATATATAATAAACTAATACTAAATATCATGATTTAAAATTTAATTTTCCCCAATTTTTTGGGTCTAATTTATAATTTAAAAAGTAATTAAATAATGATTAAACTATCACTTACGACTTATGGATGAAATGTGTTACAACCTTAGCCTTGGGTTCATGACAAAGGCAAGGGCATGGAAAGGTGCAAATTGAGAGTGTGAAAAAGTGTGAGGGAATGAATTCATGCATTCCCAAATGGACTTTCAATTTGAGAATTAAAATCCTTGTGGACTTTTTAATTTTTTAAAAAAAATTTGAGGGGTCAAAATTTATTGATTAATTTTTTTTTTAATACCATTGAAAAGCTCTTAAGAAATAGATGTCTAAAATAGGTTCGCATGATCCACTTGAGTACTTACAACACAAGTTATGGCCAAAAGATAGGCCGGGAGTCAAAGTGTCAATTTGACTCCCGACCATTAAAAATCAAGAAACTCTTTAAATTTCATGCGCGTAAGTGACATGCCACATATCGTTGGAAAGCCCTCAACAATAGCTACAACTTTGCTTTGGACCTCACCTCAATTGAAGGTTTGCACAAAAAGTTATGGGCCCCCAAAATGGCAAGAATCCCAATTTCAAAAATTTTGAAACTCCCAACTTAGGAATCTTACGAAAAATGACATTTGGGTGTAGCACTTATTATTAATCACAAAGAATACTATAAGGGGGAAGGTGGTGGCTTTTTTCAAGTCCCAGCTATGATGAGTCTTGTGAGTTCGTGTATGCCCATGATTTGTTTGTGCACCAAAAGTGTTTTAACTATGCACTTACTAACTTGTTATTTGATTTGTGCAGGTCCATATGAATAATTGACTTGCTTGTCATTCATCCTAATCCCCATCATGGAGCTCCAACACACCCCTTTTACCTTCGAAATGTTACGAATTAGGGAACATACCCTAATTTTTTTTTCTTCCATTGTTTTCACATTCAAACTGACATTTGAGTCTTTCTAAGAGTTTGGGGGTGTGTCAAAATGTGCCATATCATTATGTCACATCTTGTCCTAAATGACTATAATTATATTAAGCAGATGGTTTGTAATTTTAAAGTTATTAATCATTTTTGTGATTTATAACATGAATATTAGTTATAAACTTAATCATGTATTTAAAATTTTCTTCTATCATTTCTTAATGTTGTCATAATCATGAAAACTATAACACACCCCCAAACTCTTCAAGAGACCCAAAGGTGGGTCCCAAAGTGAAACAACAAAATAAGAAAAAAGTTGGGGCACATTCCCTAACTCGCAACACTTCGGGGGTAGGAGGGCATGTTAGAACTCTAGGATGGGACTAAAAAAAATTCATAAGCGAAAGTTCAAGATGAGATTAACTTACACAACCAAGAAAAAAGGGCGGTTAATACAAATCGAATGGAAATGGTGCGGTGAACTTAATATGGACAACTTCAAACAAAAACTTTACACGGCCCACAACCTTTCAAAGGAGGCACCACTCCCCTCCCTATAATATATTATATGCATATCCGCGAAGACTACATCTAAATGCCACTTTTCCCCGGAATTCCCAAATGAGAATCCCAAAACTAAGAGGATTCATGTTGTCCCAAAACTTTGGACGCTCATATCTATTTAAGTTTTTTTTGAGAATGCAAAGACATTATCTTATAGCCCTCGAAAATATCTTTCCAACGGTGTATAGCACGTTCCAATTGGACTTCATTTGACCCTTGTTTTCAAAGGCTTTATGGTCAATAATGAAATAGCCTGTCGCAACCCTAGCTTTGGGCTCATAACTAAGGCAAAGCGATTACAAGGTTCTAGGCCAAGAGGAAGCCCGGGAATCAAGGCAGGGAGGTCGGAAGGGTGTGGGCCAAGAAGGAGCCCAGGACAAGGAGAAGCCCGAAAGTCACATCACATATTCTCGGGAGTGTAAGAAAGTGTGAGGGAATATAAGGGAGTGAACCCTCACACTCCCAAAGTGGGAGTCCAAAGCAACTCCCGCTTTGGGAGATGGAGTCCATTGGACTCCCAAAACTTCAGAGAGCGATTTTAGGGGTCAAAATTCAATGGCTTATGGCATTCTTTATATCATTAAAAAGATCCTAAAACGTAGATGTTTAAAATGGGTTCACATTACTCATTTGAACATCTGAAATATAAGTTATGGCCAAAAGAAAGGCCAGGAGTCAAATTGCTAGTTTGACTCCCGACCAAAAAAAGTCGGAAATCGACTCAATTATTTGGTTGCAGGGGGCGTGCGACACACCGTTGGAAAGCTTTCGATGAGAGTTACAACTTTGCTTAGGCCACATCTCCATCTGAGGTCTGCTCATAAAGTTATGGGGTTCCAAAGTTGTGGGAGTCCCAACTGGCGCGATTTTGGGACTCCCACTCAAGAGTCCCGGGAGAGAAAAGCCATTTGGATGTAGGCTCCGTGGCCAGCCACAAAGTATATTATAAGGGGGAAGGTGGTGGTTTCCCCCAAGTCCGGGCCGTGATGAATTTAGTATGTCCATGTTGCCCATGGCTCGTCCTAGCACCAAAAGTGCTCCAACTATGCACTGACCACTTTATGTGGGTTACGTGCAGGCCCATGTGAGTGAGTGAAGCTTGTCAACTTTTCCTAATCTCATCTCGGAGCTTCAACACACCCCTCTACCCCTCAAAGTGTTGTGAGCTAGGGAGTGTGCCCCGATTACTCCCTCTTCCATTGTCTTCTACTTAGACTCACATTTGAGTCCTTCAAAGAGTTGGGAGTGCGTCATAGCCCAATTTGACTCCCGCCCCTTCTTTTGATCATAACTCATGCAAATTAGGATTAAATGACCAATGCGAAGGTACTTTAAGCATCTATATTTCAAAACCTTTGTAATGGTATCCTGGGGGCTTAAATTTTGTGTTTGTTTACTTTTCTAACCAAGGCTCTGAACATTCACAACTCTTGCACGAGTGTAATTCCCAAAGTGGGAGTGCACTTAGGAATCATTATGACATGTTCCCAAGCTCCTTGATAGATTCAAATGTAAGTCTAAATTAAAAATAGCAAAAGAATAAGGAGTAGGGGCACGCTCCTTAGCTCGTAACACTTTGTGGGTAGAGAGCCATGCTAGAGCTCCAAGATGGGGACTAGGAAAAGTGATAAGCATCAATTATTCACAGGAACCTGCACAAACCAAACAACAAGTTGGTTAATGCATAGTTTGAACACTTTTGGTGCACGGACGAGCCACGAATAAACACGAACTCATAAGATTCGTCATGGCCTGGACTTTGAGGAAGCCACCACCTTCCCCCTTATAGTATACTATGTGCCTGGCCATGGGATTAACACTCGAATGTCATTTTGTCCTAAAATTCCCAAAATTGGGACTCCCGCCACTTTGGATGCCGATAACTTTGTCTATAGACCTCTGATTAAAGTGAAGTTTGAAGCAAACTTATAGCCCTCGTCAAGAGCTTTCCAATGGTATGTGGTATGCTACCTGCACATAAGGAAATCAGGGTGATTCTTAGCTTTTAGTGGTCGGGGGTTAAATTGCCAATTTGACTCCTAACCTTTCTTTTGGCCGTAACTTATGTTTCAAGAACCCAAATGGGTCATGCGAGCCCATTTAAGACATCTACGTTCCAACAAATTTCCAAAGATATAAAGAATGTATCAATCTAATGGGTTTTGACCTTTGCAATCACTTTGTGAAAATTCAGGAGTCCATCAGGACTCCAACTCCCAAAGTGGGAGTTCATTTAGGAGTGTGGGGTTTATTCTCCCACATTCTTCTACACTTTCAAGAGCATGAATGTGTGGGCTTCATTCTTGGCCCGCACCTTTGCAAGCCCTTGCTTTGGTAGTAAGCCCAAGGCTAGGATCATGACACATTGGGCTTTTTCCTTTGCATTTTCTACCATTGGTGAGACTGTGTTTCACACTTAAACACACTCTCAACTTCATGGGCCCTTGAACTTCACATTCTGTCACAGACTCAATGTTAGGGTTACGAAAATTACCATAATAAAAAGAATTCCAATTCCAAAATACATAGAAACTAAAATAAACTATGGAAATAACAAACTTAAATCTAAATCCAACCACAAAACCTAATATTCAAGGACAAAAACATGGAATATGCAATAAAAAACTTGAAATAAAACTTCATTTTAGTAACACATGAAAATATAAATATGAAATGAAGGAAACAAAATTATGGTGTTCAATCATACCTTAGACTAACATTGAACAATTAAAAGTATTAAAAGGAACTCCCTTTATTTATACCCATTTGAATATGTAATTCAAAGAAACTTCCATGAAGGCTTCCATATGGCCCACCATCCAAGGAACCCTAAGCATTTTCTTAATGACACATCAAAAGCAAAACAATAATGGATGAATTTCTTACATTATGGATAAAAAGTCAAAAATAATGTTCATGAATTTCAAATTTGTGTGGATGAAAATTAGACAATGATGAATGAAATTCATCCATTATGAAATAAAAATGATCATTCATGGTGTTGGTAATAATGATGTTTCAATGAATTGTTTGGATGTCATCCATGACAACTACCTTACTTATGAATTTCTTTCAATGATGGAAAATGGATTCAATTTATGGAATCAATGGGGAATCATTGAAGAATCAATCAAATTATGGATGGCATGGAAGCTCACCAAAAGATATTAAAAAAAACCTTTAATTAAAAATCACATATTAGTTATACTTTCACTTAAAACTTTTATTTAAATATTACACCCTTTTTTTTTTAGCAATTTTGGTTTTGTTGTGTTTTTATTAAGTAATGCCCACCAATTAGGCCATTAATAGAACATTTATAATTTCACTATTCAATTGAAATTGGTTGGCCACATGGTTATTATACACTTTTAGCCTATGTGTGCAACATTTTAGCCTTTGACATGAACTTATTTAGTTTTTTGACCATTATAGTAAGGGGCTCAAAATTGATATATAGAACTTGAAACACCAATGATCCCTACATAAACTATTTCATCTTGCATTTAAATACTAAATGAAGGTGTTAGCCATATATGTACCATCTATAACAGATTAGTGCCTTTTCAACACATTTTTAAAGGTGTGGTCATTGGTAGTCTTTAATCAAGTTAGAACTTCATCACATTGTGGAGTTGTCTACTTGGAGTCTTTTTCATTAGATGTCATTATTTATGACTCCGATGTTTTTCACAACCAATCCTTGAATGTTTCCTCCTATAATGAAGACTTCAAGTATGTTTTTTTATATGCAAAATACATGTTTTTCCATTGAGTAACATGTTTTTTACCCTTATTGTAGATCTTAAAATGGATGTTGTACATAGTTGCGATTACCCAAAAATGTAAAGATTCCACAAATGATCTATGGGTTTTATCTTTCTACACCATCTTTGCCTTTGGTGTGCTACCTTTGAAGGACCACAATTTTAATTTTTGTGAGGGTGAATGGTAGTCATTTACTTGTGATTCCATAAAAATGTTAGAGTTT
>Ga0116229_10013851_pt1 | contig 11324 bp, 9 predicted proteins | sample S1TSphgellanicum_3_FD_87313 | JGI IMG/M metagenome (GOLD analysis project Ga0116229, IMG submission 87313) | Host-associated microbial communities from peat moss isolated from Minnesota, USA - S1T2_Fc - Sphagnum magellanicum MG | ecosystem: Host-associated > Plants > Peat moss > Unclassified... | reverse complement strand
GGCCTTCGACGATCTCTTGGGTATCGGCGCCGCGCCGTAGAAGGCGGGGCGGTGCACTCGAGCCTTCCCGGCCTCGCCATGCTCGCGATCTTCATCGCGGCAGCGGCGCTCATGTACCTGCGGACTCTGCCGGCGCTGCTCGCCGTCCCGCTCATGGCGCTCGGGATCGCGGCGGTCGCGGGCGCCGGGCCGGCGGGCCTCGAGAGCACGATCGCGGACGGAACCGTGAAGCTCGCGCCCGTGATCGTGACGGTAATCTTCGGCGCGCTCCTCTCGCGGGTGACGATGTCGACCGGTATCGCCGAAACGATCGTCACGTACGCCGCCGAGTTCGGCGGCGATCGCCCCGCGGTGCTGGCGCTCGCACTCTGCGCGGCCGTTGCCGTGCTTTTCACGTCGCTCACGGGCCTCGGCGCGATCATCATGGTCGGCTCGATCGTGCTTCCGATCATGATGACGATCGGCGTGCCGCGCAAGACGGCCGCGACGCTCTTTCTCCTCGCCTTCGCGCTCGGGTACGTCTTCAATATCGCACAGTGGACGTTCTATACGAAAACGTTCGGCGTGGAGCGCGCGCAGTTGCAACCGTACGCACTCGCGCTCGCGGCGCTCGATCTCGCCGCGCTCGTCGCATTCGCCGTCGTGCGGTTTCGCGCGACGCGCGGCTACGCCACGTGGGCGCTCGCGCCGGAGGAGCCGCTCGCGCGAAAGCGCGCGCCGTGGTACGCGCTCGTCGCGCCCGTATTGCCGATCGTGCTCTACTTCGCGGTCGGCGCGAGCCCGATCGTCGCATTCGCGCTCGCCGCGCTCTACGGTGCGTTGACGGCGGCGCCGCGCAAGACGATTCCCACGCTCGTGGCCGCGGCGATTCGCGGAACCGAGGACGTGGCACCGGCGGTGATCCTCTTCATGGGCATCGGCATGCTGCTCGTCGCGACGGGGTTGCCGAGCGTCAAGGCGGCACTCGCGCCGATCGTCGCGGCGATCGCGCCGCGCTCGTGGATCGGTTACGTCGTGTTGTTCGGCTTGCTCTCGCCGCTCGCACTCTATCGCGGGCCGCTCAATCTCTTCGGTGTCGGAATCGCCGTCTACACCGTGCTGGCGGGGCTCGGCGTTTTGCCGGCCGTGACGCTCGTCGCCGCCGTTATGGCCGTCGTGCAAGTGCAGAACGTCTGCGATCCGACGAACACGCAGAACGTGTGGGTCGCGAACTTCACGGGCGTGAGCGTCGGCGACCTCACGAAGTTGACGTTACCCTTTCAAGTCGCCGTCGCGACCGCGGCGACGATCGCCGTCGCGCTCTTCGGCGGCACGTTGCTCGGCGTCCAACCGTTCGCGCTCGGAACGCCCGCCGCGGCGCAAACGCTCGCAGCGCCGCCGTCGCCGCAACCCGGACTCTTCGCTCCGATCGAGGCCGACGGTACGATCGCGGTGGTTCCCGGCGACGCGAGCCCCGCTTCGGCGCTGGCCGCCGAGCAGATTCGCTCGCGCCTCGCTCGCGACGGCGCGCTGCGCCTCGCGGATACGACCGACGTCGCCGACGCGAGCGCGACGGATTGCGCGCGTAAAGACTATACGGCGATCGTGCGGATGACCGCGGCAGATACCGAGGTCGGCCTCGCGCTTTCCGATTGCGCCGATTGGCCCGTCGACGTGTGGTACGTGCCCCGCACGTCCGACGTACGTGTCGATGCGCTCGCCGCGTTCGTGCGCATGCAGAACTGGAGCGTCGACCGTCCGCGCGTGGCGCGCAATCTCTTCGGTCGCGGTCTCGCGTACTCCGATACGGATCGGCGACCGACGTATTACTACACCCTCTTTAAGACGAGCGACGGACAGATGCGTGCGTTCGTTCGTGCGGGAGGCGGTGCGTACGCCGCCGGCATGCGCACGAACGACGTCATCGAGAAACTCGACGGCAAGTACTGGTGGGAATACGGCACGTTCCAAACGCAGTCGCGTGCGTACGACGGGCAACCGCATCGTTTCGTGGTGCGGCGCGGCGACCGCGAAATCGAAATCGCGCTCGCGCGGCCGTTCGTCCCGTGACGCGTTCGCTGCGCGTCGGCATCGACGTCGGTGGAACGTTTACGGACGTCGTGGTCGTCGAGGCGACGAGCGGCGAGATCGTCGCGCGCGTGAAGGTGCCGACCACGCACGATGCGCCGGAAGGCGTCGCGGCCGGCATCGTCGCGGGGCTCGAGCGCGCGCTCTCCGTACCGGGCGTCGATGCGGAGCGCATCGCGTTCATCGCGCACTCGACGACGCAAGCCACGAACGCGTTGCTCGAAGGCGACGTCGCGCGCGTCGGTATCGTCGGTTTGCATGGCGGTTTCGGTTGGTTCGCGCGCCGTCAACTCCGCGTTCCGCCGATCGCGCTCGCGCGCGACGCATCGCTCGCGCCGGCGATCGCGTACGCGCGCGCCGGCGATACGACGGCCGTGGCGCGGGCGCTCGACACGTTGCTCGCGGGCGGTGCGGAGGCGATCGTTGCGAGCGAGGCGTTCGGCGTCGATCGTCCGCGCGCGGAGGCCGATGCGATGGCGGCCGCACGCGCGCGCGGCGTACTCGCAACCGCCGGGCACGACGTCGCGACGACCTACGGATTGCGCGCGCGGACGCGCACCGCGGTCTTGAATGCCGCGATCCTTCCGCGCATGGTCCGCACGTCGCAGATGACGGCCGATGCCGTGGAGCGCGCCGGGATCGGCGTACCGCTCATGATCATGCGTAGCGACGGCGGCGTGATGGAGGTCGGCGAGGTCTCGCGGCGCCCGATTCTCACGATGCTCTCGGGGCCGGCCGCCGGAATCGCAGGTGCGTTGCTCCACGAGAACGTGACCGACGGAATCTTCGTCGAAGTCGGCGGAACGAGCGCCGACTGTTCGGTGATTCGTCGCGGCCTTCCGCAGATGCAGCCCGCGCGCGTCGGCGGACACCGCACGATGCTGCGCACCCTCGACGTTCGCACGCTCGCGATCGCGGGCGGAAGCATTCTCCGCCTCGACCCGCGGGGGCGCGGCCTCGCCGCGATCCGCGGCGTTGGCCCACGCTCGGCGCACATCGCCGGGCTCGCGTATGCGTGCTTTACGGCGGAGGCCGACATCGCGACGGCACGCATCGCATTCGTCGCGCCGAAGACGGGCGATCCCGACGACTATGTGGTGCTCGAACTCGCGAGCGGTGCGCGCGCGACGCTCACGCCCACGTGCGCCGCGAACCTCCTCGGCGACGTGCGCGAGGGCGACTTCGCGCGCGGCGATGCCGCGAGCGCGCGGCGTGCCTTCTCGCTCGTCGCGCAGCGCATCGGTATCGATGCGGACGCGCTCGCACGCGGCATGCTCGAACGCGCCGCGGAAACGTTGCGTCCGGCGATCGACGAGCTGATCGCGGACTACGATCTGGTGCGCGCCGACGTCGAGCTCGTGGGCGGCGGCGGCGGTGCGGCCGCTCTCGTTCCGTTCGCCGCGCGACATTTCGGCCTTCGGTATCGCCTCGCGCGAGATGCCGAAGTCATCTCTCCGCTCGGCGTCGCGCTCGCGCTCGTTCGCGACGTCGTGGAGCGCACGATCGTGGCGCCGACGCAGGACGACGTGCTCCGCGTGCGACGCGAAGCGTTGGAGCGCGTGATCGCGGCGGGCGCGTCCGCGGAATCGTCGGTGGTGACGGTCGAGATCGACGCGCGCCGCAACCTCGTGCGAGCGACGGCCTCGGGTGCGACGGCCGGCGTCGCGGCGAGCGGTCCGCGCGCGCCCGCATCGGATGGCGAACGCCGCGACGCCGCCGCGCGAACGCTCGGCGTCGATGCGGCGTCCGTCGCGCTCGCGATGGACGCGGGCGAATTCGCGCTCTATCGGGCCGCACGTACGACCGACTACTGCGCGGTCGACCGGCGGGGCGTCGTGCGCGTCAACGTACGCCGCGCGATGGCGTTTCTCACGACGGCCGGCGGGCTCGAGCGCACCCTAGCCGATGCGCTAGAAGATGCCACGGCATACGGCGACGTGGGCCGCGCGCTTCCCGACGTGCATCTCGTCTACGGGTCGCGTGTGGCCGATCTCGGAACGCTCGCGGAGGCGGCGCACGTGATCGCCCTCGCGAAGGAAGAAGTCCGCGGACTCGATGACGATGCGGCGATCGTCATCCTCGCCGCGCGAAAATCAGCCTGACGCGCGGCTCGAAGCGGGACGCTTGGACGTGGTTTGCGGCGCGACCGGGCGCGCCGCGTTCGCACCGAACGATGGGATCTTGAGCGCGAGCTTCGCGAGCTCCGGTAAGACGCGCGGAACCAGCAGTTCCTTCGGCATATCGGAGAGGTAATGGTCGCTTCCGGCGACGCACGACGCGAGAAAACTGCGCCACGTCACGTCTTCGAACAGTGCGAACGCGCCTTCCATGCCGAAGCCGACACCCTGCGTCTTCGGGCCGTCCTTCACACCAGGTGCGAAGTTCGTGACGATCCGCTTCACGGCGCGCACGTAGCCGAGCGTGGTTGCCGCGGCGACGAGCGCCGGATTCCCACGGCCGCGCCGCGCGCGCTCGTACGCGATCCAATTGACGAAGAACGTCACGTGCCGCGCCTCTTCGAGTAACACCACCTCGAAGATGTTCGTAAGCTCCGGTACGAAAAGTTGGATTTTGCGCGCCAGTCCGAAGATACCGAATCCGAAGAACGAATCGATGCACTCTTCGTACCCGAAATCGATGAAGGCGCGCTCGCGCGTGTCGGGTGGGATCGGGGGACGGGTCGCGACGTCGATTCCGTACCGCTCGAGCATCACTTCGAGAAGCCGGCCGTGCCGCGTCTCCTCGACGCCCTGCACGGCCATCGCCTCGCGAATCAGTGGGTCGGTCAAGGTCTTCGCGAACTGCGTGACCATGACGCCGGCATTCTGTTCGGCTGCGAGGGCGACGCTCCAAAAGGGAATGGAACGAAGGCGGTCGATGGAAACCGCATCGAGTTCCGGCCAGGGTAGGGTCGCCGGGTCGAACGAACGATGCGTCTCGACAAAGGTTCGGCAAAAGAGGGTCTTGTGGGCTTGCGAGCCGTCGGTCATGTTGGTCAATCCCGGGACGTAACGAGTAAGTCCTTCACTATCGATTTAGACGTTGCGCTCGTCGTCATTGTTTCGATTGCTACCTTTGTCTTGCACATCGCCGTCGCGGGCGGCTACGGCTATCAACGCGACGAACTCTATTTCATCAGTTGCGCGCGCCATCTCGCGTGGGGTTACGTCGATCAGCCGCCGCTCATCGCGGTGATCGCGAAGATCGCACTAGCACTCTTCGGCGACTCGCTCTATGGCATCCGTCTCTTACCCGCAATTGCGGCCGCCGCGACGGTCGCCGTAACGGGGCGTCTGACCAGACGCCTCGGCGGCGGCGCGTTCGCGCAATCGATCGCGATGCTCGGCATCGCGCTCGCGCCGTTCTATCTCGCGATCGGCAACCTGCTCACGATGAACGCGTTCGAGCCTCTCCTTTGGATCGGGGCCGCGTATCTCTTCGTGAAAGCGAGCGAGACGGATCGGCTCGGATGGTGGCTCGCGCTCGGGTGCGTTTCGGGGCTCGGCCTGATCAATAAGTACTCGATGTTCTTCTATCTCGGGTCGTGCGTCGTCGCGATCCTGTTCTCACCGGAGCGTCGCGCGCTTCGACGTCCCGGATTCGCGCTCGCTCTCGGGATCGCCGCGGCGTTCGTCGCGCCGACGCTCGTGTGGCAGGCCGCTCATGGCTGGCCGCAACTCGAGGTGCTGCACAACGCGGCGATCGACAAGAACGTGGTCGTGGGTCCGCTCGCGTTCTACTTGCAGCAGATTCTTATGATGAATCCGCTCGCCGCGCCGATTTGGATCGCCGGCCTGTGGTCGCTCCTCACGAGCGCGCGGAATCGGTCGCTGCGCTGGTATGGGTTGGCGTACGTCTTGCTTAGCGTCGCGTATCTCGCTTTAGGAGCGAAGATCTACTATCTCGCGCCCGCGTATCCCGTGCTCTTCGCGGCCGGAGCTCCGGTGCTCGAGCGCCGCTTGGTTTCGATTCGGTGGCTAACCATCGCGTATCCGGTGCTGCTCTTCGCGTGCGGGCTCGCGATCGCGCCCGAAGCGTTCCCGCTCTTGCCGCTCGGCACGTTTCTGAACTACGAGCGCGTTCTCGATTTCCGCAGCATCAAGATGGAAAAGCATCCGGAAGGTCGCGTGCCGCAGCACTTCGCCGACATGCTCGGGTGGCAGAAACTCGTGAAGACGCTCGCGGTCGCGTACGACGCGCTTCCGCCGGACGAGCAACGCGAAGCCACGATTCTCACGCGCGACTACGGTCAGGCGTCGGCCGTCGATTTTCTCGGACCCCGCTACCACCTGCCGCACGCGATCAGCGGACACAACAACTACTACCTCTACGGACCGGGCGACGCGAGCGGACGCGTCGTTCTCGCAATCGGGCTCTCGCCGGACATGCTCCACGGCGAGTTCCGCTCGGTCGAACCGGTAGGCGTGTATAGCGACGAGTACGTGCTCCCCGATTTCAACAATCTCACGATTTACAAGTGCACGGACCCGATTCGCCCGCTCGCCGAGTGGTGGCCGGCGACGAAGCGTTTTATCTGAGATCGATCTCCGCGCCATCCCGTGCGACCTCGAACGCGTTGAAGTAAATGAGAGCGGCCTAGCGAACGAATCGGCTGCTCGCTGCATAGGGAACCTCTAGCACGCTTTCTATTTGCCTTTGGGGGTTATATGGAATCGCTCGGCCGTCGTGTTTTTGCGGAATTCATCGGAACGTTCTGGCTCGTGTTCGGGGGTACCGGGAGCGCCGTGTTCGCCGCGGTCTTCCTGACCGACGCTCACGTGCCGGTGGGCATCGGTTTCGCCGGCGTCGCGCTGGCCTTCGGCTTGACCGTGCTCACGATGGCGTTCGCCCTCGGGCACATCTCGGGCGCGCACTTCAATCCCGCCGTGACGATCGGGCTCTGGGCCGGCAAGCGCTTTCCGGCGCGCGACATCGTGCCGTACATCGTGGCGCAGGTTATCGGCGCGATCGTCGGTTCCGCGGTGGTCTACGCGATCGTGTCCGGTCACACGGGCTTCGCGATGCAACCGAACGGCCTCGCCGCGAACGGCTACGACGATCACTCGCCGGGCGGTTTTAGCATGGTCTCCGGGTTCATCGCCGAGTTCGTTCTGACGGCCGGCTTCTTGATCGTGATCGTCGGTTCGACCGACTCTCGCGCGCCGAAAGGCTTCGCTCCGATCGCGATCGGCCTCGCGCTCACGTTGATCCACCTCATCAGCATTCCGATCACCAATACGTCGGTGAACCCCGCGCGTTCGACGGGGCCCGCGATCTTCGTGGGCGGTTGGGCGCTCGCGCAACTCTGGCTCTTCTGGGTCGCGCCGATCCTCGGGGCGCTCGTGGCCGGGTTCGGGTACCGTGCGCTCGCCTCCGAAGTGGGTACGAGTGCGGAGTAACCGCTAGCCCGTAGGAGGCGCACGATGACGATCTCGTACCACGACGCACTGACCTCGAAAACGCTCTCGGAGTTTACGTTCGGAAGCGGGGACGCGATCCCGAGCATCGGCGACGAGCTCGTCTTAAATGGCGAGGACGGGCCGAAGCTTTTGCGCGTCGTGCGTCGCCGATTCGTGTTGGACGGCGACAAACCGACCGGGCTCGAAATCGTGCTCGATTCCGCCACGGAAGTCGGTCGCGTCGGGGTTTAGAACTTCGGCGGCGGCACTCGAGTTCGGTTAGAGTAGGAGCGGCTCGTCGAGCAGTGAGAGTTGGACGCGGCGTGGCTGCGCGACGATCGTCGCTCGCGAGCGGAAGCGGATGCCGGCTTTCGCGCGATCGACGCGCGCGTCGATATCCGCGACCATCGCCTTCGGCGCGTACTTGCTGCGATAAGCGATCTCGTGCCGATCGACGAGCGAGGGAAACTCCGCGCGTAAGAAGCCGAAGTAGCTCTCGCGCGCGATCTCGTTGAGGTTGAGCACGCTGTGCCACGCTTGCGACGCGCCCGCCTCCGCTGCCGCGGCGTGGACGTCGCGTAGCGATGCTTCCGCATCGGTGATGCCGGGCAGAATCGGCGCGATCGCAACGCCGACGCGCAGCCCCGCGTCCGCGAGCATGCGGACGGCGCGCAAACGCTGTCGCGGCGGCGCGACCGTGGGTTCGATCTTGCGCGCGAGCGCCTCGTCGAGCGTCGGCAGGCTGATGCAGACGCCCGCGCCCGCCGCCCGCGCCAGATCTTGGAGGACGTCGATGTCTCGCACCACGAGCGGCGACCGCGTGATGAGGTGCGCGCCCGTTCCGGCGCGCGCCAACTCGACGAGAATCCCGCGCGTGATCCGGTAGCGTCCTTCGAGGGGCTGGTACGGGTCGGTCGCCGTGCCGATCGCGACGTGCTCGCCTTTCCAGCGCGGGTTCGCAAGTTCGCGGCGCAACACGAGCGGCGCGTTGATCTTCACGGAGAGCTGCGTGCCCCAGTCGCCGATCCCGCTCCGCTCGAGGAACGTGTGGGTGCGGCGCGCGTAGCAGAACACGCAGCGGTGAAAGCAGCCGCGGTACGGATTGATCGACCAGCCGAACGGCATGCCGGCTACGCGGTTGAGAACGGACTTCGCCGCGATCTCTTCGCACGTCACGCCGCCTGCGAACCGCCGAATCGTCATCGAACATGTGTTCGATCCCCGGACTCCCCGACCTCCGCTCGTTTCGGGGCGGGGTGGCGACGCTCGCGCGACGTAGATGCGATGACTTTGGATCGCTACGACGTCCTCGTGATCGGCGGCGGAAACGCGGGGTGTGCGGCGGCGCTCGCGGCGGCGCGTCACGGCGCGCGGACCCTCCTAATCGAGCGCTACGGCTTCCTCGGGGGGACGGCGACGGCGGCGATGGTCGGCCCGTGGATGACGTTCCATTCGGGCGAGGAGCGAATCGTCGGCGGGATCGCGCAGGAGATGGTGGAGCGCCTGGTCGCGCTCGGCGGTTCGCCCGGCCACATCGCGGACGCGTCGGACTACGTCGCGACGATCACGCCGTTCGATCCCGAGATTCATAAGGCGCTCCTCTTCGACATGATGCGCGAGAGCGGCGTCGACTTGCTGCTGCACGCGTATTTTCTCGACGCCGTCGTGCGCGACGGCGTCGTGCGCGGCGCTCGCGTCGCGACCGTCGGCGGGGTTCGCACCTACGAAGCGACCGTGACGATCGACGCGTCCGCCGACGCGTACGTGGCGGCGTCCGCGGGCGTCGCGTTGCAACAGGGCGACGCGAACGGGCGCGTACAACCGGCTAGCCTGATGTTCCGCATCAGTCACGTCGACCTCGACGCGACCGCGGCATACGTGCGCGAACATCCCGCGGAAATGCGCACGTCCCTCGCGCCCGACGCGCGCGATGCGGCTTCGTTGACCGCGGTCGCCGGACTGTACGCACTCTGGAATCGCGCGCGCGAACGTGGCGACGTCGACGTACCGCGCGAACTCGTTTCGTTCTTCATCTCGCCGTACCCCGACGAAGTGAGCGTGAACATGACGCGCGTCGTCGATATCGATCCGCTCGATCCGGACGACCTCACGCGCGCCGAGGTTGAGGCGCGCGCGCAGGCCATGCAACTGCTCGCGTTCTTCAAACGCGACGTTCCGGGTTTCGCGAACGCGCGCATCGCGGCGACGGCCACGCAGATCGGGATTCGCGAGTCGCGCCGGATCGTGGGCGAATACACGTTGACGCGCGACGACGTGTTGCACGCGCGTACGTTCGACGATGCCGTGGCGCGCAGCGCGTATCCGATCGACATCCACAATCCCTCGGGCTCGGGCACGACGACCTTTCGGCTCGCGCCGGGCGCGAGCTACGAGATTCCGTATCGCTGTCTCGTCCCGAAATCGGTCGACGGATTGCTCGTCGCCGGCCGCTGCATTTCGACGACGCACGAAGCGCTCGCATCGACGCGTCTCACGCCGACCGTCATGACCCTCGGACAAGCGGCCGGCACGGCCGCCGCGCTCTGCGCGCACGGATCACGGCCGCGCGATCTTTCGCCCACGTCGTTACGCACGGAACTCGAACGCGACGGCGTCGATCTGCGTCGCACGGTTCCGGTTGTGGAAGCCCGCGCGTGACGATCGAAATCGTGGACCTCGGCACCTGGGGCGCCGCGACGCTCGTTTCCGAATACGATCCCGAGGGCGATACGATCCGCGTCAACGCGCGTGCGGTGGCGCGCGTTCGTCGCGCGCTCGGCGACGCCGAAGCGGAATCGTTCGTCGCGCTCGCGATCGAGCACGAACGTTTCCATCGCGCGCATCCGCACGCGAGCGAACGTGATGCGGTCGCCCATGCCGAACGCGCGACGAACGCGGAGGCTCGCCGCTTCGAAATCGAGCTCGCGCGCTCGTGACCTGGTACGCCGGCGTCGACGGCGGCCAGACGTCGACGGTCGCGGCGATCGGTGACGATCGCGGCGAGGTCGCGCGTGGGGTCGGGCCTCCCGCCGATCTCGTCGGTCGGCCGCGCGAACCGGCGCGCCAAGCGCGCGCGATCGGCGAGGCGCTTGCCGCCGCATGCATCGCGGCCGGTATCGCGCCGGAGACGCGGTTTGCGGGACTCGTCGCCGGCATCACGGGATTCGATGCCGGTGAGTCCGCCGCGATCGATCTCGGCGCGCATGCCGATCGAGCGTCGGTCGTTCACGACGCGACGATCGCGCATGCGGCCGCGTTCGCGGGCGCGGCCGGCATCGTCGCGATCGCGGGTACGGGCAGCGTCGCGGTCGGCAACGCGAGCGCGGGAGATGCGCTCGTGCGCGCGGGCGGCTGGGGATATTTCTTCGGCGACGAGGGCAGCGCCATGTGGATCGCGCGCGAGGCACTGCGCTCCGCGATGGCGCGCGCCGACGCCGGCGAACCGAGCGAGCTCGCGGAACGCGCCTACGCGTTCTTTAATGGGCCCGCGAGTGCGGGCGCGGGGGGCATCGGGGGGCCTTCGCCGCACGGATTTCAGCGAACGCTCTCGCTGCGGGCGATCCAACACGCGTTCGCGCACGGCGACATCACGCGCCCGGCGCTGGCGGCGTTCGCCGCGGAAGTCTTCGAGAGCGCCGCATCCGGCGATGCGGACGCGGGCGCGGTTCGGGACGCGGCTTGCCGCGAACTCGCACGCCTCGTCGCGACCGTCGACCGGCGGCTGGCGCCGCCGACGACGAAGCGCCTCGTTTCTTACGCGGGCGGACTGTGGAACGACGCCGCGTTTCTCGCGGGCTTTCGAGCGGCGCTCGCCGCGAGCGTTCCGCATAGCGAGCTGACGGCACCGCGACTGGATCC
>Ga0116229_10013850_pt1 | contig 11325 bp, 8 predicted proteins | sample S1TSphgellanicum_3_FD_87313 | JGI IMG/M metagenome (GOLD analysis project Ga0116229, IMG submission 87313) | Host-associated microbial communities from peat moss isolated from Minnesota, USA - S1T2_Fc - Sphagnum magellanicum MG | ecosystem: Host-associated > Plants > Peat moss > Unclassified... | reverse complement strand
GATACCATCTAAGTAAAGCAAATACAAGATTCATAAAACAACTTTGAGCGAAAGAAAAAAAAACAAACTCTTAGATTGTTGAATCTATAATAATCATCTAGCACAAGGATCCTAAAGAAGGAGCCTTTGAAACAAATGAAAAAGAAAAATCACAGCGTTCCATCGATATATGAATGTACTGAATGAATGTACAAACTATGTAACATAAAATCCTAATGTTTAGCGATATCTTCACTGCATGCTGCACTGACGAAGCCATGGGTGCTGATGGATGGAAACCAGTTATTACTGGGATTTTGGGTGGTGGTCGAGTGACATTTCTGTAAACGTTATAAGTCAGCAATAGTTGAATTTTTTTGGGTTTAAAGGTGGTTTGTTGGAATTTTCACTCGGAAATACGGCCACTCTCCGAATGTTGGATTACACAGGTAGAAATAGCAAACTGTGTTGCTGCATACATGTGGCTGCGAGACGTATAGATTTACGAAACTTGATGGCAAGCCATCACCAGTACACATTTGAAGCGAAATATCTCTGATTTGGCGCGTTCATGCCCTCGTTCAAGTTAACATCTATCTTTCTTCATCCATGTCAGGTTGTAGCTGGAAGCTTTCATGCGCACAGGGTGCGCAGAGCAATGAAAGGCTTTTGATGTACACTCACCACACCGTTCCTCGCATGATCCTTCATCATTATTTCCTGTTAATTGCGCGTCAAACTAGGCGGCCAGAGCACCGACTATTACACCGACTGTTTATTGACGCGACCTGAAATTGCGGGATTTTGTCAATCTTGACCATGTATGCTCAGTCTCTTGTCCCCACGTGGGAGTGTGAGGGTGCTGTTTTCACCTGCTGCGAGTTCTTCGTGCTCACTCCCGAAGGGCCTTGTCAGAGAGGAACGAAGGCAACCTTGCAGTTGACGGTAAAAATCAAACTAGAGTAACTACTCATATCCTTCCTTCATGGTCTTGGTTTTTCTTCCCCTCCAAACATCTTGTCGGAGAAAAACTTGATAAGTCACTAGAACCGAGGAAGCCACTTATGACAGGAATGCCCAACTGGAGCAAGGAACGACGAAAAGTCTTACTGAAGTCAGTTCCTGGTGATTCACATGATAGTGGACAGAGTCTAATAATGAGATTTTTCCTGTAGCCAAATTTCCCTCGAACATGACCTGAGGGTGAATCACCTTTACTCATGAGTACGTTTAGCACCAATTTTTCTTACTCAAGTAACTCTATATGATTGCAGATCCGGTTGTACTTGCGAATAAGACCGGCAGAGAGATTTATTTTCATAATGCCTTATTAATTCTATTCACTTCTTACTACAGAATATACCATGGTTGAACGGTCCAAATACAAGTTCACATTTCTTGGATCACTTTGTATTATGATTAGGTCTTTGAATAGTTGCACGTTTTTTTGCAATTTTTTTTAACGTGCTTAAACATATTGGAAGTGTGTTCATGCAACTTTTAAGTTTGACAATTTGTTGTTTTTGTTTTTTAAAAAAAGATTTTATTATGTAAGAAAGATCTCATTATATAACAAAAATTTTACTATATAAAAAAAGATTTTAATATATAAGTTTTACAGATAGTAGATTGCAAAGGATTAAAAATGACAAATTTATCAAATACAATTGTATTAAGCATTTTGTTATAATGAACTGATCGAACTTTATGGCATGCAGAGAGTTGATACGTCTTATGGCATGCAAAGAGTTAGTACGGCTTATGGCATGCAGAGAGTTAGTACGTTGAGAGTCTTTGTGTTTAAATCTAGATTGCTAAATAGATTTTTAAAAATATATACAATAACAACTTTCTTCCAGCTATGCTTTCAACAAAGCTCTAGTTCTTGACCATGTTTGAAATTGAAACCCCACCTTCTTGTCCCTTGTATCTTTCAGTACAATGAATTGTTGATTAGGGCCTTGATTTCAAGTTTCTCAGTCAGTTTTGGTTTTATGTAAGGATCCATCCGCATTGAACGTTTTGAAAATCACGAGCTACAAAACAGCTAGTATCAGAGATAGCACGTAGCACAACATAAAATAGGAGGGCGTTAGTCGGGGTAAAATTCGACTCACTTTTTTACCTTTTATTTTTTAAAACCAGTGTGAAAGGCGATACCAGGCAGGTACCATCTTGGTACTCGTCGGGTTTCACGGTAAAACGTAACGACGTCTTGTCAAAATGCCCACTCACTCTTGCATAAAGAAACAGGTACATCTTTTGATTTTCACCCTCATTTCATGAAAGTGTGCATTATATTGGAAACAGTGCGTTACGGGAAAGACTATATTACACTCCAGTGAAATACCCCGCCACTGTTAAGTGGATGCAATATTCTTTGTAATGTGCACATATTAACACAGGAAATCAGGCCCTGTGCTATATGTCTTCATTTAAAAGAATTTGACAACCTTATGTACTTTCTCTCCCGTAACAGCGGGAGGGAACCACCTGGTGTTGACACAAGGGGTCTGTTCAAGAGATCAACACCAGGTGGTTCCCTCTCGCTGTTACGGGTATCAGCTTCACAAAAGGTTGAACTGGCTTCCTTCAGTTGGAAGGGGAAGCTCATTCAACCTCTGTGCAAAATGATGCTGAGAATTGTATTCAAGTACTCTGAAGTCAAGCCTAATTTCTAATCCATCGCTCAGGAGTAATATGCAAAATAGTTCAGTCCCAAATGGGCCCAGTATCGGCTATGGTGATACATTTGAGGGACGGACGAGGTTCTCAATTAAGTTGAACTCTGGCTAGCATTGATTCCGTTTTTCCTAGGACATCTGCTGGTCCTCTACATTTGAATCATATATGCCCCTGTTGCAGATGTGTGTAAGTCGTAAACAATGATTGAACATGCATCAAAATGACATTCTGTTACACAAAGAGGTTCCACATACGACATCGTTAAATGAAACAGATAATTTTATTTATAAGTCCAATTTGGACTAGTTTTGAGGGCATTGCATGCCATTGTCCATAGATGAACAGAAAGAACTCTTCTGAATCCTTCAGTAATATATAAGCATCGAGTTTCATATCGGCACTATAGAGATAAAGAGTGCACACATTTTGATCTAGTGCACTATAGAGAGACAGACTGTAATAATTCATGAGCTACAATAATGCAGACTATAATAATCCAACGTGCCACATACGAAGTAAATCTAAAACACCTGTAAATAAAGACCAACACAAATACTTTTTAGCAGATGTAACGATCCGATCTCTTTTTACAGCAGGCGCTACAAGGGGCAGTCTTGCAGGAGGGGCCCAGATCCGCCACATAAATGGCCAGAGTCTGCGATCTTATGGAGTTGATCTGGACGTCATTCATGTTCGATCCGTCATTCTCCTTTGCTTGCAGCGCTCTCTGAGTACGGGCGTACTGGGCGAGAAAGCATGGTACATTGGTCCGCAGATGTCTTTCCGAAATTGATTGCGATAGCAAGGTAGCCATCTGAAAACTGAAAGCAGCTTTTGACAATATTAGGTTCTTGTTTGGCCAAATCTTGGCAGACACGAGCAACGTCACAGCGAGCAGCTGAAGTCTTCAGTCTTGATCCAGTAGTTGATCCGCAAAACTTGCACGGATCTTTGGGAGTACCCTGGCAGACATGGGGAGGATCTGGATGATCGATGACCGTCTTCCTTACAAGAATTTTACTGACGATCGCCATTGACAGAATGCAGATTATAGAACGGATTCGACAACTCACTGCAAGAATCTACAAGAAGCCGGACTGCACAGTACGCGATATGTCTAAAGACGAGAGAAAGAGAAGGCCGAAATCCTGCAAGAATATGCAGTCGGGAAGGTAGTACACTGACTTAAGAAGAATTCTCAATCAGGAGATTAGCTGCTGCAATGCTAGTTTGAATCAACCAGTGATTCAATTACAGGAAAAAATTCAAATTCAGGCCAGCATAAATCGCGACAAAAGTTTGAAAATTCAGAACAGCAGTGCGTGCAGACTGGACTCAGTACATTAGAAATTGTAACTGACTAGCACACTAGCGAGGATCAGAGATTGCAGGTGGTGAGAATGAGGCGATGAAGCTGGTGACAGCTATTAGCTCCGCTTGTCAAGATATCAGTCTCCTGAAGCAGTTATATATAGTCTGCGTGCAGCGGCATCCGTAACTGGAAATCGGGATAAGTCCTCACTGCACTGAGACAGAAATGTATTGCATTTACAGTCGGCCAGAAGTAATTTCGTGACATACAACAGGCATTCGTAGCTATTGTAGCTCATCTCACTTAAGTTCAGAACATAGATCATGTACTGGTACTCATACTACCCAACCGAATGTTCAACTAAACATACTGGACATTAAGGACTGGGGTTATTTGGACTGCATCTGGAGCCTGAAGCCCCGGCTATCTAAACTAACCATATTCTCCCAACAGATTTTTGGAGTTTTCGGGCCGGGTCTCTTTTGTTTAAATAAGAATTCCGCAATGTTTCCAACGGAATTCATTGATGCCAAAATACGCCTAACCGTATGTATTAGCACGATTGTGTTCAAAATTAGTACCGCGCGCCCTGTGCACATCGGAAAGTGGTGCTGAATATGGAAGAGGATACTTGGGTGGAGGTGATTACCCGTAGTCTCACTGTACGATCCATGACTATGGTGAAAGCGAAGCTTACTTTAGGGGAGGTATCCTACGACATTCGTCCATCCAGCGGGTTTTCAGAGGAATCAACGGCACTTATGTACAACAGGCATTTTCCCCGAACAATGTCCAGCTACTGCGAGATTGAAATTTGGCCATTTTGAATCTCTCCTGGAGGGGGGCAGCACGTACCGTAATTAAGTTGAGCCATGGACGCCAAGAACGGGGACGGCTATGAGAGCCAGTGTGCAATGACGTATTGTCAGTTGAAACAATCCGATACCTAGGCTCCGGGAATGGTCCTGTCCATGTAGTGCAATAATTGCAGGTAATTGAGGAAAAGCTTTCGAGGAATTGTATCCAAAGTACCGGTCGGAGATGGATTGATCGCACGTAAGCTGGATTCACACCAAGGGTCAGTAAGGATTTTTTATTCCACTTATTCCTCTCTTGATTTGAGGGTTAAAATGACTAAAATATAAGGAGTAAACTAATCCCTGTGCTGTTCAAACAAAGTGGATAGATAAAATAGTCTGATGGGGTTAATTTAACCCTAGGTTCAACAGTTCACATTGAGGGGTTTTCCAAACTACACAATAAGTTTGGGCAGCTTAGGCAAACTTAAGAATTTTTCATAATGCCTGAAAGTTTTTGCAGTTCTGAAGAATTCCTCAGAAATGTTTTCCAGGATGCTTGAATTTTTTTACAGTTTGAGAATTTTTATGCTGCCCAGACTATGTAGGTTGAAAAACATTTCATTTCTGCTCAAAAATTGGGAACTCAACAAATCCTGATACTTGAAAATATTCCAGAGAGGGCGGTTTTGAATTTTAGGCTGCCTGGGAAGATTATAAAGTTGAGAAAACAAGTCACTGTTGCACAAAAATTTGGGCAATGTGGAAAATCCTGAAACTCGAAATGTTTTGGCAATTTTTTTGGACTTTGTATTCTGCCCGGTAGTTTTGGGCACTTTGGAAAGGTTGAAGAAATTTTTCATTTACGCCAAAACATTTTTGGGCACTCTGGAAAAATCATGACAGATTTCAGGCAGTTTGGGAATTTGTATGCTTTGGGCAGGTTACAAAGGTTAAAAAACGTTTCTGTTGCCCCCATTCCAGGTGCTCTCTCACATGAAAAATGAGAACAACATTAGAAGCTGTTGTGAACAGGAGAGGGTAATTTAACCCTTTGAAATCAGGGGATCAAACTAACCTTCTAATCCCAACTTAAGTTGATCCCAAATCTAAAAAAATGAAGATGTACACTCCTGGGGTTAAGGTATCCAAATGCATTTATCCCTCTCTTAACACCAATGTCATGTCATTTGCCAAGTCAGTTCTTCCCCTTTTGTGTGAATGGGGTATCGCTAGTTTGTACTTTTAATTTTTTCCTTTTACCGCCTGTGTGTGAATCAGCAGTACTGAGATTTACTTCGTCTGAACAGGGCTATCGGATGGTACCCTGGGTCAATCAGTTTACCAACATCTCATCAACATTTGTGAATAACATTGAGGGAAAATTGTGTGGCAACTCTCCTAAATGACTCCTGCAAACGTGGAATATTGACAGTCCATGTTTTCTATGATTGAATTGACTGCAAGCTGCCCTTTTGGGAAAGTTAGCTGTTTGTTTTACTTGTCAATATTGTTTTTTAGTGGGAATGGTGTACCGAGCTTCAGTGCTCAAATGTGCACAATAGTGACCCTATTGATTTGTACTAGGAAACGTGAAATTACTTGTCACCACATAAATCTTCTACTAGGCAATCAAACGACCCAGTTTCACACTAAAAGTTGTGCATCTCGCATGTTGTAAGAGACAATATGTAAGAGATTATTGTCGAAGCAGAAGCTGAAGAATTGGAGTAGAAATGGATGGTCAAGTTTTGTGGTTTCAGTTAGGGCAGCTATGCCCATCACCAAACACAGGTCGATCATGAACACTTTTCAATATTTTCTCATTCCTTAACGAAATTGATCAATTTTTGTGTCATTGCATGCTCAAACTGGAGGGTTACAAATGTTCTTTGGCAACAGAGGTAAAGGAGCAACCAAAAAGACACAGGAAGGGCAACAAAGAAAACACAGGACAAGGATGACTGATAGTTTGCTTCAAATTTTTTGAAAAATAAGCTCTAGACCCCTCTCTAGTTCTGGCATCATATCTTCTTAATGTTTAGTTTGTTATGGGTGTGTCAACTAGGGCTTTACAAAACTTCTTTGTATTCCAAACACAATGATGCAAAGACCAAAAATTTTAAGCTCAAGATATTAGTCTATATCATCAATCACCAAACATTAATGAAGATCACCCATCACCAAACATTGAACCCCCTTTCAACCAAACACCCCATATTCTCCCCCATTCCTTTACCAAATTCAGCAAGTTTTGCAGCATTGGAAACTCTAGGTGGAGGGCTACAACTGTTCTTTGAGTCAGAAGCAGATGAACAATGTGTGAGGATTCCACCTCCTTTGACTTCTTAAGTGTTTGAACACCACCCTAGCTACCCTACCAGTTCACCACCCATTTTCCTTCAGTGCCACAGAAATATCAATAGCAGCAATGGAGTTGCTCAAAGATTACCATTGGCCATAACCCATGGTATGGAATATGCTTCATAATGACCCCTAATTATGAGAATAGTCCTCTGATAAGTGATAAGAAATCCCACTTCTTGTAAATATTCCTGGGGGACCGCTTCTTATCCATTCTCATAAGAATATTAAAAGAACCTAGGCTCTCTTGACCCTAGTAATGGGAATATTCAGATGGCCAGGGATAGCCCAAGCTTTTTGGGAATATTCTTTATAACCAGGAGTTATTGGCCCAGTACAAACTGTGAAGCATTAAGAACTTGACCCTAGTAATGAGAATATTTAGATCGCCAGGGACAGCCCAAGGTTTTGGGAATATTTTCATAACCAGGAATGACTGACCCTGTACAAAATGGGAGGCATTAAGAACATTTGGGTTTCTTTTAAGGATTCTCTCATGTAGTCAAAGTGGATATCATCCAGAAAATAATTTAGTCTAATTTGGCTACATACTAGACATGAAATAGAAAAAATACAAAATCTTTCTATAATCGTGGCTACCTATTGGAACTTAACTTTAAAATATGGCAATTTGGAGTTTTCTTTCTTCAAAATTTTGCTAATTTGGGCGGTTTCTTCCATGAAAAGTCCTTTGTATAGGTCAAAATTTGGTGAAATTTTCCACTTAAAGAAATGCTGATACTGTCATGGAATCAAAGAAACTGTATCCAAGGGGTAGATATGTATGAACGCGTTTTTTTGTGTGGCAAATTTTGTCAAAATGTGAATTGTTTTTTGGGGCTGTAACCTGTACTAAGGTGCTGTTGGATGTCCATAATTACGAAAACATGGGGATGAAGTGGGGGCCCAGGGTTTGATACATTGTGGTTGAGTGTATGACAATGGTAAATAATTTAAATCTGCACTTGAACAATGTGATGAAAGAGCATCTCCAGCAGTTCTCCCCTATCAGTATTCATGTTCTCAAAGATTCAGACTTTAAATGTTCCTCCACTCCCCACCCATTCTATGAAAAAACTTGAACACTATACACAAAGAGGCTACTTTATTCTCACCTCTTGGACCAATCATTGCGATCAACCAATTAAAAATAATCATTTCTTTTCACTGCAACTCTCACAATTATCACTGCCCTAAGCAAACATAATACCTTTATCTGTCTTTTGGTTAAGATCAAGTGTAATATCTGTTCTTATCAGTTTAAGATCTGAAACGAGGCTCATGGAGTCTCGTGATATTAATCTAATTTTTCTTGGAGGCAGGGCCTTGGGAAGGCTCATAGAGCCTCATGATATTAATCTAAGCAAACTTAATGTCAGAATCACAATTTCACACAATTTGACTGTTCGACATCTGAAATTGTGGGTACAGGAATATTGACTGCTAAAGCTGGAGACGCTCTAAGCAATTTTTGGAGGAGCTCGCGTGGGTCCCAAAGTCCATGGCATGCAACTCCTGTTCCTAGCCTGGGGCTACTATGGGAGTTTATGTGCCACTAAAGGACATAGGCATGGAACTGGTAACTGAAGACTCAACGCTTGACCATCCATTTCTGATCAATTTCTTCAGCTTCTACTTCCCTAATCGCGCACTAGAGGCGTCACAATCTTTTCAGCGCCAGACTGGTGGTTTGTGGGCCTATTAGAAGATTTATGCGGTCAAAAAGAATTTCACGTTTGCAAGTACAAATGAATGGGGGCATTATGGGGTCCATTCCGACATCGTTCCCAATAGAAAAAAGGTTTTGACAATTCTCCCCCATGGACCAGAGTTCTAACTTTAGCAAACTAGCAGCTCCAATTCAATTAATCCTAGAGACTGTAAATGTTTCCACGTTTTCCGAAGTCAGTTATGACAGGGTCAAACAGTGTTTTTTTTTCTGTTTTGCAAAAATATGACATTTGGCTACTGTTTCAGCCCTTGTGGTGCTAAGCTGGCCACTGGATGGGTTGGAGTGCAGCTGGCTAAAGGTTTTTTTTAATAATATTTTTTTGGCAAAAACTTAAGGAGAAATGAAGTTTAATTAGGCGATTAGTTTTTTTTTTTCAAGGTGGTTGTTTCTGGCTGCAGGGATCAGAATTTTTTAAGAATTTTGGCTCCTGCCACCAAGTTGTTGTAGGGTTTCTAGCTTTTGCCAATTCTCAGAATCCTAAGCAAGTTGGAACTTGGCAACCTTCTACTGAATCACAAAGACTTCTTAATAAACCATACAACTAATAATAAGTGACCACAATGCTCAATGGCTCATGAATCATTGGCCAAAATTCAATACAACAAACCAATGGCCACAACAAATCAAAAATTGAAAACAAACAATAGGCAATCACTTGTGAGGGGGATCGAACTTTTTAAACTGCCCATTGCAACACAAGTGTCCTACAAAACAAAGGTTAATTACATACAAAACCATCCATAAGCCACATTAGAATAATCTTGTAAAGAGACAAGAGTGAAGACACAAGAAAAAAATAGCAACTTGGAAATATGAAGTGGTATTCTGAACCTCATTTACACAAAAATTTTTAAAAATCAGCCAACAATGTTGCCAAAAAATTGTTGAGTTGAAACTAGGAAGTTTTAAACCTAAACTCTCAAACCATATTGAGGACACTTTGCTCGCCATTGTTCAAATGCTTCTAGATATGGAAAATTATGCAAGGTGTAAAATTTTTGGGAAAACATTCTAAGCACCAAACCTATTAATATACTCATTTTGAAACTAGCATATTAAATTTGTTACAATATGAGTAAGATAGATGGATCCATTGACAATGTTGCTATTGTCAGACTAGCTTTGTGTCTTTTAATGTATTAAAAACAATTATTGAAAATGTTGCATAAACAAATTGGTATGAATTTTTTTGAGACAAAATGTTTACATGGATGTAATTTTTTTAATGATTGTTGTTTATACTTGAATGTAAGGTTACATTTCTTAAATCTAGTGGTCACCGAGCAAAGTTCATAACATCCACCAAGTTGGGTAAAGTCCTAAATTAACAATTTAATCCTAAATTAGTTAAATTTGTGTTCTAGGTTGGTAGTGAGTCGATTCTACAACTTGGATTTTCCAAATGCCAAAGAGTTGAAGTAGCATTCATCCTTTATGCTCCCAATAACTTGTACCATGGTAATCTTTGCCAATTTGAAATATTTTGGAAAAGAGGAAGAAAGAACTTTGGATATTAAAAGAGTGCGCTAAAGGCAAAAGACATGATTCACATCAATAGGTTTGGCCATGACATCAATTGCATTTGATTTCATTGATAACTTGAACATAAACTATTCAATGTCAAGTGCAACTACTAAAAGCACTATAGGCAACCATAGATCAAAATTGCCCACTTTCTTGGGGTGGAAATGTGCTTTTTAAATCACACAGAAATGTTTCGCAAAACTTGCTTCTACATTTAGTTATAACCAATATTGTGGATACACCACACCCATGTTATCCATCACCCCATGAGTAGGAAATCTCCCTTCTAGATCTTTCAAAAGGTAATCAATAGTCTCTACCATACAAAAAACCCAAATATTTATTTTCCAAAATCCAATGCATGTGATTATGAACGTTGAAAATGCAATGCAAGTTGCAAAAATAGAAAGGATTAAGGTGAAGAATTTTACTTGCATAGTCTATTTCCACTTGTGCTATAACTATTACATATCCATCCCTAGTCACAAATCTTGTCACACCACTTTCCCAACCCAAATGAATAATCAATATATATTGTTGATTGACATCAAAAGCTAGGTGTTCCACATTATTATTCAAGTTTGTAACCCATTTCATGATGATGGTCAATTGAAATTAATTACATGATATAACAAACTGTTGAAATCAATGTTGTGGATTAAATGGACAACTAAGATCTTTCTATTTATATAAAAAAATCCAATAGAATTTTCTCATTACAACATTTAAAATAGTTCCATCATTTAATTTTCTTTTAATTCTTCAACCAAGAATGCACATGTAGGTTTTGCATGGTAACTTTTTTACATAGTCCACACATGTTATGTTTGCAAAGGTAACTATTTTACCCTTGATACAAAAATTATTGTACTTGGTATAACGTGACCTTAAGTTGAACCTAAATTGACATGACGATAGGTTGCGTTGACGTT
>Ga0116229_10013848_pt1 | contig 11326 bp, 7 predicted proteins | sample S1TSphgellanicum_3_FD_87313 | JGI IMG/M metagenome (GOLD analysis project Ga0116229, IMG submission 87313) | Host-associated microbial communities from peat moss isolated from Minnesota, USA - S1T2_Fc - Sphagnum magellanicum MG | ecosystem: Host-associated > Plants > Peat moss > Unclassified... | reverse complement strand
TAATATTGCTAAAATTGGCAAAATATTCTTATTGTTCAAAGCCACTTGAGCAACATCACATAATTGGGGAAAAAAAAAAAAAAAAAAACAATTGTGTACTGTCATTCAATGACTTTTTTTGTGGTGAAATTTTCCCATTTTATGAAAAATATTTTGAAAAAGGAATATTTCTGACTATCACAAATTCCTTTTAATTTTAAAAAAATCGCCAAAAATTGCCACATCTGCCTTAAACAACATGAAAGGGTGATCATCACTCGAGCAATATCATAAAATTGGAAAAAAAACACACACACACAATCACTCCTCTTTTTTATCACAATTTCCCCCAATGTGGACCAAATTGACAAATTAATTAAACGGTAAATATGTCACATGTAAACTGTGGAACAAAGTTGAATAATAAGTTTTCTAATTGTCCATGGCATGACATTTTTAGTCTGATATTTTAAACACAAAAAAATGTCTGTTGTCAATAGTAAGAGGGTTAGTCAGTATGTGACCCTACACATTAAAATCAGACGAAGGAAAGTCAAAACATGTCAGTTTGACTCAGGAAAATAGTTTTGCTCCTACATATGTGCACAGTTTGCTCGTCAGGCCTCGTAAAAGGCGCAGCAAAGCTGTGCACCTGGTTGCGAAGACTGTAATAAATAAATACGATCTGACTGACTGCTGCTTGCTTCCTCTTTTTGACCGGTGGCCAAAGCTAATAATGATTGGTCCAGGTGGTTTGCTATTAGTAGTTCCCACATATTTGCAGTCCAAGTTTCGGTTTTATGGGCAGGGTTGCAAAAACAGTAAAAATAATTAAACTTGCATATGAGAAATATTTTTGCAGGGTCACATACTAAGTAATAATAAGCACTGGTGGGGATGCTCCAAGAGGGGTACTACATCTGGATTTGGAAATATTTGGCTTATTATATTCACTAGTGTGGCCTGTGCCATTGGCCCAAGTGTTACCACGTCCTCAACTAATTTTTCCTTCCAAAACAAAACCTGGTTTTTTGGGAATGTATTTGAATTTTCAAGGATAGAAATCACTTTTTAAAATCAATATCTCCCAAATCATACCAAATAGATTCCATTAAATCGTGCTCATCAAGATCTTTCCAAGAACAGCAAAGGCACATTCCAATTCCTCCCAAATTTTTAGCTATGATTTAATTTAATTTATAGTCAAGAAATCATTCAATATTCAAGAACTTTTTCACCACAAGTCCAAATGTTATGGAAGCAAGCCCATGCACCCCTCCTCGTCTAGAGCTTTCCAAAGACACCAAGAATACAATCTGAAGCATCCTAGTTTGGTGGATCTCATAGCTACAAAATAAAACAAAACAAAACAAACTACTTTCCTTCATAGATAAATTCTTCAGTTCTTTTGGGGAAATGTTAAATTGATTTGTTTAGCTTCACTATTTCACATGTTGCACAACATTTCATACTATAAAATACATTTTTAAACATGAGTTGATTAAAATTTTCATACAAATTCATTTTTGCATCTTGAAGTCAAAGAAGATGTTGCTTGTTTGTTTCAGAGAGTTGATCTAGGAGGAACAACTTCTAGAATGTGAGCTCACTTACGAGTTGATTATCCCTCCCCCCAAAAAACCCTCAATTCGAGCCGTCACATGTGTTTATCACATCCAACATAGAGTGTTAATTGTTTCCCCAAACTATGATCTATTAGCAAAGGGGGTTTGTCACATTAGGATTAGTGTTTTTTTGGTGAGAAATTTTGTCACCCAAATTTTGAAAAGCTAGAACCAAACCAATGCTATAATGAAAATTTGTGTTCATTGAGACTATACTACTTTCAATTACATGTCTTAAACAACAATGTGCAACTAGTTTGCAACTCTCCAACAAAAAGATGAACAATTTAAAATATTATTGCCACATTAGAAAATCTAGCACTTGCAAATGGGTTGTTAATTTGACACATCACTTGCCAAGTGGAAGTTGGTTTTGGTCAAAGTTATTTGATTTTGTGCTTTAATTGCAAAAAATTTGTAGCATGTAGATTTGGATCACAATGGGGTGAGGGTATGGAATATATAAGCATGCATTAATGGAGCAATATTTAATTAAATATGAAAATATTCTTAAAATATTTTAATTATATTTTCATGATCAAATTTAAACACCCTATTTATATTTAAGTTTTTTTTTTTAATTAGTTGCACCTTACCTTTTTTTTTGCATGTTTTTTGGGGGAAAAATGGAAGTTACTTCCCTTAGCACATTTGTGACCTCTACCAACATGACAAGTACTCATTGGCACACATTGCCAAATCATTCATGTAGTCATTTAATTAATTTGTGACTAACTTCAATTAATATACAACTAGGGTAAATGTGACTAAGTTTCAACTACCCAATGCCCATGCAAATTTCAAATTTGAAAATCGTGTAAAATATGGAAGGGCATGTGACACATGACAATAGTCCTAAAAAATATTTGTGCTTACATCAATAGTTACTATGGACTTGTGCTTAGTTTCAAAGAATTCAAATAGAATGAGAAGGAGAAAGTTGTTCTATTTAATCTTTCTTTTGCATTTTTTGAGTTCTTAATTCAAAAAACAAGAAGTTCAAGTTAGAAAAAAAAATCTTTTCTTTTATTTAGAATAGATGGAATGAAATCATGATTTTTTTGTTCACTTCTTTGTTCAAGAACAAAATTTTGTTCGTTTGATTGATTAATTGAAATTAACAAAGTTTTGCAATGATTATATCATATTATAAGAGCTTTGAGTTTTGGGGTGTAATGCATTCCATCAAAACTAGGCATATATGGTTACATTTATGGTTGTTTAGAACACATTGGATTAAATGACTAGGTCAATTTTACAACTAGTTGCTTTCAACATTGGAATCACAAAGAACGTTACACTAGTTAGAGGTCTTGGCCAAGTTCACTAGGCATTTAAGTAGGTTTCAATGAAATTGTCCCAATTTCACTAGACAAGAAATTTGATGAATTCATTGTCCCCTAGTGATTATAGACTAGTTGATATGGACAAAGTGAATTCACCCACTCACTAAATTCACTGATAATGAATCCATCATATTTTACAATGTTTTAAATTAATATTGTATATGGTTAATAATTTCGTCAAAATGTGATTTATATGGTCAAATAAGGTTGTGGTAGCAAGGTTTTCTGTCCAACTATCATTTTGTTTTGTGATAAAAGGTATAAAATTTTGGATATATCATAATTACACAAATTTTTTTCACAAATCAAACATATATATATATATAATATCTTGTTCAATGAAACAAATTAAAATTCATTTTTCAAGTTTTCTCAAAGGTCTACACATATATAATAAAGAAATATACAAAACTCCAAAGCATTTAAAGGAAAACACTTTTGAATTTTTTTGTTTACTAACAACTCACAAAATATTTCTTCATGAAAAAACATGATTTGACAAGAGTTTATGACAAACATAAGTAAAATGTGTGTGTGTGTGTGTGTGCGTATATATATATATATAATAGTAATATCAAATAATATTTAATACTAAATTAATTATAAAATAATTAATATATTATGTCACATGAAATATTATGTTTTAATTATAATTTTTGCAATATAACAATTATTACATGTTACATACTAAATATAATGTCTGAACAATGTATGTCATACATACATACATACATGAAAACATGTACACAATAATATATTGTACATTGTAATGTTGTAAATTTGTTGTACTTATACAATAAATGAACATAGATATTATAATGCTTTCCATTGTAATAAATTTACACATTATACTTACATACATACAGTTGATAATTTTATACATAATCATAATGAAATATAAAAATTAATCACAACTTATAAAATTTTATTTAAAATTAAAATAATTATTTGAATAACACAAAAAATTGACCATAATGAATTACCCCAGTGAATTGCTTTTACTAAACATGGACATGAATGATTCAAGTTTGACCAAGGTGGCATGGCGCAAATGTATGGTGGCCTAGTTGATTTGAGGTGAAATGGTGTAATGAGATGGTGACTGAGTTCATTTTTTAAGGCCCCGTGATGAATTGGGTGGTTAAACTAAACTCCACTTTTGTACTAATGTTAGCAATTTGGACCTCACAATTGTGGTTGCACTTTTGTAGTAATGTTAGCGATTTGGCCTTCACAATTGTAGTTGTTGTGAACATAGTTGAAGACACATCCAACAACCATTTTGAAATGTTTGATTGGTTTTAATTAAATGCAAAATAAGGAAAATAAATAAATTATTGAAATGTTGACATGTGACAAGTTCCAAATTGAAAACATAACACCACATGGCCTACTTTGGGCTAGTTCAAGCTAAGTTACTTAGACTAGATAATGTAGGTCAAGTTAACTAGCTTACCGAGTCTATGTACCCTAAGCCATGTCAATATCCTAGCCTAAGCAACCTAGTTTACCTAACCTAAGTTGTTTAAAGTAAAAACATGGATAAAGAGCTTAGCCTAAAAGATCATGACCTAGCTTAGGCACCTAAACAAAACTACTTCACATAGATTAAAGTAAATAGGTTGCAAGAATAAAGATTCGATCCCTTTCACCTTCACATTCAAGGGCAAGTCTTTACAAATGCATTCACTTTATTTATGTAACGTGAAATGTAACCACATTTTAATAAACATTTTTTTTCTAATCAACAAAGTGCATACCTAGGCTAACTACAATTTACTTAAGTATGGGTTGCCTATGGGTTGCCTAGGCAACTCACACACACAATTTATTGCCTACATGAAAAAGATATCACATCTACATTTGATAATCGACAGTTTTGCCATATATATATATATAAAGATTTGTAATTTTCAAATTTAATTTTCTAGAATTTCACCATTTGAGGAATAGGTATGCAAAGGTGCACCTTGTATTATTTATAATATAACCCAATGGAAATTCATTTTGAATGATTTTGACAAATATCAATAATTGTTTTTCTTTTTTTTGGGTAAACCTTTTGCGAATTATTTTGTGTCTAACATTAGTCATAGGTATAGTAGTGAGATTTGGGTCCACTTGGGATGCTCAAAAGAGATTGGATTTGGGTCTACTTCGAATGGTGTTCTTGTATACTTGCTAATTTTGTTGAATTTTTAATGATAATATTATCAAATATTCAATAACTCTTTCTTTGCATTGTAGGTCTTAAAAATTTACCAAACCACTTCAATGCACCCCTACTCATCAAGGGATTTTCAACAATACCAAGTTTGTGACAAAGCACATTATTTTGGCTTGGGGGATCTTAATCAACGAAAAGGATTAGCATTAAATATTGACAAGTTTTTAGAACATGTTTAAATAACATTTAAAACAAGTTAAAAGAATGCTACCAAACTAAAATCATAATCCAAATTATGTGACCACTTTTTTTTGGGTGGAAATCTGTTGATTTTTTTCAAATAAAACTGGAATATTGCAAATGAAAATCTTTTCTTTCTTTTCTTTTCTTTTTGATTGGTAATCAACAAGAAATCAACATATCAATTGTTTGTTTATTTAAATGTGACCATGTTACAACCCTCCCAAATAGTGGGGCTTTTCATTGGATGCTAGTTTTGGTATTATTGAAAATTAAAGCTATCTAACAAGTTGATGTGCATGTTTGTTGCTTCACAATTCTTAAACCAACAAACAAAATTGATTTGCATCTTGTAAAATAAGTTATAATTTTAAGAAACGGATTTTCACAATTGGGTTCCACAAGAAGTTTGAAATTAAGCCCACTTTGATTAGAATAGTATTGGGATGGGTGACTTAATATGAAGTTTAATATATTTGGGCCAATGACACAAGGTCCACTAGTACACATTCAATTAGTTGCCCAATTCACAATTATAATTGCATGCTTAATCATTCTATCAATGAATTGAACATTCAATGCAAATAGTTTCTAACAAAATTTATTTCCATATATTTGCCACTAAGATAACAACATTATTGTATAACAAAGTAAGTGTTCACTAAGGTGGACCAAAAGTAATGAATCAAAATCCCTTTGAATTGATTCGACTATAAAATTGATTCAAACATGAAGTTAAATTTTTTTTATTCCTTTTTTTCATATCCAAGTTCATACCACCATAATTTTTAACATTTTAAAACACATTTATTACATATTAATCCTGAAAGAAATCAATTTTTTTGACTATATTCATTTGAAATTTCACACCATCACTCCACTGCATTTCATGCACAAAAAAACATAAAAGATAAGCCTATATTCAAAACTTTGCAACATTTGACACCATTTACTCATTCAGGTTATATTCCATCATAATTTCCCATTGCTTCAAAAAACAAACAAACAAATTTCGTTTAAAAATTGTTGATGTTGTCGTACCTTGCTATCAACCACCACACTACTTCCATCCGCTTTCAAAATGTATGAACTTGTTTTATTTTCTTTCAAGTTTTCATCCTTCAAATTGTTAATTTATCCAAAGCATAATTATTTATCACAACATGAATATTTAGGGCATTGGAACCCAATGGAAACGTGTTATTTATCTACTCACCATCATGGACCATGGTGGGGTAATGCTTGTTGTTTAGTCTAACCATTCCTTGTTATCACTATATGTTTGAATGAGGCATATCATGGACATTAAAGAGCCTAGTGCAACATCTCATCCCCATTGCTACTTTGTCTCAACAAATTACTTATGAGAACTTGCAAAAAACTCTTTTTTTTGGGACAACTCTAATCACCTCTATCAAGGGGGAAAATAAAAACAAGATTTATAAAACCGTTAATTCACAAATGCCATAGTTTTTTTGAAGTAACTCCAAACCTTAAAATATTTAACTCCTAACCATGATTTCAAAGATCTTGAAAGGATGAACCTCTTTTGTCTCAGAATGTTTTATGTACAATTGAGTAAGTGGGACATGACCTCACCAACCATATTTTCCGAGTCGGATCATCATTTGGGTATTTACAAGTCTAAGTATTTGCAACAAATAATCTTGGAGACTTTTTTGGAATCATCAAAGATACCAAATTTTTCATCCATTGAATCTTGCACAACATGAAGCTCATAGCCTCTTAGGGCTTTAAGGTTTCCTTGTTGATATTTTTATTATGCTAGTCCTCTTAAGTCATTGAAAGGATTCATTCCTTTTACTTTCAACATACACAAAATTTTTGTGGGTCCATTTGTCAATCAAATTTGGACAACTTAATTTTATATGTCTTTCTTGGTAACTAATTACCAACCATTGGTTCATGGAATTTTGACTAGCTCATAAGGAAGTTGGCAAGATGGGCTTTCATTTTTTAGGAATATGATTTTGATGTCAAACATCAAGTTGGAACAATCAACAAGGATGTGGATGGGTTGAGTAGGGATCCCAAGTTCTAGTGAGTTGGATACCATTGAGCATGTTGACATGGGGAAACAAATTTGGGAATTATACTTGGTTGACATGTTGTTTCATTCCTTTGCATTTTGGCAAATAATTGTTGAAAAATATCATGCCAAGTTCAAGTGGATTCTTCAAGCACTTTTGGGAATTCAAAGGTGGAACCTAATGACATTGGACTTGTTGATATTTTTTGGGAATCCTCAAATGTTGACCTAATAGGGGAGTTGGATGTGGGATTGACATCCAAGGAAAGGTACGGTGTCCTTCAACATGTCAAAATATATCATTGGAAAGGACAACACTTTGCTCATAATAAGGCCAAATGGGTGTATAAATGTGATATCAAGTCCAATAGTGTAGGAAAGCCTTGTAAAACATGCCCATGAAAAGTTGGGACATTTTGGGGTATGTCAAAACCTATAGTTTATTTCAAAGCCAATACTGGTAGAAAGGCATGCAATTAGAGGTTCGACAATTTGTTTCATGATGCATGGTGTGTGATTAAGTTCATGCATCATTCAATTCAATGCATCCACCCCACGTTAAAAACCTATACCAATCATGGGGTTTAGGTATCGATGGAGCTTAAATTTTGTTGGGCCATTGCCCTTAACTATATGTCATATAATCAAATATGTGTTGGTTATGACTGAATATTTTCCCAAGTGGATTGAATTGGCTCCACTCTATGGCAAAAGTAATGAAGGGACTAATTATGCATTTTTGGATCGAATTTTTAGTAGATTTGATGCTTCAGGAAAAATGCTTATAAATTAGGGCACAAAATTCCAAGGAAAATTTCAAGAATTGTGTGAGGAGGGTTTGATTAACCACATGATTACTTGTGATCACCACGAAGTTGATGGTTTAGAAAGAAGGATTTTACAAATGGTGAAAAAGGTTTAAGAAAATATGGATTACAAAAAGGGCATATCAATGATTGGGACATACAATTGCAATGTTTGGCCATAGAATATTGATTTAACAATTAACCATTCATATTTTCATTTTCCCCTTACTTTTTATTTTTTAGGCATGAACCCCAATTATCGACATCAATTCATAGGGATGTGGCCCATGTGGTTAATTTGGATAATCTCAATGTGTGGGTTCAAGCTTGTGAACAATGTGCAACCTTGTTCAAAATAATGCATCCCTCTAGCAATGGAGAACTTGGCCATCACACAACACCAAGATACATTATAGTATGCCACCATTTGTAAAGGTGAACACTGACCTAAAGTTGGAAGGTTTGAACTTGGAAATTATGTTTATTTGTAACAAATGACATTTATGACAACAAATGTGATAGCTGATCATGTCATTATATGTGTGAAGAAGGTTTTACCTTCCAAGGTTTTGTTGTGGGAAGGTTGAGATGGTCAAATATGGAAAGACCATATGTAAAATTATGCACCATGTCACCTTCCACATGTGGATGGCCAAGTGGATCCATTATTATTTGTAGTTATAGTAGGTTTGTGATGCATGTTACATGGAAAATCATGAGGTGTGGCAACCATGTTGGTTTGTGACCATTGTTCCAAGGGATGGCAAATAGGTCATATTACACCACTGTGACGCATTCTTACACACCCTTAACATGAAGATATGCATTCATAAACCTGCTTGGAAGTGGAACTACTATGTAGTTGTAGTCTAACAAGTACGGTGGTTTAATGTAATGCAATGAAATTCATTAATAATCTAATGCGTTGTGTCCAACATCTACACAACATTCTAATCTAACATGCATTGGATTTTTGAAAAGCTAATCTAAAAAGGAGCCATGGTACAAAATCTTATAAGTTTTTATTCTTTTGATCAAGAGTTAAGCATGGGACTAAAAATCACTTGGCTTAGATTGAAGGAAAAAAAACAGACAATTTTAACCCCCTCTACTTCCAGCAAGTGTAGCACCCTTACAGAAATTTCGATGATGCTGAAAATTGGAGAGAACCTTGTACACCTCCTACACAAGCATTGTTTTAAGTTTGACACAAATCCAACGATGGATTTGGGAAAAAAAATTATTTGAAAATAAACTCCAGAGGCTTTGTCATGGAAATCCTTCCATGAGCTCCATTATAAACACCCTCTACTTCCAGCAATCGTAGCTCCCTTATAGCAACCCCGATGATGCTGAAAATTAAAGAGAACTTTTTACACCTCCTACACAAGTACTATTTTAAGTTTGACACAAATCCAACAGTGGATTTGGAAGAAACAACTATTTGAAATAAAATTTTAGAAGCTTTGTCATGGAATTCCTTCCATGCTTATTTCTTGCACACATCTTTTCCATGAACAACCCTTGCACACATAAAAACTAATATTTTTCTCACACATTCATTCTCCTCCTTTCCTCTTCTTCTCACACAAGATACTCCTCTTTCCTTTGGCAAGCCTCCATGACCTTTCCTTGAGCTTGTTTCCTTTGTCCAATGGAAGCTTCAAAATCCTTCCTTTTAATCAATGGCCCCCTCATCCTTCAAAACCCAATGAAAATTGAGAATGATTTGCCCTCCAATTGATTTTAGGATGATAATTATTGGGCCCAATGAGACAAAAAAATATTCCATCCTCTAATCAAATAGGATGACAATCGTCATGACTAATGGGATTGGAGGACTCATCCTTCCCCTTATCTTGGATATCTTGATGAGGTTCTTGAGTTTGATCCTTATCCTTTCTGTCCGTTGACCTTCACATCCTTACTTTTTCATCATAATTATTTCAAGTAACTAACTACTAGGGCCATCTATCGATAGTAACAAGTAAACATCCTTGAATCCTTACTTGATTAAATCAATTTCATGGTTGAAGTAACATCCCCGCATCCATTTACTCTTTTGATATCCCCTACTTATTTTTTCTTCCATGCACTAATTAACTATGTAGTACATAGTAAATTGGAATTAAAAATTGCATCACAAAAACCCCCACATATTTCTAGATCCACCGTCGAAATTAAGGTTCGATGACTCCATTAGATCTAGGATGTTGGAATTTTCATGAGGTTCCGCCGTCACTCCCACACTTTACGCCTACCCTAATTTGTTAAATAAAAGAACCTCAACCCCTCTTGAATGCAAATACCACATTGTCTATGTTACCCTCTTGGTTTTTTGTTGATGCAAGTGAACATTTAGTCATGGCGGATGATGTCGCTACACCCTCGAATCCTCCAGTTTCACTAGTAGAAAAGGAAGAGCTTGAAGAAGCACTGTTTGACGTGAAGGTTTCTCAACGGTCGCGCAAAGAAAAATCGTCCAAAAGAATGGTGCGCACTTGACTCGATCGTTCAGCATGGGATCGTCGGTTGTCTCCTAACCCACATGCTTTAACAATCTATTTAGAATTTGTTCCTACATGTGGAGCCGCACTAGAAAGGTTTAAAGAGTGTCAATGTGAAGACGACGATGTTCGTCTTCATTGTTGAACTTGGGTTCTTGGTGATGGCCATTATCGTTGGCTGCGAGGCCCAATCAATCCCTTTCCCATGGAGCATCGAGTCGAATACTTAACTTGCACCATTCGTCGCATTTTGGAGTTTTTGTAATTGTGATCTATCCCCTTAAAGTTGTTTACTAAGTTGTAATTCACCTGAGGCCACTCATGTGGAAATGTTAATGCCTAAATTTGATTTTGATTTTATTTTAGAGTCTGATAAATGCGAAAACTAAATAAAAATGTATTAGGACTGCATCTCAGAAATCTTTCAAGTACATCATTCGTGCCTGAAGATTATTTTTAAGACTAACTTAATATTGTCATGGCGAGATGTTATTGCTAATTATGGGCTTGTATTCCCAATATATCAATAAATCAAATCTAATTCTACATCCCCTTTCCCTTCTCTACAACATAAAAGGATCATGCACTTAAAAGGTTTACTAGGTC
>Ga0116229_10013847_pt1 | contig 11327 bp, 11 predicted proteins | sample S1TSphgellanicum_3_FD_87313 | JGI IMG/M metagenome (GOLD analysis project Ga0116229, IMG submission 87313) | Host-associated microbial communities from peat moss isolated from Minnesota, USA - S1T2_Fc - Sphagnum magellanicum MG | ecosystem: Host-associated > Plants > Peat moss > Unclassified... | reverse complement strand
GAATCTTGTCGCCGGCCGCGACGTCGATGACATAGAGCGTGAGATCGGAAAGCTCGGGGCTGAACGTCGCCGCGAGATTGTCGCCGCCGCTTTCCACGAAAATCACGTCCAGATCCGGAAAACGCCGGCTCAAGCGCGACACGGCCTCGAGGTTGATCGACGCGTCCTCTCGTATCGCGGTATGCGGGCAGCCGCCGGTCTCCACGCCGAGAATGCGTTCCGGCGCCAGCGCTTCATGACGCACGAGAAATTGCGCGTCCTCTTCGGTGTAAATGTCATTCGTGACGACGGCGACCTGAAAGCGGTCACGCAAGCTGCGGCAGAGCGACAGCGTGAGCGCCGTCTTGCCGGAGCCGACCGGGCCGCCGATGCCCACTCGTAGCGGATCTTCCTGTTGCATGATGTCAGGACCTGAACAGTCGGGAATATTGGGTTTCGTGTTGCGAAGCAAGGATCGCGAGAGCCGGCGCGAAGTTCGACAGAGAATCGTCACGCCGGAGGCCCTCCGCTGTGGCGAGCTGCGCGATCTCGGTGCCGAGACGCAATAGGATTCGTTGTCCCGCGGACTGGCCCAAGGGCAGCGACTTGACCGCGACGAGAACCTGATTTTCCGCCCACGACCAAAGATAGGCGGCCGCCGAATCTTCAGGCGCCAGTTCCCAGGCAACCGCGGCGCCGCTCCAGACGCAGGGGAGGCTCGGTTCTTCGATGCCATGCAACGAAGCGGGAAATGACGGCGGCAGGTCGGGCAATGCCGCGAGGAGAGCGCGCATCGAGAACCCCATTTGCACCGTGGCGCTGCGCAGCTCGGCCGACTCACGCGTGGCGAGAAACTCTTCGTTGAGTGCGCCCACGCGGGCGAGATCGGCGGCGGTCCAAGCGCTGCCCATGCGTAGCAGGCACGGTATCTCATAAGAGTTCACGGAGAACTTGAGGACATCGAGGATCCAGCGCTCGGCGGATGCGGCGTCATGGACCACGCCGGAATCGATGGCCGACTCGAGTCCATGTGAATGACTGTAGCCGCCGATCGGTAAAGCCTGGCTCGCCATTTGAAAGAGCCGCATCCGCTGCAAGGGATTCATGGCGAGGAGTACGAGTGGATCTTCGGAGCCGTCGACGGCGTATCGCCGTCGGCGTGCGGGTGATGGTCCGGCTGGGCATGCGCGTGTGAGTGTGCATGCCGGCCATAGGCGCCACCCTCGGGTTCGAAGGGCGCCTGCAGCGGCCTGACCTCGAGTCCTAGCCCGGCGACCATTTCACCGAGTACGTGATCGGCGAGAAAGCGCACGGCGTCCGTCATGAACTGGACGGCGACGTGCCGGTTGCCGAGATGGTAGGCGGCACGCGCCAACAGCAGGGGATCCGCGCTGACTGCCTCGAGCAAGGACTCGTCGGCTGCCACGATTTCGACGGTGCGACCGTCCTCGAGTGCAATGTGTTCGCCGCCCTGCAGTACCCGGCCTCGAGCGACCACGAGCGCCGCCCGTTCACCATTTTCCAGGCAAACGAGCAAGCGGCTCTTGCTGCGTGCGGCGAACGGCAAATGGGCGCGAATCGGCGTGCTCATGTTCCAGAGAAACCTGCTCAGAATAGGAAATAACGCTGGGTCATCGGGAGCGTTTCGGCCGGATCGCAGACCAGCAGCTCACCGTCCGCGCGCACGGCGTAGGTCTCCGAATCCACTTCGATCAGCGGTCGAGCGGTGTTGTGGATCATGTGTTCTTTTTTCACCTGGCGCGTGCCCTTGATCGGTTCCACGCGACGCCGCAGCCCCAAAGCCCGGAATCCTTCGTCGGCGAGCGCGGCCTTGGACACGAAAGTCACGCACTTCTCGACGGCGCGTCCGAAGGAACCGAACATCGGTCGATAGTGCGAGGGCTGCGGAGTCGGAATCGAGGCGTTGGGATCGCCCATCGGTGCCGCCGCGATCATGCCGCCTTTTACGATGAGGCTCGGTTTGACGCCGAAGAAGGCCGGCTTCCACAGTACAAGATCGGCGAGCTTGCCGACTTCGACCGAACCGACGAGGTGCGAGATACCGTGCGTGATGGCCGGGTTGATCGTGTACTTGGCGATGTAGCGCTTCACGCGCGCGTTGTCATTGCGTGCCGTATCGTCCGCCAGGGCACCGCGACTTTCGCGCATCTTGTGCGCCGTCTGCCAGGTTCGAATGATCACCTCACCGACGCGGCCCATGGCCTGCGAGTCGGACGACATCATCGAGAAGGCGCCGATGTCGTGCAGGATGTCCTCGGCCGCGATCGTCTCGCGGCGGATGCGCGACTCCGCAAACGCGATATCCTCGGCAATGCGCGGATCGAGATGATGGCAGACCATGAGCATGTCCAAGTGTTCATCGATCGTGTTGACCGTGTACGGCCGCGTCGGATTGGTCGAACTCGGCAGCACGTTTGCGTGGGACGCGATCTTGATGATGTCGGGCGCATGTCCACCGCCCGCGCCCTCGGTATGGAACGTGTGAATCGTGCGGCCGGCGATCGCCGCGACCGTCGCTTCCAGGAATCCCGACTCGTTGAGCGTGTCGGTGTGGATTGCGACCTGCACGTCGAGTTCGTCGGCCACCTTGAGGCACAAGTCGATGGCCGCGGGCGTCGTGCCCCAGTCCTCGTGCAGCTTCAGACCGACCGCTCCCGCCGCAATCTGTTCGCGCGCCGGCTCGGCCACGCTGACATTGCCCTTGCCGAGAAAGCCAAGATTCATCGCAAACGATTCCGCGGCGAGCAGCATGCTGTGGATGTGCCAAGGCCCCGGGGTGCAGGTCGTCGCGCTCGTGCCGGCTGCGGGGCCCGTGCCGCCACCGATCATCGTCGTGACGCCGGAGGTCAGGGCCTCCTCGATTTGCTGCGGACAGATGAAATGGATGTGGGTGTCGATTCCACCGGCCGTCAATATCATGCCTTCACCGGCGATGATTTCGGTGGCGGCGCCGATCGCGATCGTGACGCCGGGCTGGACGTCGGGATTGCCGGCCTTGCCGATGCCCGCAATGTTGCCGCCCTTCAAACCGACGTCCGCCTTCACGATGCCCCAATGATCGATGATCAAGGCATTGGTGATCACCGTGTCGGCGACGCCAGCACTCGTGCTTTGGCCCTGGCCCATGCCGTCTCGTATGACCTTGCCCCCGCCGAACTTCACTTCCTCGCCATAGACGGTAAAGTCCTTTTCGACTTCCACGATCAGCGCCGTATCGGCGAGGCGCACGCGGTCGCCGACCGTGGGACCGAACATCTCGGCATAGGCGTGGCGGCCAATCTTCACGGCCATTTACAAGGCCCCCATGATTTTTCCCTGAAAGCCGAATACGCGTCGCAAACCGGCATATTCGACGAGAACTACGGTACGCGCCTGCCCCGGTTCGAAGCGCACGGCCGTGCCCGCGGGAATATCCAGGCGATAGCCGCGCGCCCGGTCGCGCTCGAAGCGCAGGCTCGTGTTGGTCTCGAAAAAATGATAGTGCGAGCCCACTTGGATCGGCCGATCGCCGGTATTTTCGACGCTCAAGGTCACGGTCGCGCGCCCGGCATTGAGTTCGATCTCGCCATCATCGATGAGCAGTTCACCGGGAATCATGGGCGTCCTCTCCAGGTCGGCGTCCTCACAGGATCGGTTGATGCACGGTCACGAGCTTCGTGCCGTCCGGAAACGTGGCTTCCACTTGAATTTCCGGAATCATCTCGGGAATTCCTTCCATGACCTCGGCACGCGTGAGAATCGACTTGCCGAAGCTCATGAGCTCGGCGACGGTCCGGCCGTCGCGGGCCCCCTCGATGATCGCCGCCGTGATCAGCGCGATGGCTTCCGGATAGTTGAGCTTCAAGCCACGCGCTCGCCGCCGTTCCGCGAGCAGCGACGCCGTGAATATCAACAATTTGTCCTTCTCGCGCGGCGTGAGTTCCATGGGTTACGCGATCTCCAGATCCTCAACAGGCCCATACGCGCGGCGCACAAGCGGGCTTTGCCGCGAGGGCCGGCCGCAGCAGCGTCCACAGTACCGTAAAGTAATCGAGAACCTCTTCGCAAGAGTCGCCGAGATAGCGCACGATCAACATCCCGGGCAGCCGCGTCACGCCGGTCAGAGCCGGCGCGCGCGAGATTTGCACACGGCAGCTCCGCAGCAACTCGTCGTCGGCATCCACTCCCCCCACCAAGAACGTACCGCTCACGCTACGGCCGGCGAGACCCATGGGCGACTCTGCAAAGCCCGAGCCGGCGTCGACGCGTCCGACCTCGGACCACAGAAATCGCCCGGCACGCCGCACACAGGTCCGCGTCGCGAAGGTTCCGGAGCGCCAAGTTTCACCCGAAGCGCGCCGACCGAAACAGACCACCTCCCAGCCGAAATACCGCGCGCCGTCCGCAAGCTCGATGTCGAGGTCCATCGCGATGTTCGAGCCGTCGAAGAGAATGTTCTCGCGCGGTAACCATTCCAGGACCGCATCCGCGGCCAGCGCGAAGCACTGACGTTGATGCGCCACGGCGCCCGTGGATCGGTACCATTTGTTGGCGCCCGGCGTCGTCAACAGCGCTCTCGATCCGCCACCGAGTGAAACGCGGACCGAGAGACTGTCACCCGCGGCGATTCCGCCGGGAGGATGCAGGACCACGACGTGGCAGGTAGCCGGTCCCTCCGGGTAGAGCGCCTTCTGCACCTGCAGCGGACCTCGGTGCTGGTTTTTCTTGAGCTTGGTGCCCAAGGGGCCGGATTCGAAACCGAGCTCGAGACTCGCTTGCCATCCATCCTGCGATGCTTGGCTGCTGATCAGCATGGCGGGTTTGCGGTCAACACGGCGTGCTCGTGGTCAACGCAGCGCGCATCTAAGGGGCCGCGACGGGTGGCACGCCGTGCTGCCAGACATCCCAATGAGCGACGATCGCGTCGACGAGCGGCATGCCGGCGTGCACGAGGTTGACCGCCGAAATGCGGACGGCCCCGGGCAAGGCGCCCTGGGCCTGGAGCGACGCGAGCACGCTCTGGTGCGGATACGGACGATCGAAATCCGAACCGCTGCGCGCGATGGCGACCCGGTCGAGATCGACGAGCCCCGATTGCGCACCGCGCGTCAGCGCATTGAGCGTCGCATTGTCCTCTTGTTGAGACGTGCAATAGACGCCCTTGCCGCCGGTCAGCAGCCGCGTCCAGTGGCGCGCATGTTCGCCCAGGCGATTGCCCGACCACCAAGTGTCGGCGGACAGCGTATCGCACTCGATCACGGCGGGTGGCTGATCCGCCGGCGCTTTCGGGTAATGCGCGCGGTAAGCGATCAGATCCGGACTGTCCTCGAGCATCGCCGACCTCGACAAGGCGAGCGCCTGCTGCAGCAGTCGGCCGTTGAGTTCGAACACCTCGGTGCGGTATTCGAGTTTCGGCATTTCCCCGGGACCCTTGGTGAGAACCCCGAAGTAGCCGTCCGGCCAGCCGCGCGGCATTTCGCGCGCGTCGATCTCATGCGCAATCCCGCTGTCGACCGCATAACGCGCCCATGCGACGGATCCGATCGTGCCTCGTGCGGGATCGATGCCGGCAATTCCGGCCACGATGAAATAGGTTTGCCGCAGGTCGAACTCGCCGCTGTAGAGCACGGCCATCAGCGACGCCGCGGCGTTCGCGTGCCCCATGCCGGTCGTCATCTCACAGACTAAATCCGCCGTGCACCGCACGAGCGGGTAGTCGGCTGCCAGACCGGGTACGCGTATCTCGCGAGTCGGCTTCAGCGCGTCGAGCCAGGGCTTGGCCTCGAGACTGAACATGTTGACGATCATGACCTTGACCGCGAGCGGCGCGGAGTCCGCGGCTGCGGGCACGGATGCAGCAGCGGGCGCCGCGGACCCCGCGGGCGCGGCCGCCACGGGCAGCGCACTCACGAGCAGAAGCAAGGCGAGCGATATTTTCAAGCTACTCCGCGAGATAGATGAAACGCACGACGCATAATGCCGCGAGCAGGTAGACGAGCCAATCGCCGAGGCGCGCCTGTCCGCGCACGAGCCGCAGCACGGCGTGACTGGTAATGCCGAACGCCAGTCCATTGGCGATCGAATAAGTGAGCGGAATCATGATCACGGTCAGGAACGCCGGGATGGCCGCTCCCGGATCGGACCACTCGATTTCCGCGAGCGATCCCATCATCAAGGCGCCGATCAGGATCAGCGCGGGCGCCGTGGCTGCCGCGGGAATGGCCTGCACGAGGGGCGCAAAAAACAGCGTGCCGAGAAACAACAAGCCGACGACGACGCTCGTGAGGCCCGTGCGCCCGCCGACCGCGACGCCGGCCGCACTCTCGATATAGCTCGTCACCGGGCTCGTGCCCGCGACGGCGCCGACCAGCACCGAGGCGGAATCCGCGAGCAGGATCCGATTCAAGCGCGGAATCGAACCATCGGCCGCGACCAAACCCGCGCGCTTGGTGACCGCCACGAGCGTGCCCACGTTGTCGAACATGTCGACGAACAGGAAAACGAATACGATTTCGAGCAGCGACAAGCCGATGCCGCCTTTCAGACTCAAGGCGGCCGGTATGTTCAGCTTGAAAGCGGTGCTCGACAAGTCGCTGAGCGTGTACGCGCCCGGCGTGAAATGCGCGATACCGACAGCCCAAGCAACCGCGGCGGTCAGGACGATGCCGATCAGCATGGCCGCCCGCAGCTTGATCACCTGAAGCGACGCAATCACGAGCAAGCCGAGCAAGGCGACGGCGGCCGTCGGTTCGGTCAATTTGCCGAGCCCCACGACCGTGCCGGTTTTGGGGACGATAATGCCGGCATCCCGCAATCCGATGAACGCAATGAAAAGTCCGATGCCGCCGCCGACGGCCGCGAACAGCGAGCGCGGCACGGCGCTGATGATGAGCTGGCGCACGCCGGACAGGGTCAACAACAGGAACGCGATTCCGGACAGAAAGACGCAACCGAGCGCGGTCTGCCAGGGCAGCCCCATTCCGAGGACCACCGTGTAGGTGAAGTAGGCATTCAAGCCCATGCCAGGCGCGAGTGCGAGCGGATAGTTGGAGATGAGGCCCATCAGGATGCAGCCGAAACCGGCGGCGAGACAGGTCGCGGCCGCGACACCGGCGACCGGCATCCCGGCGGCTCCGAGGATCAAAGGATTGACCACCACGATGTACGCCATCGTCAGGAACGTGGTCAGACCCGCGAAAATCTCCGTGCGCACGGACGTACCGTGAGCCTCGAGACCGAAGTAGCGATTCAACATCGAGGAACTCCGAACGTCGCAGCGAAAAACTTAGCGCGCTCACTCCCCCGCGCCGCGCACGCGTTCGTATCGGCGGATCGTTGCAACCCGCTCGTTGAAACTTACAGTACCTAGGCGCAATGATGCTGTAAAGCAAAATCGCCGCGGTCGCGTGCCCGTGCCGGCGATGCTAGTCTTCGCCAATGAGAGTCATGCTGATGGGCGCAACGGCGGCTCTGCTGACATTTGGGCTGACCTGCGTAAGAGCCGATCCGGTTCGCGAAGCGGCCCGGATTACTGCGTGGAACACCGCGAAAATTCATGGTCACGAGATCTATTATGCCGTGCGCGGCAGCGGCCCGACTCTCGTGTTCTTGCACGGCGGCGGCGACTCGGGCGAGCACTCCTTCGTGCGGCAGATCGATGTATTCTCGGAATATCATCATATCGTCGCGCCGGATCAGGTGGGCCAGGGGCGAACGCCTGACGTACCGGGACCCTTGAGCTACACCGCGATGATGGAAGATACAGCGGAGCTGCTGAGGAAGCTCAAGCTGCGGCACGTTGATCTGGTCGGTTTCAGCGATGGCGGCATCCTGGCGCTCATGCTCGCGGTCCGGCATCCTGAGCTCGTCCGAAGACTCGTCATCAGCGGAGTCAACATTTCGCCCGACGGTTTGAGACCGGAGGACTTGGAAGAATTGCGCGCGAACCAGATCCCGAAGCCGACGACTATCGATGAAAAACTCGCGCAGCTGTGGCTGACTTCCCCCACGGAGGAGGAACTGAACCTCGGGCTGCTCGCAAAAATCACTCAGCCGGTGCTGGTCATTTCAGGCGACCGGGATGCCATCACGTTGGAACACACGCTCAAGATTTTTCACGCACTGCCCGACGCCCAACTGTGCGTGCTGCCTGGAACGGACCATGCGACGTTTTCGGGGCGATCCGAGTGGTTGAACCCGATCATGAGTGCCTTTCTGGATCGCGGGTAATTCGCGAGGGGCTTGGTGCCCGGTTTTGCGCTCAATGGTTTCAATTGGCAAGTCGCTCGAAGTCCATCGTTTTCAGCAGCACACAGTCGGGCTCCTCGATCGGCAAGGAAAGGTATTTCCGCCGCGTCAAGCTCTCGATCTTGGAGCGGTTCATTCGAAATGCCTCAACGCGACCAGCAATGTCGCGCCCATCGGTGCCAAAATGATCATCCAATGCCTCACGGCTGATGGCGCAAGATACCGGAGCGCCAAACGCCGCGCCGGCAAACGTGACCGTATCGCGACTGGTGTCGTACCGCGCAGGTGAACCATCGAACGTCAAATCCGCACCTGGCACGGTCTCACGAGGACGCCCGAGAATCCTCAACATGAGATCGCGCGCGCGCGGCGCCAAATTCCGCACCCCTTCCAGGAGGAACTTGCGCAAATGCGGGCCTCGGCCATAGGCCTCCTCCCACACGTCCTTCAGTTCGCCGGGTCGTTTTTCCACGAGAGCTTCAATCAATCGCTCCGCCTGCCGCAGATCCTTGTCACGCTTTGCGATCGCTGCGGGCCGGTACAAGGACACGATCAACTTATGCACCGCGTAACGTTCCGGCGCCGGCACATGAACGTAGATACCCGAGGCATGGAGTAGGACGGCCGGCGCGGGATCACGAATCAGAAAGTCGAGGAAGCGCCAGGGCTTCGCATTCGTCTTCAACGCGGGAAGCATCTGTGGAGCGTCGGTGTCCGGTCCCTGATTCGGCGTGACGAAATCGACCCGAACTCCGCCCTTTGCTACATAGCTCGTTGCGCAACCGTATCCCGTAATGTTGGGTATCTCACGAAATGTCTCGTCAGCGCCCTTGAGAACATCGATCATCGGCGAGGTCTCCTCGCCTGTCGCAATCGAAACGCTCGTGAACTGCGCCAGGTCTATATCACTTGTTTGAAGCAAAGCGCCCGGAAGTCTGATACCCAGCATGGCCGGATACACTTGGTAGGCCACCGTGCCTACGAGTACCGAGCCGAGCCTGAAGACTCCGGACCTCGCCAACTCTGCGACGACCCGGCCTATTTCGGGAATCGGCGGCTGCAGCCCTAACGATCGGACCAGCGTGGATACCAGCGCTCGGCGCTCACGCTCATCATCTCTCGCATGCCGATGGCGTGCGATCCGCTCCATCAATTCCGGCGTTTCCGGCCCGACATATCTTTGCGACCGGCCTTGCGGTGATCCCGTTTGAAAGTACCAGTAGCGACGTCCCCTGATGGTTTTCGGCGTAAACGCCCCGTCTTCCGGAAAGGATTCGCCGAAGGCCACCGCTGCACAGCGCTCCAGTAGCTCCGCATACGTAGTCTGAACGACGAGTGACGGGGCGGGCATCGGAATCTCTTATACGCAATTTGAAAGATGAGTATAACAAATTATACTCGAGCTGCAAGCTGCGTATAACAAGCGCTCGGATGCACCCACTATCCGGCAAAATGGCCTTGCTACGGCTTCGTCGCGGCCCGACCCACGTGCGGCGTCGGCGCCTTCATGAGCGCGACGAACATGCGCGTAAACTTCGGCAGATCGAGATCGACCTGGGCATGTACGAGCTGCAAGTCCACCGCCGGCTTGAGCAATTCGCCCCAAGTCAGGGTTTCACCGTACGCCGGACCGTGCCCGACATCCACATCCATGTAGAGCGTATGCGTCTTCGTGATGATGCTCGGATCCAGCCACGCGCAAGCGGCGAGTTCATCCCAGAGGTAATAACGTTCCTGCGAATAGTCCGCGATATATCGGGCCGCGGGATTCGGCGACTTCGCGATGTCGTCGAGCATCTCCTGCGTGAACATCGCTTTGATCGAAACATCGACGGTCGTCACGTCGATGCGCGGCCAGTGGGCGCGAAGCACCATGCGCGCGGCTTCGGGATCGAACCAGAAATTGAATTCATGCCGCGGGCTCGTCGCGAACTCGGGATCATCGGTCTGGGGATCCAAACTGCCGCCCATGACGACGAGTCCACGCGCGAGTTCGGCGAAATGAGGATCGATGGCGGTCGCGATCGCGACGTTCGTGAGCGGACCGGCCGCGTAGACGGTCACCTCGTGCGGATGCGCATGCACCGCGCGGATCATGAAATGCACGGCGTCTTCGGCAATGGGCGCGGTGTGCGGCTGTCCTTCGGCGAGCGGCGGCACGTCCCAAGGGCCCGGAAGCTTGGCGCTCCCGGCCGGCAATGGCTCACCGTACTTCTGTCCCCAGGCACCGAGCCACGCGACGTGCCCGACGAGCGCTGCGGCGAGCTCGGTCTCCTGCTGCGTGCGGACCAACGGGAACACCGCGCCCAAGGCTACCGGAACATCCTCGCGCCCGATGAGTTCCAGCATGCGCAGCGTGTGCGCGGCCTCTTCGTCGCGCCAAGCGTTGCCAGTGACCATCGTGATGCCGAGCACTTCGACGTCGGGGGCTTGCAACAGCACCATCATCGACATCTGGTTGGAGCCGCCCGGACCCGAGCCGTCCTGATCGATGAGCACGAGACGCTTCGCGGCCAGCGCCGGCGCCGACACGGCGAGAACACCGGATGCGCCCAGCACGACGGCCAACGAGAACAACCATGGGATGCGTTTCATGAAACTACCTTTGTGAATCGACCGACGTCACCCAGACGGCGGCTTCGAGCGCCCGCTCTTCGCAGTCCTCGCCGGGCCCACCGCGATCGACGACCAAGAAATGCGAGAGTTCGCCGAGCGCGATCAGCGCGTGATGCCAGGTGTTGCGCCGATAATTGACGCCCTGGCGGCCCGAACTCAGGAAAGCATGCAGCGCGCCGATCGTATCGGCCGGCCCACGCGCGGCGACTACGACTAGAAAGGGCCGCGCTTCGAGAGGATAAAACGCCTGGCTCGACAGCGGGTGGCGCTCGAGCGAGCGGATGCACAAAGGCAACGGCCGTGGGCTCGCCTCGAACACGCTCAAGAGCGGTCGGCCGCCGGCTTCGCCCACATCGATGTGAGCCAGATCGTCGAACCTCTTGCAGGTGTGTTCGTTGATCCAGCGCGATTCCCGGCCCGCAATCTCGATGACGTCGCCGAACGGCGCGAACGCGCCCGATTCGAGCGCGGCCACGGGCAAAAAG
>Ga0116229_10013844_pt1 | contig 11329 bp, 3 predicted proteins | sample S1TSphgellanicum_3_FD_87313 | JGI IMG/M metagenome (GOLD analysis project Ga0116229, IMG submission 87313) | Host-associated microbial communities from peat moss isolated from Minnesota, USA - S1T2_Fc - Sphagnum magellanicum MG | ecosystem: Host-associated > Plants > Peat moss > Unclassified... | reverse complement strand
GGTGGTGTAATGGAGGATGCGTTGCGCGATTTACAGGAGCGTGGGGGGCGTGTCGGGGTCGAGGGGGGTGGTGGGAGGGGGGGTTGTCGGTTTATTGGCTCTTCCCATAGGGAATTGATTAGACATTTGGGCATAACATTTTGGCTTGAACTTGACCCAATGTGTGAGTGAAATTTGGAGTATTATGTGTGTGGATATGATGATGGATGGGCACGTTCAATGGAAGTGCATGCATTTAGCTAAGAAGCTCTACTGAGATCCCATAAGGGATGTTCTTAATTTGAAGCTTGAACTTGCCAAAAATGGCAAAGCCATTAGGTGATGAAAGAGGCTAAACCCTAAACCCTAATGAGCATGTTTGGCACTGTTTAAGTCACCTGATTTTTCTGTCCCAGAGTTTAGGGTTTGACAAATTTTGGTTTGATTATTTTGATATTACACATTTGTTAATTTTTTAAAAAAATTGTCATCATGTTCAATGCTATAATCTATGCTACTTGTTAGTACTTTCTCTTTAAAAAGAAAGACGTTGGGTTCAAATTTGAATTGAGATAACAAAACATGTAAAACAAGGGGTATGTCACACTATGGCCTTGCCATTTACATTAAAAAGTATCTTAAGGCAAAAGAAGAATTATGGAAATTCAAATATTTCACCATGCAAAAGACATAATCTTCAAAAAAATCCTCTAAAAGAAATCAAAATCCTTCAAGGTATGATAACTCTATAATTAATCTCAAGTTTCAACACAAGCCAAAATATCATCTTTCAAATTTAATCCTCATATAAAAATAGAGCTATTATTACCTAGGGGCCAAAATCCCTTAAGCTACTATACTCTATAATGAATTTAAATACAATATCCTTGCCTTGGTAGGCAAGGCCAACAAATTGACTAATGCTCTTTTAATAAAACATCAAAACATGAAACATCACACAACACAATTTAGGATAGGAATCACAAAAAAGGCACAACAAGACAAACCCCAAAATGCAGTGGATAGAACTCATTAGGGGTACCATTTAAGTGATGAACTTCTTGTTTCACAATATAATTGAATTGTGTTGTGCCTTGGCCATTTCAAGGGATGATCCAACAAAATCAAATGCAATGAAATGCACATGTCAAGCATGGCATTGGTGCTAAAATGAACCAACAGCCATTAACACACACCATGACAGATGGATGGTGGATGGATGGGAAACATTTTTCTATTGGATTCTAGTTTCCTAGCTAAGCATGGTGGGTAGATTAGTTTATAATCTTACTACCTACTAAGTACCCAATAGCCCTTACCAATGTACTAACAAATGTATGTCCATTCACTTACCTAGGACTTAGCTATTATTGTACCTGTCAAATAATTAATTAACTCGGGCTTCACCCTGTTGGGCATTACCACTGATGATAACTAGTCAATGGATGAAAAAAATGAATTGATTTTGTGGAAATTAAGTTGCATTCAGATCAAAATATTGGATGACATTGAATTGAGCTGAGGTGAGTTGAATTCATATTTAATTGAATTCAAATACATTAATTGGAATTTGAATTGAATTGAATTGAATTTCAAATTTAACTACATTCAATTTATCAATTGGATTAAGATTCAATTCAATTCAAATTTAATTTGAACAAAATTGGATGCAAATTGGTCGAAAAGATATTGAACATTCGTTCGTGAATATGGTGTTGTAAAAAAGAAACTTTAAAGAGACACAGATCCAAAAGACACATTTCCGTGCCTTTACTTGAGAATGGGCTAAATAGATTTTGGGTTGGAATTTGGTAGAACAAAATATTATGAGACCTTATAAATGTCCTCCCTAAATTAGCTCCACCAAATCATCATCACTAGAGTTTTGAAATTTTCATGTCAAAATTTTTTAATATTCTGGAATATTTCAAAAAAAATTAATTTCTTTCACCAAAAAAAATTCTTTGAATTTTATTTTATTTTGAATTTTTCAACATTTCTATAAATAATGTAATTAACATCAAAGCTGCTAAGATGTTATGGTATCTAATAACTACTAATTGCCTAAAGAAGAGTTTTCGAATGATTCATGATTTCTCAAGTTCAATTTCACCTTTCATGCATGGGAGATGAAGAGGTCCAGAGTCTTGACTACATTCCAAAAGCAAAATACTTGTTCACATAATTTTTGATGTTTGGCAAATACCAGTTATTGCAAATAAACTAGTCATGTGAAACTCAATCCAGACACTGAAACCCAAAATCACACCAGACAAAACCACATTGATACATCAGTATATTATTTAAAATAAATATCATGGAGCTTGTTGATCATTTAAATTTTTTTTGGAAATTATTCATTTTCAATTTATTGTGACAACTATCATACTTACACAAATATATTCTTTAAATAGTGAGTAATTGAAACATAGAATTTCATTTGATAATTTACTTTTTTGGGTTTTGAACTACCATAATATTATGTATACAGCTTGTGGGAAAAAAAAATTTATATTGACTTTGTTCAAGTTCAAAAACACATAATTCTTTTTGAAAAACCTATTTTGTGATAACATTTTTTATTCATCTAGGTGTGTATTTAGATAAAAGTGGATCTAAATTTGACATGACCAAATTGATATATTTTTAATTAAATCATTTTTTATTAGGACATCATTACACATTCACCCCTAGCACACATACTACAAATAACAATAAGCAATTTTGAAATAATAAGGGAGGTTTACATGTATGTTACTTAAAAAAAAGAAACACCACAATCCCATAAGATTATGAAAATAAGATTGAAATGATCACCATCCAACAAGAAGTGAAAAGTTAGCAATTCGTACAAATAGCTCCATTGATCTACCAATCATTTGTTTTATTAATATAAAAATTGTCATGTCTTTTAATACTTCAATTTCAGTTTGTCACCACAATAGGTTTTCTTAAGCAATCCCCCCCCCCCCCCCCCCAAGTCAAAATGCCTAGGCATGGAAGGCATAAGTAGCTTCAAGGTTAATAATATGTAGGTTATAAGTAGGTAAATTAGGGTTGATGATTAATATGTAAATACTAATAAGTATGTAATAGGTGGCTAGGTTGTGCATGGATAGAACAATGATAGGATGGTAATAGGTATGTTATAAATAAGAACTCATAGGTAATATGTGGGTAGGTGGGTAGGTAGCTAGGTAATAAATGTGCAAAATGTACCTAGGTAAATGTATTGGTATATATAATTATGGCTACCTATGTACCTACAATCTACCACTTGCATAAATAGTCTAAAAACATATGAAATAAACATGTTCATAATTATTATTGAAAATACTATTTATGAATCAATAATTTTCATTAATGTCAAAGAATATTACATTATGAGTGTATGGTGCAAACTGATTAAGGACTTGGTTTTTCATCGTGAAAATTGGTGGTTCAACTCCTTACACTTACAACCCATCTACATGTTTAGGGGTTGACACTAGATAGGATAGGTTAAATTCTTGTTTAGATTTAGTAGGTTGGTAGGTAGGTAGGTAGGCTAATTTTTTGTTTAAATTCATTAGGTAAGGTGGGGTAGTTAAGTAGGGTAGTTAGGTTAGGCTACATAGATAGGTTAGTCTAAATTGAGTAAAGGTCAAATGTCATGTTTATAGTAATATGTCAAACATGACCAATCTAGGTTTGTCAAAGATGACATGACATGCATCTTTTGTGTTGGTCGTCATGTCAACATTTATTCAAACATGTTGAAATCATTAATCAAGTCAAATGTCAACCATTTTTTTCAGCAATGGTGATTTTTTAGTCAGAATTGTTTTGACAACCAAAACTTTATAATCAACATTTTTAAAAAAATTAAACTAGGCAACCAAAACAATTTGATTATTAAATAGATTGACTAAACAATTTCAATTACCACATCAAATGACTAAAAACATTTCATCATAACATGAAAAAAATTTAGATCACCATTCAAAAAATTTGGTCATTGCCAAAAATCTTTAATCATCCAATATGCAATGGCTTGATTTCCACCATTGATTCAACAACTAAAAAAATTTGATCACTGCCCAAAAAATTCAATCACCATTTCTTGCTCGCCAAATTGGGTGTTCAAAAAATTTTGATCACCAAATTGTCTTGTTGAAAAACATTGGTCATCAAATTGGGTGATCCAAAAATTTCAATCACCACATTGGGCCACTATAAATTTTCAATAATTCGATTGACAATGACCCTATTTTGATATGATGCTAGGAACATCAACATCCAAGCAAACACATCACATCTTCACAAATGTCTTGATGCTATGACAACCCCATGACAATCATGTAGGTCACATCACAGCAACAATCATGTCGTTTTTCAGTGTTAAAATTTAGTAAAATAGTAATGGGAATGGACATTTTCCATTATTTTTAGACCTAATTAATTTTAGCAAAAAAAGACTAGTTGAATAAAATATTTTTAGTCATTTTGGAACCATGTTTGGTCATTTCAGTTAATCATATTTTTCACTAGGTAATTTAATTATTATTCTTAAAATAGAAAAATTCACGTCCCAAAATTTAAAAAATTTAATCAATGAAAAATGTTACCAAAATGTTAATGTGGTTTTCCATTTAAAATTAACAAATTTTTTCACTAACACAAAAAATTTCCATCTGATAACCTAGGCCAAATTTTTAAATTCCTTGCCAACTTATAAATTGCAATGTGGCAACCTAGAGCTAAAAAATAAAAAGTTTTGGCCCAATTGTGTGATGCCACATAACAATCAAGTCATGATCAAATAAAGCTAGGTGTTTTAACCTAAGTGGCCTAACTTAAGAAATTTTACCTTAATAGGCCTAGCTTAAATGGTTTAGGCTAAAACAAACCCAGACAAGCATAATTAAGCAAGGAACCTAGCTAACCTAGGTCATTTACATAAGTTGCAAGTGTGAAGACTTGAACCCTTCACCAACACTTTGAAAATTCAAGTTTTTAACCATTACACCATAACTTTTTTTTGACAACAAAACCACCCACCACAAAACTACAAAGAAAAGTTTAATAAAATTTAACTAAATATAAAAACCTATGCATCACAAACTTCATGGGTCATAAAAGTTCAACAATAGTCATGCAAAATTTACTTTTCATAGGTTCATATGGAATAAACACATATGTGATTCATCTATTTGTATTGTTTGAACATCGATGTCATGCACATTGTTTAAACATGAATGTCATGTGTCTATTTGTATTGTTTAAACATAGATGTTGTATGTCTTTTCATGTTGTTTACACATGAAAGTCATGCACACAACTTTTGTGTTTAAATAATGCACAACATTTGTGTTTAAACAATATGAATCTATGAAATAATAGATTTCACATGAATTTGGAATGAACCCATGCAGCTTGTAGATTTGTGATGTGTACTCTAATTAAATTAGGGTTAGCTTAACTTACTTTAAGTAAACTTACTCTGACCTAATTTATCCTAGGCCTACCTAAGTTAACCTCAACATGCATAGGTTATATTAAACTAACATAGGCCTAACTTAGGCTCACCTAGGTGATTGGAAGGTTAAACTCAAGTTCACCAAGGCTAAATTTAGATTAACCAAAATCAAACCTAGGTTAATTGAAAACCAACTTTAAATGTAGCCTAACCTAAGCTAAACCAAAATTAAACCTATAATAACTTAAAGCTTAAACTTAGGTTAATCAAGATTTAACCAAGTTAAACATAGGTCAACCAAAGTTAAATTAGGCTACAACCAAAACTAAACTTAAATTAACTTTAATTATACTTAGGTTGACCTTAAGGTAAACTTGGTTAATACTTAAGTTAATCTTGGTTAAATTTAAACTAAATTGAAGTTAACCTTGGCTAAATTAAACTAAACTTAATTGGCTAAATCGAAGATACCCTAAGTTAACCTCGGTTAAACCTAGGTTAAACTCATTCAAACTTAGGGCAAACCTAAACTAATTTTAATTGAAGTTAATATTTATCTAACCAAGGCTAAACATAAGTTACACCTAGGGCAAAACCTAAGCTAACTTCACCTAAACATAGATTAATTTTAATTTAACCAAGGCTAACATAAACTAAATCTATGTTAATGTCAATTATATTTAAAGCAAACTTAGGTTAATTTTGATTAAACTTAAGGCAAACATAGGTAAACCTTGACTAAATGAAGGTTAATCTTAATTTAACCAAGGTTAAACATAGGTTAAATACAAGTTAAACCTACATTAACCAAAGCTAAACCTAAATAAATCAAAATTAACCAATGTTAAACCTCAGTTAACCTCAACTATACCTAAGGTTAAACTTAATAAACATTAAACCTAGGTTGACCTCAACTAACACATTCAATGTGGTGTGCTACAAAGGATTGAAAAACCTAGGGCATGTTTACAACATTCCAAGATTGGCATCCAAATGGAAACATTAAAAATTGGAAGCTTAACTTAACTTAGGCTTAAGGCAAACATTAAAAGATCTTCCATATCCTAAGACATTTAGACATGGAATCTTGGCTTCGAACTAGGGGCAAACAAATAAAAACATGGTTATGTGGCTCCCTTTTCACATTTCAAAAGTTCACATGAAGTAAAATTGTTGATTTTATAATTATTATTACACTATAAATCCTATAATTATCCCTATGTTTTTGGTCAAAAATATTGGTAGGCCACTCTATAGATATCCTTTAAAATATATGGGAAACCTTCAAATTTTCAATGTGAATATTTGGATTATGAAAGATTTTTTAAATGATGAAAATCAATGTGGCATATTTTTTTAAATTAAATCATAATTTCTTGTATTGGGAATGTTTCAATGCATTTTACTCATTCCTCATTTGTTGATGATTTTTTTTTTCACATTACTACAACATATTTTCTAAATCCACACTTTTATATTATATGCATGACAAATGGAATGTCATCGTTTGAAAGGTCCCATGAGTTTGTTTTTTAAAAAAGAATTTTTATTTTTCAATATAATTCCCATTGAAGTTTGTGACAACATGGAGAATTAAAAGACTGACATGTTACTATTGAAGTTTTACATTTTAAGTTCATGTACAATCCAAAAAAATTGTGACTATGATAATTTATATACAATTTCCCTAAATTGTGTTTTCCCTCAAACATTAAAAGATGTTTTTGCTTGGGATTTAATGCAACCTACGGCCTACCATTTTTTGGGCCCTAATCAACCTATCATCATTTTTCCATGGTGGTCACAACTTTTGGCCACCTTCTTAGCCCTTAATAGCCTACAAGTCAGGTCACATGTGGACTGTTGAATCACCATTTTCTAAAATATATTAATGGAATAGCATTTGCATGGACAAAATAACTATAAAATTATTGAACTTTAAAACTTCCATGATTGTTTTGTATGTTTTCCCTCAACAACACATCCCTTTGATTTAACTTTTTGAACACTCACTCATAGGTGGTGTCATGAAACTAGTTATTGTCATCAAGACAACACCAAATGTTATGAATACCAAGCCATACCAAACCTTACCAAACCACATTCACAAAGCCCTTAAGCTTTTGATGTTTTCTTACATATATGCAAAGCATTGATGGGATAAATGTTGATTGATGTTTGGATGACCTCATATTTTAAAATCTATTTCAATCAAAGTTCCATTCCAAACTAATGTCATGAAATTCCAAGTCTTTAATATATTCTTTAACAATTGTCATTCTCAATCTCGTTCCAACACCTTAAAATTAAATTATATTTACTTTTAATGATGTAGTAATATGCTTATAATAAAAGTTATGAAAGATGGCATATGCATCAATGTTGGTTAATAGGAGCCACCTGAGGATGGAATCATTATTTAATTTTCATTGTGATGAATGGCCACTTAAATGAATATTGAAAGTTTTGGATGAACTTGTACAATTATATTCTTGATGCATTATGGAACATTTGGAAAAAAATTATTACAAGGAATTCTATCCATACCAACCCATGTGTTTGTGACTTGTGTTCAAATCAACCATTATTACAACTAATATTTCAACTATCTTTCCATGGCATGTAATAAAAACAACTTGTAGTCACATATTAAACTACAAAATGGTTTTAAGTTGTAAATGCGACTATGATTTACAACTATTACTAGTTTGGACAAAAAAGAAGATGAAAATTGTTGTCACATCATTCACAATTGGTGATGTCCAACAATAAGAATTTATTTATTTATTTTTGTAATTAGTAATGTGATTCACAAATGATTGGGCAACATGTGGCATTTCATTCAACTTGAACTACAATTATATATCAAAGTTGGGTGAAAGCAAACTACAATGTGTTTTTTTGGATGTTACAATTTCAATTTTTTTGGGTTAGTCAAATCTAGTTGCATATAACTCAAATGCATTTGAGAAATATAGCAAAAATGAGATGATAAATTGAAACTTATATTGTAATAGTCCCAAATCTAAAAAAATTACTCAAAAAACATTAATGTTCAGCCAAAGGTGGACTTTCCAATGTAGGGTACAACTAATGTCATACTCCAAAATATTATGGTTACGGACTTTTTGCTTTTGATGGAGTTGGAGAATATCCCTATAACTTTTTACCACCACACATTCAAGTATCATAACACTTAAGATGAAAAAATAATGTAAGAAAAGATCTTTCATTTATTAAAAAATTCAAAATGGAAATTTCAAAAGCATAAAGTCCATATAAGCACCTAAATTGATTTTTTCAAGGCCCATGTTTTTAGAGGTGTTTTGAAAAGGTTAAAATTAGGGTGGCATGAATTTAGACATGGAAAAAAAAATGTGAATTTTAGCATCATTTAGATGTTTTTATTGAAAAATACATTGGATTTGGATTTTTTAAATGGACTTCAACTGCCCCTTTTGTTACAATGTAGTGTGTTTTTACCGAGTTGCAAATGTTCATATGATAATGCCAAGTTAATGCATGCAGCATGTCATTTTAGTTTATGGACTAAGCAACATTTAAATACCCTAGGTAACCTAAGGAATCCTTAGGTACCTTAAATAGTTTAAGTAACCTTTAAGTATGCCCTTAAATATTTTAAATAGTTTAAGTAGGCCTTTGATATCCAAGGTAGGCCCTCGGTACCCAAATTAATATAAACAACCTTTCAAAAGCCCTTAAGTAATTTACACAACCTTTTAAATAGACTCATAGATACATTAATTAATTAATTAATTTAAGTAGCCCCTAAATGCCCTTGGTAACTATCGTGCACTCCAAAGTAAACGTACAACTATTGTTGTCACCATACTCACAACACATAACATAAAAATACCTTAACTAGTACACCACATCCAAATCACCCTTTTATCTGAGGCTGATCATTAAAAGAAAAACACATATTTTCGACTAGTCTTAACAATTAAATTTTAATCACAAATGACATTTGTGACTAAAATCCCCTTATTCGCCTTGAACAAATTGCATATGACATTAATCACAAATGACAAGGGTATTGGATGAACGAAAAAATTAACAAATACAAATTCATCCTTTGATTCCATTGTATACATATTGTCACATGCGACTGAAATGCGATTATTTTGGTCACTATTGAAGGCAGATGATGTGTTGCCACATGTCTCAATATTTAATTATTTAAAATTATTCTTATTATTATTATTTTGAAATAATTTGGGACGTTCAATTCACATGCTTAGATGATTCATATTATGTCACATGGCATTTTAAATGAATTTAATACAAAATATTAATGTTAAGTTGGTAGGTACATAAATAGGTGTTTATAAACTTAGGCTAAATATCTACCTACTTATTTAAATAAAAAGGTAGGTACTTAGGTAGGTACTTAAATAAGTAAGTACATAGGTCAACCTAGGTGGGTAGGTCAAACTAGGCACCTACTTCAATAGGTAGATAAGTAGGTTGAAGAAGTAGGTAGTTTAAAATTGTGCATGACTTTTTTTCTCTTTTAGATTAAGCCTTTCGAATGACTTGTGCACACATTTTTTAATGTGACATTGGATGACCACACCCCTTGTTTATATAGTGTTCCAACTAGGAATGGAAAATAAACAATGTGGGATAAGTTTTAAAGTTGCAACTTCAAAACTTTTCTTAAGCCTTTTTTTTTAATTTTTAGAGTTTTAAACAATTCAAATACATGGCTCACTAGATCATTAGATAATCATTTAATCAATAACGATTAAATTTAACATATCAATAAAATATAAAATTTACATTACAAATATTAAGTATTCATTACTAGCTATTTAAATAACTAATTTTAATATTTAACTAATTACTATCTAGTTACGCACAACTTGTCAATCCATTACTCATAGATAAATAATTAAATTAAACATTTTAAAATATTTCCTTACTTTTAAAAATCTAGTAAATTCTAGATAATATAATTAATGTAAAAATAATATAATTATTAAACTTTAAAAACAATTATAAATATTTATTTCCAAATTAAAAATAATGAACTAATAATTATTATTAGAAAATAAGTTCCTACACAAATTCTTTTTTTAAATTAACATTAAACTAATTACTGCAACTACTATATAATTACATTTATTATTCAAAAAATTGTTATCGATCAAATAAATGTTTTTTTCCATTGGTAATTAATAATTACGAATACAATAATCTGCTAATCATTTATTAATGTTTTTTCATTACTGTAATATTATTATAATATATTTACCATAGATAAGTAATTACAAATTTATTTTATATTAAAAAATTACTGTAAAATAATTCTTGCAATTATAATCTTTACAATAATTATTTTAATTACATTATAATTTTTCCAAATTTTTATTTCAGATTTAAAATTATAAATTATAGATTGTAAATAATTAATTTCAATTAGAGAATAATTACGAAATTACTATAATTAATTCTTAATCTGAAATAATTAAAATGATTTTAAAGAAATGTAACATTAATTACAATAATTGATTTATTTGACTGTAAAAATATAAATTATATAATATAAAAAATTATGTTGTAACAATAACTATTTAGTGTAACTTATAATTAATAAATATAATGATTTATAGTTATTTATAAAGTGATATGTTATGAACAAGTAGTTACAAGAAATAAATATTTCAGTTTATTATATTAAAATCCATGTAGGTACGGTCATAACATTAATTATTTTAATTAAATTATGATTATTCTAGAAATTTAAATAAGAACTAAATTTATAAATTATAAATTATAAATTATAGTAATAAAGTTTAACTATAAATTAATTATTCAAGTATTGTAGTTCTAATTTACAATTAATTAAGTAATTATAATGATTTTATG
>Ga0116229_10013842_pt1 | contig 11330 bp, 6 predicted proteins | sample S1TSphgellanicum_3_FD_87313 | JGI IMG/M metagenome (GOLD analysis project Ga0116229, IMG submission 87313) | Host-associated microbial communities from peat moss isolated from Minnesota, USA - S1T2_Fc - Sphagnum magellanicum MG | ecosystem: Host-associated > Plants > Peat moss > Unclassified... | reverse complement strand
TTGCCAAAAAATGCAAATTTTGTCATCAATTTTCCTAAGCATGAATGGGAGGGTTGAGTTTTTCGTTTTTTAGAATACTTCCCCCCCCCCCCCAAAACCCACCCAACTAGTAGTGTTCTCTCTTTTAAGGTTGGGAGTTGCCTTTCACCTTGGGAACAAGCTCTTCTTCTATTATCTATGGAAAGCCAAAATCTAAAAGTCTTTCCAAAGAAATGCCCAACTAAAAACAATGAACCTTGTAACATGAAAGGGCTAAAAGAAAATGGGGGCCTTGTAAATGAAAGAAGACACTTAGAAATGAATGGTTTAGGGTTTAAGGTTTAGGGTTTAGGTTTAGCTATTGATATTAGGTTATAAATGAATGTCAATAGCATTAGTGACAACCTAACTAGGAGCTCTCAAAGCCCCCAAAAAGGACACCTAAGTGGACCTGGCCAAAGTTTTATCACACCCACTTTGGTCTATCGAGAGAACCTTCTCATTTGGCTTTTGTAAAGGGGGTAAGGTTTTGTTACTTTGAGAGTTTGGGTGCAAATTGGAGCTTAGAGCTTAGCACAATTTGCTTGCTTTACTATTGCTTGATTTATTTATTCTAAATTGACGATAGATAGAGGAAAAAAAAAATTAATTTAAGGTCACTTTTGATGAGGGTTCAAGGTCCAAGGTTCAATGAAATAGAGCAAATCCTATTGGTTGAGAGCCATAAATTGGACCCACCGCCATTAGATGAGGGCCCAAGACCAAAAAGTGGCAAATTGAGGCTCAAACCTACATGGCATAATCTCGAGGAAAAATCAATCGGTTCATACCCAAAAAAAAAAGGAGCTCTAAGAAGGAGAGTTCATGATACTTTTTAATGTAAATGGCAAGGCCACAATGTGACACACCCCATGTTCCAAGGGGGAGAGGTATATAATTCTTATATTATATTATATTATATTATATTATATTATAATTTTCAATATTACAATATAATATAATATTAATGCTATAACCCTTGTCTCTATATATTGAGGTTTTTAGTAATAAATAAATAAAATTTTTTAAAAAATGGAGAGGCAAAGAAAGAAAGAAAGAAAGGAAGGATGTTACCATGGTACAAAATTGGACAATTGGATGTTGCCAATTTCATAGCCTGCATTTAATGGCATTTAATGACTGTAAACAGAATTAGGGTACCCCAAAAATAAAGTCAGAAAATTAATTCTACAGTGCCTTTTGCTTACACTAGACTCCAACGACGAAAATTAAACCAATCCTTGTGCAACACGTGGCGTATCCTGGTTGGGGAAGCTCATGCGGTTCAAGGACCATAGCATTCACGAGTTAACCGCTGGTCTGAACCTCTGATCCATCAGTCACTCACTCAGAGTCTTTTTTTCTTTTTTCTTTTTTTTTCTTTTTTTCCCTATTTTTTTCTTTTTTTCTTCAAATAAGAAAATGTTGGTCTTTTTAATTAGGAAATATTGGACTGAAAATTGGATCCAGGGATTTTTATTTTTATTTGCCTGAAATAAGAATTTTTTAATTTTTTTAATTCGGAGATTTTGGACTGCAAATTGGATCCAGGGATTTTTTTAATTTTTTTTCCTGAAATAAGAAAAATGTATGGATTTTTAATTAGGAAAATTTGGACTGAAAAATTCGATCCAGGGATTTAGGGTTTAAGGTTCCAAAATTGGATCCAGGGATTTTTTTTTCGCCTTTTTTTCTTTTTTAAATTTTTTTCCTAAAATAAGAGAATTTAGGTTTTCTAATTAGGAAATTTAGGACTGAAAAATTGGATCCAGGGATTTTTATGAATTGTGCTGCTATTTTTTCTCCTTTTTTTCTTTTTTTTCTTTTTTGGGCGAAACTTGGGTCGGTGAGTGGGTAGGTGGGCGAGCACGTGGGCACTGGGTAGGGTGATGAAATAGGGCTATAGAGATTTTTATTTTATTTATTTATTTATTTTTTGGTTACGTGTTATTTTTGTGGTCTTTGTTTAGCCAATGTGAACTAGTGCCTAGACCTTGGGTGAACGAACCTTAACCTTAACCTTGGGTGAACCAACTTTAACCTTAACCTTGGGTGAACCAACACATACATTTGGGAAAATAGTAAAAATCTCAAAGTTTTTTGAGCTGCTTGTAAGCATTATAAATATTATTTATTTATTTATTTATTTCCTTATTTCTTTATTTTATAAATAAAACTAAGCCCATAGACTATATCAGGGTCTCCAATTCCAAATAATTTAACATTTCTTTGGGTTAGAAAGTGGCCTCACTCAAGAACTTTGAAGATGAAGGTACTAATATTATTATTATTTTAACTAAGAAAATGTTAATTTTGGATTGACAAACCTTGATTAATTGTGAGGATTAAGATTTTTTTAATTTTTAAAAATATATCTAGTGCCCACAATATTTTGGATTTTTTTTGGGTTTTTATCAATGTTAGGTGGTTCTCATTTTTTGAAATTTGAAACGGGTGGGTAAGGGTAGGGTATATGTATACACTTGACCAACCATTCTCAAAATGAAAAAAAAAGGGAAAAAAAAAATGGTTTAAACCCTTGATCACGAGATTTCAAAAATCATACACTTGGCTTGGACCTTTAAATGGGGTTTTTTTAATAATCAAAGAAATGGTTCTTTGATTTCTTTTTTAAACCCATTAAAGCCTCAAAGCCATTTTCTTCAATGAGAATTGCCAATCTTTTGAATTTTTTCTTAAAAACCCAAAATCACCTAGAGGTTCTTTTGATTTTGAAAAACATTTTTGAAAAAACCAAAAAACTAAAGGTTCTAAGATTCTGAAAATTTTCCAAAAACCCCAATTTAAAAGTTATTTTTAAAAAATAAAAATAATAGAAATAATAAAAAACCTAAACCCTATAAAAACCCAAAACTATAGGTTTCTAACTTTTTAACAATATAAAAAAACTTTCCAACAATGGGTTTTAAAGTGTAAACCCTAAACCCTAGAACTACCCATTTTACCAATGGTACTAAGAGTAGTGTAGAGGCTACTAGTTCAGGCAAGGTGTGAAGGTTGATACTTCTTTTTCATTTTCTAAAGGCAAAATCACCTACCCACATGATAAGAAGGAGGAGGAGGAGGAGGAAGAGGAGGTGGTTTCTTTTGTAGAATCAAGCATTGAATGCATGCCTTTAATTATGCATACTTTTCATACTTTCATGCATGAATGGTGGTGGTGGTGGTGGTCACACAAGAGATGATTAGAATCTTCTCAGAAATGGTTTTCTTCTCTTTTGGGAAAAGAGAAAAGAGGAAAAGCTCCATTAGTTCCAACTCTCTCACCCCTTCTTCTTCTTCTTCTCAAATCACTCTCACTTCCGGAGAAAATGGCCTTGTTGACAAGTAAAGAAAGTTAGTTGGAAACTAGAGTGTAAGGAAAAAGGGGATCTAGATCGATCTTACATTCTTTCTTTTTCAAATGTTACGGATAGTCAACATATGTATATTCATGAATAATGCCTACCACTCTAGGTGCTCTAGGTGCGGTGTCACTCCATACGTCCATAGTAGGCGTAAAATGCCTCCACACTTACAAGGATTATCACCTCCAACACAAATGAATGAATCGCCACCCATGATGCCCTAATCTAGTCTATGGGCTTGATTGATCTATAATCTATGAGCTCGATCGATCTAGAGTCTATGGGCTTAGTTATATTTATAATGCTTACAATCGCTTTTTTGATCTCTTTTAGGAAAGCTCTTGAGGAGGAAGGGTTCATCAACTTGGTTTCATGGTGTTTGGACTTGCAGTGTAGAAGTTCTTGAATATTGAATGATTTTTTCACAAAAAAATAAATTAAAGTAGCCAAAATTTTTGGAGGAATTGGAATGTGCCTTTGGTGCTGTTGGAAAGATCTTGATGAGCAGGATTTATTGGAATTTATTTGGTAAGATTTGGATTCAGAATGTGAGAGATATTGATTTTTAAGTGATTTCTGCCGCTGGAAATTCAAATAAATTTCAAAGAATCAGGTTTTGGAAGGAAAAATCAGTTGAGAATGTGATAACACTTGAAGGCTTAGCATTCAATTCACATAATTTCCTTTCATATTTGGCTATTCCAAAAAAATCGATACATACATTGCAAAACAATGTTCACATGTTGAGTTTCCTTATTTTGTAATGGGTTCGCACTTGGGCCAACGGCATAGGCCACACTAGCATATGTTAAACACGCATTCTTTTACAATATATTATACCATTTCCACCAACACATCTTCACCAACAAGTTTTGGATGAAGATTAGTTTTAAAAAATTGCTCAACATGTTTTTTGTAAAATGGTTGTGGCTCAACATTTTTGCTTAATATGTTGAGGTGAACTAAAACCACAACATAATCTTAACACATGCTCTTGATTGGCCAGGTATATCGATTGGTTGAGGTGGTTTGTTATTAAACAAGTTTTGGCCTCTTTTAATGTCACAAATTCATGTTTATGGGTGTTGTTTGGAATCAATAAATAAATAATCCTTAAAATTTGAAGAAATGATGTGCAATTAATGAGACTATCCATATTTAAACATTTGATTTCATTTAAATAATTCCTTTTGTGGATAACAAGATTTGGGCCCATCAAGGGTTGGGGGTGAAAAAGAGTCCAAAGGTAAGGTGATTTTAAGGATAATTTTATTATGTGAAAGGTTTTCAAATTATAAAATTCTCCAAATCATGTTTTAGTATGTGGTAAATTTAAAATATTAAAATATTAGGATTTTAAATAATTTCCCAATTGATGTCACTATAAATTGGGCAACATCATACACATTAAGATTTAGCCAAATATGGCTATATTCAAGATATTAAGATACAAATTTTTCAATGTTCTTCTATAATTTTAGTTACCCACTAGAAAGGCTAGTGATAGAAATTTGGTGATCATGTTGATTTTTCTTTTCAAACTTTAGTGAAATTTTGGTTTTGTTCATTAAAAAATCCTTTGTATACCTTAGTACCTTTTTCAGTTTCATGATAATTAAATTGTTTTTCAAAATGTTGAATTAGCTAAAAACTATTTGTTTAAAATGTCAATTTTTAATTACAAGGAGGGAAAAATGAAAACCCATGAGTTTTTTTGCTTCAAGCTAGTCCACCATTACTTAGAAATCCAATAATTGACAACATTTTTCTATCCTATGATTTGGTGGAAAATTATCTTTCCCCATCCTTGCCAAAAAAAAAATTATAACATATTGCAAAAAGGTCCCTTTTATGTTAGAAGTTTAGAGGTTGGATGAGAACTACAAAAGAAATTATGTATGTTTATTATTAGATTTTCATAATTTATTTTATTATTATTGAAGTGATTGTTGAAAAATAAAATAACCATTCAACACTTAAACATGTAAAGGTATTATAGTAGGTCAAAAATGGATTTATAACTCGAAAAATTGTGCTCAAAATAAAACATTGGTTTTAAATGGCATTTAATGTGAAAAATGCATTGGCGTATATCGGAAATTCATTTTGAGGGTTAATATCATATATTTTAAATAGTGAATCAAAATTATTACATTGGTAATTCTCTTTTGTCTTGTACAATGTGCATGATCCATTATTTATTTACATTTAACTTTCAAGGCTACTCAATTATTACCTTTTGAAGGTAGCACATCATATTGCCTCCCACACAACAACAATCATGTCACATTCAATTGTTGGCCATATGAAACAAACATTCATATGGTTCAAGGTCATTGTTTTCTCAAGATGACATGGGACCCATCTTAATACCCATCATAGCTTATAGAACATCAATTCAAATAGATTTCAACATAGCCATAAAAGATATAATCCAATGTAAATTAAATTAGTCACTCATGGACGACCTTGCACATTTTCACCTTTCATCCATAATGGATGATGGATGAAATCCAACAACCATTATTTATATCCATTTACATTGGATGAATCTCATCCATTGTTGTATCACGATCGAGTTCCCTCTATCAGGGGCAATTACAACGAAACTGCTGTTTTTGATTGGCCAATCATAATGATTCGTTTCGGTAGTGACATCTAAATCGTCTCTCTCTTTATGCTGCTCAAATCTTTCATGTTTACTAGTGTAGCTTGGGCCATTGGCCCGAGTGTGAAACGGGTACCCAACTAACTTTTCCTTCTAAAACCATTTTCTCGCCTTGGCCTACCAAGGCAATTAGGATATATTGTGTTTAGATTCATTATGGAGTATAATAGCTTAAGGGATTTTGGCCCCTATTATGTAATAGGTCTGTTTTTATATGAGGATTTTCAAAAGATGATAATTTTGGCTTGTGTCGAAACTTGAGATTAGTTATAATAGAGTTATAATAATATCTTGAAAGATTTTGGCTTTTTTTAGAGGATTTTTTGAAGATTACATTTTTGCATGGTGAAATATTTGAGTTTTCATAATTCTTCCTCTTTTGCCTTAAGATACCTTTTAATATGTAATATGGCAAGGCCACAATGTGACACACCCCTTTTGTTTGATATTTTTATTGAATTTTCAATGACAAAAATGACTCCAAATTTAATTTTTCACTTACCTTAGGTCAAAAAAATTCAAAATCACTTTCATTAAATCCTACTAATTGAAGAATTTCTAAAAATACTTAGAGAGTCCCTAAATTCTCTTATTAAAACTTTTTTTACTTAAATAAATTTTAAATTAAATAGTTGCTCAATCTTCAATAACTTTTTCACTATAAATTAAAACATTATGAAACAAACTTAGTGCACCCCTCCTTGTTAAGGACTTCCAATGGTACCAAGAGCAACAACAAGAGGTGCCATGGATTGAGAGATCTCAAAGTGACAAACAAACAAACAACCTTGTTTCATGAATAGATTGGTGAGGAGGGGGAAGGCGAGGGACAATTAACATCATGTATTGGAGGTGGTAATTGGGGTCCAAAAACTATTGTTTGATAGAGGTCTAAATAGGGGGGTCATGTGGGTGGAGATGACTCCAACACTAAGCAATAAGACCACCCTTTTTTACAATTTTCAATTTCATAGAGTTCAATAGTTCCTATCTTCAAACTTTAGTACCTTGGTGGATTTGGAACAAATTACATTATGTTTTATAAAATGCTGAAATTTTCACCAAAAAACATTTTGGTGATAAGAAATTGATGAACCTTTTAGAATATCAACGAATAGTTTTTTTTTTTCGATATGAATTTTTTTAATTAGTTAATTAATTAATCGGCATACATGTCCTAAAGCTGCCCCTATATTGCCTACCCCAAATAGTTCAAAGTTCATAACACAAATTGACCTACTTTGATTTGTTTTCTAGAATAATTGGAAGGCATGTTATTCGATATATATTTTCCGCTGCTATTTTGAAGGCATTTCAAAGTGGAATGCCCTCTTTGAGTCTTATGGACATTCCATAATAATAATTGTTTTGAAAAAATCAAATAACCGACATTTTTAGGGTAAATGATATAACCAACAAATGATATCCTAAAATAGGTCATATCCTAAACTGGGTTGTCACCACTTTTAACCTGAATTAATACCCCTTCCTAAGAGCATGGGTACCTATAGGGTCCCAAGGTTGAAAATTAACTTGGCTCAAAACTCAAGTCAATTTACAAGGGTGAGGATTTTGCACAAGAATGCTTTATGTATAATAGAGGAAGATGGTGCATATGTAAAGAAACACAACAACACATGTGCAAGTTTTAGGTTTTTTTTCTTTTCTTGAACAAAAGGGAACTAAAAAGTGCAAAGTTGTCAAAACAATAAAAATTGTGCTTGATTATTAGAAACTTGATTTTATATTGTGTGCCATTTTCATTTAGCAGATATTATACATGTAATTGAGTTTGGAATGATCTTGATATTCAAATTCATGTTGGAAAGAAATAAATAAAAGATGCTTGAAAAAAATTCAAGCATTTGTTTAAATATATAGGATTAATCTTAACCTAATTGAACATTTAAGAACATGTATTCAAATGAAATGGACTAGGTAATTTTAACATTGTACCTTTTGAAAAAAGAAGAAATTAGTGTCTTTTCATACATGAAAAGGTTTTTTTTTCGTTTCTCTCTAGATTTTCACATTTTCAAAAGAAGAAGAATTTTTGCTTGATTTGGAAAGGATTGATTTAATGAATCATCTACTTTTTGATACATAATTGGAAAAAATTTGAAGATTTTTTATGAATTATGTATAAACACAAGGGGCAAATGCCTTCCTACCTTTTACCTTCCTCCAAAGGATCATCTTCATTATAAAATGGCACACAATAAAAGAGCTTCATTGTTTTCAATGCAAAGATGTAAAGTGATTCATTTATCTAGACATGCACAAGGGACTCACAATGAAGCTTTTGAAAAAGACAAATCAGCATATACAAAAGTTGAATACTTTGATGCACCACTAACAAAACTTGGATGGCAACAAGCTCAACAATTCAAGCAACACAACCTTACAGCTCATGTTGTTCCTCAAATTGTTGTCACTTCCCCACTCTCTCGATGCTTACAAACAGCAATTGCTATGTATGGAGGTGAAAATATGAAACCACATGAACCAATGTCCACGGCTTTGATGGCAAATGGAGTTGCACTTACAGGACATCCTGCAATATCAAGTTTTGGAGCTCCTCCTTTTATTGCAATTGAATGGTGTAGAGAACATTTAGGTGTTCATTTTTGTGATAAGCGTTTACCTATTTCTATATTGAGAAAAAATTACCCAGCAATTGATTTCTCTAACATTGTGACTAACGAAGATACATGGTGGACATCAGATGTTAGGGAATCAACAAAAGAATTATTTGAAAGAGGGAGATGTTTTGTTGAATGGTTGTTAGATCGACAAGAACAAAGAATTGCAGTGGTGGCACATAGTAGTTTCAATTGGCATTTTACTCGTTTGTTTGGAGAGGATTATTCTCCTATTGTGCAAAAAGAATTGCAAGATGGATATTCTAATTGTGAAATGAGATCTTTAATTCTTGCTGATAAGAAACCAAATTTATTTGTTCAAAGAAGCCCTTGTGATTTTCTTGGGGGATCAATTCGTTACGTCCCTGGAAAATGATTTCTTTTTTTAAAAAAAACTTGAATGGAATTTTTCCCACCACCCTTAAAAACATGCAATTCAATATCATTTTCATTTAAGCATTCATTTTACAATTTATATATGAAACTAATTGACAATAGTTTTAAAATTGAAATCTCCTATTCATGAACCAAATAAAACATGTGTAAACCCCCAAATTCCAATTAGTTGGAAATGAAATTTAATGATGCACATGCATCAATTATGGAGTATTGTTCATTGTATGCACCGTATAAGGTAGTGGACATTTTTTTAATTTTTTAAAAAATATATTTTGATTGATCTTTGATTATGCCATCATGGATTTCAATGTAATGATTTTCAATCTATTGTTATGTAAGGTTGATTCAATTGATGGCTTCAATGATTGGTTTGTTATTATTTTTTGTGATTTCAATAATTAGTGATAATACATTGGTGCACTTGCATTCAACACTTGTGTTTCTAGGTGAGTTTTCAAGTGCAATTTGTGTTGTGAGGGGTGACGCCAACACAATAGATGTGGTTGGATGTTAGAATGATTTACCACAAAGGGGACATATTGAAGATTGCCACTAAGATCATCCATGTTCACAAAATTGGCCCTTGCTTGTTATGCATCATATGATTATGGTGTTAGGCATTGATCACCTAGGAAATATTGCATGAAAGATGATAGTCGTAAAGAATCTTGATCTTCATGTGTGTTGGATTCCAATGCAAGTGCAACATAATTGGCATCACATTTAGCTTGCAAAGGTTTCACATGGATTGGTGCATTTATGATTCATTCCTTTGAAACACATCTATTTTTTTGTAGTTTTTTTAATCAAATTGGTGAAGTAAATGACATTTGTTGTATTCCTCCATGGTCAATTCCCAAATTATGCACTCCTCTACGGTAATTCAATTTTTTTTTATAATTGGAATTCAACCCATTCCATTTGTCCTTGCACATTTTTTTGTTTTTTAACACCTTAGTGTAAGTGTAAACTTTAGCAATTGTTTTGTGATTTTGTTCCATTTTTGCAATACAAGCACCACATGCATTATTAGATTCACCAACTCCTTTTCAGCCACATCTTCAAATTGCTTGCACATGATGAACACAAGAACTTTGTGTTGTTCCTAGTTTGCATTCTTTTGTCAAGGTGTTTGATTTTCAACTTTCAAAACAATCTTGCACTTCTTTCTCCAATTTTACCTTCTTACATATGTAAAGGTGTTCACCATTTAAAAAGTTGATGTATTTTGTTTTATTTGCAAAAAAGAAGTTCAACAACAACATTTGCTATGATAGATGTAGTGCAATGGAGCTTCATGATAGATAGACACAAGAAAGTGTGTATAATGACATATGATTTCATGACAAATAGAGGCAAAATGTCATGTAGTGTGTTGTCAAACTTTCCTACAAAGCTTTGTGAAAAATAGTTCAATGATGGAATTTTTTGTGACAAACGGTTGATGGTTGAGAGGAGAGGGAAGGGGGGATGAGGAATTTATGGTTGTTAGTTAATGTGCTTTGCTTTTAGTTTGATAAGATGAAATTTTCAACAAGAATAATAATATTCAATTTTGGATGATTTTTCATGAACTTATACTATCTTGTACCTTCAACCTTACCATTGTAAATAACCAAATAAATGTCATGCCAATTAGACATGCCATGTATTGTTATGTGTATAAGTTCAAACATCAATAACTAACTTACTTTCAATGTTACCATTGTTGACAACCAAATTTATAAAAAATGCAACATAAGCATACCATGTAGACTATTTGAAAATGCCACGTGCAAAAGTTTGAACAATAATAACTAACTTACCTTCAACCTTGCTACAATCAATAAATAAATAAATAGAATGCCACATAGGCATGCCATGTAAGCTATTTATCGATGCCATATACATAAGTTTGAACATCAATAATTAATTTACCTTCAACCTTATCACTATTAATAACCAAACAAAAAAAAATGACCACATGATAAACATGCCATGTAGACTATTTATTGATACCATGTGTAGAAGTTTGAACGACTATAACTAACTTTTCTTCAACCTTACCATTATTGATGACCAAACAAAAAAGAAATGCCATGTAGGCATGCCATGCAAGCTATTTACTAACACCATGCACATGAGTTTGAACAACTCTAACTAACTTAAAAGTACATTCACACTTGATGTTAGGGTTTCTAACATCAAATTAGTCATTGAAGACTTAAATTTACTTATTCATGAAAATTTTATGTT
>Ga0116229_10013838_pt1 | contig 11331 bp, 7 predicted proteins | sample S1TSphgellanicum_3_FD_87313 | JGI IMG/M metagenome (GOLD analysis project Ga0116229, IMG submission 87313) | Host-associated microbial communities from peat moss isolated from Minnesota, USA - S1T2_Fc - Sphagnum magellanicum MG | ecosystem: Host-associated > Plants > Peat moss > Unclassified... | reverse complement strand
ATAATCATGTTGATAAAGTATTCCAAATTGAGGCTATTGGGGTCCAATTTCACTAAAACTAGGGACAAAATGAGAACTCAAGATGAAACCAATATACATATGAATATAATAGGGGCCAAATTTGTTTTCTCACCTAAATTGGTCCTCACAAAATATTTCACCCCTAGTTTTGGATTCATGTTTCATGTGTTTTTTATTATTGTTCAAATGTTTCGTTAAATCAAACCTTGTCAAAATAACATCATGCAATATTATGAATTGATACCCAATTTCATGACAAGATGGTTCATTTCATTCATTTTATGCATGCACTCAAATTGAAGATGAAACATGGATTAAAAGGTCAAAGCCCAAAAATAAGGTGATTTTATGGTTAATTTTAATAATCATGGGTAAAACTCACATGTTTTGATATTATTATTAAAATATTTGTAACCCATGTGTAGAAGGTACATGGGTTAATCAAAGGTTTTTTTAAAACAATTTTTGACATTTTTTGAACAAAAATTTGGGAAATTTTGGATTTTTTGGGTTAATCTAATAATGTAAAACCAACTATTTTTGCAATTTCCAATTGAATTTTTTTTCAATTTTTATATCAATTTTTAAAATTAAAAAAAAAGGTTAATACACTTTATTTTCTATGTTTGAATGACTTTTGGACTCAAGTTTATTGTTTCATTTCTAAGACCTTAAACTAATTTTTTATTGTAACAAACTTTTTCATCTTGTTCTTAGGGATTATTTTTTCTTTTGCTGAGCCTAATAGAAATTAATTTTAAAAACTTATAATGTGGTATGTTACAATGATATTTCACATTCAATTCATTGATGCAAAACAATTTATGTGTATTCTTTAGATTAATATGATAGCCTTGTATGTGTATACATATAAGACTAAAAATATTCAAACCATTGATTCTTTAAGCCTCTATTTAAGTATGAAGCATATGTTTGAAGGACCTATATGAGATTTCATCTTAAATCTTGAACTCCACACTCATCAATGGCTTGGCATACACAAAGTCATTCATGGGGAAGTTTTGAGTTTAGGGTTTAGGGTTTAGGCCAACAATAGTTATTAATGGTTCCTTTTTTACGCACTATTTCATTGTACATATTGGATTACAACCATGACCATAACAACTTCAACACCTTAAGGACTTGAAAGCCTTTAGATTTACGATTTAAAAATATAATTTCATTTATAACAATTTGCTTCACTAAAATATTTTGCATCTAACACACTATGTCCATGAACATTTTGTGTAATGCAATCATGACAAAAGGTTAGGAGGTCCAAGGGAAGTTACTTTCATATTTTTCCAAATGATGTGCTAAAAATGGAATGTAATTTATTGAAAAAGAAATAAATTCTATAATTTACCTAAATGTAAACTTGTTGCTTAAAAATGGATTATGAAAATATACATATAATATATTTTCAATATTTTTCAATTTATTTAAAATGATATTTGTTTTGTTTGTCTACGTCAATATCCAAACCTACCATTTCGAAGCCTAATCACTTCATTTCCGCCCCTACCCACTTACATGGATATGAAAAGGAAAATTAACACATGTATTTTCATTTTATGTTAGAAACCCCATAAATTTTTGTTGTTGCCTTCATCCATCCAAGTGGAAAGACATGAAATCAATATGTGAAAATATGAACCCAAAATTAAGTTCTTGGGTAGAATTTCAAAAGAATGATTTCATGTGAAATCCAAAAACACAATTAAAAGCAAGATACAAGATGTAAAATAAAAAAGTAAATCAAATATTTTAAAAGAGAAATTTAAAAAAATCATTATCCTCCATAAATAATGATGATTATTATTATTAATATTCTATTATTTCATAACATATTTTAAAAACACCCCTTTATTTCACATGTTTCATAAAATATATTAAAAATTTAACTTAAACTTTAGTTGTAGGTTTGAAGTTTGAACTAATTAATTATTCCAAGCATGCCATGATTTCCTTGATGTCAAAAGGAAGAAAAATCAAATTTAAAAAGCTAAGAACATGTTTTTAATTAATTATGAATTAAACTGTTAATTTTGGACTTTTCAAATTTGATGATAGTTTACATCAAGTTTACTAAACAAAACATTGAAAAAAATCTTTTGTTTAGATTATTTAGTGAGGCAAAAATCATTATTAAAATAGATCTATTTTTGCATCATATTATATAGCGATCTCCAAATCAAAATTTCTTTTTAAAATTTTCAATTCCCAAAAGGTCATTTATTTAATTTAAAACTTTTCAAAAGTTTGAAATTAACTAAATACATGATTAAATATAAAAATTTCATTTTAATTATAAATTAAAGTTCTGTGAAAGCCTAAACTACTCTTGGTAGGCAAGGCAAAAAATTGCTCCATAAGAGAGAGAGAGAGAGAGAGAGAGAGAGAGCGCCAAACCCTAATTGAGATGCGTGAACGCTTGTGACGGAAACCGACCCATCCGAAAATAGACCCACGAAGAGAGAGAGAGAGAGAGAGAGAGAGGACGTGCATGTTCAAAACCCTAATGAGCCCTTCGTGATCGTTGCTGACGGAAAATGGGACCCAGTCAAGCGGAAAAGGGACGCGGGGCTTTGCGCGGAAAGAGGAGGAGAGCGGAAATGAAAAAACATTCAGAACCGGGGAAGGACGACAACAAGAGGACTCGTCGTCATCTTTGTCGTTGCTAGCTACTGTTGTCGCCGCAACAAGGGCGTGTTTCATTGTTAATGTCTCTAGCGTCGGTGTTTTGAACTAGCATCATCATATACTTGTGCAATTGGGTTTGTTCTGTTTTTTTTTTTTTTTTTCTGCAGCATTCTTTGTTCCTAGAGGTTTCTGACCCCATTCAATACTTCTGTGCAGGGGAGGACTATTCTTCTTCTTCTTCTTCCTTCTTCTTTCTTCTGCTGCCCAGTGCTGCTTCACTTTCTCCGTCATATTTGCACAAACGAATATCCTGACTGCAGTCTCGTAAGTGTTTTTTTTTCCTTCTTTTTCCAGCTCTTGTTTTTCTGGTACTTATGCGCTCATTGGTTGTTGTTGATGTTGTTGTTCTCCCCCTCCCCCCCCCCGCCCCCCTTTTCGTCGTCGTTGCCGAATATGTGGGGGCTGCAATGATGTGTGCTAGGTTTTTATGTGCGTGCTGCGATTCGAACGTTTTTGGTGTTTGTATTATCAATTGGTGAATCTTCTTCCTGTCTGTTTTCTGTCTCGCTTCCTGTCGTGTTTTTCTTGGCTCTCTATCTTTTGATTACGCTCATGCTAGAACGTTTGAAACTTGTACTGTGAAATGTCCCTGTGCTCAACGAAGATTGGCACTATTCTTGTTCGAGAGATTTTGTTGCTCGCCAGTTTGATAAAGCATTCATTCTGTCGACCACTTAGTATGTAAGACGAACTTGAACAGGCGGAAGAGGAGGATGACCTTCGTGTAGTAGCCACCACGTCAAAGAGAGGGCAATAACAGGATCGCCATTTTCTGTGTCCGTGTAATTCTCGTTGTTCCGTTCTCTGCGTGAGCCCGTCGCTTTCAATCCTTGTTTGAGGGGAGAGTTATGTTTCTTATAGCAGAGAAAATGGAGAACGGCTGGAGTGAACGTGTCGATGTCTGTAATATAGCTCGGGAAAGAAGAACTCTGCACGAACTTCATGTTCGAAGCAGCAACAAAGAATGTGCTGCAGAATGACAACACCATACCAAGAAGAAGCCTTCATTTAGCTATACAGAATGGACTTCAAGCTTGGATATGGTCTAAAATCCTAACTAGGATCTGAGTATGCATGCCTCACATATCTGCTTTTTTTGTGGGAGATCTGCCATTCAATTCTAAGGTATGTACAGGATGCAGAGAGAATGAGGCTTTCTTCTTCCAGTTTTGTAGAGGAAGAAGAAATAGAGTGTTTTGCAAGAATTGTGTCAGGATGGTGACAGCACACTGTGGGAAGACAGCTTAGCAGGTCAGCTTGCTTGATGGCTTCAGCTTGTATTCTATCACCTGTGGCCTTCGTTGTAAGGTTGTCCCCAGCAAATGTGGTGCAGCCAAAGAAACTAAAGCACGTGCTTTGCATAAACAGTATGACTGTGTCTGATTGAGCCTGTTGGGTGTGTCTGGACGGTTTAAGTTTGCATGAGCCAAGAAACTAGAAAAGATGGGACAACTAAGTAAAGACCTGAACAATATCAATGACACACTGAAAAGTCATACTCCTATGCTAGACTAAGAGAATGCATCAGGAGGTGATTCAGCAGACATATAGGTCAGTAATATCAGTTTGCTCAGGGTGTTATCATGCAGGGTCAGTCATACCAGACTAGTCAAGGACCATAGACAGTCTGATGCCTTACTGGATTGGGAGTCTGAATTACCACAATGTCAGAGCTCTTTGAAAGAGCAACTGAAGTCCCCATTTTCTGAATGTATTGATGCAACAGTCGTTTTGTTGCATGTGTGAAGTGTTGTAAGGTTCATTCCACTCTGTGTTATGTATTTATGGGACAAGCTAAATTGAAATTTGGAGGTTACCCTCACAAGCTTGTTGCAGCTTGAATGAGGATATTATTGACATTTTGGATTAGCTGTGTCTCTTGAGTGGTAGCCAACGTCATGACTTGGTCTTCCTCTTGCTTCCAGAAATATGACAGAAACTCAGGGCAAGATTTTGTGTAATGCCTTGCTCAAAATTTTGGGTATATTATTATGCCCTTATCTATACTGACTGTTGAGGGCTCACGAAGTCAGTAGGTAGTCATGGCAGGTTGTCACTGCTATTCATGATAAAGGTGAAGAAGGTCAGACACTTTGTGAGTAACTCTCATAAGGTTATGACCACACTTGTTGGCATGCTACCTTCAAAGTGTTGTAGAGATTTCTCTGCAATCTCATAGGTACATGATATTTATGGGAGCTATATCTTTAGTGCTAAGCCAACATCATTACTAGGTCTTGTGGCTGCTTCCAGAAATAGCAACTGGAACTCAAGGATGCAGGTTTTTTTCATGATTGTTTGCCTGAACAGACTATTCTAGGCTTATCCATGCTGATGAAGTCAATGGCAGCTAGTCACTTGCCATTTATGATGAAGATGATGGCCTAGTACTTTGTGAGTGAAACTCATAAGGTTATTACTGCACTCATTCTTGTTGTGTTTACTTCGGCCAAAACTATTGTTACCTTCAAAATTGTGGAATTTTCTCAGCAATCTCATATATCTTTCAATTCTTGCGAACATGTAGTATGCCATGTAATCAGCTCCAAGCTGCAAGCAGTTTTTCAAGTGTTCCTGAACACATTTGTGGGATTTGCTTTGTGCCTCATGTGGAACTTTTCTTGAGTCTTGGAGTGCTTGGCATATAGGTGATTGATGGGCGTCCATTGCGATCCCTATCCCAACTGCAACCCCTACCCCAAGGTGAAGGTTGGACTTCATAAATAAAGACAGGAGCTTTAACAGGAGCCTGGGGAGGGGGCATGGTGGCTGGACCTGCTCAAGGTCTGCATGCACCTACTGCAGTACGAACATTACCACCATTTTCAGGAATGACTCATGTTGGCTCTATCCCTCCAACAGATGGTACAGACTCAGGTCCCCATTCTATTGTGGGAATGTCCCTAGGCATGGGAACAAGCATGGACATCAGTCCAGGTGGTATGGAATGGACTGAGCCTGCTAAACGGAAGAGAGGAAGACCTCGCAAGTATGTCATACCAGGAACTGCACAACTTGCAATCCAAGCACCTGGCACTCTGCCAGCAGCTTCCCCACGAACTCCAGGAACAGAGAAACGGGGCCGAGGACGACCTCCAGGTTCTGGCAAGAAACAACAGTTGGGGGCTTTCACTGCAGGTAGTTTCACATTGACCTTTGAAGAGGTATTTGATCTTTGCTCCTTTCAATAGTTTCTTTCAGAACTATCTTGTCATTCTGCAAATCTGAGGTGAATAGAACAATGGTTGTGCTAGCAGGCATTCCAGCTCAAGGCTTCACTCCTCACATCATTACAGTTGCAGATGGCGAGGTTGGTTACCAAATCTATCTCCCAGCTCTTCTATACTACTAGTCCCACCTGAGTTGAGTCAGAGAGGTACTCCTTTGAAATCCTTTGAATGAAATTATGTGCTTGGGCCCTCAGACAACAAATCCAATGTGGCCTGTACTAGGATCCTGCATAATGCTGTACTGCACTGGTGTCTGTATGTTTAGTGTTTACAGGTCATGCATATATTATGCAGATTGACTTTGACTGTGCTAGACACACCTTTTTGTAATATGTAGTCAATACTATTCACTCAACCCTGGGTTCAAAGCATTGTGAGTCATGGTGTTTCTGTACAGAAATGTTCCAACAACAAAGATGTCATGGTAATTGCTAAAATTATGAAAGCCTTCAGGTGACTGATTAGCAATTTAAACTAAGGGAGGATTGAGAATTCATGCAGCACTAGCAGGTAAGTCTGGAATTCCTGCTAGGAAGATAGAAGGTCTGCAGTTTAAGGGATACTTCCACTGCATAAAAAGTAAAACAGTATGAAGTTTGTAATTGGTGTCCACAAGTCAGCCCTCTAGTTGTTAAGAAAGTTTTGTGGGTTTGCTAAAAAATAGCAGCAAATTAACAATTGCAAAGTTTTTTTGTTTGGATTGGTATGTCAAGATATCATGTCAGCCATCTTGACGTTGGCATGCAGGATGTGGCCAGAAAGATCATGTCATTTGCACAGGTTGGGCCACGTGCGGTGTGTATAATCTCAGCTAATGGTGTCATCTCTAATGTGACTCTACGCCAACAGTCAACATCAGGGGGCACAGTTACTTATCAAGTAAGTAGACTGAACTGCAATTCCTGTTTGTTGCTCTTTCTGTTAATGACAAACAGGAAACAGGCTTTATATGATAAGAGGCTTCATTCAAGTCTGCACTCTGGATACAGAAAATCAGTGTCTGTAAGTCCGCCTTAACAGCAGGAATGCTAATGCTGCCAACTTTGTGTGTTTTCAAGGTCTGGAGTCCCCATTCTCATAGCTATGAAGCTGGATAACCTACCTTTCCCAGGATTTTTCTTTGATGGGTGTCTGCAGGGGCGCTACGAGATTCTCTCCTTGATGGGCTCATTTTTCCCACCGGAACCCAGAGGTGGAAATCTCCAACGAACTGGTGGGTTAAGTGTTTCCTTGGCATGCGCTGATGGGCGTGTCATAGGTGGTAGTGTGGCAGGCTTGCTCCTGGCAGCTTCTCCCATAAAGGTATCTTCAAAATAAGGTTGCCTGGTGTCTGAGTTCCTTCTGTTCTTCTAAATTCTGGTTCTTGAAAGTGTGATCTCCATGCATTGGCACTCATTAATGAACTTGAGAAGAACAAGGGTTTAGAGTGGCTGAAAGAATTACACAAGGGAAAAATCCTGAGTTTGTGTCTTTCAAAGAAAAGCTTCTTTAAGTTACTTACTGGAAATATGAGAATATTGCAAGTACAAAGTTTCCTGGAGGAGCTCATAATTGAAACCTAGAGTACAGCCAGCTGGACTAGCATTCTGCCTTTGCACTGATGCTTTGGGGTTCCTCTTAAATGAGCATATGTGACTGTCACTGTTGTCCAAACTACTCCTCAGTTCTGTTTTTATTTTTCTCCCCCTGCTCTTCTGTTGGCTGATACGTTGTCAGATTGGAAATCTCTGTAAGCTTTTTATGAGGTCATCCCTCAATTTATTCAGTGTGACTTAAGTTGTAAGTATGGAGAAGTTCTTAGTTTTTATCAAAATATTTGTCTCTTTGGGGTATTGTGCTGGTTTCTCCTTTCTTTGTCTTCTTCTTCTTGTCTCTGTCGTGGGCCTCTTGTGGATTTCAATGTGTCAAATTGTGCCAAAAATGTGGTACTTAAGGCTTTGAAGCTAAGAGTTCCTCATAGCTCAGCTGGTGAGCTTAATTAGTCTGCTGAAGAGAAAAGGAGTATATGTTAAATTGGACTTGCAGTTTATCAAGGTTGGACTCCGGTTCATTCTCTTTAAGTTTCTGTCTCGGATCTCTCTATCTCTTCCTCTTTTCTTGTTTTGGTCTTTTCTTTTGTTTTCTTGTTGTAGCTTGAATGAGGATACTGTTGACTTTTTGTTAGCTTTGTCTCTTGGGTTCTAGCTGATGTGAAACTGAGTCTTTCTGTTGGTCTTGGGATTGTGACAAACTCAGGACCCAGTGGTTTGTATAATGGTTTTCCTGAAAATTAGAGTGGATTGTTATTTGGATATCCACACTCACCATTAAGAGCTGATTGAGTGGGGATTTATGGCAGCTTGTCGCTACTATTTATGATGAAGGTGATGGTCTAACGCTTTGTGAGTGATGCTCATGAGGTTATGATTGCACTCATTCTTGTGTGACCTGCAATGTGTTATTGTGGAGTTTTCTCTGCAATCTCACAAATATATTTGCCTTTTGTTTTGTTTTCTTCCTTTTTCTGCCCACTCTTTTTGTGTTGCTCTCTCTTCATGGTTGTTTTGGTCTTTTTCTTGTGTAGGTTTTGTTGAGCTAGCCAGCATCATGGCTGAGTTTTCCTGTTACTCCTGTTGTGACAGAAGCTCAGTATGTTGCTATATGACATTGACCTCCACCCACTGCTGGCAGCTGGTGAAGTCAGTTGGGATGTTATGGAAGTTGGTCAATACCATACATGTTGGTGGAGAAAGTCACTGGACAATATTCTATTGGCTGTCACTGTTATTGAAATTGTGCCTTACAATTGGTTTTGTTTTGGTTCTTGTTTTCTCTTTGTATTAGGGTTGGGTTGGTTTGTGTTTCCTCTTTTTCCTGTGTACTGGTATGTTGTTAGATCTGAACTCTATGACCTTGTTATCTTGTTATCTCTCAAGTATTTTCAGGATGTAGAGAGTCTCAGTATTATGATATTTCCTTTGTCTTCTTTTTGCTCTTGGTAGGAGGTCCTAGATGGAATTGATTCTTTATATATAGCATGCAGCTTGCTGCTGGCTTCAAATGTTCCATGTGCGGAGAAATGCAGTATGCATGTGTATATAAACCCTAAACCCTAAACCTTTTGACACTGATCTACTTTGTAGGTATATAGCCTTCCATTGAACTTGCAACTCAATCTTGGGGGTGTGTGTTTTTCTTTATTTCTTTTGCAGGTCCTTAGTTCCAAAGATCCACCTTCCTGGAAGTTTTTGGCTCTCTAATCACAGTGAGGAATTGTGTTATTTTTTTGACATTGGATGTGTAGGTGGTGGTTGGGAGCTTTGCATCAGAACCAGCAGCACCAAGCCAGCTAACATCTGGAAATGGACAGGGGCCAGTATTGGGATTGTCCCCATTAGCCATGTCTGCAGCTTCAACTCCTGCATCTGTGACACATCGAACTACTAAGGGTGAATAACCAGGAGACTACTGTCTTTCTGCATGATGATGCAGCACTAGTGTATGTCTTGAATGTTTTACTGCTTTAAGATTAATTTGGTGTATTACCTTCCCCTTCAGAGAAAGCTGTTTCAAGCTTCTGCCACAATTGTACTTGCAGATGTGTCTGCTGTGAGGCAAAATTTGGAAGGCGGGACCTGACTCTGTAGCTGTATGAGATGACAAAACCTTGAACCTATGTCTTGTTTTGAATTTTGGATTGTGTAATTTTTTCCACCTTTGACTCAGGTAGCCTACAGTGCTTTATGGTGGTCTCTACAGTGAGCAAACATTGCAGGTTCTAAGGGGCCAAGCATACTTCTCTTTGCATTCTAGTACATGTTTAAGTGCATGAGTCAAATCTTTGAAGTGGCTTACCATGTCTCACTGTCAAATGAAGGCTTTCACTGTCTACAAAGGAATTGTTCATACAGCTTGATGATTTACAAGCTTACTGTATTGTTTGTCATGTGCATTTGTGATTGCAGTTACAGGTTGTTATCTTTCAAGCAGACAGGGTGCAAACATCCAGGGATTAGAGAGGTAGACAGTCTAGACAGAGCAAACAATGGGGTGGTGGGCAAAATCCAGCATGCTGATATCAACATCTCCTTACTAGATGGAGAATCCAATATGGCAAAAAAAAATTTTCAGTTGTCACTTAGGGGAAACTAGGACCTTCCTCCCCTTCAAACATTGAAGATCTTAGATTGGAGTTGTGATGAGTTTGACAATGAAAGGAGGTGCAAATCAGTGTGTCTAGATTATAGCAACAATCATTGCTCATTGCATGATGTCTGATGAAAAGGGTCATTGGGCAATGAACCTGAAGTGAAAAACATGTTACACAAGTGGTGCAGACAAACTAAGAAATATCTGTCAAGAAATACCTCTTTTGTATGATTTGTTTGTTACATAATGACCGGAAGAATACTAAGAGTTTTGGATGGATTGTTGTCACTACACACAGGAGAGAAGAGGGTGTCTTCCGAGCACTTTTGACTGCTGACGTCTTGACTGTTGATACAGTCCTCAGCAAACTTTCATCACCCTATCTTGGAAGGAGACTCGCTTTCAGGTCAGTATGTCACATGGTCTTTTGTCTTCCCATCACTTTGTGGAGACTCTCTTTCAGGTCAGTACATCACAGGGTCTTTTCTCTTCCCATCACTTTGTAGAGACTTTGTTTCAGGTCATTACATCACATGGTCTATTATCTTCAGACTATAATTTGTTTGTTTTGTCTAGTGTTTTGCTTCATTCCAAGTGGGGTTTCTCTTAATTCTTATCTTGACAGTTGAGACTGAATCATTGCTAAATTGTGTGTCAGACCCGGATTTTTTGAGGCTGAGTCTCTTTTTGTTAACATTGTTGTCATTCAACAGTTTCTTATGTTTGTCATGGGGTTCTGCACAATCTCCAAAATACTAAAACTCTCCTTAGATAAGAAGAAAACAAAGAGAGTCAAAAATTGCACTGAAGTATTCCCACAAAACCAGGTTATAAAACTATCCATCCTTGCAAGGATTATATGCAATTACAGCATATAGATGGTTTTTCAAAATGGAGGTTGAAGATGGCAAGGTGGCACAAAGTAAAATATAAAACAATTTGCACTGATTATATAAATGATTATATAAATCTTAATAAGCATATTGGAACAATTTGTGAGCATTTTGCAGGAAGCTTGATGGCCTCTATTTGGAACTAAAATGATGGCAGGTGTAGTATGTACACATTTTGGAAGTTTCCAACTTGTTATCATAGCTTTCAACAAATTACATGGTTATCCTCCTCACCATTTCTTAGTGCTTTTGCCTGAATCATACCTTTAAGTATTTATAAATTAGATAAATTTCATCATTTCATCTAGAATATTTTAAATTATAGAATAAATTTAAATGTTTATATTTCTTTTTTT
>Ga0116229_10013837_pt1 | contig 11332 bp, 11 predicted proteins | sample S1TSphgellanicum_3_FD_87313 | JGI IMG/M metagenome (GOLD analysis project Ga0116229, IMG submission 87313) | Host-associated microbial communities from peat moss isolated from Minnesota, USA - S1T2_Fc - Sphagnum magellanicum MG | ecosystem: Host-associated > Plants > Peat moss > Unclassified... | reverse complement strand
GACGGGGGCTGGAACGGGATGTCGATGTCACTTTCCTCGACCGGCTGCAGCGGGGTGGTCCCTTCCGGGTCCTGGGCGCCATCAGCGGCGAAAGCCCTTCGCACACCGGCCGCGGAGCACGGGCCCACGCTCTCCGCCCAGGATTGTCGTCGGAACGGGATCCAACCCGCCTGGTGAACGGGGCCCATGCGGCTGGAGCGGACGTTGGGACGCGGACGGGCGGGCGGTTTGCAGACCGTTTTTTTTGGAATCGTGCGAAATGCGGCAGGGAAATCTCCGCGGTGAGATCCATGCCGATTTTCTGAGGCCGCAGTGATTAGCTAAGTTTTTACGCGTCATGTGATTATCACATTCTTTACCGTCAAAATCCTTGCCCTTGGCGGCAGACTGGGACGACGTATCGGGCGTCCGCTGAAGCCCGCTTTTTGAGCTTGGGCGGCCCGATAAAGAGCGATCGAAAAAGCACTCCCTGATCCCATGCGTGAACGTTCGCGGCAGCGCCGAAAAACCTCTGCAACCCGGAAGTCCAACTCCGGGCCCGACGACTAGCTCGGGCGACCCAGTGTACCTTCCATCCATTTCGGGGGCGGCAGCGTCCCCGGAAGTGCAAGCTGGGAGCCGACCGGGGGGGCAATCCGGTCGGCTCCTCCTTTTCCAGCGGGCGACTACGTCAAAAAGCGTAGTTATTGGATTTGTTTGCGCGCGGGCGCGCCCCAGATTCGCGGCCGTCAGTCATTCAGGGTGCTTACCAGCGCAGGTTAGATCGCGTTGGCAGCATGTTAAAGTTCAAGGGGGACGCCCGGCCTAGGGGGCCGGGCGTCTTTGAACTTCCCCTTCCGCCTCAGTGGGCGAAAGAGAGGACAAGGTACAGGCCGCCCGCGAAGAACGTTGCGCCGAGGAAGATGCACACCGGCAGCGTGAGCACCCAGGCCAAGGCCAGGTTGCGCACCGTGCTGGTCTGCAGGCCGGAGTGGTTGGCGAGCATGGTGCCCGCGACGCCGGAGGAAAGCACGTGGGTCGTGCTGACCGGCAGGCCGAAGTAATCGGCGAGGCCGATGGTGCCCATGGCAACGAGCTCGGCCGAGGCGCCCTGAGCATAGGTGAGGTGGGTCTTGCCGATCTTCTCGCCGACCGTGACCACGATGCGCTTCCAGCCGATCATGGTTCCGAGGCCGAGCGCGAGCGCCACCGCGACCTTCACCCAGACCGGGATGTACTTGGTCAGGCTGTCGAGGTGGGCCTTGTAGGCGGCGAACAGCTGGGCGTTGGCGGGCTTCGTGACCTGCTTCGTCTTCAGCAGCTTGCCCAGGCCCTCGTCGACCAGGAACAGGGCGGTGCGCACCCCCCGGCGGTCGGTTTCGGAAAGGTCGCCGAACGTCCGGACCGCGCTCAGCTTGGAGACGATGCGCTGGTTCAGCTCCACCAGCGCCGCGTAGGGGGCGGTGGGCGCCTTCGGGCCGACCTTGAGGTAGGCCGAGACCTCGGCCACCGGGTCCGGCGCCGCGTCCCGCTCGGCCTCGCTGTTCACCAGGGCGGCGGTGACCTGCTGCGCCTCCGCGGTGATCTGCTGGATGACCGCGTGGTCGGTGTCCATCTTGAGCGCGAAGGCGCCGGGAACGACGCCGATCAGGATCAGCATCATCAGGCCCATGCCCTTCTGGCCGTCGTTGGAGCCGTGGAAGAAGCTGACTCCGGTGCAGGTGAGGACCAGCAGCCCGCGGATCCAGAGCGGCGGCGCCTTGTCCTTCTCCGGCGCGGCATAGAGATCCGGGCGCTTGACCAGCGCCTTGAGGAGGAGCAGCAGCAGCGCCGCGCCGACGAAGCCGATCACCGGCGAGAGGATGAGCGAAAGCCCGATGTTCTTCGCCTGGCCCCAGTTGACGCCCTCGCCGAAGGACTGGCCCTTGGCCATGAGGGAGTTGGCGAGGCCGACGCCGAGGATCGAGCCGATCAGCGTGTGGGAGCTCGAGGCCGGCAGGCCGAGCCACCACGTGCCCAGGTTCCAGATGATCGCCGAGACCAGCAGCGCAAAGACCATCGCGAACCCGGCGCTGGAGCCGATGTTGATCACCAGCTCGACCGGGAGCAGGGCGACGATGCCGTAGGCGACCGCGCCGGAGGAGGTGAGCACCCCGATCAGGTTCCAGCAGCCGGACCACACGACGGCGGTGTTCGGGCGGAGGGTGTTGGTGTAGATGACGGTCGCCACCGCGTTGGCGGTGTCGTGGAATCCGTTCACGAACTCAAAGGCCAGCGCCAAGCCGAGCGCCAGAAGCAGGAAGGTGGCCGAACCGGCTGAAATGAATTCGCCCCAAAGATGCATAGGAAAGAGCCTTAGAAGGTTTTGGTTCGAGGGAGGATGGGCTCCGCATGTGACGATTGTGCGTCAGTCGTGTCACCGTTATGCGACAATCGCCTCGCGGGCAACGGGATGAAAAAGTCGCTGTCAACGCGGGACTTTTTGCTCCACGCTCGCCTCTCCCTTGAAAGCGTCCGATTTCTTCGACCTGCCGCCCTCGCTGGCGCCCTTTGCCGGCTTCTTCCGACCGGAAGCGAATGCTTGGGAGTGGGTTAGCCTGATTGCGGCGGCGCTGGCCGCCCAGGATGCTCCCCGGGCTGGCGCCGCCCGCGTGCCGGCCGGGGTGCAGGTCGAGGGCCCGGTCCACTTCGGGAGCGGGGTGACCTTTCCCGCTTCGGCGACCATCATCGGCCCCGCTTGGATCGGCCCGGGCACCCAGATCCGGCCGGGGGCGTTCATCCGCGGCGGCGTCATCACCGGCGCGGACTGCGTGCTCGGGCACGCCTGCGAGTTCAAGAACTGCCTGCTGCTCGACCGGGTGCAGGTGCCGCACTTCAGCTACGTGGGCGACTCGGTCCTCGGCAACGGCGCCCATCTGGGCGCGGGCGCCATCTGCTCCAACCTGCGCCTCGACCAGCAGGTCATCTTCATCACCACCGCCCAGGGCCCGGTGGACACCGGCATGAGGAAGCTGGGCGCCATCCTGGGCGACGCCGCGGAGGTGGGCTGCAACGCGGTGCTGAACCCCGGCACCCTGCTCGGCAAGCGCTCGCTGGTCATGCCGGCGATCGCCTTCGGCGGCGTGCTCCCGGCCGGCACCATCGCCCGGGTGCGCCAGCCGCTCACGCTCGTCCCCCGCAAATTCTGACATGCGCACCCTGACAGGCATCACCCCCTCCGGCACGCTCCACATCGGCAATTATTTCGGGGCCATGCGCCCCGCCATCGAGGCGCAGCAGGGGGGCGACTGCTTCTACTTCATCGCCGACTACCACTCGATGACCACGGTGACGGACGCGGCCGAGCGCCGCGCCCACACCCGCGGGATCGCGGTCGACTGGCTGGCCTGCGGGCTCGACCCGAAGGTGAGCGTGTTCTGGAAGCAGAGCGACGTGCCGGAGGTGACCGAGCTCACCTGGCTGATCGGCAGCCTGACCCCGATGGGGCTCCTCGAGCGGGCCCACAGCTACAAGGACAAGACCGCCCGGGGCCTCTCGCCCAACTTCGGGCTCTTCGCCTACCCGGTGCTGATGGCGGCCGACATCCTGCTCTACGACACCCACGCGGTGCCGGTGGGCCAGGACCAGCGCCAGCACCTGGAGATGACCCGCGACATCGCGATCAAGTACAACCAGACCTACGGCGAGACCTTCGTCGTGCCGGAGGCGGTGATCCGCGACGACGTGGCGGTGGTGCCGGGCCTGGACGGCCAGAAGATGAGCAAGAGCTACGGCAACACCCTCGAGCTCTTCGGGGACGAGAAGGTCCTGCGCAAGCGGGTGATGTCGATCGTGATGGACAGCCGCACCCCGGCCGAGCCCAAGCCGGACGCGGAGAAGAACCTCGGCGTCCAGCTGCTGAAGCTGGTGGCGCCGGCGGACGCCGCCCACGACCTGGAGGAGCGGCTGCGGGCCGGCGGCCTCGGCTACGGCGACCTCAAGAAGGCGCTGTTCGAGCACTACTGGAATTACTTCGCGGCCGCCCGCGCCCGCCGCGCGGAGCTGCTGGCCGACCCGGGTTATGTCGACCGGGTGCTGGCGGACGGGGCCGAGCGCGCCCGCGCCGTCGCCGCCGTCGTGCTCCAGCGCGCCCGCCGGGCGGCTGGTCTGGAGTAGCTACAGGACGGGCACCGTGGGCGGCTGGAGCACGGTGATGGCCGCCATGATCCGCTCCGCGGTCCTGGCGTAGCGCTCCTTGCCGTCCTGCGGGTGGTCGTAGTCGGGCGGATAGAGCGGCGGACCATAGGTGATGTCGACCGGGGTCCCGAAGTGCACCGCCCGGTCGCGGCCGAAGGCCTCGAAGGACCCGAAGATCCGCGCCGGCACCACCGGCACCCGCGCCCTGCAGGCGAGCAGCCCGACGCCGGCCTTCGGTGGCTGCAGCCGGCCGTCGACCGAGCGCGTGCCCTCGGGAAAGACGATCACGACCTTGCCGGTGGCGAGCGCCGCCAGGACCCGCTTGATGGCGTCCAGGCTGGTGCCGCCATCCCGGTCGACCGGGATGGTGCCGACGGTGGTGAGCCACCACGCCGCCAGCCCGGGCTTCCACAGGGTCTTGCGGGCGAAGAAGCTCACCTGGCGGGGCAGGTGCTGGCCCACCAGCGGCGGGTCGAGCAGGCTGGCGTGGTTGGCCGCGACGATGTAGCCGCCCGTGGGCGGCAGGTGCTCGAGCCCCCGCACGTCGCCGCGGAAGAACATCTGGTGCCCGAGGCGGCAGAGGCCGTAGAAGAACCCGTAGGCCGGGTCCATCTCGAGCTGCGCGTGGGGGCGGCTCATGCCGGGGCCAGCCGGGGGGCGATGAGCGCGGCCATCTGCTCGACCACCTCGGCGAGCGTGAGGGCGGTGGTGTCGATCGCCACCGCGCCCTCGCGCCGGGAGAGGGGGGCGGTCGGGCGCGAGGAGTCGAGGCGGTCGCGCTCCGCCACCTGGTCCTGCTGGCCCTGGCGCTCCCGCCGGCGCTCGCGCTCGGCCGGGTCGGCGTGGAGGAAGAAGCGGTAGTCCGCGTCCGGGAAGATGACCGAGCCGATGTCGCGGCCCTCCATCACCAGCCCGGCGAAGCCGCCCGCCCGCGCCGTCTCGGCCTGGCCCCGCTGGTAGTCGAGCAGGGCGGCGCGCAGCTCCGGCAGGGCGGCGAAGTGCGAGACCGCGTCGTTCACCTCGCGGCTGCGGATCTCCTCGCCGGCCACGCGCCCATTGAGCTCGATCCGGGCGGAGCGGCCCTCCACCCGGGTGCCGAGCCGCAGGCGGGCGAGCGCCGCCTGCACCGAGGCCACGTCGCTGGCCACCGCGCCCCCGCGCAGCAGCTCCGCCGTCACCGCCCGGTAGTACGAGCCGGTGTCGGCGTGCAGGAGGTGGAAGCGCTCGGCCAGCGCCCGCGCGGTCGAGGACTTGCCCGAGGCCGCCCCGCCGTCGATGGCGACAATGATGAAAGGGGATCCGGCCATGCTGCGGTCAGGGCGCCAAGGATTTTGCCCGCACCGACTCGAGCAAATCAAAAAAGCCGGGGAAGGTCTTGGCGCAGCAGGCGGGGTTGGCGAGGGCCAGCCAGGGGGTGCCGTCGCGGCGCAGGTCGTGGCAGCCCAGGATGGCGAAGCTCATGGCGAAGCGGTGGTCGCCGTGGGTCTCCACCGTCACGCCCTGGCGGAGCGGGCGGGGCTGGATCTCGAGGTAGTCCTCGCCCTCCACCACCTCCTGGCCCAAGCGGCGGAGCTCGAGCGCCATGCCGGAGACGCGGTCGGTCTCCTGGCGGCGGGTGTGGCCGATGCCCGTGATGGTGGTCGGCCCGTCCAGCAGCGGCGCGACCGCGGCCAGGGTCAGGAAGGTGTCCGAGAACGAGGAGAAGTCGGCGGTGACGCCGCGCCCCCGCCCGCCCGGGCGTTGGGCGACCGTGATGCCCCCGGGGCCGGCGGTCACCTCGGCGCCGCCGGCGGCCAGGACCTCGAGGAAGCGCACGTCGCCCTGCAGGCTCTGGTCGGCGGACTTGAGGCCGGTGAGCTCGACCGCACCGCCAACGGCCAGGGGCAGCGCGGCGAAGTAGCTGGCGGCGGAGGCGTCGGGCTCGACCGCGTAGACGCCGGGGGAGACATACGGCGCCGGCTTCACCGTGATGCCCTCGCCCGCCTCCAGGCGGTGGCTGCGGGGGATGCCGAACTGGCCCATCTGGGCGAGGGTCATGCGCACGAAGGGCCGGCGGACGCCGCCGACCGGCGTGACCACCATGGTGTCGCGGGCCCGCGGCGCCACCATGAGCAGGGCGGAGAGCATCTGGCTGCTCTCCCGGGCGTCGATGTCGACCGGGCCGCCGGCCAGTCCCGCCGGCTCGATCAGCAGGGGGAAGAAGCCCTCCTCCTTGAGGCAGGTGATCCGGGCGCCCTGGGCGCGCAGGGCGGCGATCAGGCCGGCCATGGGCCGCTTCTGCATCTGGGGGATGCCGTCCACCTTGAAGGCGCCGCGCTCGGCGGCGGCGCAGAGGGCGGTGAGGAAGCGGGCGGCGGTGCCGGCCAGGCCCACGAAGAGGTTGGCGTCGGTGGCGGGGATCCGGCCGCCCAGGCCCTGGACCCGGATGGTGCCGCCGGCCTCGTCCTCGTCGATGTCGAAGCCGAGGTTGCGCAGGGCCTCGGCCATGATCTCGGTGTCCTCGCTGTGCAGGGCGCCGGTCAGCGTCACCTCGCCGGGGGAGAGCGCGGCCAGCAGCATCGCGCGGTTGGTCAGGCTCTTCGAGCCGGGCGCCGCGGCGGCGGCCGCCGCCGGGGCCGTGAACGGGCGCACCGCCAGGATGTCGGGCAGCGCGGTCTTCACGGGGCCGGCCGGAACTGGTTGCGGTAGGCGCGCCCGCGCTCGAGCCGCGCGGTCACTTCCAGGTAGTCGCGGTTGGCCAGCGCGGCCTGCAGGGCCTGCAGGTCGTCCTGGAAGCCGCGCAGGGCCCGCAGGACCTCGTCGCGGTTCTGCTCCAGGATGGTGCGCCAGAGCTGCGGGTCGCTGGCGGCGATGCGGGTGGTGTCGCGCAGGCCGCCGCCGGCGTAGTTGCGCCAGGACGGGTCGCGGGTGGCGAGGAAGGCGCAGAGGGCGGAGGCGAGGACCTGGGGCAGGTGGCTGATGTGCGCCACGATCTCGTCGTGGCGGTCGGGGTCGACGGTCACGACCTCGGCCCCCAGGTCCTTCCAGAAGGCGGCGACCCGCGCGAGCGCCGCCGGCGCGGTCTCCGGCAGCGGGGTGAGGAAACAGATCCGCCGCTCGAAGAGGGTGGGGCTGCCATGCTCCCAGCCCGTCTGCTCGGAACCGGCCATGGGGTGGGCGCCGACGAAGGCGGCGGCGGCGCCGAGGGCGGCGTGGCCCTCCCGGGAGATCTCGGCCTTGACGCTGCCGACGTCGCAGACGGCGGCGCCGGGCCCCAGGTGCCGGGCCACCTGCCGGACCAAAGGCACGATCCGGTCGACCGGGGCCGCGATCACGACCAGGTCCGCCCCGGCCACCGCCGCCTCGGGGCTTTCCGCGGTCGCCGAACACCAGGGTTCAGCGGCCAGGGCCAGCCGGGTCTCGGGCCGGCGGGCCCAGATCACGATCTTGCGGGCCACGCCGCGGGCATGGGCGGCGCGGGCCACGGATCCCCCCAGGAGGCCCGGGGCCAGGATCGTGATCTGGTCGAGCATGGTCCCCGCAGGGACGCAAAATCTTTCCCTACTGTCGAGCCGTTCGTGGGATTGCGTTTTTTCCGCTGGTGAGGTTCGCTGGCCTTCGCCTGAAAGCCGATTCCCAGAATCCGGAGGCCTCCGCTCTCGGCGCGTCCGCGCGCCGAACCCGCACCCTCCTGCTGCTGGTGACCGCGATCATGGTGATGCTGCCGATCGCCCTGTTCCTGGCCTTCGGGCTTAAGACCGTGCCCGCCAGATGAATAAGACCCTGCTGCCCATCCGGATCGTCTTCGTCCTGCTGTGCGCCGCGGCCGGCTGGCTGGTTTGTTATACGATCCCGGAATGGGATTCGCACCGGGTCACGGCGGCCTCGGTGGGCTTGTTCATCGGCCTCCTGGTCGTCCTGGTGGACGTGATGCTGAAGGGCTTCTCGCTCCGCGGGCTCTCCGCCATCACCTTCGGCATCGCGGTGGGCTCGATCATCGCGAACGTGGTCGCGAACTCCCCGCTGTTCGCCGAGGGCGACCCGGAGATGATCTTCCTGACCCGGCTGGCCCTCTTCATCGTGATCCCCTACCTGGCCACCGTCATCGCCCTGCGGGGCAAGGACGAGTTCAACCTCGTGATCCCCTACGTGCGCTTCGTGCCGCATGAGGTCGACGTGCCCCTGGTGGTGGTGGACACGAGCGTCCTCATCGACGGTCGCATCGCCCGGGTGTGCGAGACCGGCTTCCTGAGCGCGGCCCTGGTGATCCCGCGCTTCGTCCTCAACGAGCTGCAGACCATCGCCGACTCCACCGATCCGCTGCGGCAGGCCCGGGGCCGGCGCGGGCTCGAGGTGCTGACGGCGCTCCGCGCCATCAAGTCGCTCGACATCCGCATCACCGAGTCCGAGGTGTCCAAGCGCGAGGATCTGGATGCCAAGCTCGTCTTCCTCGCCCAGTCGATGCGGGCCAAGCTGCTCACCACCGATTACAACCTGGCCAAGATGGCGGAGTTCCAGGGGGTGCCGTGGCTGAACCTCAACAAGCTTTCCAAGTCCCTGCAGCCCGAGCTCATGATCGGCGAGCGCCTGGAGATCGAGCTGGTGAAGCCGGGCAAGGAGGAGGGCCAGGCGATCGGCTATCTGGCGGACGGCTCCATGGTGGTCGTGACCGGCGGCCGGCCGCACATCGGCCAGCAGGCCAGCGTCGAGATCATCAGCCTGCTGCCGACCGGCGGCGGCAAGATGATCTTCGCGCGGATGGTCAGCGAGTTAGACCATGCCCGGGTCGGGTGACGTCCGGCGGAAATTTGGAGTCGACTTGCCGGCGCCGGGTTTGAGATAACTTCCCCTCCTTGGGGGGCAGTAGCTCAGTTGATAGAGCGCGTCGTTCGCAACGACGAGGTCGTCGGTTTGATCCCGATCTGCTCCACCATCCTGGTTTCGAATCGATACCGGGTGACGGCGAGTAAATGATAGAAACCCAAGCGCTAACAGCATTTCAGTGTTTAGCACTGCCGTAACCTTCAGATCAATGGTGCTAAACCCGTCTGGGAATCTCGATCGCTGCTAAACGGTACGTCCTTGAATGTGTGATGCCACTAAGGCAACGGCAGTCGAAGGGGAATGCGCGTTTTCAGAAGCGTCGTAGGCTAATGACCGATCGTGCAGTGCTTTTCTAAGTGGCTTTTATAGGATTCAAGAGCCTGCGGGATATCGGCGTTCTTTTTAAAGATATCGAATGCCCCAAAATCCGGGAGAATGTCGTATCCGCAGAATTTGTAATTCGATGTGATGTTTAGGAAGAGGTCGGCTGTCCCTTTGCCGCCGTAAAGGATGCTATTGGGGTTGTCGAAGGCCTCTCTGGGCGCGTTCCAGGTCGCGGAAATCATGAATTTCCGTCCCTGCATTTTTCCACCCGAACCATACTGGCGATTAGGGTCCGAGCGCGCGTGCGACCGTCGCCCGCGAGGAGGGTCTTCTTTGCCAAGGCGACATTGAAAACCTCGTCTACGTATTTCTTATAAATCCAGGGTGCGCGAACCAGTTCACCGGCGTCTGGAGGATTACGAGGTCGGCCGCAGCGTGCTTCTCGACCTCTTCGTCGGGGTTGTAACCCCTCTCGATCAGGGTCTCGGCGACCTTATGATTACGCAGCTCGAAGAACGACTTGGCGACGTCCATGATCGTTCGGTTTAGTCTTCCTTCGGACCAGCCGGGATAAGTGAGATGTGCGTTGATAATGAGTACGTTCATTGGATTTTCTCAGTTGAGCCTAACACGGGACCGACGGTGCCATTGGCACAACTTCGTCGATTGCCCGTAGCGCATTGAGCGAGCGGGGATAGCCGATGTAAGGCAGCAGTTGAGTGACAGCGTCTATAAGGCGCTCCCGGTCATTGCCGATTTTCAGATTGCCTGTCACATGGGCTTTTACCTGAGACTCGCATCCCCCGAGTGAGATCAGAAAGACAAACGTCAGCAGTTCTCTCGTCCTTACGTCCAATCCACTGCGGGTGTAGTAGTCGCCGAAACAATTCGCCGCCAAGAAATCCTGGATGTGGGACTCGTCGATTGGTGTCTGCTGGCGCATCCTCTCGATTGCATCGCCAAAGATGGTCTTTTGCACCTTTGCCCCTTCGCTTAACCGGGACTCGGGCGTGGTCGTGGCTTGGCCTGGAAGGGGAAGGCTGATTCCACGATCTCTCAGTACCTTGTTGCTCGCAAATAGATAGTCGAAGACCTTCGCCACACCGAGATACGGGACAGATTGATAGAGAACCTCTTTAATTTCCACGGGGGTCAGCCCGACATTGAGAGCTGCGTCCATCATTATTCTAAACTCGCCCAGTGCCTGCGATGCGATCGTCGATCCTAGAATCATCAGCACTCGGGTCCTCACATCCAACTTGCTCTGGCGGATAACCTCGTCGAAAGCCCAGTTGTCAAAGATCTCGATAAACTCCGGATCCGTCTCTTGAAGGTTGGATTTGTGATTCGGAAAGAGCTCTTCGTGGTTCTTCAGTGCGTTCTCTGTTAGGCTGATCTTTTTCATAGGCCGGTGACCGTCGAGGAATGTGGTCGTTCAGCGCCCGACGAGTTTTTGGAGGTGCTCGGGGTAGCGCGCTCCTTGAAGTGCGATCTTATCGCTGGCCGCGTTGATTTCGTGGAGGTCGCCTGGGGTAAGCTCGACAGACGCAGCTCCGAGATTCTCGAGTAGGCGCGGAAGCTTGGTAGTGCCAGGGATCGGAACGATCCATGGCTTTTGAGCTAGCAGCCAGGCGAGTGCCACCTGGGCCGGGGTGGCATGCAGGCGGGTCGCGATCGAGTTCAGCAGGTCCACCACGGCCTGGTTTGCCTTGCGGGCCTCGGGTGTGAAGCGGGGGACAATGTTCCGGAAGTCCGTGGGATCGAATTTCGTGTTTTCGTCTATTTTTCCCGTCAAGAACCCCTTGCCGAGCGGGCTGAAGGGGACGAAGCCGATACCGAGCTCCTCAAGTGTGGGGATGATTTCTGTCTCCGGCTCCCTCCAAAACAGGGAATATTCGCTCTGTAATGCGGTGACGGGTTGGACGGCGTGCGCGCGCCGGATTGTCTTTGCTCCTGCTTCGGACAAGCCGAAGTGCCTCACCTTGCCGGCTTCGATCAACTCCTTCACAGCCCCGGCGGTGTCCTCGATTGGCACATCTGGATCTACTCG
>Ga0116229_10013836_pt1 | contig 11333 bp, 5 predicted proteins | sample S1TSphgellanicum_3_FD_87313 | JGI IMG/M metagenome (GOLD analysis project Ga0116229, IMG submission 87313) | Host-associated microbial communities from peat moss isolated from Minnesota, USA - S1T2_Fc - Sphagnum magellanicum MG | ecosystem: Host-associated > Plants > Peat moss > Unclassified... | reverse complement strand
CCTATGCAAGTAGAAATTGTCAAGACTAGATCAAGATATTTGACATGCCAAATTGTCCGTCCGGGGGGGAGGGGGGATTGCAAGATTTGGACCAAATTCCAACTTGCGCCCATTCTCAAAATTTTCGCCCCCCCCCCTCCACCCCCTTTGGAATAATTAAAAAATATGGAGATGCTAACTTATGTTCGTGTGCATGCATATGATATTGTAACCTGATATGGTGCACCATACACATTGATCATCCTAGGATGACTATGCACGAGGCCTTAGTAGGGCTGGCATGGCATGGCCTATGCACGGGCGGGGGCCCACGAATAGGGCTGGCAGGGCATGGTGTTCGGATGAGAGAAAGAAGAAGCAAACTTTGTTCTTGCCGTACGTACATAAGTCAGTGCCCGAATTCCGATTCTTGTGTGTACTTAGTAAGCTTGCTCTTTGCTAGCTAGGTCCCCATGAGCATAAAGGAATGGTCAAAACTTTGTTCGGTGTGTGTTTTGAGGAGGACTACTGTTTTGGAATGGTATCTGGTGGGAAGCCTTTCGTGTGACAAAATATCTAACTTCCATTTGTCAGAGTACTTTCCATGGTAGTTTTCGTAAGTCATTGCGATTTTTCAGCAAGTGTTGTCGCACTTGAGAGGCATTGCTCATCTTTTCTACACATCACAGCCAGTGCACCTTCACCGCTAGTCAATCAATTTTTGGCAGAGGACTGCCACCCTTGCGAGTGTGCCACTCCTCATTTTTTTAACACATTGCACCCAATGCATCTTCATTGCTAGTCGATTTGTCCACATATCGCAGCCAATGCACCTTCATCGTTAGTCGACTTGCCCACACATCGCAGCCAATGCATCTTCGTCATTAGTTGATTTGTGATAGATGACACTTTTATCGTTTTACAATCTTCTGTTTTATTAGTGTATTAATTATGAATTTGTGATAGACGACTCCGTTTTAGTTTACAATTTTCTTTTTTTATTAATGTATTAATGATCAATTTGTGATAGACGACACCTTTATAGTTTACAATCTTCTGTTTTATTTGTGATGTCCCGATTGTTATGTTCTTTCACGACGTGTGTTTTTCATGCTTTTATCCGCCTTGTACTTCTTGTGGATGGGTTCCGTCCCTTTGATTTTAATATACAAGGTTTTCCTTCCATATTGTGGAAGGTACCTCTTCCCTATATATATATATACATATATATGTTTTTATCTCTATTTTTTTAATGTATTTAATGTGAGTCAACATAAGAAAATCTTATAGCCATTGCCCTTATTGAATGGCAGCTAAAATCACAGAAGTCAAGCTTCACTTGGGGGTGCCAATGGTTTGTCGGTCGGGTCTGCTGTTGTCCGTCAAAATTTAAAAACAAAAAAAAATTAATTAGAGAAGTCTGTTTTGGAGTAGCATCTTGTACACTAAAGGCCTGTTTACCATTGAAACCTCATAGTCCCCCGGTATTTTGGATGAGACCAAAAAAAAAACCAAAAAGCCCTCCAAAACAAAACTTTAAAAAAAAAAAAAAAAAAAATCATTTAAAAAAAAAAGTGAAGTATTTACAAATGATTGACTCTGAATTTTATTTTTTTGGGGGTCAACATGGGTTGTTGTTAATTCCATTAGGCCCACCTCTTTGAGTTAGGCCTGAAAAATTCCCAGATTAGTCCCCAGACAAATATTGTGACACTTTTTTCTGGGAATGCCATGACTGGAATGTGCAGTTCCATCCAAACTGCAAGAAAATTTTTGTGTGTTTCAATGCTCTGGTTTGTTTGTTGTACAAAGTCTAAGTACATATTTTGGGGTTTTGAGCTCGAGAGTGCCAAGCACAGAAATTTGGTGAACAAATTAAAAGTAGTGTTGTGTGTGTGTGTGTGTGCACAAGGATTTTGGAAGTTTTCTTTTGAGGTGGGTAGGTATCATGTGAAACACACAAAAAGGTGATTTGCAAGTGTGAAGACAAGACACTCTAGAGTCTTGTGCAACTTTGCACCAAGAGGGGAAGGAAAAGAGGGGAAGAAGAAGTGCACACTAATGAAGAAGAAGAAGTGACCATGTGCAATCAACAGTGGAGATCTTGTGGATGCAAAAAGTTCATGAAATGCTAGGGAATGGCCACCAGTGCAAGTTCAAAAGAAATGGAGACCCCAGGTCCAGTCATGGTCCAGTTCATAAGAAATGGAAACCCCAGGTCCAGTTCAAAAAAATGGAAACCCAGGTCCAGTTATGGTCCAACTCTTGAAAAACATAATAATTCAGGTTTGAGTTCCAGTTCTGGAACTCAGACTTGGTTCTGGTAACCTGGTCTAGAACCAATGGTTAACTTCTGGTTAACCTCTGTTATGCCGAGGGAGCTCCCCAATTTTATATGTTCCCACGTTCCCACGGAAATATTTCTTTTCTACGAAATGGAAAAGAAGCAAGGAAATCAAAAGACAGTTGTTTATGTAAGGGGAGGTTCCCATACTCATGTGTTCTCCTGAGGTTTGAGAACACCTTCGGGAGAACACACTCGTATGAGAACCTCCCCCCAGAACATTAACACTTGATAGAGCATTCTTCAAAACCTGGGACCAAATGAAAAGTACTACATGATGATGATGATGAGGAGAACTACATTGTTTGGTAGTGTGTGTGTGTGTCTCTCTCTCTCCCAGCTTTCAAGCAGAAGAGCTCAACAAAATATCTTCCTTATTTCAAGGCAAAAAATTGAAAAGCAACAAGCCTCTTGTTGTTGTTGTTGAGAGTTTGTGAGGCCCATATCCTATGTGGGCCCTCAAATCATTCATTCATTCACTTCATTCCCTTCAAGCAGAAGGTATAGTGTGTGTTTCCCCCAAAAATTCAACATTTCCCAATGCCAAAAAGAAGGTTTTGTCTTCCCTAGAAATTTGGTAAACACAGAGTCGCCAGAAGCAAGAGATCCTCATGATGGAAATGAATGGATGGGTACACACACACACACACAAATCCACTGACTCAGCAACTGCAGAATAGAAATGACTGCAAAGGAGTAAGTACATCATCTATATGATCCCATAACTTGGAGTGTGTTTTTTCTTGTTATGAATTTTCTCATGTAGTCCAAGTAACAATTCATCCATAAGAAGATTTAGCCACATCTGGCTATATGAAAATACAAAAGTTTAATCATCCTTTTGTATTTTTGACTACTTATTGGAACTAAACCAATGATATTTTTTTTTTCAATTTTCTCATGTAGTCCAAGTAGCAATTCATCCATAAGAAGATTTAGCCACATCTGGCTATATGAAAATACAAAAGCTTAATCATCCTTTTGTATTTTTGATTACTTATTGGAACTAAACCAATGATTTTATTTTTTTCAATTTTCTGGTGGTGTGTCATTGGCTACCATCCCAAGAGGGATTTAGTAGTTTAAATGACTAGTTTAAATAGTATTTTTTTAAAAATGCTACCAAATTAAAATCAGAGTCCAAATGTGATGAAAAAAATTTCAAAAAGAATATTTATTTTTTTTGGAAATTTGGCAAATTTTTTTTAGTAAAATAAGAATATTTTTATTTTTATTTCTTGCATTTTTGCGAAATTTTGCACCAAATCAAATCTTAACTAAACATTGACAATTTCTCCTACCCATTGAATTTTTCAACTTTTGACAATTGAAACTTCAAAAATCACTTTTTTTTTTAAAAAAAAAATTAATTTCTCTTTTTGGCAAAATTTTGCGGTTAAAAGAAAGGCTGTGGACCACAAGGTACATGAACATGATGTAAACTTGATAAACTTTATTGGAAGAGAACACAAGAAGAAAGGGGGCAAGAGCAAGAAAGGACATAAAATCCAGGATCACACCTTAGTTGTAAACCTCGATAACATTCCAAACAAGGGCACCCACATCAAAGAAAGCTCGAGCTACAAGGGTACTTATTCTTTTGGGGGAACTCCAGCTTTTGGATGGTCATGAGTTAAACCCTTTTGCCATGTTTAACTCACCTACAGGTGCAATGAGTTAAACGTGGCAAAAGGTCGAATGGACAAGCACTAAACATGCGCAATGAGTTAAATGGAGCTAATGTTTAGGACAATGAACATGAGAATATTTTAATTTTCCCCTAATGTACTCAATTTTATAACAAGGTTTTTAATTATGGTGCTATAGATTGAATGCTTTATAATAATGGACATATAAGGTGCACTAGTTTGAAGTTTAGAAGTGATAGTCTCTCAATGGGTGGACAATGTTTGGATCTGATTAAGCATATTTGCTAGTTATCCATTAGTTTGTATGTCTAAACTATTTTAGATTTTTCAAAAGTTGGCACAATTTTTAAGGCATTTCATCCAATGACTAACTTGGATTGTCCTACTTCCATGAGTTCATTGATTGTTCCTCATTCCCCATATCATCAATTTGCCCTAAACCAAGCATTGCCAAACTTCCTTGGTTCATCCATTCTCTGACTCTTTCCTATTGTTTAACTTCTTTGCATTCATCCATTGGCCAACTTCCCCAAATTCATCCATTCCCCCCCCCCACAAAAAAATTCTACTAACCACAATTTGTTCACTGATAGTTGGAACAAGTTGCATAACTTAAATTTTTTAAAAGGTGTGATCCTTCAAATATTATGTATTACCTAGCCTAGTTAGACATTAATTAATTACTTTTTGAATTTGCCAAAAATTCTGAAAAATACTTGCTTCCCATGCTGAACATCTGAAAGAAACCCTAAGCACACTACCTTCATTATTTGGTATAGTGTTGAATTGTAAAATATTATTATTTTCCCTCTCGAATGTAAATGACCCCAAAAGAAAATTATTAAGCAATTTGCTGCTGAACCAAGATAGGTAAGTTATGGTAGTTATTTGTCTATGTATACTCTTTTAAGAAATTAATTTACTAGCCCACTTTCCTCAAGGTTATGATGTAATAAGAAAATTGGTGCTTTCATTTGTGCTAGACTCATGGTATCAAAAAATTGCAAATGCAAATACTATGTAAGTAAGCTTAGATGTTCAAATTTACCCCTTGTACCTTCAAATCACATGTTATTATGTGAAGATATGATGGATAAATAAATAACACATACTTAAACATTATAAATCTTTGGATTAAAAATCAATATCAATATCTCAATTTATAACATTTAAAGTAGGCAACCAATCCATGTTTCCAAACCTTAAAAGTCTAGCAATAAATAAATAAATATATATACTCAAAAATAAAACTACCTAGATGTTTTCATAATGAAGTTGTTAGTCTATAATTAATTGCCAATTGACATATTTTAAGTTATATTCTTTGACATAGGCATGCAAACAAAATGTACCTCATAACAATCATCATTATGACATCAAACGAGAACCATTGTACTTTGCATTCATGGCCAAAATATCTTATTTTTACAATTAATATAATTTTTAATATATGTTTTGTGTCTTGTATATTACAAGATGTCATTTGTGATGTCATGTCTAATTTTGGCAAAAGGTCCCATGAGGAATGAACTTAGGTTTGCTTGGAATTCCCACACCTTTTCAAGGGCATTTTAGAAGTTGTTTCACTTGGCTCCCATCATTGACATCATCACCTCACCAATGCACAAGGCATTGTACTTGACCACATGAGATCTTTGAATCAAATTTTCTTTGCAACTTTGTGCTATTGCTCACCATTCATCTCGATCGGTCAAGGACGTGGCTTTGAATTTCATCTTATGATTGTGGATGCATGACCTAAGTTTCCAACTAACAAATGTGAAACACACATTAATCTTTATGAACTCTAGAAGCTAAAGCTAGAAAATCATTTCATTTTGCGGATATCTTTGATGAATAGACAAAGTCTTCAAGGTAGTCCAATTCCTCCAAAGGTTGAATTGTTTTGATATGTTGTCAACCAAGTTAGGCTTGCATTCAATCTTGAAACTTAGTTTTTATTCACAATGTCCAATATCAATATTTTTTTGATATTATTTTTTCTCTTCTTCAAAATGAGATTCAAGTTGGGTGTAATTAGATTAACACATATTACAAAAATGTAAACAATGTTTGGTTTTCATATTTTTATGTTAAAAATTATATTAATGTTGTAAATCTTTCATATGTTTACATGACAATGTTTTAAATATATTATTGCAACATGTGGAACAACTTGAAATGAAACTGATGAATGTAAATTATTCAAAACATCTTGAAATCACTATAACCCATGCTTTCAACATTACTTAATCCTTTTTTTATCAATTTGAAATGCCTTGAAAATGACATGTATAAAACACCATGAATAATATTTATACACATGTACCTTTATATAATAGTATAGTATGACAATTTATATTTTTCATGAATGTTTTTATGATTATATATAAATGATGGATTTTTTATCCATATCACCTTTTGTAACAAATCCCAACATGCCACATCATCCTAACAAAAAAATCATTATTTTTAATGCAATCATTTAAAATGTTAGATGTGGTTCTTATTAGGGTGTTTGCACTTGATTATGTTTAGTCTATGTTTGTTGACCACATGACCATGTCTTTGGTGTATGATTCATAACCTTGTTCACATACAAAAACTTTAAAACTTAAGGTTGAGTGTGGAATATTGAATTATGTTAATAGTTCAAGAATGGTTGGTTTAATTGAACAATTGGAAAAATTCATGAGGTCATGGTAAAATAGACAAAAAAAAAGGTTACATTTCAAAATTCAATTTTTAAATGAGACAAAATTTGACATAAATATAAGAGAAAATATTCAAAATCTTTTTTAATTTCATTATGAAAGCATTGTGCCTAACATGTGTGTATGATAAGTTGAATACAAAGTTTGAAAAGCTTTAATATAATAAAAATAGAATGGCAACAAGTACATTCGAAATTGATTGGTGAACATGATGTTCCCAATTATTGATCTTTTCTCATAATCATCTGATGGTTTTTTTTTTTGAAATGGATATATCCATCAATATCAAAAGGAATTCAAAAGCCAATTATATTATCAATGTTTTTTGGGAATAATTATTGATTTTGCATAAAGGTAGGTTATCAAATGTTTGATTGATAATTACTAGTTAACCCATTGATTGTACACCAATTATGGGTTTTTTAATTAAAACAAAACAAAATAATTTTTAATTTTTTTTGTTTTCTATCATGAAAATGTTTAGTTTTTCAAGATTAATATTAGCCTACTTATATGATAACCAAGTCATCCATGTAGTTTATTAAATTTTGAAATTTCAATATTATGTGGTTAGGTTGGTTACAAAAATCAATAATTGGTTCACAGGTTATTAATAACTTACTTGATACCCAAATCAAATTTTAATAATATCACCAACATTGGTTCAAATTTACTTTTACATTAAAAAATTCAATGAAATAGACATGTACTAAAAGGTACATTCACAGTAAAAGGAACCAGGGAAATTGTTGACAATGCTTAAAATTGCACTTACATTACTTTGAAAAATCATCATTAATTATATTTAATGAATTATTTATCCATAATTTGTAATTGTGTTTTGGTGCTCATGAAATTGGAGTCCTATGAATTTGGAGTCATTTCATTATGTTATTAGAGTCCTTTGTCATACACAAAACACTTGTTGACAAGGTCTTTTTAAAGAATCTAAAATTTGAATGTGTTTTTGTTATTCAAACTTTTATAAAATGTTCTCAAATTTATTATGGGGTTTAATATACTTTATAAGAAGGGCCACATGTGTTTATATTTTAAAATGCACATGTATTGAATCCTTTTAACAAATGTTGTTGATTTTGATTCTAAATGTCCTTAATAATAATAAAAAGTTCAAAATTTGTCAACATGGTTAAAAATAAATTATACATTTGACTATAATCTAAGTCCTCATGTAAAAAAAAAAAAAATTATTATAATATGAGTCATGTTTGGTTTCAATATTAATATCCAGTTTTGATGTTTAATAGACCAATACATGTAAGACATGTGTAAAATGTAATCCTTGATAAGAACTCCAACCTTGATCACTGTGATTCCTTTTACTATGTTTTTACCTTAAAGTAAAATATAAAGATCATTGTATATTCAACAACATCATCAAATAAATTTTCTATTTTTTCTTCAATAAAACATATTTAACATATATTTGAAAGAAAAGTTCACATTATGAAAATAAATTTGCATTTATTTGTATTCAAAAAACCTATTGAAACAATGTCAAATTTGAAAATTAATGTGCACGCTAATGAAAAAATATCTTACTTTCATTTTAAAAATTGAAAACATGTAATAAAATTATCCATAAAGTTAGGAAAAGACAACACCAACACCTTGAATTTGGTTATAAATAAGGTGAATTTTTTTTAAATATATAAAAAAGTAAATTTAAAAAAGGACCTGGTGAAATTTAGAAAAACATTTGTAATAATTTTTTCAACTACAACCATTATTAGGATTATATGAATATAAAGGTGTAGTCACAATAACACTTACCATAGCAAGTGTAACGCTTGCATGGTTTTTTCATGTTGTAGAGTCATAATTTGAATTGATGTTGAAATTGTAAGATTTGTTTATATAATTATATTTTTAATATATCATGGGAATATGTGAATTGATTTGAAATTAATCCAATAAATAAAAAATAACAAAAACACTCATTAAACACTATAATGCTTGATTTTAAACTGTAAAAGGACTTGTAAATGGATTTGAGTTTTTTTGAGAATAACAAATTTTGCAAAAAAAATAATACAAACCTTAAAAAAATAGTATGATTAAAAAAAAAATTAGAGATTTTTTTGAAAACTTTTTCAATAATATTTTAGGAATATTTCCCAAAGAAAAATCACAAAAGTAGTAAAAAAGTAGGTGGATATGGTTCATGTTATCTTGTTTGCACCCATAAATACAACTACACAATTCATAATCATGTTGAACATAATTGACCTTATTTGACCAACTATATAAATTTAAAAAAAATGAACATGTGGTTAAGTCAAATATAAATTGGCCTAGGTTTGACTTTGGTTTAGTCAACTTTAATCTTTAGATTTAATTTAATTTATTTTAAACCTTTAGGTTTAAATTCAAGTTAATTTCTATTAAGTTTAATTTATATGTTTAGTTTATATGTTAGCTTGTAGGTTAAGCTTTTACATTTAACATTTAAGTTTAGCCTAGTTTTAGCTTTAAATGTTTAACTTATAGGTTTAGCTTATGTTTAGCATAGGTTAACCTTAATGTAACGTAGTTTAACTTAAGTAGCCCAATTTTGCCTTGTTTAACATTGTTTAATGTAAAGAAAATAATTTCATCAAATTTAACTTAGTTTAATTTAATTTTGTATAGTTTAACCTAGTTTCATTTAAATAATTTAAATTTTCCCTAATTTTGTCTAAATAATTTAGTCAAACCAAATTTAACCTAAGTAAATTAAATTAGTGTAGTTTAGTTTAAATATTTGAATTTAACCATTTTTAGCCTACTTTAGCCTAAGTATCCAAGATTTGCAAGGTTTAGTCAAGTTTTGCTTAAGTAGTTTAATTTTGTCAATTGCCAATTTTTACCCATTTTAGTCCAAGTAACCTATATTAGCTTAGTTTAATTAATTATAAACTATTTTAATGTATTTTAAACTAAGTAGTTTAGTTATGCCAAGCTGAAAAAAATTCAAGGTAATTTAGCCTAAATAACATAATTAGCCAATATTAATTAAATATATATTATTTTATAAAAAACATCTTATTCTAACCAAAGTAATTTTCTTTAGCCTAAGTATTCAAGTTTAAACAAGTTCAACCAAGTTTAACACAAATAACTTGCTTTACCCAACTATACCCAAGTTTCATGAAGATAATTTATTTTAATTAAGTTTTGCCAAGTTTAATTTAAATAACATATTTCATCAATTTTAACCAACTTTAATGAAATTTCACCAAGTTAGTCTTATTGGCATGTTCTTCCTTTGTGTGATCATTGAATGCCACTAAAGTATTTCATAATGTTTCAAAACGTGTGCAATTAGTTTAAGGAGTTCGAAGGTGGAGGGCAAAATGACAATGTACGTGGAACCTTTGTATGGCATCGATGATGTTAGTAGGTGAGTAGTGTAAAGATGAATAGGTAAGTGGTCTCAAATGAACAACAAGGAATCTTCACATCATATTCCATGCCACAACATCGAATAGTCTACAAATATTTTCATGCCACATGGATTCATTTTTTGTGATGTGGCTGAATAGTCTTCGTTGACGTGCAAAATATTTTGCCATCTGGACAAGGGTTAGGCATGGAGACACACACTACTTTCTTGTGGTTGTATTTATTTGTTCCAACACTCACATTGAAATGTTTATGGTTGGAGAGTATACTATAGATTCATCCATACTTTGGAGGTTAAACATCTACATGGGGCAAAACAACTATAGGGATGAATAATTTATCAGCCTTTCAGTTTTCGATTTGTTGTGTTAATTTAAACATTGAAAGCCTTTTCACCTTCTTGCCACAATCAAATGTAGGCCAATTGTTTGCATCTACAAGCCTCATGAAATTTTGTGTGTGGGTAGAAGGCACTTGGTAATTGCTTGTAGTAGAAGCCTCATCTTTAAATAGACTCCAAAGGTTGTTCCTATGTTTGAAATCAAAGAAAACCCAACCTCTTCTAGACATGATACTTTTTTGTAGGTAAGGTTGACATCATGCTAAATCGGCCATAAAGTTGAGACATGTGGTGTAACAACTGCAAAGTTTCACATAGACCCACCCACACAATGGTTTAAGTCATTAGGATAGAACTAATGCTTATGGTGCTTCAAAACCCCAATTTGAAATTGAACCCAAAAATTAAAATAACATGGAGCTGGAATCCCAGTTGTTGTTTTGTGTATTGATCTTTGCTATGCACTTGACATTTGTATTTATTTGCAATGCAGAACATTGCTCTCCAAAACTAGGAGGGCACCAATCAATATGCCACATGCCATCGTCACATATATAATCTCTCTAACCTCTATCCCAAATTATAAGATACATGGTTCATGAACTAGTTGGGTTGACTTGGGGCAACAACTACACATGGATGAGAGATGTTGACATGGTCTAGCCTATGTGAGTCGTCATTCTTCCAAGGTTGTTTCTTGGGTGGAGTGGAAGGGTTTTTTTTCCAAAGTTGGGTTGGATGAGATGGGGGTGAAGTGAGGTTTGGGGATTTTTCTTTTCCAAGGGGGTTATTTCTACATATTTGGGTAGTGTTTTGTGTAGGTAAGGGTGCTATTTTTTTTTCATTCCAAAGGGTTTTTTTTTGGGTGGGGTGGGGAGGGTTTGATTGTTTTAAAGGAGGGG
>Ga0116229_10013833_pt1 | contig 11334 bp, 17 predicted proteins | sample S1TSphgellanicum_3_FD_87313 | JGI IMG/M metagenome (GOLD analysis project Ga0116229, IMG submission 87313) | Host-associated microbial communities from peat moss isolated from Minnesota, USA - S1T2_Fc - Sphagnum magellanicum MG | ecosystem: Host-associated > Plants > Peat moss > Unclassified... | reverse complement strand
GGAAACGACGCGGCGACTTTAGTCGCAGTGAATCTTTCTTGTTAATCCATTACCGCCTTGGGGCTGTTCGATTTGGTGTACTAATGCAATTGCACTTTCAATGGGACAATTACCATTCCAAATATCACAACCCTGTACGCATAATGGTTCGCTCCTAAGAGCCTCCCTTTCGGGGTAATGTGAGCCTTGACCTGTTATAAGAGCTTGTTAGGCTAGCAGCACTGCCTCAGTGACCTTAAGACTGTTTAACCACTAGCGACAGAGCCGGGGATAGCTTGGCATCCCAGGGTGTCGTGACTCAAATAACGTTTACCTATTGCTAGGTGGTCTGGTCAGCACAGCCAAATGTATTCTTTATTTATTCTTCTAGAATACACCAAATTAGGGGTGTACAGCCCTAATTCAGAAAACTTTACAGAAAATTAGGGCATTATTTTTTCCCGAAGCTAAAAAGAGGCATTTGCACATAATCACCAAATACCTCTGCTAGCAATTCACTCCCTAGGGGTTCTGTCCCGCTCCATCCTTGGGGATAGGTGCCTGCCGCAATCAATTCCCTAATTCGCGTTTCCTCTTCTTGATTGATCAGATCGATTTTTGGAACACCAAGTTTTTGGGCGGATTGATTAATTTCCTGCTGGATTGCTAGCACATCCTCTAATCCCTTTAATCGTGCCTCCAAGGTAAGTGGACCTTTTTGGGATTGACGTTTACTCAAATCGTTTTTTTGGTGACGATTATTGAAATTACGCCACTCCGTATAGAGCGATCGCATTTTCAGCAGTGGTTTCAGGTATGCCCACTGGGGGAGGGAGAGCACATGATTTAGTGCTTTATCGCCATGAGGATCGGCGGAAGCAAGGGGGCAACCAATACATCCAGTTCGCGCTGCCATTTCTTGTGCCTCATCCCCACCGTAAACTTCAGCCACCAACTCGGTGGAATATCCCAACATAGGAGCCTCCACCATTAGCCAATCCCATACGTGGCATAGCCGCCAATGCATAATTGGCGCGAAAGTATCAGTACTGGGGGCTGTTTGAGTTTGTAACCATCCTTGCCCACACTCGGCTTTTGATTTAGAGCAACTGGTGGAGATTCGTTGGTCACGAACTGCTGATTCCCCTACTCGTACCCCTGTAAGCATCAGTAGGCGATGCCCTTCACTTAAATTCGCTCTCAATGCATCCAATGCCGCCATCATTGGATCTATCTTGATTTGGTGCGTACACCAGCGCATATTATTTGATGGGGGAGGTACACCCCGCCCCAAAATATAGATAAGGAACCGTTTATCAATGGGCGCTCGTACCACTTGGCAGTTGTAGCCTGATTCGCTAAGCTGCTCCATCAATTGCATAGCGTTAATGTGAAGTGGCGGAAGCTCTAGCCGGGTATCGGCGTAGAGCACAGAAATATCGCGGGGATTAATTGGTAATTCTTTATTGGCGACCATACTAGCCACGGTAGTTAATACCGTCGTGCTATCCTTGCCTCCACTAAAAGCGATCGCAAGTTTTTCGTAAATCCCCGTATCTAATAAGTTTCGTAGATTGGTTTTGGTAATTTCAAATGCTTCTGTGCGAGGCATTTTACTCGCATCGAATAACCCCAATTGCTTGCTCATTATTATTCTCCAAACAAACTTAATTGAGTTGCGTGTTCATTGATGGGGTAATAACCCGCAGGGAGCCTAAATATCATTTGCACGGGTTCTTTAATTCTTGTTGAGCAGCGTTGTTTCTTGAGTTTCCCGTACCCATTTTTTACAAGTACCCTAAATTCAATTTCGATTGGGTAGGTGTTTTTAAATTTGTCTATTTTGCAGAATTTATCAAACAAAATAAACACTGAGCCAGGGCATAATTTTTGTTTGTATTCTAATTCAAAAACCGCGCTCCAATAAGCGTTGTTAAAATCCAAATGATTGTAAACTACTTTATTAAAACGCAGATTTTTACAAATTGCAGAATATTCCTCAAGCAGAAAATCTTTGTCCGGATTAGTAAAACTTCCGCAAAGGGCAGAGGCTTCTTTTAAATGCCTAATGCATTTATCTCTAAGTTCTTCAAAAGTTAACAAAAATTCTTCATTCATTGAGAATTTTTAATGTGATTCAAAATAGTTTTCATGATTTCCCAACTGGCACCATTACCCACAGCTTCCATAGCCAGTGATTTAGCTTTTGGAAGCCAAATCTGATCAGCGATTTCCTTGCCCCCAAAAAATCTTAGGCAAGCATAAGCAGGGATTTCTACAATTTTGTCCCCCACCACCGCATCTAACTGGTGGGAGTGATTCCCGCACTTTCTGCCCAATGCCCTAATAGTTGGGGGTGGCTCTTGGGGGCTGTATAGGCGATCGCTCTCCCTGCCTCCACCTACTCGTTTAATCAATGCTCTAAAGGAAGTATGCCCAGCACGAACAGTGTTGGCGGGTTTTTGCGGAGGAACCAAAGGCGACCAATTGGAATGGTCAGGAATCAAGGAATGGTCAGCAAGTTGAGGAAATCTTTTAAGCTGCCAATCTGCCAATTTAGTTTCTGGCAATTGGGGGATTAAATCTTCAATAACCTCATACCAACCCTTAATTTTTGCGTGGGATTTAAGCTCAAGAAAATAGCCCCCACGCACCGCCATTAAATACAATCGTTTGCGGTTTTGAGCTATACCAAAATCTTTCAAATTTAATATTTGAAAGCTGCTATAATATCCACATTGATGCAAAATATTTCTGATAATCCGAAAACTCTCAAATTTTGCGTACCCCTGTACATTTTCAAGTACGAAGAATTTTGGGAGTTTTTCTTTGACAATCCCAGCCACTGCCTCAGCCACCGCCACATCATCTGCTGTTTCCGCTGCTTTGGGATTAGCAATTGAGGCATTCTTACAAGAAGGCGTGGCTAGAATCGCCTCCACGCCCTCTAAATTTGACGGAATGACGGATTGTACATAATCTTGGATCAAGCGGCTTTGTGGGTGATTTTTGGCGTAAATGAGAGCGATTTGAGGATCGCATTCGATCCCCCACACCAATTCTCCCAATCCATGAAGGGCTATACCAGCCCCTGAGCAAATAGAGCCTATTTTCATTTCTTACGTCCCATATCGCGAATTAGCTCATTAAGCTTTCGGATATTTGCGGCTTGCTCCTCAGCGGTCATCTCCTTCATTTCAGAAGAGGGTAGCGGCAGGTACGCTTGATGATTCTCTTGGGGCTGAGATCCTTTAGCTAGCTCCAGAAGTAAATCAGCCGAAGGAAAGAATCTGTACTGTGCTGGATACTTGCAAAAACAATTAGCCACAGCGGTAATCAATTCTTCCTCTGCCAGTTTTTGCAACCTTTGGCGAAAGACCTCTTTAGCAAAAGGGGTCATTTCTTTGCCATAAAAAATTTCAAGCTCTTGTAACCAGTCCATAAGCCTCCTAGTGGAATTTAAATTGGCCGAATTGCTTGCGCTCTTGAGATTCCTGCTGATTAATGGCTTCCTGGGCAACATTGATGGGAGTGCCTTCTTTTAGCTGCCGCCATTCGTAAGCCCAAACAGCTAACTCCTGCCATCGGCAAGCATTATTTTCGCAATTGCGGATGATATTGAATCCGTAGCTCACTAAATCCGTTTTAGGAGTTTGGGGGCTGGAATTTCGCCGCCCCACGAATACGGCGAAATCACCACTTACATCATTTCCGCCAGTGAGGATATACCCGCTTTTGCGGTATATCCTCACCGCCTCTCCGATTTCGCCATTTGCCCACTGCCTTAATTCCCCTTTGCTCAATTTCACTCCCTGAGCATCTAAGCTTCTATACTTTTCAACGCTATTAAGCGCCGGGGCAGCAGAATTAGATCCGGACGGTAAAAGTTTTTGCGTTTGAGAAATATCTGACTCAATTTCAATTGCCAATGGCAGGGATTGAGTATTGGCTTCGAGAATTGAGATTTCTTTTTGAGCGATCGCGGGTTCTGGTGGGGGTGGGGAAATGGCTCTATCTACACTTAATGGGATTTCCTTAATAGGTACTTCTTTATCTTGAAATACTTCCCCTGCCAAATTTGGTAGGGGTGTGGTACCTGATTTGGTAGGGGTAGTGGTACCTGATTTGGTAGGGGTAGTGGTACCTAATTTGGTAGGGGTAGTGGTACCTGATTTGGTAGGGGTAGTGGTACCTGATTTGTTAGGGGTGCGCTTACTGCGGATGATTGGCAATTGTTCTGGGGGTGCCCATTCTTCGTGGGGAGTAATTTCGTAAATAATGGATTTCCCTTTTTTTGCCTCGACAACCCCTATCAATTTGGCATCAAGCAATAGCCGTAAAGAAGCACGAACCGTTTTTTCATTCATGAGGCAATGCTTAGCCATGTTGGGGATTGATTCCCAGCAGCCGTTTTTGCCTGCACGCCGAGCAATGTGTGTGTACAGGCGATATTCGTACGGGTCGAGCCCGTAATCATCTAGATAGGAAGGCACGACAATCGCAAAATCACTGCGATTTCTAAGCTGGCTCATGATTCCACTAACCTCAATTCATTTAAAGGAATCAGCCTGCCGCCATACTCCAAAATCACGCGATCGCCCCTCACCTCTGCAATTTTTTCCCCGTGAGGATTCCACCAAGGGGGAGCATCCACCCATGTCCAGCGATTTTCAGGATTTTCTATATTTTCTATATCTGGAAAGCAAGAAATAGGATTAGAAGATAGAACTAGAATCTCCTGCTCCCAATCCCACAAACCTTGGTACCCCCTACATAAAATTGGATTTTTAAAAATCCTTACATTTTCCAATTTCCATGCATACCTACTTGGCTCCCATAGCCCGCACCTTATCTCAGTAGGAGATTGCTGGGCTATGAATTTGGGCCCCATTCTGATGCAGTCTGTAAGGTCACAAACTGCCACCACTGCCCCATAGGCCAGTTCCCCCGCTGGCAATAAATCACCCAATTCAGATATCCATGCATCTGTATCCTTTTGGCGCTTCGCTGCATGAATTGCCAGCTTGCCTCTATAGGGTGTACCCCATGAGCGTGTTTCGTAATGTTTGTGCCTGCCCACCAGTGCAGCCCAAGGCTGATGAAGGGTCAGGGCTTTAATTTTGTTAGCACTGGGTTGTGTGCTTTCTTCGAGTTCCCCTCCCCACAAATCGGGGCGCTTGGATTTAATAATTTGCCCTACCAAATGGCGGTGGCAGAAATTGGGCAATCTTTCGTAGCAATTGAGCGTAATATCTTCCGCTCTTTTCGAGAGCCAGATATTAATTAATTGATTCTTGGCTTGCATTTCTTCGGCGAATATGCGGCTATATTCTTCTGGGGATGGCTTTAAATCAAAAAGCTTTTTTGAAGGTGCAAATAGCGGCAAGTGTGCCCCTTTCCAGTTTTGGGGCGGATAAATGGAAATGCTGATTTGTGCCCCCTTTTGGGGACCGCGATAATGTGATGTGAAAATCATATTTGTGCTAAAAAGCCAGAGGGTGACTCTGGCTATATAAATGGTTATTCTTCAATCTCGATTTCTGAATCGTAGGCACCCGGAAGTTCCCTTAATTCGGGAAAGCCTGAAATTCTGGAAACATACTGCCGCGCCATTTCTTCCGGCATCGGCGTAATGCAATATACGGAGGCGTTGGCATAGAATTGGGGATCGCATAGCTCACCCTCGCTATTGAAAATGAGAGATCTTAGGTAGCTAGTCCCCGCTATTTGCACCTCGCAGACGTGCCCAATCCTTTGGCGGTGTCCCAATAATTCTAAAATTGCGAAAGTTGAGAACCCGTTTTCAACGGGTTTGGCTACCAATGCTAATTCTTGTGGTGTAGTCATAATTAAAAATCCAAAAATTCCCAAATTAGTTCTGTGAGTTCCAAAATCAAATTAGTCGCAATCAAAAGCGCGATCGCAACTATTGCCAAACAAACAATTACCGTGTACATACTGCTGCCTTCGGAAATTCCCGAACTTGCACGCATTCAGGGAATTCCAAGAAATTCCCGCCTTTGATGTGCTGCAATCGCAAAAGCTTATTGCGCCAATGGGGATTAGTCCCAAGCTGCTTTACAAATGCTGGGATTTTAGATGAATGGCATTGATTGATAACATCTAAAATCCATTCCAAATGGCACTGCCGAGCTTGGGATCTTAAGCCCGATTCACCACCAACAATCACCCAATCAGTTGGATATTTGAGCAGTTGTAGATCTACTTTTTCCAGCAAAGGCTCGACCGAGTAAAAAGTATTCCAACCCTCTTTGTGTATTTGGTTTAGTAGGGGCGATCGCTCTTGTTGCCTCTCTTGATCCTCAATCGAAGCGCCTACCCAAATATTCTGGGGTACAAGCGGTAAACTCTCTTGTTCCCACCACTCAGATTTAATATCTTCCGGAATCTCATGCCAAGCCCTATCAAAACCTGATTGATAATCTTCCAAGTACGCCGCCATACGGTCAGCCCTTTTGGTCAAGATCTGGAAAGTGTGGTGATGATTAAGTGCCATCCAAGCAAAGAGCTTATCAAGCACCCTTGCTGATACCCACTCGCCAAAGATGTCCGTCATAGATCCCAAGAAAATCTTTTTCGGTCTAGTCGGCAAGAGCTTTTCTAGAATCCCTTCATCCAGCACCCAATTGTCCGGTGGCTTGCCAGAAAATTTTATCCCCGAACTAAAGCTAAAAAAGGGATTTTGATTTGTAGATTCCGAGTAGCAGTGCAGGCACCCAGGGCTTATCTTTCTGCACCAGTGCCCCCCATGTTTTCCGTTTTCTTTAGTCAAATGCCAGGGGTTAATCGTTAGGTCTGTCCATTGAATATTAGTAGCCATGTTTCGTGAAGTAAATTACTGTGGGGCTAGGGTAGGTATTTTTGAAAGTGTGTGCAATCCTGCCATCACTGATTAATTCAGCTAAGAGTGATCGCAGGATTGGATAGCCAATATTTGTTTTTTGGTGCAATTCAAAAATGCTGCACTGGGTTTGGAGTTTTTCAAGAATTAAATCGCTCATACTACTCTTCTTTTCTTCCTCCATACATTGCCAGCATCGTAATCGGGCACAAAAATTCGTGGCTCAGTAATTGAATTTAAATTTTGAGCCCTGCCAACTTTTCCAAATTCCGACTCCGGGATTTTGTATGTGTAGCAAGGCGGAACTTTATAGCCTGTGGGAAAGTTTACAAAACCCACTTTTTTATCAGTGTATTGTGCCATTAAACTACCTCTAATTTTCTAATTTCTGGAATTGAAAATTGTAAAGCTTGTTGCCTACGGGCACCATCAAGATAGGCGATCGCCTCTTTAGTAAGGTCGTTTACTAAATTTTGCATCTTGGGAGTTATAGGAAACGATGTGCAGGTGAGGCAGTCATAGGAACTGTGAATTTCACACTTGCCAGAAATGGTCATTATCATCTGATTATCATCGTCATCATCCTCTCCCAAATATTTAAAATTCACACCACAAATAGCGCCTTTTTTCCAAATATCTGCATTCAACCCCATGAATTCCATAAGATATGGTAAAAAAGCGTCTAGCTTATCATAAAACTGAGATGCTGGTTCTTCTTTGCATTTAAAAATGCTGCTGAAAAATCCATCCTTAGCGCGATCGCAAAATACATCGTAGCCAATCAAAATTTCTTCATTATCAGCACGCTTGGCTTTGATTTTGGTAATCAGCCTGCTGGATTTTTCGCTGCTCATAAAAAATATTTCCGTTTTTGCGAGTAGTTTTAATTCTTCCTTGCCTGGATAGTTCTGCCAGTATCAGCGCAATTCTTGATACTGGCTGGGGAATTTCATCGCAAATCTGATTCCAAGATTTCTCGGTTTGCAATGACCTGATAATTATTTCCTCAATGCCACCTACTGATTGAGGAATGAAACCAGAATTCAACAATTGCTCATAAAGCAATTGCTTTTGAGGAAATGAAAACGTGGGCAGCGCTTTAAGCAAACTTCCAATTAAGTGATTATTGCGAGATTCGGTATTGATGCCGTCGTTATCCTTATCCTTTGGCATTTTTACCACTCCTTTTTTCCGGAGGAGTGAGCAGCCGTTTTTCGCACTTCTGCAAATGAAATCTAAAAGATGGCAAGGATGCGCCGGGCTCTCGGATATCCATTACTTCCTCTCCAATCCTCAGCCGCTTATCTTTGATCATTTGGCGCAAGGTGTACTCAGGTACACCTAAAAATTTTGCGGCGTGTTTGGTGGAAAACCACCTCGGATCGGAGAATCCTTCTTGTAATTCCAGCAATGCAGACTGAAACAATTCTTTAAGGTCTGCTTTGCTGAGTGTGCCAATCTCGGATCTGTCTTTTGAAAGATCCGCGGGGACTTTATTACCGGTAGTGTATTTGGGTTGGCTCATTTGTCCCCTTCCTCGGCAGCCTCGAAGTACCTTGTTAGAGCAGAAATAATAATCGAATTGCGATCGCGCCCTTTGCTCGTCGCCTCTTGCTCCAGCCTTTCTACCAATTTCGGCGGGAGCGTGTAACTCCTCTTCTGCCAATCTGCACGCTTGCGCTTATGCGATTTAGCTGTGAGAGTATCTGATATATCAGTAGTCAAAAGCATATCGGTTTATCGATTGATTATCGGATTATCGATAGCTTGATTATAAGGCCAATAAAGGGAAAATGGGAATAGATTCGGAGTAAATTTGGAGTAAATTTGGAGTAAAATTGGAGTAAATTATTATGAAGATCGATAAACTTGATGAGCTGAACGAATTATTCAGGCTCATCCTCAGCCGCGCCAACAGCATGAATGGAGCCGCCAAGCTCAGCAAGGTGGCGCAATCAACTCTGAGCGATTGGGGGACTGGCAAAACAGTCCCAGGGCTGAAGAACTATATACAGCTGTGCAGATCGCTGGGATGCAGACCCGGCAAAGAGCTAGATAATTTTCTGGGGCTGGCTGAGAATCCCCCACAAACGGCAGAGGACCTGCTGGGTGTGGCGCTCTCCCTCAGCGAAGCCGAGCAGCAAAAATTAATTTATTTAATAGCTTTTAGATTTTCGAATATTTTAAGGATTGAAGAGATGATACATGTCCAAGCCCTGCAAGCGCTGATATTGCAACACCTGAAGGAGAATCGCCAACAACCAAAAGAATTTATAAAAATTGTAGGGATCACACAGGCTCAATATTCGGGAATTATGCGCGGTAGGCTTGTAGGCTCAGTTGAGGATGTAGAGGCTCAATTGAGTTTGCTCGCATCAATTTTAAGAAATCCGAATACTGGTCGGGCATTTCGCGATCGCGAATCCCTGATAGAATACTGTGAGCCTAAATCACCTCACACCGAAGAATTTTCACCCAACGGCACAAATCAGCACCAAACATCACAAGCTGCGAATCTACTTGGAATTGAGCCATTTCACCAGTGAGCAAATAAGCCGTATATGTGAAACCGGCTACTTTCTTTTCATTAAGTAGCGCTTCTTTGTATCGGATCAGCTCGGCGCCAATCCAATAGGAAGACATCCTCTTCCCAACCCAATCGGCTGCGCTTATCCCCGAAGATTGCGCGCAGCGGGAATTTGTGAAAATTCCTTTATCATCGATCATCCGCACCAATGCAGAGGATCCCGGAAATTTCATAATTTCCGTGATTAAATCTGGCTCTGAAATTTTCAGAGCCCCTGTGGAGGCTATTAATTCTTTCTTGGGAGGATAAAAAACCGCCGTTCTTTGAGAAGGAGAAATTAAAATTATCCTCTCACACGGCTCTTGCCCCTCAATTAATTGAGCCATGAATTGGTGCTGTCTCTTGACGATTCGGATCATAGTATCTTCAGTATCACAAGATACTAGGATATCTAATCCAGATCTCGATATAAGATACCCAGTAAGTATTTGCATATTTTTACTACTTAAATAAATTTACGCGCATAAAGAGCAATATATGCTCTTATGCAGCTTTTATAAAAGAATACAAAAAAAGAAGAAAAAAAACGTCACATGAACCAAGTAAATCTACAGAGGATTTACTTGGTAAACTCTCTGTAGATTCTCAGACTATCATCTGAGGTGACGTGCCGTTGGTATTCCGCTAAATGAATCGCGGGGCTGTGCCCCATCCACTTAGCGGCGGTTGCTGTTGGAATTTGATATTCTACCGCTGCCCTTAGCGCCCATGCGTGCCTAAGGTCGTAAGGTGAGAACCCCAAATTATAATAAGCAAGTGATTTATTAATTTTACTACCCAGATCTTTTTGAGTGCACCCCTCAATTTTTATATCTGGTAATGTTTTGTTCCACAGCTGCCAATCCACTGCCCACTCCAAAGGCAGTGGAAAAGCTAGCCTATTTCCGGTTTTTCCACGGAGAACCTCGCACACATATGGCTCTACCTCAGATATTTCGCAATAAATAGTTTCATGGGGGCGCACCCCATAAGTGGCGATTACGCTAAAAATCCAGCACCAAACAGAATTGATAATTTTGTCCCTAGCTATAATAATTTCTTCCTTACTAGGAAGTTGCTTGATGGCCTGTTTGTTGGGGCTGTAATTGCCTTGGTATTTTTTCAGATCGCAAGCTATCCCTACAAATTTAGCTAATTGAGAAAATTTTTGGCAGATTGTCCGCCGGGCCCAAGTGTTGGCAGTGGTGGTGGCGATCGCCACACCTACCAATAGCTCGTTTGTAAGTTGTTGGTCTTCAGGCAATCGCTTAAAAAATCTTTGGTAATGATCCTCCCAAGTCTGTCTTTTTGTGAGGTCGTCACCTCGAATAGCAAAATACTCAATCTTAAACTTTTCAATCCAGTAAGCACAAGTACCGTGATCAGTTTTTAAATCTAGATAATCATTCCAGTCAAATCTGTTGGTGGCCAGCAACCCTGAAATATATCTAGCTTCTTCCTCCGCTCGTTGAAATCCTGCGGGATTGGCATAAATCCCCAACGATAAATATTGTTGGTGATCACCCTTATCCACCCCCGGCTTTGATGGAAAAGTTGCGCGGAGGGATAAGCGATTACCCCGCAAATAAACCACTATTCCCATATTGCCATCTTTTAACCGCTTATTTACGGCATCTAGAGTCCATTCTTTCATTGGGTTAATTTGAACTAATTTTGAACTAAATTACCTCTTGAGATTCCAATACATTGCCACAAATGGCAACAGTACAAGCGCGAATAAGTGCAATAGGCAAATAAAAAGACCTTTGAAATAAAGGTCTTTCGTGATAATTCATAGTTTTCTCCCTATCTTTTAGAGGAAGATGGGGTAGAAGAATCGACCCTGAGTCCCCAACCCCTAATGACCAAACCAATTGAAGTCCGCAATCCCCGAACTGGGAAGTTTGACTATATATTTATCCCCCCT
>Ga0116229_10013832_pt1 | contig 11335 bp, 5 predicted proteins | sample S1TSphgellanicum_3_FD_87313 | JGI IMG/M metagenome (GOLD analysis project Ga0116229, IMG submission 87313) | Host-associated microbial communities from peat moss isolated from Minnesota, USA - S1T2_Fc - Sphagnum magellanicum MG | ecosystem: Host-associated > Plants > Peat moss > Unclassified... | reverse complement strand
TCATCGCGCTCTGCCAAAGCGAATAGCCTGCACCGAACCTCCTTCCCTTCGCACCGCAAACCCGGGCCCGACGTGTTCGCCCGGGTTTCTCTTTTTGTGCCCCGCCCGCGTCAAAAAAGTTCGCCCTTTCGCGTACACAACGGCGGTTCACAAGCGCGGTGCAGATCGTGCGAACCGCTCTCCACCGCTTCGCACACCCGTGTGAAAAGGTGAGCATTACGCGAACCGCTTGGAAGAGGGTGGAAGCCTTGCGAATCGTTGCACCGCCCCGCCGGCGTGCAAACCCCGATCGCAGAACGGCGCGCGCACTTGTCCACACCGCTCACCGCGTTATTACTATGATGGTTACTCCATATTTACCAAAGCCCGACGAGGGACGCGGCACGGCGATCGGTGGACAACGCCGTTCTCCGCTTGGGACGAGGTCCGCGCGGGCATCCCGGATAAAGCGAGCAGCGCCGTGAAGTTTACTTGCAGCACGAAAGACATCGCCGCCGCGGTCGGTGCCGCGAGCAAAGTCGTCAACGCCCATACGACCGTCCCGATCCTCTCGAACGTACTCTTGACCGCCGATGCCGGTGCGATCAAGGTTCGCGCGACCGATCTCGAGTTGACGCTCGAACACGCCTTCCCGGCCGAGATCGCCGAAGCGGGCGCGGTGACCGTCCCGGCCAAACTCTTCTCCGGGTATCTCGGAAATCTGCCGGCCGGGCTGCTCGAACTCAGCGGCTCGCCGACGCGCGCATCGGTCAAAGCCGAGCGCTCGAACTACGATTTTCATGCGCTGCCGCCGGATGAGTACCCGCCACTTCCCGCGGCGCAAAAGGGCGCTTCGTTCGCCATCGATGCGAAAACGTTCCGCGAAGGCGTCGCCGCAACGATCTTCGCCGCCTCGAGCGAAGAGGCGCGCGGCGCGGTGCTGATGGGAACGCTGCTCGAGATCGACGGCGATTCGATCACGATGGTCGCGACCGACGGCTACCGGCTTGCGAAGTGGACCTCGACGCTCGCGCGCGGTCTCGCCGAAGGCAGCGCCAAATACATCGTTCCTTCGCGTGCGCTGCAAGAAGCGGCGCGCAACCTTGGCGCGGCCGAGATGCTGGAAGTCACGGCGCTCGGCGCGCAAGCGAACCAGCTCCAACTCACGGCTAACGCGACCTCGATCGTCGTCCGGCTCGTCGACGGACAGTATCCGAACTACGGGCAAGTGATCCCGGCGAAGTTCGATCGTCACGTCACGGTCAATACGAGCGCGCTGATCGGTGCGCTGCGCCGCGCGGAACTCGTCGCCGGCGATCGGGCCTCGATGGTGAAAGTCGCGATGTCCAATCAGCAGTTGATCGTCACCGCGAACTCCGATCTCGCCGGCAACGCGTATGAAGAACTCGAAGTGGAGCAAGCCGGCGACGACATCACGATCGCCTTCAACGCGCGCTATCTCGTCGAAATCCTCAACCACGTCGACTCGCCGCAGGTCGTCATGGAGTTCTTGGGCGCGCTCTCACCGGCGGCGATCCGGCCGCTCGAATCGAGCGACGTCGGCAAACAGCTCTACGTATTGATGCCGCTGCGACAGTAGGTCGTTGCTTCTCGAACGCCTGCGCCTCGCGAATTTTCGCAATTACGAGAGCCTCGACGTCGAGCCGGCGCCGGGGCTCAATGTTTTCGTCGGACCGAACGCGCAAGGAAAGTCGAACCTGCTCGAAGCGATCGCCATGCTCGCGACCGGAAAGTCGTTCCGCGCGCACCGCGAATCAGAGTTGATCCGCGACGGCAACGAGCGCGGCGAGATCGCGGGCGACGCGCGCGTGCGCGCCGGGACGATCCGGCTGCGCTGCGCGATCGTGCGCAGCGCGAACACGACGCGCAAATCGTTCGACGTCAACGGCGCAGCGGTGGGCTTCGCGCGCTTCCTCGGCAAGGCGCGCGTCGTCACGTTCGTCCCCGCCGATCTGCAACTCGTGGCCGGGGGGCCGGCCCTCCGGCGGTCGTTCCTCAACGTCGCGCTCGCGCAAGAATCGGGGACGTATTACCGCCAGCTCGCGCGGTATCAGAAAGTGATCGCGCAGAAGGCCGCACTCTTACGCGGGACGATCGCGCCCGATCGCGATCTTTTCCTTGCCTACAATGATGAGTTACGGGCGCCCGGTGAGGCGATCGTCGCGGCGCGGGCCGCGTTCGTTGCGGAACTTGCGGTCGCGACCGAGGCGATCTACGCGCGGTGGCGCGGGGCGCACGAACGGCTGGCGGTGCGGTACGCGCCCAATTCCGGCGAGCGCGGCTTTGCTGCGGCACTCGAGGCCGAGGTCGAGACGGAGTTGCGCCGCCGCCAGACGCTGATCGGCCCCCACCGCGACGACCTACGGCTCGAGATCGACGGGCGATCGCTGGCTGCGTACGGCTCGCAAGGGCAGCAGCGCACGGCGGTGCTCGCGCTCAAGGTTGCCGAATACGAGGTCATGCGCACGCGTGCGGGCGACGCCCCGATCCTGTTGCTCGACGACGTGCTCTCGGAGCTCGACGACGAACGCGCCGCCGGCTTTCTGGGCGCGGTCGGCGACTACGAACAAGCCTTCCTCACGACGACGGCGCTGCCGGTGCAATTCGCAAGCGGCGTTCACGCCTGGACGATCCGCGCGGCGACGGTCCGGCCGCTGTGAGCCTCGGACGGTTGGGCGACGCGCTCGGGGAGTGGCGTCCCGCGGGCGGCGCCGCGCACGGCGACCCGCTCGCGGCGATCCGCGCCGCGTGGCCCGGGATCGTCGGCGCCGATGTCGCGCGTTCCGCGCAGCCCGCCAGCCTGGCCGGGAACGCGCTCGTGATCGTGACCGCGTCGAGTGCCTGGAGCCACCAACTCGCGTTTTTGGAACCGCAGATCGTCCACGCGCTGCGCGAGCTTCCGGAAGCGCGTGCGCTCGAGCGGCTGCGCTTCCGGGTCGGCGCCGTCCGCGCGCCACGGGGCGCCGCGGCGGCGTCCGCACGCCGCCGCGGCTTGCGCATCGCCGGTGGCGCGGCGTCGCCGGCGATGCCCCCGCAGACGGCGGAGGCCGCCCTAGCACGTTTCCGGGCGGCGGTCGAGCGCGCGCGGGCGGCGCACCTTGCGGCGGGCGGAGCCTTCTGTCCGGCCTGCGGCGCCTTCACCGAAACGGAGCGGGCATGCGTGCCGTGCGCCGACGGAGCGCGGGCCGCGCGCTTCGGCGCCGCCGAACGCTTGCTCTATGAGGCGCCGTGGCTGAGCGCCGACGCGGTGCTGGCGCTCGTTCCGGAGCTCTCGGCGAGCGAATACGACCGCTGCCGGCGGCGGCTCTTGCGCGGGTGGTGGGACGAGATGCGCCTCGCGCAGCGTCGCTCCGCGGTCCGCGGCGCGCCCGCGCCCGATCGCCGCCGGCTGCGCAGACTTGCGTCGAGTTACGTCTTGCTCGAGACCCGGATCGATCCCAACCTGCTCGAGATGGACGGCCCGATCCGGCGCAACGCGCTCGGCGAGCTGTTCGCCTTCATCCGCTCGATCGAGCAGGGAGAAGAGAACTAACGCCCTGGTGCGTCGAACATAGCAGATCGGAATGCAAGATTACACCGGCGAACAAATTGAGGTCCTCAAAGGGCTCGAGGCGGTCCGTAAACGCCCCGGGATGTACATCGGAAGTACGAGCGAGCGCGGCTTGCACCAGTTGGTGTACGAAGCCGTCGACAACTCGGTCGATGAAGCCCTCGCCGGCCACGCGACGGCGATTTCGGTCATCTTGTATAAAGACGGCTCGGTTTCGGTCGAGGACAATGGCCGCGGCATCCCGGTCGACATGCACGCCGAGGAGAAGATGCCCGCGGCGGAAGTGGTGATGACGATCCTCCATGCCGGCGGGAAGTTCGGCAAGGGCGGCTACAAGGTCTCGGGCGGCCTGCACGGCGTCGGCATCTCGGTCGTCAACGCGCTCTCCGAATGGGTCATCACGCGCATCAAGCGCGACGGCTACCTCTGGGAGATCCGCTTCGCGCGCGGCGACACGACGCACAAACTCAAGCGGCTCGGCAAAGCCGAGGGCAGCGGCACCTTCCAGCACTTCAAGCCCGATCCGGAGATTTTCGAGACGCTCGAGTTCTCGTGGAAGACGCTCGAGAACCGCTTGCGCGAGCTCGCGTTCCTCAACCGCGCGCTCACCATCACGCTGCGCGACGAACGCACGGATGAGGTCAAAGAGAAGACCTACTTCTTCGAGGGCGGGATCGTCTCGTTCGTCGAGTACCTCAACGAGAACAAAGAACTTCTCACGCCGGTCATCTCGACCAACGGCGAGCGCGACGAAGTCATCGTCGAGTGTGCGATGCAGTGGCAAGACGGCTACAACGAAGTCGTCTACGCCTACGCCAACAACATCAACACGATCGAAGGCGGGACGCACTTGATCGGGTTCCGCACCGCGGTCTCCTATCAGGTCAACACCTACGCACGCAAGCGCGGCATGCTCAAAGACGGCGACGCGAACCTTTCGACCGACGACTGCATGGAAGGTCTCACGGCGATCGTCTCGGTGAAGCTCCAAGAACCGCAGTTCGAAGGCCAGACGAAGACGAAACTCGGCAACGCCAAGATCCGGCCGATCGTCTACAACCTCGTCTCGGAGCGGCTCGAGTTCTTCCTCGAAGAGAATCCGAAGTTCGCCCGCATCATCGTCGAGAAATGTATGCAGGCTTCGCGCGCGCGCGAAGCGGCGAAAAAGGCGCGCGATCTTTCGCGCCGCAAGAACGCGCTCGATGGCAGCGGGCTGCCCGGCAAGCTCGTCGATTGCAAGAACCAGGATCCCGCGATGTCGGAGCTGTTCCTCGTCGAGGGCGACTCGGCCGGCGGCACCGCCAAGGGCGGCCGCGATCCGAACACGCAAGCGATCCTGCCGCTACGCGGCAAGATCCTCAACGTCGAGAAAGCGCGCCTCGACAAAGTGCTCTCGAACGAAGAGATCCGCACGATGATCACGGCGCTGGGCACGGGCTTCGGCGATGAGTTCAACATCGAAAAGGCGCGCTACCACAAGATCATCATCATGACCGATGCCGACGTCGACGGCTCGCACATCCGCACGCTGCTCTTGACGTTCTTCTACCGGCAGATGAAGACGCTGGTCGAACGCGGGTACGTCTACATCGCGATGCCGCCGCTTTACGGCGTCAAGCGCGGCAAGCAGCAGTGGTACGCGTTCAACGACGACGAGCTGAAATCGATCTTCGGCGAAAAGGATCCCAAAGAGTTCACGATCCAGCAATACAAAGGCCTCGGCGAGATGGATGCGGAGCAACTCGCGGTCACCACCATGGATGCGTCGAGCCGGCGGCTCAAACGGGTCACGCTCGACGAAGCCTCCGAGGAAGCCGAGCGGATGTTCACGACACTTATGGGCGATAAGGTCGAGCCGCGCAAGGAGTTCATCCAGGCCTACGCGCGGACCGTAAAAATGCTCGACCTCTAAGAGGCCCTGAAGAGTCCGTTCATTCACAGGGTTATGGGGGACGCCGCAGGGTAGAGTAGCCGCGTGAAGGTTCCGCGCGGGCGGTGGCTGCCGGCCGCCATCCTCACCGCGATCGTCGTGGCCGCCGTCCTCCTCGCTCATAAACCTTTAATCGGGTTTGCGATTTCGCGCGGGCTTTCGCTTGCGACGGGCTACACCGTGCGCTTCGACGACTATCGCATCGGACGCGAACACGCCGCCTTCACCGGCGTGCACGTCACGAAGAACGGCGATCCGTTCTTCGATGCCTTCCGGGTCGACGCGAGCTATCAGCTGCGCGACATCTTCCCGGGCGGGGCGCACCGCTACGGCTTCGCCGCGATCGCGGTCGACCGCCCGGTATTCACGCTGGTGCGTCATGCCGACGGCTCGTTCGTCTTTTCGGGCAACGGCGGCACGGCGAGCGCGACGCCGCCGCAGGCGACGAAAACGGCCAGCGAGCCGCTCTACTTCACGGCGCGCGTCCGCGGCGGCACGATCCGGCTGATCGATCAGCGTCCCGTTGCACCGGACCTCGCCGCACAAGAGATCGATGACGTCGCGATCGACGCGAGCATCAAATCCGATGCGCGCACGACCGTGCACATCGACGGAACCGTCGTCGCAAGACAAACGGCGGGCACGCCGCCGGGGCGTTATCCGATCGCGATCCGCTCGGTGATCGATGATGCGCGCGGCTTTGCGATCCACCGCGCGCGCGCGCGCGCATTACCGCTGCGCGGGATCGTCGATTTCTTCGTCCACACGCCGTCGTTTCGAGTCGACGACGGTCTCGTTCGCGATCTCGACGTCGAGGCTTATGCGCTCGCCGCCGGACCGAACGCACCGTTCGTCTATCATTTCGGCGGCGGCGCACGGGTGAGCGACGGACGGTTCGCGATCAAGCCGCTGATCGTCCCGGCGCGCGGGATCGGCGGCCGCGTCGCGCTCTATGACGACGGGTTGACCTTTGCGCACATCAGCGGCACGGCGGGCGGCGTTCCGCTGCGCGCGCAAGGCGGGCTCTTCGATTGGAACGCGCTCGGCTTTCGCATCGGTCTCGTCGCCGATGCGGATCTCGCGCGGTTGCGCCGGCTCTTCGCGTTTTCGGCGCGGCTGCCGCTGGCGGGCACGATGCATCTCGAAACGCTGATCGCCGGCAAGGTCGCAAACCCGGTCATCTCGGTCGCCTTCGCGAGCCCGCAGATCCGGTACGCGAAGATTCCGTTCGAACGCCCCAGCGGCCGGATCGCATATTATAACGAGACCGTCCTCTTGCAGAACTTGCGCGCGACGTACGGCGGCGCACGGGCGTCGCTCGAAGGGCGGTTGCTCACGGGCGGCAAGACCGTCGATACGCTCGTCGCGCTCGCCGCGCACGCGCCGGGCAACGCGGTCCCGTACGCGGCGACCGTTGCGCCGGATTCGAATCTCGACATCGTCGGTCTGCTCAGCGGCGATGCGCGCGGCTACGTCTTACGCGGGACCCTCGGCACGCAGGGACCGACGGACGGCAGCGGGTTCTTCCGCATCGACCAAAAGGGCGACGGCGAGATCGGACCCTTCGCGTTCCGGCGCGCGAACGGATCGTCGTTCTACGGCGCGCTGCGCTACGAACGCGCGGTCTCGCAAAGCGGCGGCTGGCTCTCCGTCGACCGCTTTCGCCTTGCGAACGTCAAGACGCCGCCGGTCTTTCCGAACGTGACGTTGCCGCAGATTCCGCCGCTGGCCGGCGAGCTCAGCGGCGATCTCGTCGGTGGCGGATCGCCGTCGTCGTTCGCACTCGCCGGACGGATGCGGCTGCGCGATGCGGTCGTCGTCGGTTTACCGCTCGGCGATGCGGACGCGCAACTCGGCGGCACGCTCGCGTCGTTTGCGCTCGGACGCATTCACGTCCGCGGGCCGCTCGGCGGCTTCGATGGAGCGGGCTCGATCGAAAACGGGACCGTCGCGATCACCGGCGACTACGACGGCTCGTTCGAAGATCTGCGACCGGCGACCGGTATCGCCGACGCGCACGGCGCGGTGCGCGGTCCCGTCAAACTCGTGGTCGCCGGCAAACGCATCATCGTACAGACCAGCGGCGCGACGTTCGCTGGCGCGCGCTTCTACGGCGTCGCCCTCGACCGCGCTGCGGGAACGATCGCGCTCGAGAACGGCGCGGTCCATGTGATCGCGGCAGACGCCGCCATCGGCGGCGCGCCGGTGGTCGCGAGAGAAGAGCAGGGCGGGGCGATCGCGATCTCCGCGCCGGGGATTCCGGCAGCGGCGCTGGCGGGGACGGGGCTGCCGCTTGCGCGCGGCGCGCTCTCCGTGTTCGGCGACGCGCGCATCGCGCACGGCTTCGCGTTCTCGGGGACGGTGCTCGTCGCGAACGGCGACGCGGCGGGGTATCCGGTCTCCGGCGATGCCAACCTCGAGGTTGCCCTGCCCAGCGTGCGCATTCGCGGCGGCACGGGCGCGCTCGGGCGCACGTTTGGAACCTTCGACGGGCGCGTCGACGGCGTCGGCACGCCGAGCGCGCGGTACGACGTCAACGCACGCGTTGCGCTGGGCGATCTGCGGCTGCTGCGGCGCGATCTCAAGCTGCCGATTCGCCACCTGAACGGCAGTTTCTCGGCGCGCCTGCACGTGCGCGGGAGCGGCGGCGCACCTAGCGTTTCCGGACCGGTCAGCATCCCCGAATTTTCGTACAACGGATTGCATGTCCGTGATGCGCGGGCGACGCTCGTCATCGCGCACGGGACGATCGCCGCGCGTGGGGGGTCGTTCACCGTCGGTTCGACGCACGCCGACATCGACGGCTCGTATGCGAACGCCGCTCGATTCGATCTCGCGCTGAGCGCGCCGCACGCCGATCTCGCCGACTTCAACGATTACTTTGACGACGCGGGCGTGCTGGCGGGGACCGGGGCGCTCGCGGTCTCCCTGCACGACGACGGCACCGCGCTGCGCGCCGCGGGCCATGCCGCGATCGCCGGCTTGCGCGTGCGCTCGCTGCCGTTCGGCATGACGAACGCCGGCCTTGCGATGCACGGGGCGGCGATCGTGCTGCAGGCCAGCACGGATGGTCCGGCCGGCCGCTTTGCCGCGCACGGCTCCGTCGTCCCGGCCGCGGGGACGTTCCGCGATGCTCTCGCGCACGCGCGCTACGACGGCGCGGCGTCGATCGCGGGCGTCGACCTCGGCACCTGGCTGCCCGCGCTCGGCCTGACGTATCCCGTGCAAGGGACGCTCGCGGGTTCCGCCACCGTCGACGGCCGTGCGCCGTCGCTCGGCATCGGCGGCGATCTCACGCTGAACAACGCGTCGGTCGCGGGCTACACGATCTCGCACGCGGAGGCGCACGCGGCGACGCGGAACGGGACGATCGCGCTCTCGTCGGCGACGGCCGATCTCGGTTTCGCGCAACTCGACGCGCACGGTTCGTTCGCCCTCGCCCCCGCTGCGCCGCTGGTGCTCGACGTGCATGCGGTCGCGGCCGATCTCGGCGTAGCGGTGCATGCGCTCGCCCCGCAGACGCGACCGCTCGATCTCGCCGGCGCGTTCGAGTCGACGGCGCAAGTGCGCGGCACGCTCGCCGCGCCGCGCCTGACCGCCGGGTTCGACGTTGCGAACGGACGCTTCAACGCGGTTGCGATTCCGCGCGTGATCGGCGAGGCGACGCTCGACGGCAGCGCGTTCACGCTGCAGAACGCCGACATTTCGTTCGCGCGCGGCAGCGCCTCGATCTCGGGCGAAGTCCCGCTCAATCTCGCGCCGCTGGCGCTCGGACCGCGCGGCTCACCCGTCTCGGCCGAGTTGACGGCGGAGGACGTCGATCTTGCGACGTTCGGACCGCTCTTCCCGGCGGGAACCAAAACCGGCGGCCGGCTGAGTGGCCGGCTCGGCATCGAAGGCACCGTCGGACGCCCGCAACTCTACGGGTCGCTCTCGCTCGCGAACGGTTCGTACGTCTCGAGTTTCGAGCGCGCGCCGGTGAAGAACCTCAACGCGTCGCTGGTCTTCGCGCAATCGTCGGTCGATCTGCAGACGTTCCACGCCGACCTTGGCAGCGGGACGCTCGACGGCAGCGGCCGGCTCGATTTGCCGTTCGCGCAAACGCCGAACCTCGACTACGCGGTCAGGCTCGTCGCGAAGAAGGCGGACTTCGATTTCCCGGCCTACGGCAAGGGTCAAGTCGACGGCAATCTCGCGATCGCCAGCGGTAAGGTCCGGCCGGTCGTCACGGGGTCGGTCGCGGTCAGCAACGCGACGATTCCGTTCCAGACGCTCTTGAGCGCCGCGGAAGGCGGCGGGGGCAGCCACGCGACCGGTGGGCCGCCGTTCGACCTGGACTTCGATCTCGCGGCGACGGCCGGGACGAACGTTCGCGTGCGTAGTTCGATCATCGACATCGGCGCGACCGGTGCGCTCGATCTGACGGGAAGCCTCTCGGCGCCGCGCCTCGCGGGCACGATCACCTCGACCGGCGGCACGTTCACGACCTACAACCATGCTTTCCGCGTGCAGCGCGGGATCGTCCGGTTCGTCGCCGCCGACGGCGTCGTCCCGACGCTCGATCTCGTCGCAACCGCGCACGTCTACAATCCCGATCCGGATCCCACGCGCAACATCGCCGGCAGCGCGAATATCACGGTGACCGTCAACGGGCCGGCCGACGGCTACAAAGTCACCTACACGTCGAACCCCTCCTATTCGGATGCGCAGATCGCGGCGCTCTTACTTGACGTGCCGGCGATCCTCGGCGGGGTAAACTTCAATACGGCGAGCACGAACGTGCGCGGCGCGCCCGGCGAAACCAACGTGCTGCTGCCGCCCGGCGTCACGCCCGAGCAGACCGGCGTCATCTCGTTCAGCGACGAGGTGTTCTCGTTCGCCAGCACCGCGCTCACACAACACGCGCTCAGCCCCGTCGAATCGGTGTTCGGGCGCATCTTCGGCCTCTCAGATTTCGGCCTGTCGCTCGACCGCACCGGCGGCATCGGCGTCTCCGCCCGTCGGCAGCTCGGCCAACATGATTTCTATGCCGTCGTCAACGAAACGCTGAGCTATCCCCAGCGCAACAGCCTCGGGCTCGAACTGCGCCCCGACGACTTCACCGCCGCCTCACTCACGTACTACCATCAGATCGGCGTCGCGTATTTACTGACGAACCAAATCCAAAACGAGTCCGGCCTCTTCTCGACCTCCCGCGACGTCGGCGTCCAGCCGTACGGAAATCGATCCGGCATCAATTTTGTCTTGACCCGCCGCTACCCGTAGAGGTGGGTCTCGAGGTCACGTACCGAAGCCCGGTCGATGCTGCAAACGCTACGGGGTCAGGCTCCTTAGTGCGTCGGCTCCCTGGTCCCGCGAGGATCACTCGTCACGCTTCCTATCACGCAGGGCCAGCCGTCGCTCTGGCTGACCTGCTCGATGAAGCGGCGGAGATTTGCCACGGCGGGGCGGTGTTCGTCGCGTCGGCTTGGAGCTCCGAAGACGGGGCGCGTTTGCTGTGGGACTTGACGGACGGCCGCATTCAGATCGAGGGCTTGTTGATCGGCGTCGCCCGGCGGGGCACCGACCGCGCAGCGCTGTATGCAGCGCGGGGGATCGCCGCCTCCGCGTACGTTTATTTGGACGGCAATACCCAGGGCCAAATCGCTCATTTTAAGGTCATGCGCTTCAAGGGCCCTGGAAAACGAATTGCAATCGTTGGTTCCGGAAACCTCACGCGTGGTGGGCTTTTCGACAACGAAGAAGCGTGCGTCGTTCTTTTCGACGACGGAAGAGCACCCGGATTCATCACAGCAGCGCTCGATGATATCGACCGATTCTTAGACGACAAGCTTCGTAGTGGCTACGCCTATCCC
>Ga0116229_10013831_pt1 | contig 11336 bp, 8 predicted proteins | sample S1TSphgellanicum_3_FD_87313 | JGI IMG/M metagenome (GOLD analysis project Ga0116229, IMG submission 87313) | Host-associated microbial communities from peat moss isolated from Minnesota, USA - S1T2_Fc - Sphagnum magellanicum MG | ecosystem: Host-associated > Plants > Peat moss > Unclassified... | reverse complement strand
ACAGCAACTATCAGTAAGTCATCATCATCTCCTCCATTTATACTCATGTATGATGGATGCAATAGAAGACAAGGTTTTGAGCAGGTCTTCCTCTAGGTTAGAATTTGGTGCATGGTCACTATGTGGGAAAAGGAATCAGGGTTGGTGGGGATGATGGAAGAGAGTTGATGAGATTTGGCAATTCCATACTTAACTAAATTATTTGGTTGTCAGTCAATGGTGGGGAGCTTGAGAACTGCAACACAGCATAGTATGGATGGGTTCAATAAAGCTTCTCGTGGGTCCCTGCTAGCTACTGGACCTCATCCTGTGGTGGTCTGTCAGCTTGTTCACAATGAAACTCGTACCACATCTGCAGACCTCTCCAAGGTTCCTTTGTTTCTTATCTCTAGGTTTTTTTGTATGAAATTTCATGCTTTAGGGTTCATGGAGCATTCATTTGTCTGAGTCCTTTGTCAGATTTGTTGAAGCAATTGTGCACAGAGCAGACTGTTGGCTGCTGATTTCTGCAATGTCAAGAATATCTGAATGGACCAGTCAATCCTCTATATAAAGATGACGCAGATTTTCAGTTGTGCTTGAGGGGTTTATGGTATCCGAGCCTTTCTTTATGTAGTACTTCACACTCGGTGCATTGGCATTACAGGCAATCAGTCAATTACTGGATTTGACCAGCTCTGAAGTACAACTGAGAATCTAGAGCAGACTTTCATGAAGGGAAGATACTCCTTCAGGGCATTGGGTTATAAGACTCTTGGTTGCCTGTATGTTTGTATACATACAAAACATGCCATTGGCCAAAAGCAAGCCAATCTTAGAGCTTCCTCTCTGAGGTTAAGAGCCAACAACAGGATGCCATTGCAGAATCCTGCCTGAAAGCTAATTTGAGGGCTTAAGCTGAGAGAGCTTCAAATGAGATTGCCAGGATTTGTCTTTCTCATTTTGGATGCGTGAGGCTGTCGAATGTATGTTTGTTAATTTAAGACGTTCCTCAACTTGGTCGCAAGAGTCCTTAATAGTAGAGGTACAGTGCAAAGGACCTTGACTTCTTGGAGTTTCAAATGAGTTTTTTGTGATTGAAGGTACTTGATCCACAGTCAATTGGACTCAAGTATGGTGCAAAGAAAAGGCTCTTGGATGAGGAGAATCTAAACCCGGTAGATTGCACGAGATTTGCGGATTGGCCAGGGCCCTTCGTGAATCTAAACCCCGTAGATTCCACTAGATTTTGGTCTCGCGTTTCGATGTTTATGACAAGATTTATGTCTACCGACCATCAATTGTACATGTAGCCGGAAATTTATGGAACACACTCTTTGAATTTGCAAGTGCTGCCTCCGCTGCCGCTGGGCGATGCAAGTTTTGTAAATCACAAGCTATCTGAAGCCACTGCGGTCGGAGATGCAGCGTACCCTGCTGCAACCGTGGACGCTGTGGCTCTCTCGCACTCACAAAATACTCCCGACGTTTGCGCGTACACGCTTTATCCTACTTCGCTAATTTTCCATGGCGGAAGATTTTAAGTGACCCTTACAAACAGTGACAATATACTTGCAATTGCGAGGAGTTTTTCTCTATTGTCGTCGTCTCCAGTGTGTAGTCCTTGGGCCCTCGCGCACGTGAGCTGCCCATTGACCTAACTGTCGACGATTTCTCTCTACTCGGAGAATATTCTTACCAATGGCTGCAACAGCTGTGAGCTTTCTGTAGATCATGACAATAAGTGAAATGGCCAACTTGTTGCTGCAAATGGTCGCAGATTTAAGGATCCAACAACTCTTGCTGTACTCATTTAGGTGTTATTACTCGTATAAGTATGGCTACATTCACAGGCATGTGAATCCTTTAGTTTTGCATAAGTTTGTACATCCCATTTGGGTACCCATGATGGTGGGAAGTGTGGAAGATTTTACCAGTACTATTGACCATCACTTCAAGGATTTGTGGAAGCTTTGTATTGTGAGGCCAGTTGGGATGTATTACTAACTCTCTGAAAGTCTCTGTGAAATTGCATCAGGAAATATGATCAATCAGTGCAAACTCCAGATTGCTGAATATTTGGGATTCAATCATAGATTTCAACAAAAATAGTCACCAAGAGAACAAGTGACCTACTTAGAACCAGATCACTGCATGTGTATTGATCAAAGTCAGCTACAAAAAGAGTAATCCAGTGTCCTTTGATTAGCAAGATGCATCATACAAATTTGACAGTAACCTCCAAGAGACAAGGAGAACTGCTCAAGTTGATTTGCTTGTGAAAGCAGAACGAGTATCTAAACTGTAAGTCAAAGTTCCATTTCAATTTCTGATGAGGAGTCAGTTACTGCAACTCTTCCAGAACTGGCATCAAATGTCATATCCTCACATCTTTGAAGATTCATGGGTGCCTGTCTGCAGCAATGGCAAAATTTTGCAGGAGATCAGCATGGCCCTCCTTCCCCACTCATGACTTCATCACAAACCTAATTGCTCTCAATATCAGCTGCTTTGCAGCTGAGATTGCCCCAAAACTTGCTCCACCTTTTGATAACAGATCATCCATCTGTCAAAGACACTTCTCAGTAAATTGCTGAATTGAAAACTCTGCTATAGATGCAATTCTTGCATACCATCTCAATATCTTTGTATTGGCTGTTGAACCAAGCTTCAAATCTTAGCCAACTTGTGACATGGAGACGGTCTAGAGAGAGAAAATCTGTCTTTCCCTCATCCCTTCTAGAAAGCTCAGTGTACTCATCATGACTTCGCTCCCCAGTTACTCTAAAGAGTTCTCAGAGTTTACTGAAAATATTGATTTGTATCTTTTGAAATGAGCATTGACCTGTTTCTGAATGTTGGTGTTGATGCAAGGATTGTCCCAACTATAGCACCGACCTATTAGTGTTTTACAGAGAAAAAAATCAAGCTTTGGTTGATGTATGAGGCTGGGTGCACATGCGGTGTAGGACATAATTTGCTCCAGGAAAACCACTGTTGTCAGCTGGGAGAGCCCAAGATCTGATTTCTCCGAAAGATGTTTTGGCCTGGAGCAAGGATAGCATGTGGATCAAATGTTTGTTTTAGCTCAACAAAGTTCTGCCACTGACTTCCAAAGTGCTGCTCCCATTGTGCTGGATTAGTGTATGTTGGAAAATACTGCTTACAGCTGATGTCATGGCACATGCTAAGAATCTTGGAATTGTCATCCATCTGACTCTTGAGGCTGGGGCCTGACGAAGGGAGAGCATTTCGAAGGAAAGCAACAAGGTAGAACATGCTTTCCTCTGGAATGACTGCAGAGGCTCGGTTGTCCCATCTGCAAGGAAAGCTACTGTTACTATCAAACAGAAAGCAGAAGAATCTGCAAGGTTGGAATACTAAAAGTTGTGTCCTGAGAAAAAAATGAAGTAGAGGATAAGATATTTGCAACAAATTCTTCATAAAAACATACTTGTCTCTGTTGACAGGATAGACGAGGATTGGCCCACTGAAGTCTTGATTGATGAGCTGCTTGAACACTTTAGTATTGAAGTCCAAAATGGAAGAGCGTGGTATGAAGAGATTAAGCCAGGGGTGTGGCACATCCCATAATCCGTGTGAGGATAAGGACAGCTCCACATCATGTATCCGGTTTAAGAACTGGAAGTAGGAAACATCTGTAGTGAATCTGAGAGACTGGATGTAGTTTAAGGGAGCGAGCATCTTCTCCACTTTCTGCACGGATTTCCCACAGCGCCATAAGTGCACATGCAGTTAAGGTTGGCAGGAAGGCTAGTGATTCCAGTTAAGGTTGGCAGGTGTTCTCGTTTTCCAAGTTTTTTCTGAGCAAAATCCTTCGAGAGAAGGCCAGACGCAGGAAGATGATTCGCACCTGTTCCATGGCATGAATGTCGATGGAGTCGAAACCTTTGGTGAGCTCAATGTAATACATCACAGATCCAGCATCCTTGGGGATCATGCTGCTGTTGAGTTGTTCAGGTGCAAAAGGGACAGACTTCCATCCATTGAAAGGATTGTCGTTGTTGATGATCACGAAGCCTTCAACGTAATCAAAGGTGTCAGTCGTACTCGGTTGCGATATGAGCATCTCCTGGTCCCTTGTGAAAGATTGGAAATCCGTATAGATGGCACGAATCCACCTGACCTGGCATGCCAAACAACCGGCAAATGAATCCATCGCGAAGTTGAATGTCCCTCGAAGTTTCAAGGTCGTCAGTAGTTGCCATGAACAATTTCGTACACCTGCGAAATCACTTCGCAACGCTAACTTCTCCATTCCTACAAGCTCTTCACAGGAAGGAGGACGAAATTCACTTACCTGTTGTGGGGCACTCTCTAAGACAATACGTGCATTAGTGATGATGCCGAACTGCCCCAATCCGCCCAGCACTGCAAAGAATAATTCAGGTTGCTTGCTTGGAGAACAGATTACCAGCTCGCCTTTTCCTGGTTTCAAGAAAACAACATATAAAATGCTGAGAATTTTCGCGTGACTAAAGTTCAGAGATGGTCAAAGTGCTCCGGATTGACAGGAATAATTTTGCTTTGGTGGAGAAGAACATGTCGCAAACGAACCTGTGACAACTTCAAGCTGCAACACGTTGTTGATCTCAGGGCCATATCGAAATGTTTGTCCACTGATGCCGGCGTTGGAAAGGGTCCCGCCGACGCTGAGATACAGATAGTCGGTCCAGGACCTCGGAGTCAACCCTTCCTTCAGTGTAGCCTTGAGCACATCGATCCAAAGCTCGCCTCCGGCTGCATCCACGAAGGGCCCTGGGCAATCCGCATCTCCCTCGGGCATCACCTTGATCCCGCGCATTGTCGACATCTCGATCACGATTCCCTCCGGGGCCTACAAACAGATCACACAAATATTCATCAGAAAAGTGATACTCGTTTTTTACCCTTTGCATGCGCACGGTAGCTGAAATCTGCGACCCGCAATGCAATCGCCCTCGAGAGCTACCTGTGCCTGCCCATTAATTGAGTGACCTCGACCCTTGGCAGCAACAGTGAGATTCGACGTCGACAATCCCGCAGTCCGGACGAGTGACACAATATCGTCCACAGATTCGGGGTAGAGAACTCCCGCTGGAGATAACCTTTTGATTCTTCCCCAGTCTCGAGCAGCATCCGCAGTGTCGGAGAAGGAGAGACGGCTTCGCAAATGCAGCGAGTGCAACGTGCTACACTGAGTCGACGACAGACGACATGTATTGATAACAGTAGCATCAGAGTCGCCGCTCTGTCGTCCCCCCCATCTCGCTACTAGAAACATCAAAACCAAGGTGCAGCTAGCGGCGTTGAAAACGAAAGTACACTCCATATTGCAGGTAAAGCTCGACTGATTGTTCCTGAGGCGCTTGCGAAATTTTAAGTAGACAACCAAAAGGATCAGACTTCGTTCACTCACTCGCACTCAAGTGCTCAACACCATGAAAAATGCCAGACACTCAATCATTTTGATGATTTTGGCTCTGATGTTGCTGCAGAAGAAGAGACGTTCACCTCTGGGAATCACTGTGGAGCAAATAGCTGTAGTATTGGAAGGCCGTTATCTTACATGCGCATTCACCGTAGAGCATGTAGGCGATTCCGATCGGAAACACGACTGGACGGTCAGGAGCAACAAAGTTTGTGGATTATTCTCAGGAATGTCTGCTGTTCCCCTTTCCAATCTCTGAAGATGCTGCAGATGAAGAGATGGTCTCCTGTTGGAATCACACTAGACCAAAAGCAGGTAGAGTATTTGAAGGCCGTTATCTTACATACACATCGACCGTAGAGCATGCAGAGATTCCAGCCAGAAACCCGACTGGGACGGTCAGGAGCAACAAGTTTGGGGGTGTTCTCAGGGCTATCTCCTGCTCCTCTCTTCCACCCTCCCACCCCACCTCCTACGCCTCCTGGTGTTTCTGACATCGTATTTTGCTACTGGCTCCACCTGATCTCTGTCCGTTATTGCACGATCTGGAGTTTCAGGCCAAGTATTCAGCGAACGTAATTACGCATCTTCTACTCTCAGATACTCAATGTAACGCTTCACTGGCAAACTAATCCCTCTCTACAGGCTTGATGATACTTACATGTTTTCTCTCCTCTTCTTTACTAGTACTTGCCATCAGGTATTCCAGCTGCTTCTTCAATCTCAAACGCTATTTTTTCTTTGATAGATTCAAAGGTAGTTAGTTACATACATTGTATCATAATGGACATTGGCATTTTATAGATATTTGTGGAAACTGAAACATGCAGTGAACAGTGCAGCAAGTTTGTTATCCTTTAGATTGGAAACGGGTATCTTACAGCGAGTTTGACATGTAGTAGTAGTAGTTTAACGGGGTTGATTCTTCCGGTCATTCAGTTGAGTGGGCATGGAGCTTCTCACCACTAGGAAACAAAGCTGTACAGGGAATCAAGAGAATCGCAGTTGTTACAGCAACATGTACCATTCGTTTGTCGTTTTTCTCCGCACCACCCCCCAACGCCCAACCACACCAACTGCCTCTGTTGTTCGCGCCTCCCTACTCTCGAACTTGCAAGTTCTACCGGCTACGCCCGCTGTTTTCCACAGACGCCCAGGCCACCACTATGAACACGTGCCCGCGACACAGTTGATGGACGGAAAGGAAGTATTTTGAACCCGCAAATTCCCAACAACACCACCACCCACTGAAATTAATTCACTCATACGCAATTGTCGCATGGCATTCTGCCTCCGCCACGCGGATGAGCCATGAAATCATCTTCGCCCTTGATCTAATTACAGAGGTTAAAGAGTCGGGGACTGTGGGCATGCACTGGAGCTCCAAGCCCAGTTTTTCAATATTTTCAGGGAAATTGAAATTCTTATTTAACAGGGGAACCTGTTGCACTGCTTGTCTGAAAAAGATTTGGAACAAATTTCTCATCACGCTTGAAACTCAGGAATATAGGGTTTGGTTCCTGCCTACTGGCAGAAAGACATTCTGCAGTAGAGAGATAAACCAAACTTACGGTTATGTGCGCCCCTGGCGTGAATCGAACAACTGAATTTCTTTTCCCTCCTGAATTATGATTTTGAGATTTTGATAAATGTCAATTCTGTTTCTGTGTGTGACATCGAAAAATTAGGTATTAGAGCTGAGAGATGATCATACTTATGATTCTGCTGCAATTTCCAAACACAAGAATCAAGGAAGAAAATGTGCTAGCAACTTTCTTAGAACAAAGCATATATTCATTTGTTGATTTCATGCACATGCTACAAAGCAAGCATTCTTATTATCACAAGCAAGAGAGACCATCTATTTAGTTATTCAGAAACATTGCTTCAACATCATATTGAAGGACCCAATTGGATTAAAGATTGAAACCTAATGATAATTGTTCATCCACAATTCTAAACTGGAATGTTTCCCCACATAAAGATTGCACTCAAGGAAAAGGGTATAGGATTTCTTATAATCCTTCATGTATATCCCGTTTATGAACAGCAAGAGTATTGAGTACTAACTTGAAATTGCAAAATTTTGCTGCAAAAGTATATGACTCATAGGCTATAATAGAGTTACCAGTGTTTGGTGGTTAATTTCATTACAATATGTTATCTTCTCTTGTATAAGCAGCACACCAGTTTGCCCTAAACCATCAATTCTTGAAGGTTCACGTCAACCACCAGACTACTTCTGCTATTGAAAATAATGAGGCGAGTAATGAGATCAGCTGCTGCGTAGAACCTAAAGATTAGGATTGACAAGCGTCAATTTTCATCTCATGGAATTTCTCCTCCATGTATAATTATGGTACAATAGAAGTTGGAAAGTATCATAGTGCTCATGTTCTTCACCTGGAGTAGACAATATAAGGTGTACTCTGTTGCCATCCCTTCTTTGTTCCAACAGTTTGAAGTTTTTTGCATGGAGGATTATCAGCACAACACAGGATCTTAAACCTCAATATATCGTTTCCTCCTGGAGTTCTCAAACTTAAGCATGCCCCTGGCCAAGATCTCCATCTCTTAGCTACAGAGTAGGTCATCCAAAGTACCCAACTCAGTTTCTGTGTACAGCTCTACATGTAAGGGAGGAGATGATTATTTGATGTGCAACTCCCACGTCATGTAGATTTGCTGACACTCTTAGAGAGTATCTCTAGCAATGGATAACTACTAACATGGTTGAACGTAATGACTTCGCATGTACCCTCTTGTCACTTGCTCAACAGAGTAAAGCTTCTAATCAATAATATTGATGAGAGCAAAACAGGAAAGAGTAACCACATAATAAAGACAGAAATAGTAACCTCTTCACTCTTACACACAAATTTTTTTCCCTGCTCAAATGAATATCTTGCATCCCCTCATGAACCAGGGATTTTTTTTTGTGTTAAGGAAACGCGTTCATCTCACCTTTGGCAAAGAAGAAGAGGGAATTAGACTTGCTTTTGAGTACTAAAGGTCAGTAGGCTTGCCTGGAAATTTGAACATTTGTATTTTTCTGTGTGGAAAGTCCTTTTTGTCTCTCGGCCCTTTTCATTGGCAAACCAATGCTGCTATGTATGCTGCGGTGATCCGGAACATTTGGATGTTTTCAAGGGCGTAATTTTGTCATGTTCTCTGAAAGTGGTTGATATACTGTATCTCCAGATGTTTTGCCTTTTTTACTCATGAAGATTGGGATAGTGGCCCAGGCCTGATTATTCTCCATTTTCAACCTCTCCTCTTAATTAGATGAGGTGCCTCGCAAGTTCAAATTTTTTTGTGGCAATGAGCCAATTTGATTATCTGATCACTCAAAAAACTGAAACTATGAAAGCTCCCCAAAATTGAAGGTTCTACAATAAACCCTCTTTATAATCACAGCCATTTTAGTCACATTCTTGTTTGTTTCACACATTTTTTGGTAATCGTCCGATTTAGTTAGAAACATCATTTTTTAGAGTCACTATCACACTTGTTAGTTGTACAAAATATTTGCAAAGCATTTTTTAAAAAATGTGATTATAATGGGAGAAATATAAGACAAATATTAAGGTTTTATAAATTGTAGTTCCATTTGACAATGTTAGTGTGGCTTTGTGTTCAAGTTGTGTAAACTAACCAAAATAGATTCAATTGAAGAAAAAAAAAAACAACTTTTTAGTGTAGACAAGCAAAAGATATGTGATGTTGTCAAGAAAATAGAAAATCTTAGTTAAAAATATTTAATAATAAAATAAACAAGCTAATAATTAAGGAGCTCATACTCAACGTAAATTGTCACATTAGAATAAGTTAAAATCACAACATTTTTAAAGTCTAATAATGCATAATAAAACTTAGAATAACCCATGTAAAATATTTAAACAATTGACACCTTTATTCTAGTACCTTTATCGTCCCACCCCCCTCCCCCAAAATAAAAGGAAGAAAAGAAAGGCACCTTGAGTGCATGCTTTGGGCATTCCCATTGGCTGAAAGGGAAAAAAAAATCCTCCCCAGCCCCCTCCCCCCAACAAAACTTAAAGGGAAAAAAACCAATGCACCCTGAGTGCATGCTTGGCCCTTCCCATTGGCTGCATGAAATTTCTCTTACCAAGAGAGTTTGTCATCATGTTTCACCTGGGCTAATAACCCTTGCAAAGAACACCCCACCTATTCAACCTCTTTTGGATTAAAGGATGCTAACAATAAAATCTAAAGGTAAATCTTGGTCTGACCTTACAGCTTAAGAAGCCAGCACATTGCGGTACAAAATGCCACAAAAAGAAGCTTTGGTATTTCAATTTTCTCCCCTTCAAACTTTTCTGAATTAAGGTCGTTGGTTACTTCTTCCACAAAGGAAGAAGCTTGGTGTGTGCTACAACTTACAGAAACAACAACATCTGAGGTCCATATGTATCCCTTAAAGACACTTACACTTCCACAAAGTCACTTGTACAATGCAATGCACATATTTGCATGCATGATGCAATGCATATCTTTGCATGCATGAAGGCTTGCTATAGAAAGGCCAACCTAGTTTTAACGATTTCCAACATGTCAGCCAGGGTGAAATGACAACCAAGTTGGGAAGTTACTTGGAGAGAAGATGGTAGATGAAATTGATTCTTTGTTCCCATGTCTTGGAATTTTTTTGGTGAAGAATTTTGCAATACCTATATTGGTGGTGTTGCATCAGTGTTGCAATAATACCCATTTCCAGGGTGCACAATAGAAAAAACTGCTATGATCTGTAAAAGCATGTGACACATGGGAGGATTTCGATCCCATGATCTCTTTTACATCATGACGTTTCTTGTCTCAGCCTACTGCCAAAATAGTCCCTCTGTTGGTATGGCATTTTAAAATAACAAATATTATAGCGTTAATTGGAGCCTCTTTTTGGTTCACTGCATTCTCCATGGCTGTTCCTTGTGGTGGAAACAACCATTGAGAACGCATTGAACCAAAAAGGCAACTGGAGGACCAAAAGGGCTCTTGGGGAACGCAGTGAACCAAAGAAGCTGTTGCCATTGGGGACCCAGTGAATGAATAAGGCTTTAATGCCATCATCCACAATCTTCAGTCCAAAGTAACTTCCCACCGAGGTTGTGATCTCACCCTCGCCCCAACAGGCCTGTCGCGAGTTTTTGCTGTTATTGTTTCGCCTCAAAAAGAATATTTGCAAGGAGTACCTAGCAATGTATCAATGAGGCCATAATGGACTATGAATAGCCTAAAGAGCAGAAGCCAGGACATCATCCCAGATTTAGAAAAAGGAAGAGTAACATTCAACCCATGTGAAGAATCATGCACATTTTGGCTTGGTGGCAGGCTACAGTATGCCACGTTCCATAATGGCGGCGGTCACAGGCAGCAGCTGAGACGTGAAGCTGTTGTCAGCCAAGTTTTAAATGGCCGGTGTGAAACACCACTACCGGATGCACCACTGGACGGAACACTCAATTCGATGGATTGGTACACTCGATTGACGATGAACTTTTCTGCTGTTGAGGGTGAATTCCCCTTTGGTTTTGGTCCATCAATGTATGGTACACAATTGTGGGGATAATAGAGTTATCCGTATAGTAAGAGAAACACGCACCAGAACCTGAGTTTGGTCAAATAGAGGGTCAGATTCAAAAAAAACCTCCAAAAAAGTACACTAGCATTCAACGGGGGATGAAACTCAGAAAATCATCAATTTTGGTGGTAAACTGAGTTTCATCCTGTCTTTTCTTTCTCGTGAGCGCCTCCACTGCTGCTACATATATTTAATTCGTTGCGCCTGTTTAGTGCTTGCTTATTTTCTTTTCTTTCTTTCTTTCTTTCTTTCTTTCCGAGAGGCTATAACTTCAAAGGTTCCATTAGTCGGTTCCATCAGTTGCACCAGTCCCATCAGTTTAGGGTT
>Ga0116229_10013829_pt1 | contig 11337 bp, 7 predicted proteins | sample S1TSphgellanicum_3_FD_87313 | JGI IMG/M metagenome (GOLD analysis project Ga0116229, IMG submission 87313) | Host-associated microbial communities from peat moss isolated from Minnesota, USA - S1T2_Fc - Sphagnum magellanicum MG | ecosystem: Host-associated > Plants > Peat moss > Unclassified... | reverse complement strand
GGCCCATCATCAATCAGCTGCCTATGATCGAAAACTTATTTATATCTTCATTGTATGTGCTTCATTTTGAGGGATTTCAAATGTTATGGGAGCACTACCTCAAGCTCTTCAAGTGCAAAGGAATCATCCTGAAAGAAATCATCTTTGAAGTGCAAAGGAAGAGGAGTAATGAAAAATAACAAGGAAAAAAAAAAGCTTTTCAACTTACAAAATGTGGTTTTTTTGTTTTTTCTCTTTGAACCCCTCCTACTTTCAAACCTCATAACTTTCTTATTTCTTACTCATTTTAAACAATTTAAAATGCTATAGGAACATCACCTGAAGCTTTACAAATCATTCTTGAACTCTAATAGCAACAGAGTAACATACAAGGAATTTTTGGGGTGTTTGGGAACTGGCTTTGTAATGTTCAATGGTTTGTTTTTTGAGTTCCTGACCCCCTTACTTTAGGGGGCCTTAATTTCCTCCTTTTTAATCCCTTTTTGATTATTGTTAGTGTGTTGGATGCGTGAAGAGGACAGGTTCAAGTTTTGTTTGGACATCAAAAACAATAGAGCCCTCCCTTTGGATCCAGCCTGCCCTGAACGCTTAAGTGTTCAATCACTGGCCGATCTACCCTGTCCTTTGCATGGGAGATTTTTGAAGAAAAATCAAAACTATCATTTGAAAATTTGTGAATATTAGTCAAATCAAATTGCTCAAACCTAGTTAAAGCACTTGTAATATTAGTAATCTATAGCATATTGCAGCAACAAAGAAAATGATAAATATGAGCTTGGTCAATTAAAGAATAGTTACAAAACAAATTGAAAGTGAACTAAGAGGAAATGAACGTGAGATCATGCAAATGGGGGAATTGGAGTGCAAGACTAATAAAAAGAGAGTGGACAACTTGAAACCTTAATTCTGCCAAATATACAAAGAAATTGCAAAACTTTGGGTTGAAGTTTCATCCATTGGGAAGTGTTTTATGTAGACAGTACAAGACTACTAGGTACTACTCAACTAGGTCTACTAAAAGACTACTAACAAGGTCTGAAGAAAATTTCTGATTTGTCTAGCATAGTGTCGTGATGGTCCAAACCTCAAACACTAACAATTCTCAATGTCCTAAGAGAAGAACACCCACACCTAGAATGTGCATGGGCCCTTACTAATGTCTACCACACCCAAAATAAGTGTACCAAGTTATTTCCCCATCCCCACCCTTGGACATGAAATATTGGATAGTGTAGAGTGAGGATCAATTAAATGTCACCACATGAGCCAAATCATTCTGATCAGCTAATCAAAGTCGATCGATTCCTTCTTTACTGATCCCTTCTGGAGAGCATCGTATCATGTGCATATTTACAAATCCCTAATTACTGCAGGGTCCAAAGTGTCTGTGAAGCAGGGATTGTAAACCCTAAGCAGGATTTGTAAACCCTACATTATTAGGGTGTAATGCAAAGGGTCTGTAAAGCAGTCTGCTGCTCCTGGAGCTGCTCTAATAAGGAAACTAAATCACAATCTACAACAACAGGTAACATGGCACATTCATAGAATCAGGGACATTTGGTGTCTTTGGTGTCAGAAACTATCTGGAATGTTCATGATTTTAGATCCTTCCAGAGAAGGCTCCAAGCTTTGGATTGCTTGATGAGGAGCCATACATCCTCAGCTGGTGCTAGAGTAACCAAACTGTTGCTGGATTCCACCATCCAATGTGTTGAGTAACTGGGAAATGCAATTTGATCATGTATATTCCATACTCAGCGAACATTCATCTTGTAATTTAGATTTGTCTGAAGATGTAGGAGGGATTTGCAGGAGTGGTGACTGGTGTCTAGATGCACAGTAATTTGTCACTTTTGCAAGTGTACTCCAGAGAAGATGGAATGTTTCAGAAGTGCAAACCTGAAACAGTATTGGGAATATTAATCTTATTAGTTCTCAAATTGAGGTGAATTGAAACTGCTGCTCCCTAGTCCAGAAGAGCACCTCAAAGTATGGACTTGGTTACATGCATGACACTAGGATGCTTTGCCAGGAACCATGTGTGCAGCACTGATGCTGGAGTTTGATCTGATGTGTAGTCAAAACTCTGGTGTACACCCTTACAAGAGCTTGGATTCAATTGACTCATCCACACCAGTGTGTTGTGACGGGTACTAGACTGGACCACTGGTATATAGATTGATGATACTGGTCCTTTTGGTATCAAAGAACCAAGCAGTTTGGTTTGGCAATAATACCAGCCTCGTACCAGCACCTGCCTGGTAAGGACCAGTGTTGGCTGGTTATTGAGTTTTGACTCGGTTATCAAGCCATTTATTAATAACCTACCAGTTGGATCTTTATTTTTTGATAACCGGTTAAATTGATAACCACCTGGTATTGAATTTTCAAAATCTAATAACCTACCTTAATTACTCAAGTAACATTCAGTGAGGCTAGCAATCTTGAACTGCTAATACGAAAATTTTCAAAACAGAAAAGATAACATTTTTATCTTTTAAATAAAAACTCCTATTACTGGTGTATTAACTGGCAGGTCAACCAAAGGTTATTAACCCATTATTTGATATCCTACACTTATGCATAACCAACAGTTATTGCCCAAAAAATTCTGATAACCTACATGATACCCAACTTTTTTCATATTGGTATTGATAACCCGTGCAGTGTATGATCCCCCCAAAAAATTCAAAAAAAAACCTACTCAATGGTTATTAGAAAAAGAAATAACCAACCAACACTGGTAAGGACATGAGGTAATAATACTAGCCTCATACCAGTACCTGCCTCACAGGAACCTGGGGTAATACCAGATGCATACCAAGGCCGGGCTGTACCAGTCTCAATACCAGGTATATACCAAACTTAGACGAGCCAAAAATCAACCTTCAATCCTAACACCAGGACCATGCCAGTGTCAAAGTTTAAAAAAAAAATCCAATACAAGGATCTGGTATGAAACTTTTTTAAGAAGATCCAAATACGGGTACCAGAGCTGGTATGTTCAAAAGTTGATACCCACCCACCATCCAACATGGATCCATGTACCATTTATGTTAACATGCTTTCCTCCTTGGCTGCTGATGCCACAACAAAGTGTACACTCTTTAACACATGTGATGGACGCATGTAGCAAACCTTGTAGCAAATGGGCCCAGCTCCTTTTGCAGTTTTGTTGTTAAAGAACATGTTGGTTGAGCCTGAGTAGGTGATTGTGTGTTTCTTAGCAAGAAAGAAGTGATCAAATTACTATGTATGCAGAAATCCTGAAGCTGTAATGTCATAGAACTATGTAGCATAAACCATGTCACATAAATCTTTCATTAGAGACGTGCAAAGCTTTAGATCCAAGAATCGTAAAGAACACTTTCATATGGAGAGCCCATTAGCCTGTTTTATTAAATTCATTGGGGTTTGCTCTACTTCAAAACTGGTTTTAATTTTCACAATCAATTTTCACCACAATATTTTATGGGTGGAATACTGATAACCAGAGAAGAATATGGTGCAAAGATAAGTGCAACCCTAAAAAGAAGCAAAATTTAGAACTGTCAACTGCATCAGCCGGGAATTGAACCCGGGTCTGTACCGTGGCAGGGTACTATTCTACCACTAGACCACTGATGCCTCACAGGTTTCAGATGGTTTCGTATTGAAAATAAAAATTTGTGTTTCCCTGAAATCCAGATTACTTTCAAAAATTAAAAATTTCATACCAGTGTACTAGACATTGCTCCAAACCCCCCAGTTATCAAGGCAGTTCTCCAAGTGCATAACTGCAGTTCTAAAACAATCAATGAACCAGTTCAGATATGTAACCATGGTTCTCCAAATTATTTTTCAAAAAAATCAGATATCCACTAATTTATTCATGAAGTCTGCAGTTTGTTGTGGTTTTGGATTAACTGGAACCCATTGGTTCTTCAATTTATTTTATTTTATATATTATTAGTATCCCCAAATACCCCGCCAAGTTTGGATATTCCAAGACAAAAATAGTTGATCCTTTCGATTTCATTTTTTATGTCAAAATATTGAATTTTTCCAATTTTTATTGTTTCTGAACTGCAAATATAATCTAATTTAATCTTATTATCCATTTTAACAAAATTGCTATGCTTGGTGTGCAACTCGTTCAAATCAATGTTTTTTTTAATCAAATGAATCAAAAATTGAAAAGCACAATTCTAGTTTCTCCTAGGAAACAACTCATTAATTTGTATTTCATTCAGAGATGATATTTCAATGAATACAAATAAAAAAGTGGCAACAATCTTCACGCATTGGAAGTTGGGACAGTTGTCTTTTTTTTACGATAAAAAAAATTGAGAATACTTTGGAATACTTTTCTACCAATGTATTGACTAATTTTCTAATTTCTTTTGGAAAAACTCGGCAAATTTTTTATATCAAAACATTGGGAAAAAAAAAACCAGATCAAAACCAGAAAAAACAAGAAAAAAACTCCTTGTCTATTATGTTAAGGTGGTGATTTGTCAAAAGAGACACATGTTGAAGTCTCTCAAGAGTATCATTCATGTCATGTAGCAGAACATGTTAGAACCTTAATGGATTTTTTTACAAGATCTAATTTGGTCTAAAATATGGAAAGTTAGTTACTAATATATTTATCCTTTTGAAAAGTAAGATGAATTTCTCTTTCTTTTGGACATGGCACATAACCTTCAAGCAAAACTTGAAACACCCCAACAAACCATGAGCTACTTAATTGTATTGACAATACAAAAACATATCCTAATTTCTAGTAGCATCAACAGTGTCACAATATATTACAAGCCAGACAATAATTAAACCCTAAACCTTAAGCTTCTTAATCAATATTTTCATTATGGTTTTTTTTTGTTGAAAATTCAACTAAATTTGTCCTAAAAAGATCATTAATGTTCATATTCCACAAGTCAACACTTGTGAAGGTCAAAGAACAAAAATAAAAAGGAAAAAAATAGTTTAAAATATTATGTCCATTGAAATGCACATTTTAGGAAACTAAGTGCTTTCTGCCTGCCCAATCGTCCCATCTTTTAGGATGGCCTTTGACATTTTCTCCTTGGCACTATGCACTATGCACTTTGGCAAATGTAGTCATTGTTAATTTGACTCATGTGGATTTTATTTCACAAGTTGCTTATTCCTGGGGAATGGCTACGACGATTGTAACTCAAACAAAGGTTGTGTCATATCATGATCATCACCTTGAAGAGGATTTCATCCTTCTAACAATAAAAATATTTGGATGTTTGCACCAATAAGTGGATGACTTCCTTCATCATTGTGCCAACATGGCATGGTCAATGAAAGGTTCGAATGGTCCTTTTCATTTGATTAATGTTCATTTTATAGGCAAAGGGTGTCAATGGCTTTCCAAAGAATTTAAGCAGCCATTATTTTGTGTCAAGTAGTTGTGGTAGTAGGAGAAGCCTATTCTAAGCTTGGTGTCCTTCCAAGTTTTTTGCCCATCACCTTACACGATTTGCTTTGTGCTACTAGTTATGGGTTTAGGTCCTAGGTTTCAGGTTTTCTCCTCTTAGGGCTCCCCATTGCATTTTGCATTTTCGGATGTGGTCTTTTGTTTGGACTTTGGTCCTTTTTTTTCTTCTTTTGTTCCCTTGTCGGGTGTTTTTCCTTTATTTATTTATTTGGGAACATGAAGAAGAATGGCCTTCTTCATCACATTGTTTTCCTAATAAAAGTCAACATGAATGACAAATTTGAAACCATTTTGAAAAAAAAGAAAACAAAAATGTGTTGATGTCACAATTAAAAATTTGTCTTAACAAATGAAAACAACTTTGCACCCAGAGACAAACAAGGATCAAATTTTGAAAATTTTACAAACTTACAAACACCTGAAACAAAATGATTAAAGTTGGTTATAATCAAGATTATTACTTAATGGCCCTTATGACAAGAATGCACTCCATCAACTTAATTTGTTTAATAAGGTGATTTGCACTATATTTCTAGAGTTCTTAGGAAATAGTTCATTTGAAATCGGGTTGTTGAACTTTCATTTTTGTGCCTCTTCCACGTTTTAGTTTTCTTGTTTCAATACATTGACATGTTTGTACACAGTGTCTTCAAATGCACCTTACATCTATGATTTCACGAATGACAACCAAAGCCCATCGGCCTCAACCTTAGATAGGCAATTGTCCTCAATATCTTTAAAAAATCAAACCATTGATTGTGGGTATGATCTATGATCCTATCATTCAACATAGATCACATAATCTAAAGGATCCCCAAAGAATTAATGAGAGTTAGGCATATGTGAGCTAGAAATTTGTCAACAACATTTCAATTGACAAACATGCAAAACCATCTTTCAATAACACAATGCATACATCAAGAAACCTGCATATCCAAATGAATTTTAACAAATTGTTCATGCATGCACTACCCAAGTCTTGCAAGGAGCCAAAAATCACCATCCACCATCCATACTAACTTCAAATTAATTTCAAATAGATCGTGATTCAATTTTCCAAAAACGGTGCCCAACCCTGATGAATGAACGATCATCCCACATCCTTTAAGGTTACGTTAGTTCACAATTTGGTTGAGGAATTAATCTTTGTTGCAACCTAAGGTTGTCATATTGATGCAAGTCTATACTATATTTGTATCTAGCCCAAGATTCAACTACACATACCATATTCATATTTTACTATTGCATTTTTGTGCACATATTCATATCAGACTGGTATGAAAAATGGGGAAGATCCTTAATATCAAGACCAATCGGATATTGCAAAATGTATATACTAGTCCAACACTAATATAAACTAATGTTAGGCCAATTATTGTTTTTTTGAATAACCTCTAGGTTATTTTTTTTATTATTTTTTTCAAATCACACAAGTTATCAATATTAATAACCAAAAATTGGTTGTTGGGTAAGTCATCAAATAACCAGATGATCACCACTTGTCATCTTCCTAATTATTAACAATTATAAGGTTTTATAAATAAAAAACTTTCAATCAACTCAATTGTCCAAGAACTCATCACTCTTGTTGCGTTTTTCCCAACACCAAGTGGGTATGTGGCTTCAAAAACTTTAGTTGATCTAAAGTAGTTGATACATTTTTGCACACTGCCATTTTGACGACGTCCATTAAAATTTTAGAACTTAGCAACAGTTGTATTGCTGGACCATTAAAATCCTAAATAGTCAGAGCTTGGCACCATGTTTGTCCTTCATAATGGGAGATGTTTAAACCATTCAACCTTCCTAATTTTTTTGATATTTTTTTAATCTATATCCTTGAAGAAAAACCATTCAACTAACATTGTGCTAAAGATCTTTGTTGTTGTTTATAGAACTATTGCATAGCAATTTAGCTGGGGACAAGAGGCCCTTCTTCTAATGGGAAAAACAAAATATGTCCTTGAATCCATGGTCCTATGCAATTCAATTATGTCTTATAGGAGAGGAAAAGAAGTAATAGTGCACAAATACAACAGAGAAAAATCACGCTCTACCAATACTCCTTTTTCACTTCATAGAAAATGTGAAAATTTTGATTCAATAAAAATCTTTGCACAATGCAAAAATAAATCTCATGTAAATATTAATTGGACATAAACCTCACAATCAGAACATTGAATTGGACTTGAGGTTTATCCATTTTGGTCCAGGTTTTTGGATTTCATTATAGGTTCATGAAGAAATAATTATGTGAACGCATTATGTATATCAATTTTTAAGGAATAGTGTTTTTCATTAAGTGTGACTGATTTCCGAGGATATCCACACAAACTAGGACTAAAGAATGTGGTGGTTGCCAAATCTCTATCTCCATCTTTCACACAAGCAAAGATCTGGTGGCCACCATATTGTTAGTGGATTTCAAAAACAATTAACAGAAATCCATAGATTGGCCCTATTCACTTGGAGTTGCATTATAGGGTCAATCCACTCTTGGAACTCAATAGCCTTAAGGACATTACGGATGATTCTTCAAGGTATGTCGATTTTTGGAGCAGTAAGTTTGGGAGGATATTTGTTATTTTCTCGACTATGAATTCTTTAATCGAAGACCTAGACATCTCTTCTCAAATAGATTGGAAGAACATGTTTTCGAGCTTGTTGTCCATGAAGGTCACTTTCAAAGTAATTGTATGTATTTGTGACCAAAAGTCTTTTAACAATTTGGTCATAACACTTCAAGAAGATGACTTCATGGACAAAATTTCTAGGGAGTATGGATTCTACTAGGCTTCCAAGCAGGAAGTTCCTTTATCAAGGTCATCGGGCTCGTGAATGAACTTGCGGTTGGAAAAAAGAAAATGACAAATAATGAAATGCCATCAAACAATATATCAACATGGCTTAACATCTATTTTGTGAAACCATCACAAACAGCCATTGCTATTGAGGAGGACGATGTCAAGGATGTCAATGATGATGATATTAATACAGAAATGAAGAAACAAGTTCCTCTAGAGGAGTTGAACCCACCTAGAATTAGATTAAATAATGACTAATGGCTCTCTTCATTATTCATTAAATTATGAATACATTTATTTAAGATATTTCACAATTGTATTTTAACACGTAATATGCATCTAGTGGCCACAAGGTAGTTTAATATTATTTTTTTATTGCTTTGGGTTATAGATATTCTACATTTGGTGGTGCACATCTATGTTTTCGTAATGGTTAGTAGATAGGTGTGCCAAGTGGCCACCAAATACAACAAATCAGTAGCCACCAGATAGTTCGATTAATTTCCACCAAATAAGATGATCTAGTGGCCACCAAATAGGTAAATTAGTTGTCACCAAATGGGACAATCTGGTGGCCACTAGATCAACTAATTGGTGGCCTCAAGATATAGTCACCAAATAGGTTGATTCATTGGCCACCAAATCAACCAATTACTAGTTTGCAAATACTACGATTTGGGGGCCACCAAATTGTCCTATTTGGTGGTCTCCTAACACTACAATTTTGTGGCCACCAAATCACCCTATTTGTTGGCCACAAGAGTAGCATGATGTTGAAGAATTGGAAAATTCTATCATGCGGGATAAAAATTGAATCCTTTTGTTATGCCTACATATATTTATTTCAAACTTTTTGCCTTCCAATATTTGGTTTTTTATTACATCCTTGTTGTTTGTTTTTGGAAGTTCTTTTAAGTTTTCAATTTGTTTTGTTTGCATTTTTCTTGTTTGGGTAAATTTTGACCCTTTTTTACTTCCTATTTGTAGGTGAATGTGAATATTTGTCCAATGACTTTAATGAGTACACATTTGAGGATTCAGATGATTGGGACAGGCATGGGTCTTTTTTTGGTCCTAGTGGAATTGAAGGACGATTGTTTAGTTATTTGAACAACTTGATGGGATTGAATTACATTGGAAAAGGCATGTGAACAGGTAGGAAAGCTGAAAGAGACTAATGCCATCTCTAGTCTAGCCTTTACCCAATCGAAACTCTTTGTTTCAAGCTTTGTCTCTCCTATCTTTCTAACGATTAGTCTCATCATCGTCGCATTCACCCCTTGCAGGATTCGATGGTGTTGAAGATGATGCATTTCTTGGAGTTTTCCGTGGGATTGTCGAGGAAGATAAAGGGAAAGAGCTTGTTTTCAAAGGTATTAAATCTCCTTTTCCTGTGGATGCAGAGGATGTAGAGGTGAATCCTTTGCATGTGATTTTTGATTTGAAGAAGGTCCTTGTTGGGAAAGAATATTTTAGAATTAATCACCTCTTGCCTCTATTGTTTAACTTGGTTCGAGGTCCTACCTTACTAAGCAATAGCACTGTACCAAGGCCAATTCTAAAGGATTCCTCTTTAGGTTTTTATAATAGTTTTTTGTTTATATATGGAGGTCTATATATGGAGGTCTGTTCCACTTACCAAAATGAATGCCTACTTGAGAAATATAATAGAAGAAATAGGTATTGAGATTGACTTGTGAAGGATTATGTGTTGAAATCTATGCAAGATTAATAAGCACTTTTTGTAGTTTCCCATCAAACCAAGTTGTTATCGTGTCGATCATTTCATTCATGATGAATTAATTTATCATGAAGACCTTTCTCATTTGTTCCTTAGGTATCTTAATATTCACCTTGGAAATACATTATTGGTAGAGGATACACCTTACAGAACCTGCCTAAATCCACCTTTTAATGCCATCTTTGTTAAGTCCTATGAGTATGTGCCAAAAGAGGATAATAATTTAATGAAGACTATTTTCTTGTACTTAAAGTTTCTTCACAACTCTGGGCTTAATGCTTCCACCTTTGTGGAGTTCTATCCTTTTAGCACCATTAAAAGTATCAATGATGATGATGTTAGATTCCGGACATTGTTGAAAAAATGCACCATGGCCTATTTTGCCAGTTTCTGTAAAAATCGTTCGACATTTGTAATAAGTAGTCCAAATATTCTCTTTTGTTCCTTTCTTCTAATGTTGTTTTGGATTTTCTAATCTCATTGATTTTTATGGTTAGTCTATTTCTGGACTTGTAAAATTACTATTTGTTTTTTTGTTAAAGATTATTGGTGCACCTTTTCTTAAAGAGGCGGAAGATAGGAAGGAAGATATGGAGTTGCCAAATTCACGTCCGATTGTTGAAGTTGGCTTGGATGAGATTCCTTCGACTTTGGGTTTCAATTTTCAAATGTTTTAGGTAGAAGATGTGGAATCACCAAATTCATGCACGGTTATTGAAGTCGGCTTTGATGAAATTCCATCAATTTTGGGTGTTGATTTTGAAGTGCATTTTTTGTTTACAAAACAAATGAGTCCATTTCATGTGATCTTTGATTTGAATGGAATTTTGATCGCAACACGCTTTGATAGAGGTTCTACCACTGTCATTCTCTATCCTGGATTGAAAGAATTCTTGGAAAAATGCCTTGTTCAATTCCAAGTCTATATTTGGTCTACAACCCAACATCACAATATATATAATTACCTAGATCACATTTAGCACAAAAACAAAATCTCTATACATGCTTCCAAAATGCTTGACTAGGAATTTTGCATCTGAAATTCACATTTTTTGCTAGATAAACTTCAAAAGCCAATTTCCACAATAACCTTGATGTTTTTTTTCCAGTTTATCCTTATATTCATGTTGGCAACACGTTGCTCATAGACAATATGCCATATAAAAACATGTTCAATGGCCCATATACTACCATTTTTTTGGAGTCCTTCAATGGCTATTATGGGGAGGACTAGTATTTGTTGGGGTATGTTTTCCCTTATTTGGAAAACCTTCATTCATTCGGATATGGTGTTCCCACCTTTGTTGAACATAATCCCTTTGGTAGGATTAGATGTATTGATT
>Ga0116229_10013828_pt1 | contig 11338 bp, 2 predicted proteins | sample S1TSphgellanicum_3_FD_87313 | JGI IMG/M metagenome (GOLD analysis project Ga0116229, IMG submission 87313) | Host-associated microbial communities from peat moss isolated from Minnesota, USA - S1T2_Fc - Sphagnum magellanicum MG | ecosystem: Host-associated > Plants > Peat moss > Unclassified... | reverse complement strand
TTTAGACCTCAATGCTTCCCAGGATCACTACTAAACCAATAATAATAAACATAATACCTATGTCCTCATTAAAGGTATTTGAATTTCATTCATAACTCTATCATAACATCACTGTGTGTATCAGTGTTCTTTTTAAGAATTTTTGTTTATAGCCAAAGTAGCTACCATCCATAGGAAGATGTAGAAAAAGTGGCGATCATCTCTGGTAAGATTTAGCCAAATCTGGCTATAAACCAAATATGAAATACAAATCCTTTATCATCTTTCTATATTTTGGCTACACGTTAAAAAAGAAAACCAAGTATAGAAATCTGGCGATTTTTTCACTACCTTTTTGTTTTCTCACTTCTGGCAAATTGGAGAACTCTAAAATCACTTGATTTTTCAAAGTTGAGCAAGACTTTCTCCTCTTGGTCGGCCCCTTTTAACCACTTCAACACCACATTGAACTCATTTGCATGATGCATCATCTATGGAGTGCCCTGGCCAACATAATACGGGTCTTCAATTTGGGTTTGAGTTTATGGGTGAGATACCTTTCCTAAAGTCTGATCCAAACCCCATTTTGTATGGAACTGTAAGTTGAAAAGTAGCCTAGGGTCAGCTTCCACATTGACAAAACGAATAATTATTTATTTTCAAAAAATGAATTTTTTTTCTAATTTTGAAATTATTAGTTTTTCCATCATATACTATAATAATATTGTGATATGAGTAGTGAAATTATTCAGAGTGCAGTTTATGATAAATTATGATGATTTTCAACATGTCAACTTTGTATTTTCACAAATTTTCATTTTGCTATTTTGAGGGTTATTTGATGACGAAACTGACCTTAGGGTACGGGTAGACTTGAAGTCAACTAGTGTGGGAAGTCCAAAGGAGGGGAGAAACTCTGTAATTTACTTGAAGGAAGGAAACAACATGCCAAGGAACTCTTTGAAAGTGTCAAAAAGCAGGTGCTTATCCAATGGGAACTTTGATGAGCAAATAATATAATAGTCATGCAGTTTAAGAAAAAGGAGGGTGATTTGTCTATAGCATCAGGGTAGTGGATGAAATGAGGTGCTCCAGATAGCTCACATGATACTTCTCTTGTCTTGGGTTACATTTAGGAAACATTAGCAAATGGGTAGTAGAGCATATCAAGGAGAGGAAAAAGTGTTGTGAATTTTTTTCAAACATCAAAGAGCAATCCAGCAAACACAGGGGCAAAAGTCCTTTGGCAGGGCTAGTTTTTGTTGTTGCTTAGTTATGGCTACTTACTTATAGCCTAGCACCAGTTTGAAAAGCCAGCAGCTTCTCACCCTTTCTCACATGACTCAGCAAAATTCAAATTCTATAGCCAAAACAAGTTTGCTGTGATTGATTGGTTATAGGGGTCAAATTCTCTAGACAAAGTGGTCCATCATCTAGTTCAAGTTGAGCACCATGACTGGTTATAGGGGTCAAATCCTCCACACAAGGCCTTCTTATATTTCCAGGATTTAGGGTTTGATCTCCAATCACCAGAAGAGAAGCACAAGTTACAAGGATTTGGCATTCAACAAACACACAAGGTTTTGCTTTTTAATAATTTTTTTGCACTTTTGGATGCTATGTTATTGGAAAGTGGGGGATTCCCAATTCTTCTTGTTGACATAATAGTAATTGAATGCCATGGAAGCTCTCTTCAAGCTCTTCCTCTCCATTATCAGAACAGCTGTGGACCATCCACTCCTTAAAGAGAAAAAAACACACACACACAAATAGGAGAAGCATGGCACACATGATCTAGTCATATGGTTTCTTCCCCCATAGAAAGTTTGTTACTACAGTATAAGTATGAGCAGATCCACCCACCCACATCCATTATGTGGGCCTCTTAGTGTTTATCATGTCCACAATAGTATGCATGCAAGTTATTATTTCCCCAATCCTCACCAAACAAACATGAAATTGTGAACATTGTAAAGAGTGGGGAGTGTAGATCATTTGTATGCAATTACATGAACTAATCCATTATGATTGGTTAATCAAAATAACATTGAGTAATAACCATTGATTATGCATAAGGTAGGTTATCGAATAATTGATTCATAACCATTGGTTATCCTGCCAGGTACTATCCGGTTATACTATTTTTTTAATAGAACTAAAAATAGTATTCCTTTTTTTTCTTTTTTTTTTGGTATTAATGTTCAAAGATTGATAACCTACTTGGATGATAATCAAGTCATCCAGGTAGGTTATTAGATTTTTGAGAATTCAATACCAATTTAACCAATTATCAACAAAATCAATAACTGACTGATATGTGATTAATAACCAGCCTGATAACCAGGTCGAAACTCAATAACCAACCAACTCTGGTAAAGACTTGTGTTGAAAATTGATTGTGGATCAATAAGAGATGATAGAAAAATACACATTTGTCATGAGCTGCTTTCCACCCAACCTTAGCATCACATAAGTTGTTGCAAACTTATGATTCACTCCCTGAACTCTGGCCTGCTTGTAATAGGAGGTGATGTTCGACCAGGTGATGAACATCAAATGCAACGACATGCTTAATTAGCCTCAATTCAAGTATCTTATAGTTCCAAAAGTCATGTGCATGAAGCACAACTATACTTAAAGTTCAAAGTAACTAGTGGTCGAAATAACTTGATACAATGTTAAAATCTCACAACTTACAAGGGTTTTTATTTTCCCAATTTTGTGATGTAGCCAAATTTTGGTGATCATCAGCAACAAGAAGATGTAGCCAAATTTGGTTGTAGACCAAATATTGAAGTAAATTTTTAATCAAATCATTTTATATTTTGGCTACCTGCTGGAGCCCATTGTAAAAAAATTCACCATTTTTAATTTTTAAAATCAATAATCTGGAAAACTAGGGCCATTTTTTTCACATGAATCCTTTTCATGTGTTGAAATCATATTTTTCAGGTCAGAAAAATGCAAAACTTTGTCCCCCAGAAAACACACTGAAGGTAAAGTGAAAGGAGAAATGGCAATTATTACTACAAAATATTAAAAATAGTGAATTGTCTGACTGAACGGAATGAGACTGGATACCCACACAAAATCTAGTTCTTTCTTGGAACCCGTGAATCCAAATCTTAGGCTAATTTTCACACTTGTGGAACCCATGAAAATCTCAAGTTAATTTTTAAACTTGTGAGAATAATAAGGAGGTTGTCATCATAGTACCTTTATCATTTTGGCAATGAACTGCCAAATAATTATTTAAATTTAAAATCTTAACTTCAGCAATTCAGCACCTGGTTTTTTAATTCTGAATTTTTTTGTAGGTAATGATTATATAAAATAATAAATATATATTTATCAGTGTTATGAAACAGGCTAGTGTGTCTAGACTTTTTGAGTATTAAGTCGTTGTCATCGAAGATCTGAATTATTCAAAAATTCGACAAAACAAAAAATAATTTAATTTATATTGAAATGGTAAAGCTACTACCGTAGGTGTCCAATGTTGAGTCTTCTTCCCTAGCATCACTAGGGCGAACTAGGGCAAAATTTCATCCTTTGTTGGGGGAGGCAAAGAAAAGAAATCCATTCTATTTCATCACATATCGTCTTGAATGAGGTTGTTAGTTGCTGAAACACATTCAAGGCATCCATCCTCTTCACTAGGATGAAGTAAGGTATAATGAACACGAGATCCATCCCCTTGCCTCATTGCTCCTCAAACCTTAACCTCCCATCCCCACCAGCAATTACAAAAAACATTATGGGTGCCATTTTGCACTCACACCATTGTTTCCTTTGCTAATAGTTGATCTTCAAGTTTTTCACCAAATAGGTGTACCATAATGTTGTGTAGATTGTTGCTAGAATCCAATTGTAGTTAGTTGTAACATTTACAAGTTCAAGAAACAACATCTTGCTTGTTGTTCTTGAAAGTTGAAATGGCCATTCCCAATTCAAGCTTTACTTGCTGGATTTTGGACAAGATTTGTTGCTCCTGCTGTTCCAAGTATGAATTTGCTTGTCGAATTTTTTAATAAATGGATTTGTGCAAATTTAATGGAATAGGTGTTTTTAACTTTGAGGATATGCAAAAGAGAGAATTTTATTCTAGAATCACAAAGTATGCATTTTTTTAAGTTTTTAGTTTTCAGAATTTATAGTTTTTGTAGTGTTTTCTGAAGTCCAATATGGTCTTTGTGAGTTTTCTAGTTTTTAATTTGCTCTTTGAAGGTGATATATTCTTTATGAGGTTTTATCAATGTTCATAGCTTGGGCACCCCATCATGTTTTCTTCAAAATTTTCAATATTTCAATTCATTCAAAAACCCCAAAGCCCACCATGCCTTTGGGTCTTGTGTCTCATTCCTCCATATTTCCAAGGTCATTTAGTTCTTTTAGTGGGCCCAAGCCACCTCTTCATAAAGCATGGCCTCCTTCTCATAATTCTATAAGTTGTTCACTTATAGAGTTTGAAAATGTAACAAACAACATAATTGCTTCCAAGTTTGATATGCATGAAGTCGATCCTAATTCAATAAACCTTGAGGATGTGGTAGAGTTGAGTGGCTTTTGATTTGACCTTACTTTGAAGAGGCAAAAAAGGACTTGGATGGGAAGAAGCCGAAAAAGTCTTATGATGCGATTAGAAAGTTTCAAAATGGATGAATAACAAAATTGTTGTGGCCAAAGGGTTGGGTGTTAGAAGTTGGGTTTATCCACACCATGAAATGCAAGGCCTATTCTTTAATTACAAACGAGGACAAGGTTGTTGATTGTAAATGGGATATAAAAACAAAACATCCAACTTATATTGTTGTGCATGATATGTTAAGGTTTGGAGTGAAAAAAGGTGAGGATACATAGGAAAAGATTGTGCGCCCTTGAAAAACATGTGATTGTATACTTAGTATGGTCCTCATTTAGTTTTGGTCCAAATAACCACACCTATAAATGAAGGGAGTCCAAAAATTGTTCAAATGAAAACATTGTTTCGTGTTTTGGCCCATGGTTGACCAATGTTGAAATATGAAACCATGTGTCACCTATTTGTTAGTTTAGGGGTCCCAAACAATCTAACAATCCACTAATTTGATTTTGTTGGTTGGATCCTTGTTGAAGATATGTACATCAAAGTCTATAATGCTACTATTAAGGCTATACAATCTACTCAATTTATAGCTTGTTCATATGACAAAGTTGCAACAATCAACAATTGATGTTGGATTGTGTCCATGCATATGTGGTTGAATCTTGGACCATGGTAGTTATCTTGGTGTGTGTTGAAAGGATTGTGTAAAAATTAGGCTTAAATAACTTCATTAAAATGATTATGGATGCATTTTTGAATTATGGGGGGATGATTAGGGAGTATCTATTTAATAAGCTTTTGTGTTTTGGTGTAGATGGTGTTTCGATATTTCGAAGGGGAAAAATAGGAGTCATGGAAAAAAAATAAAAATTCATGGGCATCATTTTTTATGGGCGTTCATTTTGTTGTTCAAAGTAACTTGGCAATTCAATCCTTGTTTGGCATAAAGATTGAGTCTTCGTGATGAACCTTTATGGTGATTTCAACCTTTCACCCAAAAAGAATTTGGAGCTTGAATACTAGCTCAAATTTTGGAAATCAATGACATTTTTTTTAAAAAGAATGTTAAAACAAGTTGGATGTTGATGTTGGAGTCATTAAAGAAAATATTGACAAAATATTGTCCATTGCTTGCAATGATGCAAATTAATTGCAATTCAACCCTAAGTGGCCAAGGTGAAACATAATTTAATTGGTTTTTGTCAATTTACTTGAAGTTGTTTGTGATGTGACAAATTTAGAAACTTGAATGCATAGGTTCAAAATCTTTGAATTGTGTGGGAAATAACTAAGGCAAAGCTTGAATGGCTTCTAAAACTTTTTGGTGAGTCATTGTGATGTGGCAAATTTGGAAACTTGAATGTATACTATTCAAAATATTTGAATGGTTTTGTAAATGGCAAAGGCATATTTTGAATGATTTTTAAAAAAATTGCAAGTGGTTTGTGATGTGGAAAATTTGGAAAGTTGAATGCAAAATGCTGAAAATATTTGATTTGGTTGGTAAATGGCAAAAATGAATCTTGAATGGTTCTTTTAAAAAATTGTGAATGGTTTGTGATGTGTTAAATTTGGAAAGTTGAATGCAAAATGTTGAAAATCTTTGCTTCGTTTAGTAAGAAGTAGAGGCATATCTTGAATTTTTTTAAAAAAAGATTTGCGAGTGGTTTGTGATGTGGTAGATTTGAAAAATGGAATGCAAAATGTTAATTTTTATTTATTTGTTTAGTATATGGTAGAGGCATATCTTGAATGTTTTTTTTGTAAAAATTGCAAGTGGTTTGTGATGTGGTAGATTTGGAAAGTTAAATACCAAATATTGAAAATATTTGATATGTTTGGTAAATGGTAGAGGTGAATTTTGAATGTATTTTTCAAAGAAATTTTGAATTGTTTGTGATGTGGTATATTTTGAAAGTTGGATGGACAATGCCCAAACATTATGAGAAGTTGTGTCCATGGAAACCTCACATATCTTGCAACTAGAGCTTTGAAATTTTAATTTGGAATTACATTGTAACTTTCCCATGGAAATATGGGGAATTGAAAAATAAAATGTCATGTCAAAATTCATGGAGTTCTATTGTAGCTGCATATTAGTCACAAGATGGACCCTTATATGGATGAATGTATGTACTATATATAGTTTTGATTAATTATGTTTGACTTTGTTAACAAGTTGCACTAAAGTCATATATGATGATTATAATACAATTGGAATAAATGAAATAATTTCTTTGCAACTACTTTACAACTACTACCTACAATAATAATAAAAATATTATTATTTATTATAAATATTAAATATTTTATGATGATGATTATTATTATAAATTAGTATCTATATTCGAAATTAATAGTTAATATACTTAGTAGATAAGTTATGTTAAGGTAGAACCATCCATCACCCATTGTTGGCCAATGATTGAACGATTTTGGATTTTTATTGTTTCTTATTTATTTTATGTGATGCAAAGCATTATGGGGATGTTAAAATAAACTTTACATTATATGTTTAAACTCTAAGGGCAAAGGAACAACATAAAAAAACACAAAACATGTTAATAACATATAATGTGTTTTTTAAAAAAATGACCATTTATTTTGAAAGTTTGTATTTTCCTTGTTTCGTGTCCTTTTTTAACAATCTAAAGTGCTATGGGTGTGTCAAGTTAAGATCTACATATTATTTCATTTCCAAAAATTAAAAATAACACAAAAGAGCCATGAAGAAAATGAATGTGCTAAATCTTAAAGTGTGAATTATGTTAGTGACCAAACCTTGACCTCACTTACTTTTGACAACCATATCTTCTTCTTCTTTTCTTTTCTTTTTTGAGTTATTTAACCAATTGTAGGAGCATTATATCAAGGTTTAAAAAAACCTTTTGCATTTGAAAGGCAAGGGACAATGTATTAGGATTTGAAGCTCTTTAAAAGCTTAAATGTTCACTCATTGGCATGTCTTGTAACAATTGTAAGTGAGTTGCACTTAGGATGCAATTAATTTGTTTATCCCATATTATTTGCCCTACCTTTCAAGTTTATAAAATATATATAACTAAGTGCATTAAAAGTATTAAAAAACAAATGACATTTGGAATAAGCCAATAACAAAAGGTTTGGCCTTAAAGGTTAAACCCAAAATAAAATAACATTATCCCAAATGACCTACTTGCCTAACCTAAGAATTGTAAATAGTAATGCCTACCTACCTTAAGCCTACATACTTATAAACCTATGTGCCACATGTTAATATTTTATCGGTCCTATGTTGAATGATATACATTAAATTATTAAAGATATTAAATATCAAAATAAATGTAGAATTATCACATGTCCATTGATGATTTGTTAATAGATCATTATCACATCAACACATTGTTGCCTATGTAATTACAACATAATGGCACCATAGTTGCAATGCAACGACATAATAATTATAACATAGTGATAAAGTAGTTGTAACATAGTGGTATAATAGTTGTAATGATGTAGTTGCAACATAATTGCATGAGTTGCACTTAAGTTCACTACATTTTCAAGTCAAGGTTCAAATTCTTCTTGCCATTAGAATCCTTGAAAACTTGACTTGAGTTAAGTTTCCAAAATACTTAGGAGTCAACTTGTTAATAGTTATGTTTAATAACATTGTTGGTGTCTAGGTTTGGGGTGCATTAAAAAAAATTTAATCTCACTATCATTGTGTAGATTAGATTCTAGGAGCATGTGGAGCTTGACTCTTTAATGGTCATTGGTTGTGACAATTGAACTAGGATTAGTAAGGTGTTTAAATGAGGGTAAGGGGTTTTGGCCTTGTATCTCCAAGGACACATGGACAACAACTTGTGAATCCATTGAGTTGTTGCTCTTTTCATTTGAATGTTTTTTTGTGAGTGGGAGCTTGTGTAAGGAAAGTGGTGGGGCCAATGAATGGGACTTGGGAATTTAGAATTACCTCCATGTTTGGGCCACATTTAGGATCACTTTCCAACTCTATGGCTCTTCTTTTGGTTCCACTTAGTTTATGTTTAAACCACACCATAACATTTAATTGAAGTGGTTAGTTGTTTAATGTGGCAAATACTTTAACAACCCATTTTTTTGGATATGTTGTAGTAATGTCACATTGGTAATAACATTTGAAGCATCCACCATTTCAATCTTAAGTATGTGCACTTGAACTTGTAATGTGTAATGCTTCTTTGATTGATTCTCTAAATGATTACGTTCCCTAATTGAAGGGTGACATCTTGGAAAAGGTTTCTAATTGGTTAGTTAATAATACTTGATGTATAAATGATTGTGTTCTTAGTTATGCCTATGCACTCCTATAAATCCTTCATTGTCAACCATAGACCCTTGCTTGAAAAATTAGGTGCTTGAATTGGTTGCCTAATGACATGAATTCTATGAATATCCATTGAAGCAACCCTTGGTGATTCTCTTGCATTGAGGTGTGTACAATCATGGACCAAATGTTTTAAGCTATTACAAAATCTATGGTGGATGGGGTGCTATTTGTAATATATTTTAACTTGAATTATAATGTCATCTAATGGGCAAAAAGATGGTTAGGTGACTCAAAAGTGGCATTTGAAAGTTCATAATCTAACACTAGCGATGTTTTTACAATTTTAACAATGATCAAACCATAAATCCTATAATTATCCCCTATGCTTTTAATCATAAATATTAATAAACCAAACCTATGAATATCCCCAAACATGTGATTGATAAAAAAATCCATGCAAAAGATTAAATTTTTTAATGTAAAATGGATTCCCAAGGATAAAATTTATAACAATTATGCCATTTAAAATTTCTAAAAATTAGAAAAATGTATATTAGGAAAGTTTCAATGCACTTCATTAATCAATTCTTCATTTGATGATGATTTATTTTTTATTTTTTGACATAACTTTGATGTATTTTTTGAGTCCACATTTTTCATTTTCTATGTGTGGCAGGCATAATGTTGTCATTTCAAAAGTCCATTATGAGTTCATAATCTTTTTACAATTCATCCAATTTTTTTATGATGATTCCCATTAAAGTCTATGACAACATGAATAATTAAAAATTTGATAATGCTAATTTTGAATATGGCTTTAAATTTGACATTTGTATGTAATGTAGAATAATTATTAATGCGATAGTCCAAACAATCCCCCTATTCATGTTTTCACCCTAATAGGTTGGGTGTTAAAAGTTTCAAGCAAGGTTTGTGCCTTTTGCATTATTACATCATCATCTTACATTTGGCTTCTTGAAATACTTATTAATGTCAACAAAGGTGGTGGGGTTTCATGAGGAATTTGAAAAACTTCTTTGGATGACAATTGTGCCATTAGAGTTGGTCTAGCAAAGTAGCTTCATGGGAATTGGGGTGTTTAACAAACCAATGCCACAAGTCAAGGTACAGCAATTAAGTGTCGTTCTTTTAAGAAGGAGCATTGCACATAAAAAGACATTGCTTTAACTAAGCTATGCAAGAAGGAATTGTTAAAATAATCATTGCAAAAATAAGGGATGATGATTTACTTTTAAAAATATTGGTAACAAATGAAACATAAAAAGATTGTAGTAAAAGCCTATTTATGGCAACACTTTTTCAATAAAATCACTTTTTAAACATGAAATAATCACAAGTTCTACCAAAATTACAATACATTACCTCATAAATGCCTAAATGTGAAAGTGACGAAGAGGATTATAAAATATTATAAATTAATTTCTCACTTGATTAGCTCCAATGAGGTGATCATTGTCATTGCCTTCATTTCATGTTTATGGAATGTTTATTATGAAATTGAAACATTTCCTATATTAACTCTTGTTGGGATAAAAATGTGGCATTATTAGGAAAATCTTGAAGACCATATTGGGAAGTTGTCGCACCTTTTGGGACTAGCAAAAAATCAAGAAGTCCCAACTCCCCCTTCCCTTCCCAAGAGAAAAAAACCTAGGCCACTTGGATGCATGTTGCATTGCCTCATTGGTTTAACATAAATTTTATTCATAAATCTCCTTGTCACCATTTTTTTCCTAGGCTAACGGTAGCAAGATACAATTGGGGGGTTTATTTATTTATTGTTCTAATTATTTTATTAATAAGTACTAATTCCCAGTTCAATACAAAAACACATACAAAACATGTATCAAAATGATTAATAAGCTTTTGGTTTTCAAATTTACTAACAACATTTTCTATACAATCTTGATAGGTTCTGTACATATGGGTATTGACCAAAACTTGTATATTAACTTGAATTTCTTCTTAGCTTCTTACATTCCACTTCTACTTATTCTACCACACAAATTTAGTGTTTTCAAAACCTTCAAACTTGCAAAGAAAAAATGATACAAAACCAAAATAAGGAGGAAAGGAAATGTTGCCCCATTTATCTCAAAATCCTCATTTGGCATAATAAGAATTCAAACCAACTTCCATATGTCTGCACTGGTTGTTAAATCTAACTACCTATCCAATATCAGCTTGCCCACCTATTTAGTCTCATTTTGCCTACTTGTCTAGTCCTTATGTTGCCTACCTGTTCCCTAACATTTATCCTAAGGTTAGTTTCATCATTAAATAATCTTTAAAATAGTGAAGTGATTTTTTTGTGAAAATATGAAGCTAAGGTGTTGAAAATCATCATGATTATTGTAAGCTACAATCTGAATAATTTCACTCCTAATATGAGAATATTATAACATATCATGAAATAAAAATAATTTCATATTTATATACTATATATATATATATATATA
>Ga0116229_10013827_pt1 | contig 11338 bp, 12 predicted proteins | sample S1TSphgellanicum_3_FD_87313 | JGI IMG/M metagenome (GOLD analysis project Ga0116229, IMG submission 87313) | Host-associated microbial communities from peat moss isolated from Minnesota, USA - S1T2_Fc - Sphagnum magellanicum MG | ecosystem: Host-associated > Plants > Peat moss > Unclassified... | reverse complement strand
TTTTTTTTTTTTCTTTTTTTTTTTCTCTTTTTTTTTTTTTTTTTTTTTTTTTTTTTTTTTTTTTTTTTTTTTGGGGGGGGTGGGGCCTTATGAGAGTGCTTCAAGTTAATCCCGAATTACGGCATCAAGCACGTGGACACCCATTTCTTTATAGTAGTAGATATGGTTAACCTGTCTTGTGGATGATTCCACAAAATGAAGGAAAATAAAATAAAATACACTGGATCATGGATTTCTCAAATTCTAGGGGAAATTTTTCTTGGATGGAAATTCTGTTCTTGGGGACTTTTGGCAAAGCAACAATAAGTGCATGATCACAACCAGGAGCTTTTTTTTTTTAATTTTTTAATTTTTAATAAAATAATTTTCAATTTTGCAGTATTAAAAAAATTGGCTAATGAGTTTCAAAAATAACCTAAATCAGTCGAGTTTACTCTCTTTTTTATTATATAAAAAAAAAACGAAAATTCACAAAATCTTCCCAGTTTTATTTGGTGGAAAGGCCAACAAAATTTTTGTCAAAGAGAATGTCACTTATCACAAAATCCCAACACCCAGAAAACAAAGCCAAAATAAACAAATAATTAAAAAAATTAAAAATCCTGAAAAAAACAAGATGAAAACGAAGAAGCGGACGCCGACGGCGACGCTGAGGAAGGAGACGGCGATGGCGACGCTGAAGAAGCTGACGTCGACGGCCACGCACAAGGACAAAAGGAGGAGGAGGAAGAACAAGAAAAAGAACAAGAATCGTGATCATGTTAAAGCAGATGTAAGCAAAAGGTAGGACTAGAATCCAAAAGAAAATTTTCTAAAAAGATGACTGCGAAATAATCACGTTGATTCTTGCGCTCCTTCCTGATTTTCCAAACATCGATTCACTCTTTATAAATCTCACACCCATATTGCTGCATTTTGCCAAAGCAGCCGGGTGCAAATTTAAATCCCTCTGCAGCTCTCTCTCTCTTCTCTCATCTCGCCGAGTTGCAGAACCAACGGAATCCTTGTTGTCTGAAAGAAGAGAATAGAAAAGAAAAGAGAGTTGTTCGTTGTCAAAATCTTTAGCTTCTGTAGTTCTTGCACGTCGCGGATCCTTGGCTTAGACTGCAATTGTTTACAGATCGTGGATTTTTGTAGATTGAGAGAGGTTGAATCCGGGCTCGATTTTTTTTTTTTGGGTTGATTGTTTTGATTTTTGTTGGTGCGCAAAAAATGGATTCGGGGAGTCGGTTTGAAATGGATTTGGGGAGTGGGTTTGAAATGGATTGGAGGAGTGGGTATGGGAGTGATGGGATTTATCGGAGTTTACGGACCCAGCTGCATATGCCCAAGCAAGCGGAGTTGGATTTAGTGACGTTTCTGTTCTCGGGGAAAGCAGGAGACCCGCAGTTGGCGAACACGGCAGCGTTGGTGGATGCCGAGACAGGGGAGCAGCTGACATTCGGGGAGCTTGGCGTTACCGTGCGCTCCATAGCTGCGGGTCTCGCGGAGCTCGGGGTGCGACAAGGGAGTACGGTGATGATTTTGTTGGGAAACTCGATTTTCTTCCCGGTGATCTTCATGGCCATCACGTCCATAGGAGCCGTCGTCACCACCGTGAATCCGTTGAACACGCGATATGAAATCGCGAAGCAGATGCGCGACTCTCGCACACGTTTTCTCATTACCATCCCTCAGTTGGTGAGCAAAGTGGAAGGCTTGGAGAGTCTTCTTGGTTTGATTCTCCTGGAGAATCCATCATCGTCATTGTCGAGTGTAGCAGCAGCAGCAGCAGAAGAAAACAAAAACAACAAACTGTCTTTCACTCCTTTCTCTAAGCTCTTGGCAACAAATCCAGACAAAGCACCGAGAGTACGCATTCGACAGACGGATACCGCAGCGCTGTTGTATTCTTCGGGAACCACAGGAGCAAGCAAGGGCGTAGTCATCACGCACAAGGGTTTCATCGCAGCTCAGATCACAGCTGCTGATGGAATCAACGAATTCCGAGACCTTCCGCCTCATGAGGTGGTGCTGGGCCTGGTTCCTTTCTTCCATGTCTTTGGGCTGGCTCTCATGGGATGCGCCGATCTTCGACGCGGTGCGACAGTGGTCGTCATGTCCAAGTTCGGCATCTTCGAGATGCTGGAAACCATTCAAAAGTACAGAGTCACGAGTCTTCCCGTCGTTCCCCCCATCGTCTTGGGTCTCTGCAGACCCGGCGTGATGGACGCATACGACGTGAGCTCCGTCACCAACATCGCCTGCGGCGCAGCTCCTCTCAGTAAGGAACTGACCGAACGTTGCGCGGCAAAGTTCCCGAACGCAACTATTAACCAGGTAGGTATCTATCTCTCTTCTTCTCTAGTTTCTCGCTCTCTGTTTCTCTCTGTCTGTCTGTCTCTCTCTCTGCGAAGGACCGGCGCTTTGCAACAACGCCGCTGAACATGGACTTTTGTGCTTGTTTCCATGTTGTTTCTAGGGATATGGATTGACAGAGTCTACGTCCATGGGAACAAGCACCATTCCAGTGAGCAAAGACAGGAAACGAGACTTGAAATCGAGCTACGGATCTGCTGGCTGGCTGGTGAACATGCTCGAAGCTATGGTTGTGGATGTCGAGACGGGTCGCTTTCTTCCCCCTAACTGCACAGGCGAGCTTTGGATACGCGGTCCTTCTCTTATGCAAGGTAAGGAAGCTTCACAACTGATCCTCCTCCTCTCTGCATAACTTTCTGCTTCACAGTTCTGTCAAACTGATGCCACACTGCTGCTGCTGCTGCTGCAACATCACTTGGGATTCATGCAATCATCATCATCTTCTCTTCTCTTCCTCTTTCTTTGCTTGGTTTCTTTTCATTTTTCTGTTTTCTTTTTGTCCATGGAAGCTGTTTGGATGCTTGCTCAGTGCTAATTCTGTTGTCTCTTTCTCTTCTCTTGCTCTTTAGTTGCTCAGTTTGTTTCTCTTTCTGTTTTTCTCTGTCAATCGAAGCTGTTTGGTTCCTTGCTTGGTGCCAATTCCCTTGTCTCTTTGTTTTCTTCATCTTTCCTTACTCAGTTTGTTTGTTTGGTGTTTTCTTTTTTCTTTTTTTGGTTTTTCTTTTGTCCATGGAAGCTGTTTGGATGCTTGCTCGATGCCAATTCTGTCTTCTCTTCTCTTCCTCTTTCCTTGCTTGGTTTGGTTGTTTTTTAAAAAATAATTATTATATTATATTTTATTTTGCTGTTTTCCTTTTGTCCATGGAAGCTGTTTGGATATTCTTTATCCAATTTTTCAATTGATCCTTATCTTGCAGCCAACTTGCTTGCTACTATGGTTTTGCACAGTCTTACTTTCACATTTAATGATGATTATGTTGTCTGTGCACTGGGGTTTTGGGCAATTTTGGGTGTGGTGGAACAACAATAGAGTATTTGAACAATGCGGAAGCAACAGCAGCAACATTGGACAAACAGGGTTGGCTACACACAGGAGACCTGGTTTACATTGATAGCAATGGCTGTCTCTTTGTTGTGGACCGCATCAAGGAACTTATCAAATACAAGGGTTTCCAGGTGAATTTTCATATCATGGGTGCAAGGAATTTTATTTATAAGGGGAAAGAAATTGATTGCTGTCTTTTGTAAGGTGGCAGACATTTCTGGTGATTTGCATATTGTGGGTGCAAGGAATTTTTTTGTAAGGGGAAAATTGATCATTGCCTTTGGTGATCCATTTCCAAAAATGGTGTTGAGAAGGACTCTTGTTGTTATTTTGCAATGGAGAAGACTGGAAGAACAGTTGCTCAAATGATGTCATTCCTTAAGACAAAAAGAAATCACTTGCTGAATTGTTGTGGCAAATGACAAGTTGTGAAATTCACCTCCCTTGTACTTTTCTGCACAGGTTGCACCAGCTGAATTGGAGGCAATCTTGACATCCCATCCTTCAATCTTGGATGCAGCAGTTGTCCCGTAAGTTGATTCTGTATTGCCTTCTATTTCCATTTGAATGTATTTTTTCCCTTGCAAAAATATTCATCAGAAGATTCCCCAATAGCTTCGCTTGAGAATTTATGTTTGAATTGATTTGTCTGCCTATTTTTGCCCTTTCCTCTCTAATCAACAAATTACAGTCCTGAGTAATGAATGGTGTGTTGCTCTACCTTGTCAGTGCTTACACCTGTTGCTGTCAATGATCATTAACTACATAACAACAAACCCATCCTCATAATGGTGCAACACATAGAACCCTAATACGAACTCAGATTCTCCTGTGCAAGCAGAACTTCTGACAATGGCCATGAGAGTTTGTGCAGAAGATTGTAGGTGAGGTTGGACTCCATAAAAACAAGGAAGTTTACACAATCTTCTGTCTTGTAAACACAATGAACATGACAGTGATCGCCTCTTAATGCACATGTGTTTGTTAATGTCCAGACTTCCAGATGAAGAAGCCGGCCAAGTACCCATTGCATATATTGTTTGCAATCCAGAACACCTAGTAACAGAAAAGCAAGTTTTGGACTTTGTTGCTGAACAGGTTTGATTTTTTTACATGCCTGCATTGCTCTCAGGAGTTTTACAATATCTTTTTTCTGCGTCAGGTCTTTTAGGCAGATTTATTGGACTGTGTATCACATCAACAACTCCTCCCTTAGCTCTTCTACTCCCCTGTGTAATTTAGACAACAATTTGGAGAAAAATTATGTTTGGAAAAGACTTAATTGATCAGGGATTAGTCAAGGATATCAAACAACTAGAGTGGTTTGTTTATTGGCTTTGTGTTTGTGCACTACTGATGATGCTCTTGATTGAATGCATGGGGTGTGCAGGTTGCACCTTACAAAAAGCTGCGGAGGGTGACATTCTTAGAAGCCATACCCAGATCCTCATCTGGCAAAATTCTGCGGAGAGAGCTCACGCAAAAACCCATCTCCAAACTGTGATCTGGTTTTGTGTCTAAGCAATTCTGCAGCAGAACGAATGTACAATAAACCAGAGTAGTTCAATATAGACTGTAACTACTCTGGTTTATTGTACATTGTGCCAATACGGTAGCTAATTTCTTTTGAGTTTTTAAATTCATTTTCAACCGATGAAACATGATGGAAATTTTTATGTTTAGTCAAAAATTATCTTCAACCATTTGGGCGACAGTAGAGCCTGTGTGTTTCATGAAGTTTTTGCCAATAAATTCTACACTTTCTGCATCAAGATGTTGGAAACCAAATAACTTTCTTTGACAGGCTCTCATATTATTTAGATGTAGCCAGCTTCAATTAGATTTTTTAGGAAAATAAAATATAGCATAAATGCCAAAAACATCCTAGATACTGTAGTACCTTATACAATTTGCCCTGCCGAATAATTATTTTATTAATTTAAAAATTCAGTTCAGCAACGAAAGTGGTAATTTTGCTTGTAACAACCAATGCATAGATCCAATGGGCAATTCTTGTTGACAAAAATTAATTTGTCAAGATTCTCGATTTGAAAATGGCATCTATAAAGTCATGTGAGGATTCAAATAATGAAAAAATCTTATCAATCTTGATTTAGGAAGTTAGAATGTTCAAGATGTGTTTCACCAACTTTGCAACAATAGGGAAGTTGTGTGATTTTGTCCACCACCAACTCAAGGCACATTTGCAATCCACCTCAATGGGATAATAGCAAAATCCATCAAGTTCCCTTAAATCAAAATGCTTCAAGGTGTTCAGATTTGTTTCAATGGTGTGAAATAAAATTTCAAAATCCACTTGCAAAGGTAACAACACATGAAGCTCTTCAATTGCAAAAGGCATTAATGACTTGTCAAATTACAAAACAAAGGCAATAACAACTATCAACCATGATTGACAACCAAACTAGTTGCATCCTCACAACTTACATATGATGTGATTAAATGCATACTCTTAAACTTAGGACCTAGCATAAGTGTTAACATGTAGTGACCATTTTTCCTATTAAAGCCATGCAAAAAAAATTAAAAATGAAAGGTAGAAGCACTTCCAAGATTTGATTTTTCATGCAAATCTAGAGTTCTTTCAACTCTACATCAAAAGCAATTGCATCCAAATTAGTCAAATTGTCTCAAATAATTCGGTGTGCAAGTTCATTGTTTAGCTCATAACATGTGGAAATTATAAACTACAAGGCATCTCTAAGTAAACAATGTCCATAGCTTTGTTTCATCACACACCTAATTATTATGGGTGCCAATAGTTTGATAACAACTTCACATATTGCCTAGGTCTTTGGAGATGGTACATTTGTTAAAAATAACAAAAAAAATTGTTAAATGGAAAGTTAAGGAATAATAAAACCTAACTTGCAAACCTTCAATGACTAACCCAAAAAATAAACAACCTAGCCTAACACCAAAAATCAAAACAACTTATAAGCATCCCCATACATTTGCAGGAAAAAAACACAAAAAAAATCTACCAAAAAAGACATAACATAAAAGAGAACTACAAAAATAAATAAATAAAAAAGGTTTAGACATCCCCAAGCCACTATAAGAGATGATAAAATTCAAGGGAAATGCACACGTTTGCAAATCAACCCATTCATCTTTTACATACGTTAGAACCTTTTGTTTAAAAGAAAGCTTGTCAAGGAGTTGTTGGAGGTAGAGAACTATAACTACACCAAAAGTATCAAATGCTTCAAATAAACCAATTGTTCAATGCTACCAATTCTTTAAGATGAAATTTATAACCACAACAAACACATTGTGTGTTCCCTTATTCATCCAAAGATCAAAGGGACAAATTGTTAACACACAAGTGGCTAATGCGGGTGGTTGCACACACTCCACCAAATTTTTTTACGTTAATGCCGACAAAACTTTTTCGACAAAAACCTTTCAACATGGGAAGACCACCGGCATAACTTGTACACTAACCTTTGGAACGAAATGAACTCCACAGTCTTCAATGGCAAAAACTCCTTGACCGCATATAACATCAAATCTTCTATGAAAGCCTTTTGTGTGAAGTGTTTTTATGTCAATGGGTAGTAATTGCAAAAAAAAAGAAAGATGGTAATGGGGTTAATATTGGACTTCTTACTAATTGGTTCCTAATAGTGTGTTGATTTAAACCGATTAGCTACATGTTCCAAATACTTTGTAAGCAAAGTTTTATGCAAAAAACTCCAAATGTTCTTTCATGGCAATAATGCCATTAACTTTGTGGTGTGCAATCAAACCTTTACAACACTTTATGCACAAGGGGCCACATATGATTATGGTTGATTATACATTTCATAATCTAGTTGACATTAAGATTTATAGGTTAGTTGTTGTTTACTTAGAAAAAAAAAACCATGTTGAAAAGTTGTGACTATACGAAGCTTCCAAACAAAACCCAACTTTTCCAACTCCTCCAAATGCATTAAATTTAGTGTGCATTAGTAGTAACATTTCTAGCTTAAAAGTTCCCACCTCCAATCACATCAACTATTTGCAAAATGTCATGGTGATAATATTCACACGACTTGCAAATCCAATTAAGAATAGATTGAGGTTAGTTTGAGGATTTTCCAAGTTTAGTTTAGATGCCATATTTCTCTTGTTGTAATGTTTTTTGCAACCAACAAGTTTGTAAAAATTGTTGCCTTCAACAACTATAATACCCTTACAAAATATTGTGATTATCAAGCAAAGGTGATGGCAAAGCATCAATTTTGGGAATAAACAACAAGCAAATAAACATGCATGTTGTCAACTAATTCAAGTTTGTTGTTTTCAACAACCACGATACCCAAACAAACCACCAAGATCACCAACCAAAGGCAATCATGGTAGAAGCAATGGTGATTAAAAACAAACACAAAACCATGTGTGTTATGATGGTAGACATAACACCTTTACGAACAAACAAACAAGCATTCATGTCTCAATGATAGTAGTAGCATTTCCAAAAACAAACAAAAAAAACAGACACATAGTGGTGGCAAAGGCAATGTCCACCTCTAGGAATAAACATACAAGCATGCACATCATGATGGTAGAGGTAATGTTCCTAGAACAAATGAACAAACATGCAATGGCAACGACATTAACTTCAAGAACAAACAACAAATGATCAAACAAAAATACCAAATGTTAATAAAGTTTACCTTATTCACGATCTTCTAGAATTTGTAGGTATAACAACAATCTACAAACTTTGTCAACTTGCATTACTTTGCCTTCATGAACAAGACACCCAAGGCAATAATATTCCATTGCATTACATTCAAAAAGGCAATGGAGATGGCAAAAGGGGAGTCCTTTGCAAAAATAATTTTTAGTGTTTAATTTGTCATTTCAAGTTGGACATGCAAAATGCAAAATGAACCCTAACCTTAAAAAATGAACATTAACACAAAAATTAACCCTAACCCTAACTCTACTATCCATCAAATATCTAGTGTCAACTTGTCAACTATGGATATTCAATGTCAAGTTGTGAGAGGGGTTTGTCAATTTAAAGTTGGGAAAAAATCCTAAACACTCCCAAGTAGGAATTAATTTGGGAGTTTTGGAATGTTTTAAATTATTGGGACAAAAATGTAAATAATCCAAATTGAACCCCCAAATAATATTTTAAATGCCTTGAAACATAGAATATCAAATATGAATTCAAATTTTCCTTTCAAAGTTGTGAGTTAGAAATTATATGGCCAAAAAAAAGGTCAAAAATCAAATTAACAATTGGACTCTCAACCACTAAAACTCGAGAAACATGAGTAAAATCATTTTCAATTGAAACATGTGACACAACATTGAAAAGATCTTGACGAGGACTATAAGATAATGTAATCACATGTTCAAAATAAACTTGGTTTTAAGGAATTTAAAAGGCTCCAAAGTTTCAAAACACTACATGTTTTAATTTGGGGAGTCATATCGAGACTCTTACAAGTTTTGGTCATTTCAATGTAAATTTTGTAAACAATCACATGGTATACTATAAAGGAGGAAACAATGAACTCCTCCCAAGTCCGAACCATGTGAATTATAAATGAGTCTATGACCCAATTTGGTTCCAAATTCACAAATTGTCATTTTTCTTCGTTTGTGCATTTTCAAATGTCAAAGAGTTCAACTTGAAGAGCTAGTCCTAATCCCATCTTAAAGTTTTTACATGTCTTTCTAGCCCCCCAATGTGAGAAGTTAAAAAACACACTTAATGCTTTGAAGTCTTCCACATTGAAATGTATCAAAAAGTTTACGTTCTCAATAGCTTATACCAAGACTTTGAAAGCACATCAAAATTTTACATAAAACAATGATTAGTTCCCAAAGGTGGTTGATACAACATTGTAAAAGAACATTTCCAATGTTAATATAGGTTAAATGATGGTAATGGTGGTTTTTCAAACTATTGGAATTTACTCTGCAATTTATGTTATTGATGTTATTATAAAAATCAACATTGTATAATGATCTTTAGTATTTAGATGTACATGTTGATTTTATAGTTAATGGATTTTAGAAATTAATATAAACAACTAAAAAACATTCAACAACATTTGAAAACCATTTTGATTATTATAAACAAATTACATTAATAATGTTCCCATTTTAAAGAGGTTGCATTGTTTGATTTCTGGATCAATGAATGTAGCCCTTCCAACAAACAATATGAATAAAAATGTTTCAAATTTGATTTTGCTTGAAATTGATTTGATTATATAGAAAAAAAATGTTAAATAAGTTGTGCATTGATGAACATTTCAACCATTCATTAATGTGATCGATGTTCAATGTATGTGTATATCAATTGATGAAACATATTATTCATCCAAACAAATGTCAAATATGCATTTGATCTAGTCCATTTGGTCATTGAATATATTCAATCAAATGAACTTTTCATCCAATTACACGATGTTAACATTATTGGTATGTAGGAAAGGCTAGTACAAGTGGGAAAAAAATTCAAAGGTTATGCTAAGTGCATAGAAAGTGGATGATGAATCACATTGCGCCATGAGGTTGAAAACATGTGAATGGAGTCTATTGATGGCAATTATTTTGCATATTTGTTCATAAATATAAAGAAAATAAAGCTTTTAAATAATTACAAATGCAATAGCATACATTTCAAGACAAAGTGAATCAAGATCCTATGAAGGATGGATGATGGGTGGATAATATATATTTAAAAAAATAGTTGAACTTATTCTTATGGGTTTCTTACATAATTTGAAAGAGACAATCAAAACTTTTCAATTTAATTGCAAGAGGTTCTCATTTCAACTATTATATAAGGTTGCTCAATTGTTTTGCTTAACAAAATGGTCAAAAGTATTAACCACACTAAACTCAAAATCAAACAAAATTAAAAAAAAAAATGCAACATTCTAAACTAAATGCACAAAATCCAAAAGAATAACAAAGCAAAGAAGAACAAAAAGCACACCACACAAAATTTGATCATTCAAGAATCAAACAAAATCAAATAAGGAGAGCCAACAACATTCTAACATTGAACGAGATCTCACCATCCAAAAGTCAAATACAAGCAAAGCAAAGAAAAAAGACAATGACATTAAAGTATTGAATAACATCTAACCATTCAAGAATCAAAGAAAACCAAAGAAAAAGAAGAAAAAACAACAAGATTCCACTATCAAACAATATTATATCATCCAATTAATATCAAACAAAAAAAATAAGAAGAAAAGAAAAAACAATCCTCCATGAAATAGCATTTAACCATGCAAAAATGAAGCAAGCATAAATTTCAAAAAGATGTGGCCTAGAACAATCAATTATTTAACAAGACCAAGTAACCCATAACTAAAATATTTATTAAAATCCAACCATCCAACATTAACCAAATGTAATAAGGAAGATGAAAGAAAAACAACATCCATGGAGAAGAAGGATAGAGAACAACATTTTACTATCAAACAAGATCTTCAAATAATCAAATAAAAGCAAAGAAGTAAAGACATGTTTACTAAAGGTAATGAAGACTATTTGATCATGTTATATAGGGTAATGGTTATGGCAAAAAATGTTATACAAATGCTTACAATTTTTTGAGAGTTTGAGATACTAAAATGTGGGGTTGAGTTTGAGTTTAACCAATGATTTAACTCAAAATGTGTGTGGTTGAATGAACCAATGGTTTGGTGCCTTTATATCTACACAAATGAACAAAATTATTATGGTTTTATAGTCAAGATTATGTATGTATTCAAATGAACATACACACCCAACTCTAGTAACAATAGCCCAGTATAAATCAAACAGAATCTGACCATCCAAAAACCCAAACAAAAATAATCAATGAAGAAGAAGGACAAGATCTTTCCACATAATAAAAACTCAAACGAAAAATAGCAAAGAAGCACAAGAAGAAGAAGAAGAAGA
>Ga0116229_10013826_pt1 | contig 11338 bp, 8 predicted proteins | sample S1TSphgellanicum_3_FD_87313 | JGI IMG/M metagenome (GOLD analysis project Ga0116229, IMG submission 87313) | Host-associated microbial communities from peat moss isolated from Minnesota, USA - S1T2_Fc - Sphagnum magellanicum MG | ecosystem: Host-associated > Plants > Peat moss > Unclassified... | reverse complement strand
TTATATAAATTGTAAATTTTTAATTAATTTCCTATGACCTTTTAATCTAGTATATTTTTTTTTTGGTTTTGTTTTTAAAACTAACAGTTTATTTTTTTTTAAATTTTGAATAAATTTTAATGGTATTTTTAAATTAGTTAAAAAAGGACTTCCTATTTGTAAATTTTTTGTCTTTAAAATTTGTTTTTTAAAAAGTAAAATCTTATTTAAATAGATAATTTGATTTGTATTATTTTCTAAATTTTTTATATAATCAAAATCATACCAATTATTTTTTTTTAATAAAAATTGTCTTCCAGATACTTGAGCTATAACATAATCCATAACTAAAATTACTAACTATATAACATTAGAATTATTATATAAAGTTGGCTAAGTAAAAACAATATAAATGGAAATTAACTAAAATAATTGAAATTATTATTTATAATTCCAATTATTGAAAAAAGAAGTTGGAAAATCAATGAAATCCATATTACTTTTTCGACTGTATTAATATTTGATGAGAATTTTGGTACATCATTTTGAGTTAATATTAATGAAGAGAAAATGAGAGTATTAATTGTTAGTAATGTTATATAGTCCATTAAAAAAATTTAGTTAGTAGACTGAATTTTTAAAAATAGAAATCCAATAGCTAAGCCAAAAAGTGTAAGTAACAAGCATGAAATTGTAGTAATGAATATTTCTTGCATAATTTTTTAGAAGTTTATAATCTTTATATTAAAATCCATTTCTTCCCCAAACTACAAGAGCTAAAGAAAATGAAAAGATAAGCATTAAGTCTGCCCATCCTAATGTAAGAACATCGATCATATTTTTCTGTAAATACTATTGATTTTATTTTAAAATTTTATTATACTATAATAATTGTTTAACTATTTAAAAAATCATTAAAATTATGTCGACAACTTCAAAAAATTTTCCTTTTACAGCAATTACAGGTCAAGATGAGATGAAATTGGCATTAGTGTTGAATGTAATAGATCCCAAAATTGGTGGAGTTATGATAATGGGAGATAGAGGTACAGGTAAATCAACAACAATAAGGTCATTGGTGGATCTTTTGCCAGAAATCAAAAGAATTAAAAACGATCCTTTTAATACAAATCCGGAAAAATTTTCAGATCTTAATTTGGCTGTAGAAGGAATAAAAACACCAATGGTGGAATTACCTTTAGGAGCCACAGAAGATCGTGTTTGTGGAACTATCAATATCAAGCAAATTTTTTCATCAGGAGATCATTTTTATGAGCCAGGAATTTTAGCAAGAGCTAATCGTGGTTTATTATATGTTGATGAAATTAATTTATTAGATGATCATTTAGTAGATATATTATTAGATTCTGCTGCATCAGGTTGGAATACAGTTGAAAGAGAAGGAGTTTCAATAAAACATCCTGCGCAATTTATTTTAATAGGTTCTGCAAATCCGGAAGAAGGAGAACTTCGACCTCAATTATTGGATAGATTTGGATTATTTGTTGAAATAAAAACAATAAGTGAACCAAAACTTCGAATGAAAATTGTTGAAGAAAGAATTGATTTTGAAAAAAATTCTGATAAATGGTATGAATCCTATGCATCAGATCAAGTATTAATGAAAGAAAAAATTATTAATGCACAATCAATTTTAAAGGAAGTAACAATTGATCAAAGCTATCAACTTAAAATTTCTGAAATTTGTAGTCAACTTAAAGTAGAAGGAATGAGAGGAGATATCGTTTCTACAAGAGCAGCTAAAGCTTTAGCTGCTTTAGAAAATAGAAAAGAAGTAACAATTAATGATATTAAAAAAATAATTACTTTCTCTTTAAAACATAGATTAAAAAAAGATCCTACCGATTCTTTAAGTTCAAGTAATCTAAATAAGAAAATTTTAGATTTAGTAGACAGTGCGTTTTCTATTTCTTAGAAAGTAATTAAGCTCAGTAGGAATTGAACCTACACTGTAAACTTAGAAGGTTTATGTCCTATCCTTTAGACGATGAGCTCTAAATTTTTGGGTGATACTGGGATCGAACCAGTGACCCTCTGCTTGTAAGGCAGATGCTCTACCGCTGAGCTAATAACCCGAAAAATTTTCTATATAAAATTTTAGAAAATATTATTATTATTTTGAAAAGTATTCAGTTATTATGTTATCAGAGTATATCTTAAAGTCAAGCTTTTTTATCTTCTTTAAAATAATAAGAAAAGGATTAGAGGTTATTACCCGTAAATTAAAAAAGTATATAAAAAAAAAGTAAATACTATAAAGTAGTATGGAAAATAAAAATAGAAAAGAAAAAATAGTAGGAATAGATTTAGGAACAACAAATTCGGTAGTAGCCATATTAGAAGGAGCAAATCCAATTATTATACCTAATTCAGAAGGATATAGAACAACACCATCTATCGTTGCATATGCACTTGAAGGAGGTAGATTACTTGTTGGTCAAATTGCAAAAAGACAAAATGTAGTAAATCCATCAAATACTTTTTCGTCTATTAAAAGATTTATTGGTTGTAAATATGATGATGTTATAAGTGAAACTACAAGAATCTCCTATAAAGTTACTAAATCAAGCGATGGAAATATTAAAATTTATTGTCCAATTTTAAATAAGGAATTTAGCCCTGAAGAAATTTCTGCAACAGTTTTAAAAAAATTAGTTTCTGATGCTAGTAACTATTTAAATCTTCCAGTAACTAAAGCAATTATAACTGTACCAGCATATTTTAATGATTCTCAAAGATTAGCAACGCAAGATGCAGCTAAAATTGCTGGATTGGATGTTTTAAGAATTTTAAATGAACCTACAGCAGCAGCTTTAGCTTATGGATTAGAAAAAAGAAAAGACGAAATGATATTAATTTTTGATTTAGGAGGAGGTACTTTTGATGTATCTATTCTAGAAGTTGGAGATACAGTATTTGAAGTTTTAGCTACATCAGGGGATACTCATTTAGGAGGAGATGACTTTGATCGAGCAATAACAGATTTTATTCTAAAAAAATTTTCAGATGAATATGGAGTTGATTTAAAAACAGAAAAGCAATCTTTCCAAAGAATTATTGAAGCCTCAGAAAAAGCAAAAATAAGTTTATCAACTTCAGAATCAACTACAATTAATATTCCTTATATTTATATGATAAATAACCAACCAAAGAATATTAATTTTGATTTTGAAAGGTCAACCTTTGATAATTTAACGAAAGAGTTAGTTTTAAAATGTAAAGATCCTGTATTACAAGCTTTAAAAGATTCAAAAATTCCTGCAAAGAAGATTGATGAAGTTATTTTAGTAGGTGGTTCAACAAGAATTCCTTCAGTTAGAAATTTAGTGAAATCTTTAGTAAAAGATAATTTAAATCAAAGTGTAAATCCTGATGAAGTTGTTGCTTTAGGAGCAGCTGTTCAAGCTGGAGTTGTATCAGGTGAAATTAAAGATTTAATTTTATTAGATGTAACACCATTATCTCTTGGAGTAGAAACTATGGGAGGAATAATGGCCAAAGTAATTCCAAGAAATTCTTCAATTCCTGTTCGAAGAACAGAAGCCTTTTCAACAGGTTCTGATTATCAAGAAATGGTAGAAATACATGTTTTACAAGGTGAAAGAGATTTTGTTAAATATAATAAAAGTTTAGGGATTTTTAAACTTAGTGGTATTCCAAAAGCTCGTAAAGGAGTTCCTCAAATAAATGTTACTTTTGATATAGATACAGATGGTTTACTTTCTGTATCAGCATGTGAGCAATCATCAGGTCTAGAGCAATCTATTAAAATTGAAGGTGCTTCTATTTTATCTAGAGAAGAAGTTTCTAAACTTATTAAAGAGTCACAAGAAACATCTGGAAAAGATAATGGTTTTATAAGACTTTTTGAAATTATTGAATTATTAAAAGAATTAAAAACAGAATTAAAAAATGAGTTAGTTCTTAAAAAAATATTAAAACATTATATTAAAAAAATAAATGAAAATAATATAAAAAATATAGGAATTACAAATATTTTAATTTCTAGTATTTATAGCGATTATTCTACATTACTCAAATTTTTATTAAAATATAACATAAGAAAAAATTCTTTTAAAATATAATTGTTTTTACAATTATATTTTAAAAAAAAAAAGAAATTAAAATAATATTTTGAAAATATTATTTTTTAATAAAGAAAAAAATATTATAAATAGCCCATGAAAGCGCAATAAACAAAGGTAACAAGATTAATAAAAGTTTCATACTAAAATAAAAAATATAATGTAGTAACTTATATTATAATTTATTTCTTTTTTAATTTTTCTAGGAAAATTTTAAAATTTGCAGATGGAGAGACTTGAACTCTCACGACCTTTTTATTCACCAGATCCTAAGTCTGGCGCGTCTACCAATTCCGCCACATCTGCATTTAAAATATAATTAGTTACTAATTATATTAAATATAAATAGAAAAAAAAGAATTAAATTAAAAAAAAATAGTTCTAATTATTACTAACATATTAATTAATCAGAAAATTTTTTGATTTTTTTTTTATTCTTTTGTTTTGTTCTTAACCAAAAATAGGCTGATTTTGTAATAATATCAAATGGAGCAGGAAAAACTGGATCCATTTTAATAAGTCCGCATATATATGAATAAAAATAACTAAAAATACTAATTGAAAAAATTATAATATAAAAATAAGTAGTAAATTTTGATGATATATTTCCTAAAGAATCTTGACCTGTAAAAAAACTTAAGTAATCAAAAGCTAATCTACCTAAACTATCAATTAAACTTAATAAAATTATATGAAATTTAACATGATTAGTAAAAAGAATTTCTTTTCTTTGCATTACAATTTGTGTTATAATTAGATGAAGAAAATAAGTATTATCCCTGTTTGATAAAAAAGCAAGAAATGGTATATCTAATATTTTTAAATTTAAATTCAAGAATTCTAAAAATATGGTAGGATAAATATATCCTTTAGAAGTTGAAATAAACAAATCAACAAATGTAAAATAATAAAGAAAGTAAATAATTGTAATTTGTAATTTTTCAAGAATCAATTTAAAAATAGGGAAGTTTATATATAATTTTTTACAATATAGAAAAAAATTTTTTAAAAATAAAATTATCTTATTTAGAAGTTTTTTAAGATTTGCTACTAAAAATCCATTAAAATTCATGAAAAAATTTAAAAATTGTTATTATATAAAATTATATTATATAAAAAAAAAATGAAAAAACAATGTAACTAACTATTTGTTAACACTTAGTCAATGATGAAAATAATAAGAAATATAGTCAATCTTGTACAAAAAAATATTGGTAAAGACTTTAAATTTAATAGAATTGTTAACAATATAAAAGAGGAAAATTTTTCATTAATCCATCTTACAAATGAGGAATTATCTTTACGTATTGATAACTTAAGAAATTTTTCAAAGATTTCTAATGAAAAAATCTATACAAAAGATTTTATTATTAAATGGTTTGCAATTGTTCAAGAAATTTCTTTTCGAGAAATAAACTTAAAACATTTTGACAATCAATTATTAGCAGGATTATATTTAAGTGAAGGAAAAATAGTTGAAATGAAAACAGGAGAAGGAAAAACATTAGTTTCAACACTTCCAGTTTCATTAAATGCTTTAGAAGGAAAAGGAGTTCACGTTATAACAGTGAATGAATATTTAGCTGAAAGAGATGAAAAATTATTAGGAAAAGTATATCAAAAATTAGGTCTAACTACAGGACTTGTAAAAAATTCTTATAATTTAAAAAAAAAAAAAAAAAGTTATTATTCAGATATTACATATGTTAGTAATTCAGAAGTTGTTTTTGATTATTTAAAAAATAATTCTGTTTTTGAAAAATCTGAAGTTTTTCAACGTCCATTAAATTTTTGTTTAATTGATGAAATCGATTCTATATTAATTGATGAAAGTAGAGTGCCACTTATTATATCTGAAGATGACGAGTCAGAAGAAAACCTTCTAGAAACAATTGTAGCTTTATCAAGTGCTAAAACTTTAATAAATAACTTAGAAAAAGATGTTGATTTTTTCTTAGAAGAAAAAAATAAAAAAATATTATTAACAGAAAATGGAAATCAAAAAATAAAAAATTTTTTTAAAGTAAAAGATTTTTATACACTTAATACTCCTAGAATTTCAGAAACTATAAATCTATTAAAAGCTAAATATTTTTTTAAAAGAAATAGAGATTATTTACTAATTAATAAAAAAATATGTCTAATAGATCCATTTACTGGAAGACTAACTCCAGGAAAGAAATGGAGTGAAGGTCTTCAAGAAGCTATAGAAACAAAAGAAAATTTACCTATAAGTTCAAAGTCAAAAACAAAATTATCAATTACTTATCCAAATTTTTTTATGTTATATCCAAAATGTTCTGGAATGACTGGAACAGCAACAACTTCTGCAAAAGAATTTAAAGAAATTTATAAATTAACTGTTAAAGAAATTGAACCAAGAAAAAAGATAATAAGAAAAGATTTAACTGATTTACTTTATATAACTGAAAAAGCAAAATGGAATGGAGCAATTAAAATTATTAAAAATCGTTTTGTAAAAGGTCAACCCATTTTAATTGGTACATCATCTGTAGAAAAATCGGAAGTTTTATCAGAGTTACTTCAACTTGAAAATATTTTTCATACTGTTTTAAATGCTCGACCTGAAAATGTTGGACGTGAAAATGAAATTATTGCTTTAGCAGGAGAAAGATTTTCAATAACTATTGCTACAAATATGGCTGGAAGAGGTACTGATATTCTTTTAGGTGGAAATCCTAATTTTAAAACAAAAAAAAGAATTTTAGAATTACTTAGTTTTTTTAATTTAAAAACTCCAATTATATCAAATTTAGTATTTTTATTATTAGAAGAAAATTATTCTTCAAATACTTATTCTTATCTTAATGATATACAAAATCTTCCCTACTCATTAGATAATTGTGAAAAAGAATTAAAAATTTTTTACAAAGTTTTATATGAAAAAGCAGTAAATTTTTGTAATAAAGAAAATAAATTAGTTAAAAAACTAGGAGGATTATTTGTTTTAGGAACTGAAAGAAATGAAACAACTCGTTTAGATAATCAATTACGAGGTCGATCGGGAAGACAAGGAGACCCTGGAATATCACAACTAATCATTTCTTTAGAAGATGATATCATTAGACTTTTTGCAAATAAAGAATCTTTTTCCCGTTATATAAATGATATGGATGGTCCTATACAATCTAGTTTTTTACAAAAATGTATAAATGTAGCACAAAAAAAAGTAGAGAATTTTAATTATGAATTAAGAAAAGATCTTAAAAAATATGATGACGTTATTAATACAAAACGACAATTTTTTTTCAATCTTAGAAATACAATTTTAACAAGAGGATTTTCTTTAAAATTTTTTCTACATACAGTAAGTATATACTATATGAGAAATGAAATTAAAAAAAGAATAAGTATAACAAAAAATAAAAATACTGAAAAAATCGAAAAATTAGATAATTACTTATTATTAGAAAAAAAAATTATTTCATTAGAAAGAAAAGTAGACTTAAATAAAAAATTGAAAAATATTTCAACAAAACCTTTTTCATACTCTTTATTATGGAAAATATGGTGGGCATTAATTGAAATGGATTATTCAAAAAATAACTATTTACTATTAAAAAATTCGGAAAATAACAAAAAATTGGTACAAAATGTTTTAAAAAAAATAGATGATATATGGCAAAATGACATTACTCGAATGGAAAATTTTAAAGAAACAATCCAATTAAAATCATATACTGGAACTTATGTTGGAATTGATAGTATTTCTGAGTTTAGATTAATGAATTATATAACATATTATGAAACATATGATTCTATCTTAGAAGTTATTTATAATTCCAATTTAGACCCATTTGACTTTATGAAAAATTTACTAAATACAATAAAAGCATCAAAAGATGAAATACCTTTTTATTCTTAGAATTTTTAATAGATTAAATTTTGCAATTTTTTTATTATTACTTATTGGAATTTGTAGTTCTTTAGGATCTATTATTGAACAAAATGAAACGATAAATTTTTACAAAGAAATGTATCCGAAAAGTAATCATTTTTTTAACTATGAAATTATTCTTGGCTTAAAACTTAATGAAGTTTATCAAAATTGGTGGTTTTTGCTTTTACTAATTTTATTATCAATCTCTTTGGTTAGCTGTACAATTACAACTCAATTTCCTATTGTTTATAATTCAAAATTTTCTTTTTTTAAAAAAAGAAAATTTTCGATTTTACCATTTTTTGTAAAATTAAAGAATAATTACTACTTAAAAGAAAAATTATTAACAAAACTTCATAAATTAAATTATCTTTTATACCAAAAAAAACGATTTCTTTACAGCTATAAAGGATTAATAGGAAGAATTAGCCCTATTTTAGTACATTTAAGTTTAATAAGCATATTATTAAGTTCATTTTTTGGTGCTTTTTTAAATACAAAAGCTGAACAAATTTATCCAAAAGGAGAAATTTCACATATTCAAAATTTTACAAGCTTAGGTCAATTAACAAAAGTTTCTCCAATTTCATTACGATGTAACGATTTCTGGATACAATATCATAAAAAAAAGATTTTTCAATTTTATTCAAATATATCTTTATTAAATAATTATGGTTTTGAACTTAAAGAAAAAACTCTGTCAGTAAATAAGCCTTTAAATTATAAAGGACTAGATATATATCAAACAGATTGGAATATAGTTGGTATAAGATTTTCTTCTATACTAAAAAATAAAAATTATCAATATCCATTATTTTTTACTACTACGGAACCAAAAATTTGGATAAGCTGGATAAATTTGGGGCAAAAAAATTACACACTATTATTTAGTAGACTTTTTTCTTATTATTTTGTTTATGATGAAAATGGAAATTTTGTGACAAAAAATAGTATATTTAATGACCTTTTTACTAATTTTTCCTTAATCGAAATAATTTATTCAACAGGACTGTTAATCAAATATAATCCAACAATACCAGTTATCTATTTTTCATTTTTTGGTCTTATGATAACAACTATATTTAGTTATTTTCCATATAATCAATTATGGTTAACAACGAAATCAAAAAATTTATGGATTGGAGGAGTAAGTAATCGAGGAAAAATTGGTTTTGAAATTGAATTAGAAAACTTTTTAAGAGAATTTTTTTTTACTAAAAAATAACAAAATATGTTTTTTAATAATTAAAATTAGAAATTCTTATAATATTTATTATATAATAATGAAATCAAAAAGTTATGAGTCATATTGTAAAAATATATGATACATGTATTGGTTGTACTCAATGTGTTAGAGCTTGTCCAACTGATGTGTTAGAAATGGTAGTTTGGAATGATTGTCGAGCTGGTCAAATAGCATCTGCACCAAGAACAGAAGATTGTGTAGGATGTAAAAGATGTGAAAGTGCTTGTCCTACTGATTTTTTAAGTATTCGTGTATATCTTGGAAGTGAAACAAGTAGAAGTATGGGTCTTGCATATTAATTTTTTAAGATTTTCTTAAAAAATTAATATTTTATAATCATTTGACAACTTGATAAAAAACCACTCTTATTTAACTCAACCAATCCATCCTGTAAAAAATTTTTAAAAAGTATTTTCCATTATAACTATAATAAATAATAAATTTCTACTAAAACATTTTATGAACAATTTAATCTTATCTGATTATGAATTTGTAAAATATATTAATTCTTTACTATTTTTTGCTACAATAAGTTATTGGAAAAATTTACTTTTTCCTAAAGTATTTAAATCTTTTAATTTTTCAAAAATTTTAATTTTAGTAAGTAATTTCTCTATTGGTTTAATATTATTAATTCGTTGGTTTACACAAAACTATTTCCCATTAAGTAATTTATATGAATCATTACTTTTTTTAACGTGGAGTATAAGTTTTATTCATTTACTAATTGAAAATAAAACAAAAAGTATTTTAATAGGATGTATTGGAACACCAATTGAATTCTTATTAATGAGTTTTTCATCTTATTTACCTATTGAATTACAAAAAGCATCTCCATTAGTTCCATCGTTACAATCGAATTGGTTGATGATGCACGTAAGTACTATGATGATTAGTTATAGTTTATTATTAATTGGATCATTACTTTCAATTTTTTATTTACTATTCAATTATTCTCAAAAAAAAGGAATTTCTATTGAAAATTCCAAACTGTTACAAACAATAGATATATGGAGTTATAGAATAATAGGATTTGGATTTCCTTGTTTAACAATTGGAATTATTTCAGGTGCAGTATGGGCAAATGAAGCATGGGGTTCTTATTGGAGTTGGGATCCTAAAGAAACTTGGGCTTTTATAACTTGGATAGTATTTGCAAGCTACTTACATACACGCCTTTTAAAAAATTGGAAAAATGAAAAATCATCTATTATAGGTTCGATAGGATTTTTTGTAATTTGGATATGTTATTTAGGAGTTAATTTTTTAGCAAAAGGTTTACATACTTATGGATGGATTATAAATTAAAAATATTAAAAATTTTTTAAATCTAAAAAGATTTAAAAAATTGATTTTTATTTACTTCTTGAATATTATAAAAGTATCCCTAATAGCTCAGTGGTAGAGCAATCGGCTGTTAACCGATTGGTCGTTGGTTCGAAACCAGCTTAGGGAGAATTACTTTTTTTTCAATAGCTTTGATAATAATCAATTGCAGCATAAGTACTCCAAGAGACTACATAAATATTGTTTTTGACAAGGTTTCTATCGGTGTATAATTAAAACCAAATGATGTTTAAGCATAAAAAAAAATTTCGGCATCTTGCTATTTTTCCAAGAAATCCCTTTCTTAGTATTTTCGCCGTAATAACGTTTCACATTCATATTCGGAATGGAATGATGTGGTCCCATTATGCTATGAACACCGAAATTTAAAAAAGAAGAAACTTAAGATAGTATTTTTAGTAAATCTAGGCTACTATATTTCTATATTTCCACCAGATTCCTTTCAAACGATTAGTCTTATCGTTACTTAAGAGTATTTATCTTGAGGACAGCTTCCCACTTAGATGCTTTCAGCGGTTATCTAAACCATACATAGCTACCCAGCATGTACTTCTGGTGAAATAACTGGTACACTAGCGGTATGTCTTTCTCGGTCCTCTCGTACTAGAAAAAGGCCACTCTCAATACTCCATCGCCCACGCCGGATATGGACCGAACTGTCTCGCGACGTTCTGAACCCAGCTCACGTACCGCTTTAATGGGCGAACAGCCCAACCCTTGGGACGTACTACCGCCCCAGGATGCGATGAGCCGACATCG
>Ga0116229_10013825_pt1 | contig 11339 bp, 5 predicted proteins | sample S1TSphgellanicum_3_FD_87313 | JGI IMG/M metagenome (GOLD analysis project Ga0116229, IMG submission 87313) | Host-associated microbial communities from peat moss isolated from Minnesota, USA - S1T2_Fc - Sphagnum magellanicum MG | ecosystem: Host-associated > Plants > Peat moss > Unclassified... | reverse complement strand
TATATATATATCTTATAATTTAAAAAAACATTATAAAATAAGTTCAAGATCATGTTTTCATTTGTAGCATCTGAATAAATTTTGAAAAAAAAATGGTTAAAATTTGAAGTTCTTAAAACATTTCATGCCAAACATAATGATTTAAAACAATAATAATAATAAAGTTTTGAAGTGCTTTGGTGGTTAAATCCTTGGTGTGTTTCCATGAGGTCTTACGTTCCAACTTGATGAATGCATGTATCAATGTATTTCATATAAATATAATGTACAAACATGTACATAATGGTAAATGACATCGAAATTTATTTTTGACAAAGTAAAAAAAAAAGTTTCACAACATGTAATTTTGTCACAACGTGTCGTGAAAAAAAAAGATCTATGATTCCATGATCTAAAAAAAAAAAAAAAACTGGAAACATTTTTTAAAAATTGTATGATTATTTGGCATTTTATTCCATGTTATATTAACTTGGGACCTCATATATCCATGTCAAAATTTTAAAATTAAAAATCATCTAATGCAACATGTGACTATACAAAACAACTATAAAAAAATTCATTAAAAATGTCCTAATTAATTAATCTTTTTTTTACCAAAACCATATAAGTTGCATATTAGTCAATTTTGTCCCATTTCACTAAAAACCTAATGAATTTGGGTAGTGGAAAAGGACAAGATTTCTTCAAGTGTGTTAAAGGAAGGTTGGACTTCTAATTTCAACTAGCCTAATTATAAGAAGTGAAAAATGGAGATGATTTTATCAAAGTCCAATATGTAGGAAGACTCATGCTCGTCTAGAAAATTTGCCCATAAAATTTAAAGCAAAAACCTACATTAGTGAGATAACCCCTAACAGTGCCATGCATAAAAGGAATTCTAACTCAAGTGTTGTTGAATTACAGGGAGATGTCAATGCATTATTAGACAATGATAATGATGAAGAATTTTACATTGATGATGATATACAAAGTTTAATATGCATGAAGACTTGTGTTCGTCTAGAAAAATTGCCTTTCAAATTGGATTGTATGTTGTAGCATGGTCTTGATATTTTGATGTTTATCATTGTGTTTAAAAGTGGAGCTTGGAGATTTCATTGCTTTTATAAGTACCTATAATTTCAATGTGGTTCAGGATTTATTCACATAGTTGTAGAGTTTGTAATGTTGTCCTCTAAGGTCTACTGCTTGTGATTGAACATTGCAAAGAATGGGAGAAATTGTTTGTCTCATTGCACGAATTCTATTACTTTACTCCATTCTCCAAGATCTAAACATCATGAGGGTTTTTTTCATTGCTTTTATGGGCATCAAAAACATTGTACTTGAATACATGAAGTGGAGATCATTTTTCAAAGCCTTACTTTGTACTAAAAAATAATATCAATATTTTTGGGGTTGGTTCACTTGGGTTTTTTTTTCTTGATTCTACTTTGAAATGCATAGAGCTTGGTGAGACACATTTCCATTAAACAATAATGGGTTATTTTAAACTAATGATTCACATCATTACAATATTTTTATCATTATAATATTCTTGTAATGTGATTGTTGATTGACATTATAAGTGGAATTGACAAAAACCAAAAGTGGAACTAACAAATGACCATTTGTTTCACCAAGTGGATTCATAGTCATTACAAGGGCATTTCCTTAACAAATGTTGGCTAACACCCTTTTTGCAGGTTTTAAAATTTTTATTTGACATCTATAAAGTGCATGGTCCAAAAGTAAGTTTGTTCATGTGTGATATTAGTAATAGAACAACTCAAGTTGCATTGGAATCACCTTCTTATTGTGCATATTTATAACTTAAAACAAAAAATAACCACAAACAAAACTCCATGCCTCTTTCCTTACAAAATTTGAAAATCTTGACAACCAAAAAAGGAAAGGAAAAAAAAAAGATTCATCAACCCCAAAGAGTTTTATCTTTCAACTTTTGTGTTAAACAAAAAAAAGAAACAAAAAAGTCAAAAGATAAAACCCTCCCATTACAATCAAAAGAAAGAAAACAAACCTTCTTTTTCATGAATGAGTTTTATATCAATAGGGATATATTTAGGGTAAAATATTGGATGAATATGCAAACAATGCACCTACATTGAATGTTCCACCCTTGAGAAAATTCAGGTGCATCATGTCTTGAAGTTTAACATTTAAACTTCCTTTGGTTTATGCAAGTAAACATTTTGACTAAAGATAACAAGAATGCTTAAAGGAAATGTAGGTGGATAAATAAAGGGAGGAATTAATAAAACATTGCTAAATTCCATATTTTTGGAGAAATGAAGTACCAATGTGGCAACAAGTAGTCTTCACATAGATTTTTCCCTACATTCACATGACCCTTCATGGTAGATGATATTGAGCGCATTATGAACAACCGATTCAAAATGACATAAATTTCACCAACTTTTAAAAAATCTTGAATTTGTTAAATGATCCATGTTAGCTTGTAGTAGAGGATGAAATTGATTTTGGCTCCCTTATAGGGTTTGAAATTGATTTTCCATGTTAGAATAACCAAAAAAAGATGGTGACAAAATCAATATAATTGATTATTGTGCATGATTTAGTAATTATGAGGAGGGGAAGGATTTCCTTCGAAGATTTAAAGATATTGTGAATTTAATATTTTAAAAATTTAGCAAGTTGCTCATTATAGAAACCCCACAATTCAAGTCACAAAAACCATGTTTGTGGTGGGCCCATGGACATGTGTATTCTCATGGAATTTTCTGATTTTTCATGAAAATTTTTAAGATATTATGAATTTAATATTTAAAAAATTTAGCAAGTTGCTCATTATAGAAACCCCATAGTTCAAGTCACAAAAACTATGTTTGTGGTGGGCCCATGGACATGTGTATTCTCATGGAATTTTTTGATTTTTCATGAAAATTTTGGAACTTCATGACCTTTTTTTTTATTCTAATGGATTTTTCATGAGAAGGGACACTTTTTATGTGGATTTTTTTGGGTTTGCAGTTATTTTTTATGTCATGGACTTGCTAAATTGGTTAATGATTTTTTGGAATAATAGCTTTGGGATGGTCTTGAAATAAAAACCATATAACCCCATTTTTTCAAAACCCAAATTTAATTTGGTAAACAATTGGGAAAAAATATAGATGATGCAAAAAAATTCAATAATGGGGAAATATTGTAAATAATTTTAACTAAAAATTTCAGGTTAGTATTGATTTTGGCATCTAGTGTCATGAGTCATAGCTATAGGCATCATTTTAAGTGTGTTGTAATGTTTGTTATAACAAGTTCCTTGTCACAAAAGTCCCATGGTTTAGGTCCCAAAAGTCATGTCCATGGTGTTGACCATGTTTTAATTCATATTTATAGACCTCAAAATGTAATTAATTGCATTAAAAATGTATGAAAGGTGAAAGCATGATAAAATATACATAAAAAATAGTTTAAAAAATGCAATAAAAAAATGGTTTAGTTTTTGACACAAGTAGAAGAAAGTAGATTGAAAATAACATAATTAAAACACGGTGTTTTTTTTTGAGTTTACAATGACGTCATGACAAAATTTGAGAAACTTTGGTACAATAAAAATAGATAACAAGTATGTTTTGAAAATGACCGGTCAAATTGAGTTTAATCATATTTTTTGTTAGAAGTTTGATGTATTCTACTATAATATTTTAATGTTTAGAACTTACAAGTATATTTTTAAATGACATCATGTTGAAAATGAAAAAAATTTAATAATTTATTTATTTTCACTTGTAAAAGTTTGGAGAACCTAAAAAGTAGAAAAAATATATAATTATTTTTTCAAATGTGATCAAATTAAAGATTATCTTCACATTGATTATCAAATTAAAAGAACAATTTTATTTTCAATACATTAAAACTTTTTTATGGCTACTTTTGTTTTTTGTAACAAGGAGCAAAAATTGTCTATTTTTACCTTGCTTGCATTCTAGAGGATTCATATTGTTGATGAGGTGGGAGATTTTTAGATAATGATTTTCAATTAAATGTGTTTTCAATGTAATCTTGTGTTAAATTTTGATGTTCATGCAATAATACATATCCACCAAGCATTTGCACCCACGATATCCCATTCTCCACCAAAGTTCAAAGTCATATTATTTGTTGTGTGACATTAGGATGTAAGAAGATTTGTGGTGTTGATGATGGGTGAAAATTTTAAGCAATGATTTTCTATGAAATGTGTCTTGACAACAATATTGTAATTGGGAATTCTTTACCAAATATATATATTTTGTTTCAACATATATATTTAATTTTTTTGGGTTTTTCAAGATATAAAATATCATTAATAACCAACTTGTCTCACAAATATGTATTTAGTTTTGTGTTTATTACATGTCACATTTAAACATTTCCATTTATACGCACATGTTCAATTATGGGTAGTGACCATTTCATGACAATTTTAAACCACCTTCTATTATGGTTGTGTAATTTTTCTTTTGATTGTTTTTTTCAAAGTTTGCAACATGTTTGGTCCACAATTTCCCAAAGAATTGATTTTTTTTTTTTACCAAACCTAGGTTATGGTATTATGTCAAACCTTATGCAACCAAAATGAATATGTTACAAAATATTTAAACTCCCATTGTCAATTCTAAATTAAAAACCATTTTTGGCTAATCATGTGTTCAAGGATTAACATTTCACGAATTAAATATAATTACCTAGAACTTGAAACCTTCACTCAAATAATGGAAAGCTACCAATGTAGGTGTTGGTTCTCCCTAATTAGGGTAAATGGTATTATATGATATTACTAAAATTTTACCTTGGTAATATTAGAAGGCTTTATACTTGATTTAATATCACAAATTTCATCTTTAGAATAAACTTTATCTATGATAAAAAAAAATTTATGAATGAAAAAAATATTATATATGGTTTAAGGTTATATATATTTTTTATAATTTTTATTTTGAAGTTGAAAAATATACAAGGTATCCAGTTTATAATTTAAGGTTTTAAGTTATAAATGAATTTTCACAAAAAAAATATTTTTGTGATAAAAGGTACATGGTTTAAGGTTATCTATATTTTTTTACGCAATAACTATTATCATGTTGAAGGGTTTATGTTATATGGTCTAACATAATAAAATTTTAGGTCATAAATGTTTTTTTAGTCAAAATTTTACCTTCAACTTTAAAGGTACATACAATTCTTGTTGGAATTTAACTTACTTGTCAAGGCCTTTGGCATTGAATCTATCATGAAAGTAACAAGTAAAACAAGGCTAAAGGTACCATGATTTTACCTTTTGGATAATTGTGACAAGAAGGGTACATTTATGTTGATGTTTCAAATTGAACTTTTCAAATGTGTAACCTCAATTTTGCTGTCATCTTCTTTGTTCATAAGGAATGGAGTTCATTTGTAGATAAGTTTATAATCCTTGTTTCATGAACACACCATGTTGTTGACTTTGCCGAAACAATTGAAAATATTTTAATGTTTTCAACATATTGTGAATAAATGAAAAAAATATTGTATCAAAGATTTATCATTTGTGATTATTTATTAAGCTTTCAAACTTTACTCCAACACATCATCTATTAAATTTGTCCTATAATTTTAAAATGTTATCAAGTTTGAAACATCTTCATCTAATCAAGAATGAATGTGCCAATTTTTTACGTGTTGAACAAGTCATTAAAATTACATGTCCCAAGTTGACAATGACAAGTGAATGTATTTAATTTCAATTTGATTTATTATAATCTTTAAATTTTTACTAGCCAACAAACTAGTTATAGAAAATGACTTTTATTCCCTTCCACTCTTGAAAAGAATTCAATTCAATGTTGAGGTGGATAATTAAAAATTGCAAAAAAAAATCAAGTTAAAAATTTAATCTATAATTATTTAATTTTCAATGTTCAAAACAATGTATAAATTGCTTATAACTAATGGGGTTTCATATATTGTACCTATAACTCATGTTTGGCAAATCTTGCTGAAATAATTAATATTTTGAAAAAGGTTTTCAATAACCTTAATATGAATATTTCAAAATTTTAACAATAGTTTCTAAATATGTTAAATCCACTAAACAATTTCAAAAGTTATTTTTTGTTTTGAACTAGGTTCAATTTTCTAGAATTTCAACAAATTGTTTTTTTTTTTTCAATTGGCCTTCTTAAGAATTAATTAGTGTCAAACATGAGTCATAGGTATGTTAATCAATTTAGTATCCTTTTCACACTACTTAACATTATTTCCATTGGTGCATCACGAAACAACCAAATATATTGTGGTTGTTGAATACACAAGTTGGTACCACATGTGACAAAGTCCTTGAAATGTATAATGTTGTAAATTTGTTCATCTATATTTGTCAATGACTATACCAAAACGTAAAGCTTATTGACATTTTATTTTTTTTTGATGTAAAAAAATTGAACAAACATGTATTCACGAATCTAATTAGGTTGTGAAGTTGAATGTGCATGCTACACATTCCTAGGTCTAATCCTTATTTCCTTTGTCATTTTTTAAAGTCAATTTATGCATGCTTGGATCTTGCTTTAAAATGCTTTGCTAATTATTCTTGCAAAACATTTACTTGAATCATCGTTTAATGTTCCACATTAACAAGTTTTAGTCATGACATGTCCAAAGTGAAAATCATAGTACGAGATTGAATCACAAAATACCATTTGTATGATTAAATTGATTGAGATGCCCAAATCATCCCACTCATTATTCACCATTTGCATATTAGTTTCTGAATAAATCATGAAAGTAATGCATTACACCAATTGTTGATGCACCTTTAAAGCTTGCCAAATTGTATGCTTCACCATAAGCACATGGTGACTTTTTTCACACCTTGAACAAGCTCCTTATATTCTCATGATTGGGTTGAAATAATAAAGATTTTAAGATACATAAGACATAACATATCACTAGAGGAAAATTTTAAACCACTTCATTTACACAAAACAAAATAACATGCATTTCATAGACTTATAACAAATTCACTACGATTTAAACTTGTGAAGGTGGCATTACTTTCCTATGGTATACATTTTAGGTAGTACTAATGGGGTATGTTGGAACAAAAAAAAATTGAATTTCCCAAAATCATAGTCCCAAAATTCAATATGTATATTTTGGTGTTAATTTTTTTTATAGCTTTTATCAATATCTTTATAATATCATGTCTCACATTTGATTTGCACATGATTGTTTTTCCCAAGTCATGTTTGATGGGTGCAAGACACATTGGGTTGATTAAGGATGTTTTTTTTCCTAAACCTTCAAATGATTATGTACACATTGAAAAATGATTTTTTTGGGGATATGTAGAAGCCCAACATCTTATAGCTTCATTTAAGCCCTTTCCAATGACATCAAAGTCACCGAACACCTTCTCATACAATTTCCAACATTGAACCAAAATGATATTTATGTTCATCACAACCAACATAAGGTATCTAAGCAATTGACTTTGAGGATCTTGGTGCACTTAAATTTCTTTTTAGATTGTGTACTAGTTTTTATTAAAAGTGGAAAAACATAATAATGTAAAAAATCCATTGATTAAAATGTTAAATTCATTATGTATAAAAAAAATGTTAGATTATGAAACATTTGGAACCAAATGTATCATGCATAAATAAATATTAGAAAACCATCTTGGTGGATGTTAAAATGGACAATATTTTCTTAGAGTTTTTAATTTGCAACTCATGAATGATTGAGTGGATTTTGACCTTAGATGAACACTTCACTAAACATGGTCAAATTTTCCAATAATAGGTATAAAAGAGGACTCTCCCATAAAGGTAGACCTCAATCCTCCTTGAAGGTGTCTTTGGTGACTTGTGAACTTTTTTGTAATTAGGTGGGATAGTTTTTTTTTCCCCCCCCTTTCCCAATGAGTGACATTTTACAACCCAATGTAAGGGGATTCTTCCTTGAAAGTTGATGATGCCCAATGTAGGAAGGAGCTTGCAAGGTGTTTTTGGTGATTCATTGAAACTTTCTACAATAAACATTGCCATTTATGATGACGTCCAACAACCACAACATAAAATGCAAAGCATATATATTTGATGGCTTTAGAACTAATGATAAAATGCATTTCATATTTCATATGATTGTTCATATAACTTAATTTATTGTTTAAAAATTTCATTCATATGCATCCACCTAGCCATAACAAATTATTTTCTTCCATGAACCTCATTTTTTCCATAACATATATGAGATTCATTTATCAATATTCTTGTCATTGCCAACTAGTTACTTGGTTCATCATCATTATTATGAATTGAAGTTTTTGTGGGTAATCCACCAATGTTTTTTTTGGGTAGCATGTCATAAGAATTTTGATTCCAATTCATCATTTTTGCCATCTCCATCATCATTACTATCACCTCACTTTTCTATTTGCCATTCTCATCCTCACTTTCACATTTTCACTCTTTTTCATGTTTGTGTCACCTTCGGTTATCATTCTTTCCAATGTCTTGTTGTCATGTCCATCATACCTACGGTGGTTGGTCTCATCTCCTTACTTACTTGTTGTTCACATCCCTTGTACCATGTTGTTTTTCATGTCACGGTTTGTTGTAATCAACAAGAATGATGTCAAGGCATAACATGGTGTAAACACATTGATAAAATGAATAACAAGTGTGTGAAAATTTAGGAAACAATCTATCATAATTCTCACATGTATTCATTCCCTTGGAGGCTCTCTTAGAGCTTCACATCCTTGTGATGTTGGGACATCTTGTTACTTACCCTAATTTTTAAGCCTGCTTTATTATAATTTGTTGTAAGTCTAATTAATGCCCATTGGAAATGCTTTTGGTTATGGTAAAATTTTGCACTTTTAATTTGTAATTTTCAACATGAGTTACACAAATTAAACCCACAACTACTTATAGTTTGACCATACGTCCCAACCCATTTGGTATATTTGCCTAATGTTATCCATTGAACATGAATATTACATGGCACACTATGCAAAACAATAATCATTTACAAATGTTTTTCCGTCACAACTCTAAATGCAAAAAAAAAGAAAAAGAAGTGATTAAATAATCTAGATAATTAAAATTGAACAATTTTTTCATTACTTGATTGTGATTTTGTGGAGTCTTTCTTATGGAAATGTTAAATCCATTTGTGCTACCCTAATGCATGTGCCTTCCAACTTAAAAGGTTGTCAATGAAAACAAAATTTTATTGTAAGTTGAATATTGTTCAATATTTTAGCAGTTCTTTACAAGTCTAGAGAAAAACCCCAAGCATAAGGTCTTTCCTAAAATGAATATTATTAGACCTCATAAAAATGGTTTCCTAAAAAAACCATTTTTATTTTTTTTGGGTTGCAATGGGCCTCTTTGATTTGCCCATCACATGAAAATTCTGAAACTTTGTAGAAGTATTCATTCCAACCATAGAAATCAAAGAACCTTCAGTTTCAGTTTTTTTTGGGGGAAAAAAATTAGAATAAAAAAAACCCTAGTTCCAGTTTTTGGAATAAAAAACTTGAATTCTGGTTTTTTCAAAAACCCTAAAAAAAACTTGGCATCTTCTATAACCAAACAGTAGTTATGAACTTTTGAAGGGTGAGAATTGAACCTTATTTTATAAAGTTTTTTTTAAATAATTTTTTTTTGTGTATTATTAATGCAATCCTTTATGATTTATATCTGTGATTATCAAAAAATTAAATCACCAATTCTGATATCTATATATATATATATATATATATATATAACCATGGTTCTCAAAAATCTAAAAGTCAATTTGAACACAACATCAGTTAGAGATATTGAGACATGCCCTACGGAGCTGATTATGAAAAAGAATTCTCTGAATATGCTAATTATGAAAATGATTTTTTGCCAAGGCATTCCTGGGTTTTAATATGTAATATGGAACAGACCCAAAGAGACAACGTAGGGCTCACTTTCTACCTAGAAAAGACACAAGCCCCCTTTGGAAGGTAGCATGTTCCACATTGTAACCAGGGGTTACCAAAGGCCTGTTCCGGAGCGTAACTTAGCTGCTGGGGTCTACATTGTTGATTCACATGAATGACAATTCTTACATATTCTGGGCATTTGAAGACAACCATGGAAGTTGGAACCCACCTGGAGATTTTATTTTTTTGGACATTTTTTGGGGCTTTTTGTCCAAAGGATTTCGTTTGGGAAAAGTGGTCTGTTTCTAGTGTAAATTTGACTAATTAAAAAAATAATTCTTGAAAATAATTCCAATCAACTTATATATTAATTCACTACGTCCGTCCGTCCGTTCATGACAATGACTCCAGTAACTGCTGTGAAATTTCCAGGTGCCAATTAAAACTGACTGCGGCTTTTTCTTTTGGTACATTTCCAGGTGTCAATTAAAACTGACTACAGCTTATCCTTTTGGTAAATTTCCCAGGTCCCAATTAAAACTGACTACGGCTCAACCTTTTGATAAATTTTCAGGTCCCAAACTGCGGCTTTTCTTGTAGAGTCATTATTAGGTAGAGGGAAAGATACGAGTACCTGGGGTGACTAATTAACCACGTGTTGAGATCCGGAACATCGACTAACATCTTAATCGATGGATTACTACTACACAACGGACTCCAAAATCCAGGTGCCAAAAGCGCTGCCTGACCGACCTTCCCTCCCTCTCCGGAATGCTTTGGGAATTAACACACCTGTGCATTATGCACAGGGTTACCACTAGTCTTTTTTATATCACAAAATTGGAAAAAAAAAAGAGAAGAAGACCGATTCCACCTCCGAGAAAAAATTACAAAAATAAACCTGAGTACAAAGACTTTAAATCCGGCAAGAATACTGGAATAGTAAGACCAGTTAAGGGCAATTGGAGTGGCCAATTCAGGCACATTTTTTGGCCTTTTTCCGGTGGTGGGACAGCCAGTCACGTTCTGATTCCACAATTTGTGCTGTCCGTGGGGTTCTGCTTTTGGTTCCACAATAGAAATGGAACCAAAATTGGAACCGGTTCCACGTCCAGTTCTTCAAAATAAAATGAAGTTCTGGTTTGAGTTTCAGTTTGGATTCTGAAAACCAGACCCAGTTTGGGTCCACCAAGACCAAAACCAGGGATTAACTAGCTGCCTGTTAACCTCTGGTTAGCCCACCATTCAACCCATGTTTTGTTGACAAGTTTGGGTTCGGGTTTGGATTTGGGTTTGTTTGTTTGTTTTTTTTTTTTTTTTGGTGGGAAAAAATGGGGAACTCCATTTCAAATATAAATAAAAAAACACAAAACAAACGGGTAAAACCCACCACCCTGGGCCAAAACACCCAGACATTATACCCTAAAAT
>Ga0116229_10013821_pt1 | contig 11342 bp, 9 predicted proteins | sample S1TSphgellanicum_3_FD_87313 | JGI IMG/M metagenome (GOLD analysis project Ga0116229, IMG submission 87313) | Host-associated microbial communities from peat moss isolated from Minnesota, USA - S1T2_Fc - Sphagnum magellanicum MG | ecosystem: Host-associated > Plants > Peat moss > Unclassified... | reverse complement strand
TTCCAGCCCTCCGATTCGCGTTTCGATCTTGTCGATTCGCGTTTCGATCTTGTCGAGCCGCGTTTCGATCTTGTCGAGCCGCCGGTCGACATGGGCAAAAGCGCTGTACGTCTCGTTGCGTAAGCCATTCAAGTCCATGCGAAAAGATGTCGACTCGGCGCGCAACCCGTCGAGTTCGGTGCCGAAGCAGCCCATATCGCGGTGAATCTGGGCGAAGCCGGTATCCATTCGCGCCTGCAGCGAGCCGAGATTCGTCGAGATTAAATCCAGCAACGCCATGATATCGGGTCGCGGTGTATCGCCGGCCATCGTTTCTTTCCTTTTCGGGAATCGGCATCGAAATTCCGGCGCCGCCTCCAACATTACCGGCTAAACGTGAACAGCGGGTTGCCGGCGAATTGCGAGGATGCTAGATGCTGGCGTGGCGGTGGCCGCCGTCGATCGCGATGTTCGCGCCGGTCATGTTGATTGACGCAGCCGAAGCGAGCAGCAGTAGCGCCCCGTCAAGATCTTCTTCTGTACCCAGACGGCGTAGCGGGATGCGGGAGATCATCGCCTCGCCGGCGGGTGAATCGAAGAAGGCGGCGTTGAGATCGGTGCGGATGTAGCCGGGCGAGATCGTGTTTACGCGGATACCGTAGCGCGCCCATTCGACGGCGAGGCTCGCCGAAAGCATGATCAAGCCGGCTTTCGAGGCGCTGTAGGCGGCGAGCGCGCCGACCGCGCGTTCGCCCGCAACCGAAGCGATATTGATGATCGAACCGGGTCGGTTCGCATCGACGAGCCGCTGCGCGAAGGCGCGCGCGACGCGCCATTGACCCGTCAGGTTGGTCTCGATCACGCGCCGGAAGTCGTCGTCGCTCATCGTGAGCGCCGGCTTGGCCTCCGCGATGCCGGCATTGTTCACGAGCACGGTCGGCACACCGACGGCGGCGACGATCTTCTCGAACGCCGATTCGACGCTCGCGGGATCGGTGACGTCGAGATCGACCGCGAACGAGCTCCCGCCGGCACCCTCGATCGCGCGCGCGGTTTCGGCGAGTTTCTCGGCCCGGCGTGCGCCGATCGCGACGGTCGCACCGCTGCGCGCGAGGACGCGCGCCATATGGGCGCCCAGGCCGCTCGAAGCGCCGGTCACAAGTGCGACCGTACCGCTCAGCTCGGCCGATGTTCGTTCAGTCATCGTCATGAAGAACGCTTACGCGTTTGACGACGCCGATACTCCTGCGCGCGCGAGTTCGGCATCGATGCGCCGAGATGGATCGCGCGCGTGCGCGGATCGGCGTGCGCGCAGGTACCGACGCCAGAACGCATCATCCATAGCGAACCTCTTAAAGAGAAACGAAACGGCCCGAGGCGCAAACCTCGGGCCGTTCTCGCGTGGTGAGTCGAACGCGTCCTAGTGCGGCGCGAACGGGTCGGTCGCGTAGACCTGCGCCACGTTCACGAGCGGGATCGACGTCTTGTACGACGTGTTCATCTGGTTGATGAACAGGTTAGCGATGACCGCGTAGCCCGTGTTCGACGGATGCAAGCCGTCGAGGCTGAAGAAGCCGCCGCCGTACTGCAACGTGCAGCACTTGCCGGGGACGACCGTGCCGGGATTGGCCGCCAGTGCCGTGAACGCGGTGTTCACATCCACCAGCGCCGCGCCGGTCTGCTTCGCCGCCGCAGCGATCGCCGCGTTGTACGAAACGTTGAGCGCGCTGACTTGGGTCGCGAGCGAATCGGGAACGAAGTCGCCGCCGCCGAGCGCATCGGCGCCGCCCGGTGCAAGCGCCGTGAGGCTGCCCGCTTCGAACGCGCCGACGATCTTCGCGATGCCGGAGAGCGTCACGTAGCCGCCGGGTCCGACGCCGTAGTCCGTCTGCAGCGCGGCGAGGATCGTCGGACCGTCTGCCGTGACTTGCTGACCGGCCACCGCGCCGACGAGCGCGGCCTGCGCGGGCGTGTACGGGCCGCAATACGTCGTGTACTGCGCGGGTTGCGCGTTGGCGCACGCCGCGGTCGCGCCGGCGGTGACTTCAGCCGCAAGCGTCGGAACCAGCGCCGGCTGCGGCGTGAAGAGCGCCGCATCGAGCACGGTCACGAGGTTCGCGATGAGCACCTTCTCACCCGAGTTCTGCAACGTCTGGATGAGGTTGACGAGGTCGGCTTGCATCGCGGACGGTTGCGTCGCCGGCACCTGGCCGAGCGAGAACGTGTACTTGAGCAAGTCGTTGGAACCGAGCCACACGGTCGCGTACTGCGTGTGGAGCGACGCGGCTGCTTGCGTTTGCGTCACGCCGGGCGGGAAGTTGCCGAGGATCGGCCAGAACACGCCGCTCTCCCCGTTGACGAGCCCGATCAGGGCCGCAAGCGGACCCGCCGCGGTTGCCGCACACGGCGATTCCGGCCCGACTTGAAAGAGCGCCTCATGAACGGTTTGTCCCGGGATGCCGAGATCGTACGGCGTCGTCGTCGGGTTCGCGCGCGTTTGCAGCGCGGTCGAGTACGTATAACCGAGCGTGTTGAACGCGCCGCACTGCGTCGTGATCGCGGTCGGCGAGAGCGCGACATTGGGAACGAGCACCGTGCCGAGGCCCGGACCCAGGATCAGCGGCAACGGCGATCCGGCCGCATTCCCGGTCGACGCGCCGCCGTTGGCTTGCGACCACAGCAGCGCCCAATAACCGTTCTCTTGCGTCGGCGGCACAATGGCGCCGAACGGGGAACCGGCGACGGGATTCGCCGTCGGGACGCCGAGCAGACCGTCGGATTGGTACCCGGCGGTCAGCGAATCGCCGACGCCGACGATGCGCACCGATGCGGTGATCGTCTTGGCCGGCGCCGTACCGGAAACGATCGGATGCGACGAGGAACCGCCGCCGGCGCAGGCGGCGAAGAGCGTCGCGGCAAGCGCTGCCGCGATGAGAAGACGAACGCGAGCGATCACAACGGTACCACCGAGGGTTGGCCGAGGCCGAGTTGGAGTTGGATTTGCGATGCGTGCAGACCGCGGATCGCCGGCACCGGGTCATGACAATCGCCCGCCGCGGTGATGCTCAGGCAGGTGATCGACTGAATCCCGAGCTGCGGAACGTTCGTCGGCCCGCCGGATTGCGCGGTCAATTGCATGAACAGGTTCTTGGTGAAGCGATGCGAGTAGCCGAGCACCGAGGTGAAGTCGGTCTCCGGATACGGATCGGGCGGCAGATAGCTGATCAGCCGGCTGGGCTGCCAGTAGAACGTATCGTTACGCGAGATCCGATACTCGATGTAGCCGAGTTCGAAGAGCTGGGCGTGATTGGTCTGGTTAGCCCCTTGCGGATTGACGAGCCACTGCGGACCGGCCGTGAACGAGGCGAACATCTTCGGCGTCGAAAGCAGCGGCAGCGTTGCGGCGATCAGATATTCTTCGGCCGCACGGGGCTGCACGGTTTGCGGGAAGCCGTCGATCTCGAGCGTTTGCGATGACGTTCCGCCCACGTTGCCCGCCCGTTCGATGTACGTCGGCGAGATGATGATCGGAAGCTTTCCGGCGATATCGTACAGATACGAGAAGTTCGCGACGAGCAGCTTGTCCTTGGTGTTCACGTCGGCGCCGGCAGCTTGCAGCGATGTCGTTGCGATCGGACCGAGACCCTGAAGGTTCAGCGGAACGTTGCCGTAGTTGAAGCCGGTCGGATAGGTCTGAATTTCGTAGTAGCCGACTTGGGCGCGAATGTGCTTGTTGAAGCCGTACCCAACGACGGCATCCACCCCGCCCGGCAGAGCCGAATACGGATGGACGTTGCCGGTCGCGACGGCGGACGACACGTCGAGCGTGTAGTTCCAGCCGGTCGGGAGACCGGGTGAGGAGACCGGCTTCTTCGGGGAGCCGACGGGGACGGATTGCGCGATGATGTCGTGCAGGACTTGGGCCGTTCCGTCGTCGGCTCGAACCGGGACCGGGACGATGGACGCGCAAAGAGCGACCACCGCAAGGGCGGAAGAGAGACGCAGTTTCATTGCGTCGGGACTATGTTGTACCGAAAAGAATCTTCCTCGTCATCGAGAACGAATGGGGGCTGATCCGGAGGTACGGTCCCATCGACACCCTGCTCTCTCTGCTGCACAACGTTCTCGAAAAACCCGACTACGACGCCCTCGCCGAGCGTGACCCCTCCGGAATCTGGCATTTTACACGGCTCTCTTCATTAAGAGACCGCGTGCGGGCGATCGCGATGGGTCTCCGGGCGCGCGGGATCGTCCCGGGCGACCGGGTCGGCCTGATGGCGCCCAACCGGGGCGACTGGATCGTCACCAATCTCGGCATCCTGTGCGCCGGCGGCGTGACGGTTCCCATCTACGCCACCCAGGCCTACGATCAGGTCGCGCACATCCTCGCCGATAGCGAAACGCGGCTGCTGGTGGTGGACACGGACCGGACGGCGGAAGCGCTGCGCAGCGGTGGCGTGACGTTGCCGCCCGTCGTCAGCTTCGATGCGAGCGGCGCGAACGGGCTCGCCGCGCTGGAGGCGGCCGGCCGCAGCGCCCGCGACGCCGATCCAGCGGCGCTGGACGCGATCGCGGCGCGAGTGACTTCGGACGATCTGGCCGTCTTGATCTACACCTCGGGGACGACGGGGACGCCCAAAGGCGTGATGCTCACGCACGGCAACATCGCAAGCAACGCGGTCACCTCGTTCGCGCTCGTCGAGGGCTTGTTGCTGCCGCGTGATGCGGTGCTCTCGATCCTGCCGTACGCGCACATCTACGAGAGCACGAACGTGTTCGGCTATCTGCTGCGCGGCACGACGGTCTACGTCAATCACGCGATCGAAAAATTGCTCGAAGATCTGCTGAGCGTGCGGCCGAAGATGGTCTTCGCCGTCCCGCGCATCTTCGAGCGGATGCTCAAGGCAATTCTTGCGCGCGCGAAAGCGGAAGGCGGCCTGCGCGCGAAGCTCGTTCCGTGGGCGCTCCATACGGGCCGCGACTACATGCGCGCGAAACAGACCGGCGTACCGATCACGTCGACGCTGCGCCTGCAATACGCGCTCGCGCACGCGCTCGTCCTCAAGCAGATCGCGCCGAAACTCGGCTGCGACCGGCTCGAATTCTTCTGCAGCGGCAGCGCGCCGCTGCACGCCGACACCGCCTTTACGTTTCTCGGCGCGGACATCAAGATCGTCGAAGGCTACGGCCTCACGGAGTGTTCGCCGGTCGTCACGTGCACCGTTCCCGGTCAGGAGAAGGTCGGCACCGTCGGTAAAGCGATCGCCGGGGTCGAACTCCGGCTCGCCGAGGACGGCGAACTGCTGGTGCGCGGTCCGAACGTCATGCGGGGCTACTATCACGACGACGACGCGACCGCGAACGTCATCAGCGACGGCTGGTTCCACACCGGCGATATCGCGACGATCGATGCCGACGGCTTCGTGCGCATCACCGACCGCAAGAAAGAACTCTTCAAGACCTCGGGCGGCAAGTTCGTCGCACCGGCGCGCGTCGAATCCGCGATCCTGCGCTCGCCGTACATCAATCAAGTGATGGTCACCGGGAACGGACGGCCGCACCCGGCCGCGCTGATCTCGCCGAATTGGGCGCTGCTGCGCAAGGAACTCGATCTCTCCGACGCCGCGACGAGCGAAGAACTCTCGCGCCGCGCGGAAGTCCAGGCGTTTGTGCGGCGCGAGGTCATGATGCAGACGACCGACCTCGGCTCGTTCGAGCAAATTCGCTGGATCGGGCTGCTGCCGCGCGACCTCACGATCGAAGACGGCGAGCTCTCCCCGACCCAGAAGATCAAGCGGCGCGTGGTCGAGCAGCGCTATGCCGATCTGATCGAACGGGTTTTCGCGACCGCGGCGTAGTACGGCGGGCGTATGCGCCCCATCTCACGCTTCGCCGCGGCCCTCACCGCATTCATCATCACGAGCTCCGCTGTGGCCGGTGCCCAAGAGACGCCGGCTCCGGCGGCTTCACCGCTGCCGATCAGGCCCGAACGCAGCGTCTCGACGCATCACACGATCAGCGTGCTTGGCGCCGAGATCGCGTACACGGCGACGGCCGGGACGCTGCTCGTACGCGACGCGAATGAAGCGCCGATCGGAAGCTTCTTCTACGTCGCGTACACGAAGGACCACGAGAATCACAACACGCGACCGCTGACGTTTCTCTACAACGGCGGCCCGGGCTCGTCATCGATGTGGCTGCATATGGGCTCGGTCGGACCCAAACACGTCGTCACCCCCGACGGCGCGATCACCCCGCCCGCACCGTATCAACTGGTCGATAATCCCGAAACGCTGCTGGATCGCAGCGATCTGGTCTTTATCGACGCGATGGGGACCGGGTTTTCGCGCATTGTCGGCAAGGGCACCGGAAAGATGTTCTACGGCATCGACGAGGACGGGGCCGCATTCACGAAATTCGTCCAGCGCTACATCACCGTGAACGATCGCTGGAACTCACCAAAGTTTCTCTTCGGCGAGAGCTACGGCACCACGCGTTCGGCCGTGCTGGCCGCCGATCTCGACGACGCGGGGATCTCGCTCTCGGGCGTGACGCTGCTCTCGACCGTGCTCGATTTCAACACGCTCTCGCCGTCGCTGGGCGAAGACATCGCCTACATCGGCTACTTGCCGACCCAAGCCGCGGTCGCGTGGTATCACAACAAGGTTCCGAACAAGCCCGCCAGCCTCGCGGCGTTCGTCGCGTCGGCGAAGCAATTCGCTGCGGGGCCCTACGCGCAGGCACTGCTACGCGGCGATACGCTCTCCGAGTCCGAGCGCCGCGATATCGCCGCCAAACTCTCGTCGTTCATCGGCATCGATCAGACCTACATCCTCAACGCCGATCTGCGCGTCTCGCCCGACCGGTTCGAAAAGGAACTGCTGCGCAGCGAGCACCGCACGATCGGCCGGCTCGACGGCCGCTTCGAGGGCTACGACGTCGACTCGGCGGGCGAAACGCCCGAGTACGATCCGACCAACAGCGTCATCACCGACGCCTTCACCGGCGCGTTCAACCGCTACATCCGCGACGATCTCAAGTACGTCTCGGAAACGGACTACCTGCCGACGAACTACGGCGTGATCAATGCGGGCTGGAACTTCAAGCGCACCGGCGCCGACTGGAGCGCACCGAGCGTCGTCGACGATTTGCGCCGCGCGATGACGCGCAACCCGCACCTGCGCGTCTTCTCCGCCAACGGCTACTACGATCTCGCAACGCCCTTCTTCGCCACCGACTACACCCTCGAACACCTCGGCGTCCCGCCCGCGATCGCCGCCCACATCAGCTACGGCTACTACGAATCCGGCCACATGGTGTATCTCCACCCGCAAGCCCTGACCGCACTCCACCACGACCTCGAGGGCTTGTATGATAAGGCGCTTTCGCGGTAAGCCTTTCGGATTTTGGTCGCGGAAATCGCGCTTGGAATCTTGGAAGGACTAGCCCCCCCCCCTCTTTCGAATCGAGCGCATGCTTTCTTCGTGAGGCGCATAAAGTGTCGCCTCATTTTGGGAAAGATTTATGACTTTCGTGAAACAAAAAGGGTGAAAGTTGACTTACGACAAGATCTTGAGAGCGTCAATGGCGCTTGTCTTTGCCGCGCCGTTTGCCCTCGCCGCGTGTTCATCGGACGGTAACAGTATGCTGCCGCAGCAGACAAGAAACGCGGCGTCCGCTACCGTCACGGGAAGCCGCCATGCATCGGAAACAGAAGGAAGCTGCGCTAGCAGCGGTACCTGCAATCCTAACTGCCCGGGGCAAGCCGATACTTGCACGACGGACGGCGGCGGTGGCGATGGCGGTGGCGATGGCGGTGGCGGTGGCGGCAGCAGCGGCGGTGGCTCAACTGGAGTGCTGCCCCCAGCTCCGACTCCATCGATACCGCCGGTTACCCAAGTTGCTTGCACGGGGACTCCAACGCAGTGCAGCGGCATTCCATGTAGCGGTAGTCCCGAATCAATCGGCGACTTCATCAACAATCCTAAGAATAACTCATCCATTCAGATCACCGATATAAATTCGCTTTGGGAGACCGCGGGAAACGCATCGTACGTTTGGGGATGGTTATACCAAGCGGGCGGCTCCGACTATATTCAGATCAACTATGCGAACAAGGCGAATTGGAGCGTTGGTTTTTCTGCAAGCCTTTCCTCGCTTTTTGGAGTAAGTGTCAGCGCCGGCCCCCCGGGCGGCTACGGCGGAATTACTCTCTGGAATGGATCTCTTCCCCCGGGTGCATTTCCGAAGAAGTATGAATCGAAAGGCGCAACACTGGTATGATTCCGGTTCCGATGATCGCTGTGGCTGGCGGTTCATCGACGAACACCTATTCGGTAACAACCGCTCGTCAAGGTGCGACTTGCGGGAATTCTTCTGAGGCTCTTGGGGATATCGTGTACGTCCCGGGAGATCCCAAAGGGGAGAATACGTTTGTCACCAGCATCCGTTACCTTCACGTGGGCTCTACTCCAGCCGGATGGATCTACCATCTGAACGACGGACGCGAGCTATTTCAGCCGGCGTCTTCCCTTCCCGAGAACGACGCGCGTCTCTTCGGAGTAAGTCCGCCGTCAGAGGGGAATGGACCCTTTAGCAAAGTGCATGGGCATCCAGATTTATCTGACTTCAAGATCGATCGGTGTATTCTTAAGATCAAGAAATAATTCCGGCTGGCCCATGATCGCACGCGCATAGGTACGGGCTTACAGCGCGGAGACGCGTGCACCGGGCGGCTCCGCTTTCTCATTGCACATGACATTAGCCACAAGCATAACGCCAAACGGACCACAGGCCCCGTACTTCATCAGTGCTTCTCAGCGCCTTTGAGCCCCATCGCATGAGGTAAGTTATGCTCGCCCTATCATTGATCTCATTCACGCTGGCAGCGGCGACGCAGTTGCCTGAACTCCATTCCCGACTACAGACGAGCGCCCTCACGCCGCCGACGATCAGCGCCTCATGCAAAGGATCGGCTGGGGCACTCGGAACTGGAAATACATTTGGAAACGGTCGGGGAACCTCGATTATCAACATCTGGGTAATCTCTGATTCTCGCCGAAATATCCGAATCGGCTGGATCGAAAAGACCGCAGATGATCGGCTCTGGTATGAGGATCCTGTCGGGTTAACCCGGGTCATTACAGAAGAATGGCGAACAGATGTATTTGAGACCGGATTTTCAGTTCACGGGATGTTTTTCAAAGGACCTCGACTTACACAAGCTCTGATCGCTAGAGCTGAGGGAGCGGACACTTCCACTGAGTACGCGCAACGCACTCACGTCTCTCGAAAACATGTGATCCTGAGCCTCCGATTCTCGCGGGGAATTGATGTCGAAAGATGAGCATGGCAGATAGGCGGCTTGCCGCCTGCAACGTGGCCGGGGGTTGGCACCTGAATCTCATGCCCATCCTTCGACAGGCTCAGGATGACACTTATGGAATTTCGCGCGATGAGACTACTTTACAAATGCGTTGAGCCCGGCAGCGAGATCGGGTGATGGCAGGTAGGCGGCGTTCCATGTCGCGACATAATCGAGGCCTTCTGCGACGGAGCGGCCTTGCTGCGCGTTCATCACGGATTTGATACCGGCGACGGTGAGCGGCGAGTAGGTCGCGATCTGCGCGGCGACTTCGGCTGCGTGGGCGACGACGTTGTCGACTTCCTCGTGATCGACGACCTCGTTGACGAGCCCGATTGCAGCCGCGCGCTTCGCGTCGATCGTCTTTCCGGTAAGCGCGAGTTCGCGGGCGTGACCTTCGCCGACGATCAGCGGTAAGCGCTGCAAACCGCCGAGGTCGGCGACGATCGCGAGTTGCACTTCGCGCAACGAAAACTTCGCGCCGACGTGGGCGTAGCGAATGTCGCAGGCGGCGATCAGTTCGATCCCCGCCCCGATGCACCAGCCTTGCACCGCGGCGATCGCCGGCAACCGCGACGTTGCAATGCGCGTGAACGCGTTCTGCATCGTGACGATCATCGCGTGCAGCTCGCGGCGCCGGTAGGCATCCATCTCGCCGGCGAGTTGCGGCGCGGTCGCCTTCACGTCGAGGCCGAACGAAAAGTATTCGCCGTGGCCGCGCACGACGAGCGCCCGGATCGCGGGGTCCGCTTCGAGTTCGTCGAGCGCCGCCGGAATCTCCGTCCACGTCGCGGGCCCCATCGCGTTGCCTTTGCCGGGCCCGGTGAGGATGAGGTGCGCGACGGCGCCGTCGCGCTCGATGCGCAGCGAGTGCATCGGCCTTAGACCATCACCGATCCGGGCCGGCCGTCGATCCACATCGGACGCTCGGGCCGCTTGCCGGTGTACCAATACGCCTCGATGCGCTCCTCGCTCCAGCCGCGCTCGCGCAAGAACGTCTCGTCGATCAGTTGGCGGCCGGTGCACGTCTGGGGATCGCTGCTCACGATTTCCATCATCGCATCGCACAGGATGTCGGGCGTGCGCCAGGTGTCGCGCGCGCCCATCTTGTCCGCGCCCCAGTTGATCGTCGCCTGCGATTCGATGGGCGTCGCGGGCCACAGCGCGTTCGCGGCGACGTTCTTCTCCTTGTATTCCGCGGCGATGCCGATCGCGATGCGGGTCATCCCCATCTTCGTCGTCATGTAGGCGACGTAGCCGGGCGTCGCTTCGGTCGTGATCGGCGGGCTGCAGTTGATGATATGGCCCCAGCCGCCGGCGATCATGTGCGGCAGCGCATAGTACGCGCAGAGGAAACTGGCGCGCACGTTGATCTCCCACATCAGGTCGTAGCGCTTGGGCGGCGTCTGGAGGATCGTTTCCCACCACAGCGCGCCGGCGTTGTTGATGAGGATGTCGAGGCCGCCGAAGCGCTCGACGGTCGCCTCGACCATGCGCTTCACATCGTCCTCGTTGCGCACGTCGACGCGCACGGCAAGCGCGTTCCCGCCGGCCGCCGTCACCTCATCGGCGACCGAGTAGATGCTGCCGGGGAGCCGCTCGCTCGAGGTTTCCGACTTGCCGGTAACCACCACGTTCGCCCCTTCGCGTGCGAGCCGGAGCACGAACTCGCGGCCGATGCCGCGACTCGAGCCGGTCACGATTGCCGTTCGACCGCTCAGGGGCTGCGTGTGGGACATTCGGTTTCCTCCAAGAAGATGCGCCCTTCGACAAGGCTCAGGATGACAACGATTTTTCTTTACGGATGATCTGGTGGCGGGCCCATCCTTCGAGAGCCTCAGGATGACACGGGGGCGGCTCAGGATGACACGGGGGCGGCTCAGGATGACACGGGGGCGCCTCACGCTGCCACGGGGGCGCCTCAGGATTACACGGGGCCGACCCAGGACTACACGGGGGCGACGCCGGCTTACACGGGGCCGACGCCGGCTCCTACCGG
>Ga0116229_10013820_pt1 | contig 11343 bp, 10 predicted proteins | sample S1TSphgellanicum_3_FD_87313 | JGI IMG/M metagenome (GOLD analysis project Ga0116229, IMG submission 87313) | Host-associated microbial communities from peat moss isolated from Minnesota, USA - S1T2_Fc - Sphagnum magellanicum MG | ecosystem: Host-associated > Plants > Peat moss > Unclassified... | reverse complement strand
TGGATCGCGGTGCGATGCAGCGGAGGCGCGAAAGTGGGGGGCGCCCCCCGGCTCTGTCAACGGATGGTGGTGCATACACCCGATAAGATCGGACAAGGGACGAAGCGCCGTTGACTTATCGCCCCTCCTGAGTAATGTCCGCGCCTTCCGATTTCCCCGGCCTTCCCGCCGGCCCTTTCTTATGCCCGCAGGTACGCCATGGCCAAGCCAGCTTCAATCAAGATCCGCCTGAACTCGTCGGCGGACACCGGCTTTTTCTATGTGACCAAGAAGAACGCCCGCACCAAGACCGACAAGCTCGTGCTGAAGAAGTATGATCCGGTCGTGCGCAAACATGTTGAATTCCGCGAAGGCAAGATCAAATAGGTCGGGCCTAGCCCAAGCCAGCCGCGCCCGGGCCCGTCCCGGGCGTTTTTCGTTTGTAAGTGCGTTGATCCCGCCGACCCGCCGGCCTGCCCCGCGCACCTCGGCGCAAACGCCTCGAGGACAATGGCGCGGCCCCTCCTGCCATGGCCGGGGCATGACGCCGCAAGGTCCTAGGCCGCCCGGGTGACGACCTGGTTGCGCCCATGCGCTTTGGCCTCATAGACCGCAGCGTCTGCGCGTTTCAGCAAGGCCTCCTGCGTATCGTGCTCGCCAAGGGTACAGGCGACCCCCACTGAAATTGTAACCGTCAAGGGTTCGGCAAGGCCGCTCACGCGAAACGGGGTGCCCGAGACATGCAGGCGCAGACGTTCGGCGATGCGCAAGGCGTCCTTAAGATGAGTGTCGGGCATGATCACCACAAACTCCTCCCCGCCATAGCGGCAGGCCAGGTCGATGGCGCGCACATTGGTGGCGAGACGGACCGCGAATTCGCGCAGCACTTCATCACCGACGTCGTGGCCAAAGGTGTCGTTGATGCGCTTGAAATGGTCGATGTCGACCAGGAGGGCGGACACAGGATCCCCGCCCAAAACAGCCCGCTTCACCAGAGCGCCCGCCTGGCTTGTCATGTAACGACGGTTGTGCAGGCCGGTCAGGGTGTCGGTGACCGCAGCCTCCATCGAGAGGTCGAGGTTGCTGCGAAGATAATCGGTGTAGCGCTTCTGGCGCACTAGGGTGCGCACCCGGGCCGCCAGCTCCTCAGGATCGACCGGCTTGGCCAGGATGTCGTTGACCCCAAGCTCCAAAGCCTTGATCGCTCGGCTCTTCTCGTCGGGATCGACGATCGCCAAAATCGGCATGTGACGCATGGACTCGTCAGAGCGCGCATGCGCCGCAAGACGCAGCCCGTCGAAGCCGCGGGAGGCGGTGTTGACGATCAGAAGGTCGGCCCGCGCGCGGGCCGCCATCAGGGCTTTTTCGGGCGAAGTCTCGATCACGGGCCGATGCTCGACCGCGAGTTCGTCTGCGATCCTTCGGGCCTGACGTTCGTTGTCGTCGGCGATGACGATACGCGCGCCGGCCCGGTTCATCCGGCCGTTCGGCCCTTCGATCACCCCGAGCCTGCGGCCCGAGGCTTCCCGCTCGCGAAGCTCGTCGATCATCTGCTTGAGCCGCGCCAGGCTGCGGACCCGGGCGAAGAGCGTGACATCGTCGATCGGCTTGTTGAGGAAATCATCGGCGCCGGCCTCAAGGCCGGTCAACCGGTCTCTCCGGCCGTCCAGCGCTGTGACCATCACCACCGGAATATGACTGGTGGCTGAATCGCCCTTTAGACGCCGACAGGTCTCAAAACCGTCCATGCCCGGCATCATGACGTCAAGCAGGATGATATCGGGCCGCTCAGACTGGGCCATTTCAATGCCCGAAGGCCCGTCGCAGGCCGTGACGACGTCGTAGTACTCCGCCTCGAGCTTGGCTTTCAAAAGCCGGACGTTGGCTTCGATGTCGTCAACGACAAGGATACGGGCCGACATGATCTAGCGCCCCAAGATGGGCGCTCGCCCAGTCCCTAGAGCCGGCGGCGGGCGAAGGTCGCGCACGAAAGCCTCGATCGCCTGGAGCGAGCCGTGCGGCAGGCCGGAGGAACCGCCGATCCGCTCAGCGGCGCGCCGGATGCAAGGGGCGGAGGTCTGGATTGGCATGTCCCTACCCCAAGAAACGACGCACGGTGTCAAGAAAGTAGGAGACCGAGATGGGTTTGGAAATGTAGGCCTCGCAGCCGCCGTCGCGAATGCGTTCTTCATCCCCCTTCATGGCGAAGGCGGTGACGGCGACCACCGGAATATGGCTGAGCTCCTCGTCCTCCTTCAGCCACTTGGTCACTTCCAGCCCGGAAATCTCCGGGAGCTGAATGTCCATGAGAATCAGGTCGGGCTGATGCAGGCGCGCCAGAGCGAGCGCCTGCAGGCCCTCGCGGGTCTGCAGGGTCTCGTATCCCTGAGCGTCGAGCAAATCATGAAAAAGCTTCATGTTCAGCTCGTTATCCTCAACAATGAGGACTTTCTTGGTCATCATTCCGCGCCATGGGCTCGATATGAGCGTGGAGTGCGACGAAGCCTGCACCCCTTCTTCTCCCTGGCTTGTTGCATGGATATCCTTAAATCGGAGTTGAGGTCGAAGGAGTCGCCATGAGGGCCGACGAAGGCGCGATCATCGGCCCGGAAAGCGCAACGGTGAATCCGTTGCGCGGCCTGGCCATCATCGACGTGGACGAGGTTATCGCTCTGTTCATCGCTGGCTTCGCACGGTTCCTGCAGCCGCACGGGTATGAGTTCCGGCTAACGAACTACGGCCTGCTCAACAACATCTACACCGCCGGCGCCGACACCCAGCCCAATAAGGACGAGGCCAAGGCGCTTTTCGACCGTTTCTTCTCGCACGGTTGCGGCGACATCGACCCGGCGCCGGGCGCGGCTGACGGACTGGCCTCGCTCGCCGGCCTGGCGGATGTGGTGATCCTGACCAACGCGCCCGAATCGGCGCGCACCCTGCGCGGGGACTGGCTGAAGCGCCACAGGATGGCCTATCCCATGATCATCAATCAGGGACCCAAGGGTCCGGCGGTCAGGATTCTGGCTGACCGAACCCAGGGACCGGTGTTGTTCGTGGACGATCTGTTGTCCAACCTCGATTCCGTAGCCGAGGCCGCTCCCCGGGTCACGCGCGTGCACATGATCGCCGACCCGGCGCTTCGCAGGGTCGCTCCCACCAACCCCTTGCACCGCCGGATCGACGAGTGGTCTGATCTCGTGCGCGTGGCGGAGGCTGAGGTTTTCCGGTGATCCGGGTCGGCGTCGATTTCGGGGGGACCAAGATCGAAGCGGCGGCGCTTGACCGGAACGGAAACTTCCTGGCGCGCGTGCGCAAACCGAACCCGGGCGTTTACGCGGCGGCGATCAAGGTGGTTCGCGATCTCGTCGCAGAAGCCGAGCAGACGGCGGGCTCAAGCGCCGCGCGGGTGGGGATCGGCTTACCGGGCTCGCTCTCGCCCAAGACCGGGCTGATGCGCAACGCCAACTCGACCTGGCTGAACGGCCAGCCGTTCGACAAAGACCTCGCTCAGGCCCTCAGCCGGGAGGTTCGAGTGGAGAACGACGCCAACTGTTTCACCCTGTCGGAGGCCGTTGACGGAGCCGGCGCGGGCGCCAAGGTCGTGTTCGGCGTGATCATCGGCACGGGTTGCGGCGGGGGGGTCGTGGTCAACGGCGATCTCCATGAGGGGCCAAACGGCATCGCCGGCGAGTGGGGCCATGCGCCCCTGCCCTGGCCGAGCGCCGAAGAGCGCGGCGCTCATGTCTGCTGGTGCGGGCGTATAGATTGTCTGGAGACCTGGATCTCTGGAACGGCCTTTATGGCCGACTACCGAGAGCATGGAGGCCAAGCGGTCTCGGGGGCCGATATTGTCGCGGCGGCCCGCGCCGGCGAGGGTCCCGCGAGCGCGGCGCTTGACCGTTACCTCAACCGGCTCGGGCGCAGCTTCGCCATGGTCTGCGATCTGCTTGATCCTGACGTGCTGGTCCTCGGCGGCGGCATGTCGAACGTGACCGAGATTTACGATCATGTTCCAGCGACCGTCGCGCGGTTTATGTACTCGGACATCTACGAGACCCGCATCGTTCCGGCCAAGTACGGCGATAGTTCCGGGGTTCGCGGCGCCGCCTGGCTTTGGCCGTGGGACTGATCACCGCCCTTTGCCGGGACTGCCTCTGGACGGAGGTTGCTGACCCGAGCCGATGCCCCGCCTGCGGCTCTCCTCGCCTTGTGCGCCACCCAGAGCTCGGCGCCTTGACCATCGCTCATCTCGACTGCGACGCCTTCTACGCCTCGGTTGAGAAGCGCGACCGCCCGGAGCTGCTCCATCTGCCTGTGATCGTCGGCGGCGGCCAGCGCGGGGTCGTGACCACCGCCTGCTACATCGCGCGCACCTACGGCGTGCGCTCAGCCATGCCGATGTTCAAGGCCTTGAAGCTCTGCCCCGATGCCGTGGTGATCAAACCCGACTTCGCCAAATACACCTTCGAGAGCGAGCGGATCATGTCCCTGCTTCGACGCCTGACGCCCTTGGTGCAACCGCTGTCGTTGGATGAAGCCTGGCTCGACCTCACCGGAACCGAACGGCTGAACGGGGGGAGCGCGGCCTGGGTCTTGGCCCGCGTTCAGGCGAAGATCGAGCGCCTGACGGGCCTGACCCTTTCGGTGGGTTTGGCGTCCAACAAATTTTTGGCCAAGATCGCATCGGACCTCGACAAACCCCGCGGTTTTGCGGTGATCGGCTCCGAAGCCCAGACGCTCTTAGCCAAAAAGCCCGTCGGCATTCTGCCGGGGGTCGGACCGGTGCTGGTCAAGCGCCTCAATGCGGCGGGCTTCGCTACGGTCGGCGATCTTGCAGGCGCAGATCCAAGGCGACTGGTGGATCGGTTTGGCTCTGGCGGCCTTCGTCTGCACCAGATGGCGCGCGGACTGGACGTTCGGGCTGTGGATCCCGATAGCGAACGCAAATCTATCTCGGCGGAGACCACCTTCGATGAGGACCTCGCATTGCTGTCCGATCTCGAAGATCAGCTTTGGCCCCTCTGTGAGAAGGTCGCTGCCCGCACGCGGCGCAGCCAAACCACCGGTCGGGTGGTGACCCTGAAGCTGCGCACCCAAGATTTTCGTATCCTCACGCGGCGGCGCACCCTGCCCACACCGACCCAAACCGCGCGGGTTCTGTTCTCTACGGCGCGGGACCTGCTGCAAGGCGAAGCGGATGGGCGCAGATTTCGGCTGATCGGCATCGGCCTTTCAGACTTCTCTCCTGGCGTAGCGGAGGCGGTTCTGTTCGACCCTCAAGAGGAAGGCCGCGCCCTTACGGCCGAAACCGCCGTGGACGTCATCCGCGCGCGCTTCGGAAAGGCGGCTGTGATCAGCGGACGGGCGCTCCGGAGCGGGGAGGCCGCCCGTCCCACGCGAGGACTGCGAGGCGCTATGGAAAGCGATCAGGATTTATCCTAACCCTAGGGGGTTGAGCCGGATTGGGGGATGGGCATGAAGACGCCTTGGGTATTAGCCGCGGCGATGGCCCTTGGGTTGTCCGCGTGCGCCGCCGAGGACCTTGCTCAGGGCAGGACCGGCGCGCCTGCACCGACCCCTGCATCCGCCGCGTCGGTCCCGGTCCATGATCAGAAGCCCCTTGCCCCAGGGCTTGACCCTACCCTTGACCGGGACCCCTTCGCGTCAACCTATCACCCCCTGCCCTCCCACCCGACCGCGATTGTGGGCGCCAACGTCCTTACGGCGACCGGCGTTGAGATCGATGGCGGCGTGGTGGTGATGGTGGACGGCAAGATCGCCGCGGTAGGCCCGGCAGGAACACAGATTCCAGCGGGCGCTGAGGTGATCGATGGCAAAGGTCGCTGGGTCACCCCCGGGGTGATTGACGGTCATTCCCATCTTGGCGTCTACCCTTCCCCAGCCGTGCCCTCGCTTTCGGACGGCAACGAGGCCACAGATCCCAACACTGCCTATGTCTGGGCGGAACACTCGGTTTGGCCAGCCGACCCCGGCTTCGACCGCGCCCGCGCCGGCGGCGTGACCTCCCTGCAGATCCTGCCCGGATCAGCCAATCTGTTCGGCGGCCGCTCGGTTCTTCTGAAGAACGTGCCCTCAATCACCGCTCAGGGCATGAAATTCCCTGGCGCGCCCTACGGCCTGAAAATGGCCTGCGGCGAGAACCCAAAACGGGTCTACGGCTCGAAGGGCCGTACGCCCTCGACCGAAATGGGCAATGTGGCGGGCTACCGGCGGGCCTGGATCGACGCGGCTGATTACACTCGGCGCTGGGACGACTACCACGCCAAGATCGCCAAAGGCGAAAAGGCCGATCCGCCCAAACGCGACTTGACCCTCGATACGCTCATGGGGGTGCTAAAGGGCGAGATCCGCATCCAGAACCATTGCTATCGCGCCTATGAGATGGCGACGATGATCGACATTTCCCACGAATTCGGTTTCCACATCGCCGCCTTCCACCATACGTCCGAGGGCTACAAGATCGCGCCCCTGCTGGCTAAGGAGGGCATCTGCATGCTCACCTGGGCCGACTGGGCAGGGTTCAAGATGGAGAGTCTCGACGGGATCGAGGCTAACGCCGCCTTAGCCCATCGAGCCGGCGCCTGTGTGATTATCCATTCGGACGATCCGGTCATTACCCAACATCTCAATCAGGAGGCCGGCATCGCCATGGGCGCGGGCAACCGAATTGGGCTTAACATCACCCCCGCCGAGGCGATTGCTTGGATTACCCTAAACCCCGCCAAGGCAGCCGGGGTCGCGGATAAGACCGGTTCTTTGGAGCCGGGCAAGATGGCCGATGTGGTGGTTTGGAGCGCGAACCCGTTTTCGATCTACGCCAAGGCCGAAAAGGTGTTCATCGACGGCGCCCTGACCTACGACCGGCGCGATCCGCGCTTCCAGCCAAAATCCGACTTTGAGCTCGGCCAGCCGGGAGAAGGAGCGTTCCAATGAACTGCGCCCTGATCATGTGCCTTCTCATAAGCACCGCGCCCCTGGCTGCATCCGCCGAGACCCTCGTGATCGCCAACGCAAGACTTGAGACCGCAGGTCCCGCTGGCGAAATCGCCTCCGGGACCGTGGTGATCAAGGACGGTAAAATCACCGCCGTGGGCGCCGAGATCGCTCCGCCGCCTGGCGCGCGGGTCATCGACGCGCAAGGCAAGGTCCTTTCGCCTGGGCTGATTGCGGCCTCCACCAACCTTGGTGTGGTGGAGGTTGACGGCGTGCAGTCCACCCATGACGAGGCGGCAGGTCCAGAGATCGGCGCCGCCTTCGATATCGCCTATGGCGTCAACCCGGCCTCGACCCTGATCCCGATCGCCCGCGAAGCCGGGGTGACCCGGGCTGTGTTGACCCCGATTCCGGGATGGGGCGGCGGTGAACGCGACGAAGAGGTGGATATAAGCGCAGAAACCGCCGGTGGCGACGAGCGAAAGAGCCCCGGCGCCAGCCTGTTCGAAGGTCAGGCGGCGGTCATCCGCACGACATCCGGTGACGCGGATCCCGTTCTGAAGCGCCGCATCGGCATGGTGTTGGACTTCGGAGAAACCGGCGCGCGCATCGCCGGCTCGCGCGGGGCTGAGATCACCCTTATCAAGGCCGCCCTTGACGATGCGCGCCGATATAAGAAGAATCGGGCGATCTTTGATAAGGGCGCTGAAATTCCCTCGCGCCTCAGCCGCGAAGACCTTGAGGCTTTGATCCCCGTGGTCGAAGGCCGCATTCCGCTTCTGGTCCGGGTCCACCGCGCGTCGGATATACGCCTCATCCTAAGTCTGGCCGGCGAGGAGAAGCTAAGGCTGATCCTTGAGGGGTGCGAGGAAGGTTGGCTCGTCGCCGGCGACCTCGCCTCAGCCCACGTGCCGGTGCTGATCGACACCGAAGCGGACCTGCCGGACAGCTTCGAAACCCTCGGCTCGCGTCTCGACAACGCCGCGCGGCTGCAGGCGGCGGGCGTCTTGGTGGCGATCGAAGGCTCGCGGGACTTCAACAACGTAAGACAGGCCCGCTTCAACGCCGGGACGGCGGTCGCCAACGGTCTCGCCTATCAAGCTGCGCTCGCCGCCGTGACGATCAACCCGGCCAAAATTTGGGGGTTTGGCGATCGGACAGGCTCCATTGAGGTCGGCAAGGACGCTGACCTTGTTCTGTGGTCCGGCGATCCGTTCGAAACCTCCACCTATCCCCTCGCGGTTTTCATCGAAGGTCAACAACAGCCGCAAGACGCCCGGATCCTCAAACTCCGTGATCGATACGCCAAACCCGCGGATGGGTATCCGCCCGCCTATCATTGAGGCCTTCCCGCCCGGGCCGGCGGGGGCGGTCAAGGCGCTTTAACGAGCTCGCCCGGTGAGGCTCACATTCGGGCGAGCCGCAAACCTTCGGCCTCTTTGAGCCTGACGTGCTCCGCGCCCTGAAGGGCGAGGGTTCCAAGAGTTCCCTTGGCGGCGTCCTGCTTCATCGACGCCGCCCATGGGGTCTGTCGCCCACACGGCTTTCGCTTGGGGCTTTTATTCGAGTTGAACACCCGGAACCGGCAAACCCCACAGGGCTCAACGCATCTCGACAGGCAATCCTTCGGGCTCGTCCGGCCCCAGACCTCATCTTTCGACGCGGTATCGACCCATGACCGCGTTCCGCCGGCAAGGCCAAGACGCCCTTACCCCGGCCTAAACGCCGGGGCTTGCGGGCTTAAAGGGGGTCAGCCTCGCGGCGCTTGCTCAGAGCGCTCGGCACGCCCATACCGGGGCGTCCGCGAATCATTCAAAATCCCCCCATGGCTAAAGTCGCGCCGAAGCTCCCCGACCTCTTCGATGATCCGGCGTCAAACCCGCCGCGGGCGGCTGTCGCGGCCGGGTCCACAGAGCCGCGCGCCACCGCCGCGGCCTCCGGATATTCGGCCAAGGACATCGAGGTTCTCGAAGGTCTCGAGCCGGTGCGTCGCCGGCCTGGCATGTACGTCGGGGGCACAGACGAGCGCGCCCTGCACCATCTGTTCGCCGAAGTGCTCGACAATGCGATGGACGAGGCGGTGGCCGGCCATGCGCGGGTGATCGACGTGACCCTCGAAGCAGATGGCGCGCTCTCGGTGCGCGACGACGGCCGCGGAATCCCGATCGACCCCCACCCCAAACATCCGGGCAAGTCGGCGCTGGAAGTGATCCTCACGGTGTTGCATTCGGGGGGGAAGTTCTCGGGCAAAGCCTATGAGACGTCGGGCGGCCTGCACGGCGTCGGCGTATCGGTGGTGAACGCCCTGTCCGAACGGCTCGATGTGACCGTTTGGAAGGACGGCCACGAATGGCGCCAAAGCTATAGCCGCGGCCACCCGCTTGGAAAGATCGAGCAGGTCGGGCCTTCGCGGAAGAAAGGCACTCTCATCCGGTTCTCCCCTGATGAGGAGATCTTCGGCGAAGGCGCAAGCTTCAAGCCGGCGCGTCTTTATCGAATGGCGCGGTCGAAAGCTTATCTCTTCCGCGGCGTGGAGATCCGTTGGAAATGCGATCCGTCCCTCATTCACGACCAAACTCCTGCCGAAGCGGTCTTCCATTTTCCCAACGGACTCGCCGATTTTCTCAAGGAGCGACTTGGCGCGATCGAAACGGTCACCGCCGCCCCGTTCGCCGGCAAGGTCGAGCGGGCTGAGGGCGGTGGGGCCGTCGAATGGGCGATCGCTTGGTCTCCGGCCGGGTTTGGCGAGGCCGACAGCTTCATGCAATCCTACTGCAATACCGTTCCGACGCCGGAAGGCGGCACGCATGAGGCTGGGCTCAGGGCCGTCTTGTTGCGCGGTCTTAAAGCGTATGGCGAACTCACCGGCGAGAAGCGGATCGGCCTTCTTACCGCTGAAGACGTGGTGTCCCAGGCCGGTGCGTTGATTTCGGTCTTCGTGCGCAATCCCGAGTTCCAGGGGCAGACCAAGGAGCGTCTTTCCTCCTCCGATGCTCAACGACTTGTCGAGAACGCCCTACGCGATCCCTTCGACCATTGGCTGACGGCTCAGCCACGCGCAGCGACCGCCCTGCTTGAGTTCGTCATCGAGCATGCTGAAGACCGTCTGAAGCGGCGCAAAGAACGCGAGGTGGCGAGGGCGTCAGCGACCCGAAAACTTCGGCTGCCTGGCAAGTTGGCCGACTGTTCGGGCACGTCAGCTGAGGGATCGGAGCTCTTCATCGTCGAAGGCGATTCAGCCGGAGGTTCGGCAAAACAGGCGCGAAACCGTTCCAACCAGGCCATCCTACCGCTTCGCGGCAAGATCCTGAACGTCGCGTCGGCGACGACGGACAAAACCGGCGCCAATAAGGAGCTGGCTGATCTGATGCTCGCCCTGGGCTCTGCGGGCGGCTCAAAATTCCGCGAGGAAGACCTTCGCTACGACCGGGTGATCATCATGACCGACGCGGACGTGGACGGGGCCCACATCGCGAGCCTCCTGATCACCTTCTTTTATCGGACCATGCCGGCCATGATCCGGGCGGGGCGTCTCTATCTGGCCCTGCCGCCCCTTTACCGGCTGAGCCACGGGTCCCAGATCATTTACGCCCGCGACGACGCTCATCGGCTCGAGCTTTTGGAAACGGCGTTCAAAGGGAAGAAGCCCGACGTCAGCCGGTTCAAAGGCCTCGGGGAAATGATGCCCGCCCAGTTGAAGGAGACCACCATGAACCCCGCCACAAGGACGCTGGCGCGGGTCACTCTGCCCCGGGCCGAGGCGCTGGTGGAGGAAATGGTCGAGACCCTGATGGGTCGCAAAGCCGAGAGCCGCTTTCGCTTCATCCAAGAGAATGCCGAGTTCGCGCAGGCCGATGTTGATGTCTGAGCGCCGCCAAGGCCCTTGGCGGGTTAGCGTCATCTCCTCTTGACGATGCGCAGAGGGGCCAGGCCGTGGTCGGCGGCGTCGCCGGCGGAGCGGCCGGACAGGCAGCCTCCAAGCCGCTTGGCGCCCTTGCCTCGCACCCCCGCCGTCATCGGCGCCCTGTCACAGTCGAGACGGCCGGAGCGGCTCCTGCGACCCGGCAATAACGGCGGACTCGAAATAAGCGAAGGGTCTTCCCTGCATTGCCTGCGCTCTCTTTGTAGCGGACCTTTGGCCAATGCTGTCGAACTACGCTGTGAGTATGCTGCACAATATACACAAAGAAACGAGCGCCATGAGGCCCGTTGAGGTTGTGACGTCCGTCGAGCGTCGCCGGCTGTGGCGTCTCGAGGAGAAGGCGCGGAACGTGACGGCGTCGTTTGCGGCGGGCGTCACGGTCACGGAGGTGGCGCGACGTCACGACATCAACCCCCAGCATCTGCATCAGTGGCGGCGGGCGGCGAAGGCCTGCAAACTTCTGCTGCCACTCGATGACGATCTGGCCT
>Ga0116229_10013819_pt1 | contig 11343 bp, 9 predicted proteins | sample S1TSphgellanicum_3_FD_87313 | JGI IMG/M metagenome (GOLD analysis project Ga0116229, IMG submission 87313) | Host-associated microbial communities from peat moss isolated from Minnesota, USA - S1T2_Fc - Sphagnum magellanicum MG | ecosystem: Host-associated > Plants > Peat moss > Unclassified... | reverse complement strand
GTCTTCGATGCGGCGGAGAGCGGGGGCTGTTTGCTGCTGTTTGATGAGGCCGATGCGCTGTTTGGCAAGCGCGCCGAGGTGAAAGACTCGCATGACCGCTACGCGAACATCGAGGTCGGGTATCTATTGCAGCGAATGGAGAGCTTCCAGGGGCTGGCGGTTCTGACCACCAACCTGAAGACCTCGCTCGACAAGAGTTTTCAGCGGCGGCTGCGATTTACCGTGGACTTCCCGTTCCCGGATGTCGTCCAGCGACGGCAGATTTGGGAACGCGTCTTTCCGCCGCAGACGCCGACTCGCGATCTGGACCCGGCGCGGCTGGGGACCCTCAATATGACCGGAGGGAATATCCGCAACATCGCTCTGAATGCCGCGTTCTTCGCTGCCGAATCGGGCGAATCTGTTTCGATGGCGCACATTCTTCAAGCAGCGCAGCTCGAAGCGCAGAAGTCCGAACGGCCGCTCTCCGAGAGCGAGATCCGGAGGTGGGTATGAGCCGTTTCGAGGCAACGCCGAGCAACGCCGCCCGCGTGAAGGTGACCATCGAGCGGCTTGTTCTTCGCGGTATGGATCCGGCTGCGCGCACGGCTTTCGTGGAGGGGTTGCGCTCCGATCTGGCCCGCATGCTGGCGGACCCGGCGACGCGCGCTTCTCTTGCTGCCGGCTCCGCTTTGCGAAGCACTCCGGTGCTCCGGCTGGGTCAGGCAGCGATGCAACCCGGAATTTCCGGGGCGCGCAATCTCGGCGCGAAGGTCGCACGAGCCATTGCTGCGGGTGGGAGCGCGCGAGGCGCAGGAAGGGGTGGTCGACTATGAGCCGCGCCGCCCTGATACACGATGTTGACTCCGCCAGGTCCTCGGCCAAGCAGCAGAGCAGCAGTGTGCGGGTGAGCCATCCCGGGGACTCTTTCGAGATGGAAGCCGAACGCGTCGCCGACACGGTCTCGCGCGGCGGACGGGTTTCGGGGTGGTCGCTTTCGGCCTCCGGTTTTGATGGCATCTATCGCCAGCCTGACCCGCAGCCACAGGCCCCTGCCTCGGCCGGCGACGTCGCGGGCAAGGTCGCCGAGGCGATTCTGGCGACGCCCGAGGGCAAGAAAGCGCTGGCCACCGTCACCGCTATCGCCACCACACCGGCCGGACTGGTGGTTACCGGGGCTGCCGCGATCGGAGTGGTGGCTGCAATGGACAGGGCGAAAAAGCCGCTGCCGGCGCAGGCGCCCGCGATTCCTCTGGACTTCATCAAACCCGGCCTGAGCGTCAAGATCGGCTATAACGGACCCGTCAACAAGCCCACGGACGGGTCGATCACCTTCAGCTTTTCCCCCAAGGCGGCGGAGAAGAAACCCGCACAGACTCCCACGGAGAAACTGCGTTCGGAAAACGCCGCGATGGCGGCAGACCAGGAGAAATTTCGGGCCGGCCTGCGGACCCCGGGCGGTTTGGGCCCGGTAAAGAGCGCGGAAGACCGGATGTTCGATAAGTGGCAGATGGACAAGCTGGCGGCCATCGGCAACCTGGGCAAGTCCAAGGTGACGGCGCCGGTCGCTGGGGCTACGCCCGCGGCTGCCGCGCCAGTTACGGCACCCGCGCCTGCTGAGAAGAAGCCGGAACCGGCCCCCGCACCCGCGCAAACACCGAAGGCGGAAGAAAAGAAGAAGGAAGAGGTTCCGGTGCAGCGCAAGGCTGAACCGTCGGGGCCAGTCACTACCGGCTCCGTGGATGTGGACTCGGTGCTGCGCTCGCCGGGAAGGCCGCTCGATCGCGCCACGCGGCGCGAGATGGAGAGTCGCATCGGCTACGACTTCAGCAACGTTCGACTGCATACCGATTCCCGCGCGGCGGATTCCGCAAAGTCCTTGAGCGCGCAGGCTTATACAGTGGGCAGCAACGTGGTTTTCGCGCCGGGGCGCTTTGCGCCGCACGCCACCGAAGGACGCCGCTTGCTGGCCCACGAACTGACGCACGTGGTGCAGCAGACTAGCTCTCCGCAGCGCGCCCATCCCGCCGTGCGCCCCGCGCCCAGCCACGTACAACGCTTTAGCGCAATGGACATCCCCGGCATCAGCTGGCTCCTGGGAAAGGTGAGGGGGCTGAGGGGTTATAAGCTGGTTTGCACCGTCTTCGGCCACGACCTCTTCGATGACACGCAGGCGTATGAACGCAACGCGACCACCATTACAAAAGGGATTCTCGAGCTCTTTCCCGGCGGCGACAAGATCTTTCAAAAGCTGCAGGACGCGGGCAAAGCGATCGAGACTGCGTACAACTGGCTGGCAGACCAGTTTACCCAGCGCAAGCTCACCGTGGAGGGCATCGAGGATGTGCTCCAGAGGGCGGTTGCCGCCTTCAAGGCCCATCCATTGGACGGCGTCGACGACGTCTTGAAGATTGTCCAGGAGCCGATCAACCAGCTCATCGATCTGGCCGGGGTGGTCGCCAGAAAGGTGCTGGACTTCATTCTTGAAGGCGTCATTTCCACGTTCGGAGAGACAGGTAAGAAGGTGTGGGCATTCTTCCAGAGGGCGGGGGGCGTGATATCAAAGATCGCGGCCAACCCGCTGCAATTTGGCCAGAACTTGCTCAAAGCGGTTGGAGAAGGCTTCAAGAACTTCTTCGCCAACATCTGGGACCACCTAAGTAAGGGAGTGAAGACCTGGTTCTACGAGGAGCTGCACCTGCCGAACGACATAAAAATGCCTGAGGACTTCACCCTAGGCAGCATGTTAAAGCTTCTGCTTCGGGTGCTTGGCCTGACCTGGGAGCATTGGCGTCCGCAACTGGTGGAAAAGCTGCAGCCAATAGGCGGTGAGACGGTTGTTTATTTCTTTGAGAAATCGGCCGAGATTTTCATGCGCATCCGGAAAGAGGGATTTGGGGCGATCAAAGAAATGATCGTGGAAAAGGCCAACAGCATCTTTGACTCTTTTGTCGACAACATCAAGAACTGGATCGCAAAGGAGTTCATCGAGCGGGGGCTGAAGCTGATCGCCGAGCTTTCGAACCCGGTTGGCGAGATCGTGAAAGTCGTCGAGAGCATCATCGACACGGTTACTTTCATTATTGAAAAGGCCAAGCAACTGGCCGAGCTCATCAATACGGTGGTCAACGCTCTTTCCGACATTGCCGACGGCAATACCGGCCCGGCGGCCAAGAAGGTAGAGGATACGCTGGCCAAGTCCATTCCGCTGCTGTTGCGATTCATCGCTGGCCAGTTCGGTCTTAGCGGCATTGGGAAGTCTATCCGCGAGATCATTGACAAGATTCGCGCTCCCATCGACAAAGTCATCGGCAAGGTCGTGGATGTACTGGTGGATAAAGTAAAGCCATTGTGGGAGGCAGGCAAGGCCGCCTTCATGTCCAAGATCGAAAGCATCAAGCAGTGGTGGACCAAGCCCAAGAAATTTTCGCACGCGGGCGAGGAGCATGAAATCACTTTGGGAGGAGACCCAAACCACCCCGACATCACCATTCACAGCAGGGAGAACCCGCTCGGACAGTACCTGGACGATGTTCACGCCAATTCGGCCCAAAAGGCCGAGATCAAGGCGGCGGCAAAGTTGATCAAGTGGACGCAGGGCCCAGCAGAGAAGTTGAGCGACGATGAACAGGGCAACAAGAATTTCGAAAACTTGAGAAAGCTGCTCGATGGCCTCGACAGCGTCAAGGACAGGCCCAAGGCAGCGTTCACATTCTCGGGAACCAATTCGTTCGGGTGCGGCAAGAAAGCGGACGCCTTTCTCAGCTCGAATCACGATGTGGGATCGAAGCCCGAGGGCTCCGATCCGCAAATCATGAAGCTGGTAAGGGAGGGTTTCCCGAAAGACAGATATTTGAAGGGGCACCTGCTGAGTATGCGGCTGGGGGGCAAGGGCGAATGGGAGAACATGATGCCCGTTACAAACCGGGCCAATCAGTTGATGGAAGGCGGCGTGGAAGGCAAGCTGATCTCCGCGATCAGTCATGGCAAGAAGTACTACCACTACACCGTCATGACCGAATATGATGAGACTCCCTTACCGACCCCGGCTACCGCTCAGGATGCAAAGAGCCGCCTGAAGAAAATTAGCGGGACGGTCCAGAACGCGATCCCCGACCCTGCCAATCCCAAAGTGTTGATCGATGATCCAAAGACGAAGGGGCCAACCGACGAAAACGAAAACGCATTGGAAATCACGCGTAAGGAAGTAAGAGCCACCATTGCTTCGGGCGAGAGTGAAACTTAACGGCACGTTTTAAGGGAAGGAGCGGCCACATGGCTTATGGATTGCCGATTGCGCCACGCTTGATAAGGGGCGGCATCGTGACGATGGACCCGGACACGTCGATCGTCCTGGGCGTGATTGCGCTGCAGTACAACCCGGACACGCTGACCCGCTCGCTACAGATTCAGGCGGTTCCCGGCGGGACGGACGGGGTACGCGTGGATGCGCTGCGGCTGCGCGGCCCGGCTATCGAAACCATCAAGCTCGATGCGGAGCTGGACGCAACCGACCAGCTCGAGTTCCCAACCCAGTACCCGGTCACGGCGCAATATGGCTTGCATCCACAGCTGGCGCAGCTGGAGATGCTGGTGAACCCCACGGTCGAAACGCTGCTCAGCGACGATCAGATGGCCAGCTCGGGAAGCCTGGAGATTATTCCGCTGGAGCAGCCGCTGACGCTTTTTGTCTGGAGCAGCAGTCGCGTGGTTCCGGTGCGGCTGACGGAAATCTCCATTACCGAAGAGGCCTTCGACCCGAATCTCAATCCCATCCGCGCCAAGATTTCGCTGGGGCTGAGAGTGTTGAGCGTTGACGACCTGGGCTTCGATAATCCGGGCGGACGAATGTTCATGTCATATCTCACCAACAAGGAAGCGCTGGCCGGGAAGGCGACGACGGCCGCTCTTACCACGCTCGGTCTCGGAGGTCTGCCATGAACTATCCGCTGCAAGCGATGATGATGCTGGGCGTCATCCCCCAAGTCACGTTTCCGACCGACAGCCGCTACTACAACTCGACGGTGCTGCAATATACGGCGCCCAACGGGCAGGTGATTCCGTATCTGCAGCGGCGCATCATTCCGCAACCGGGGGCGCCGAATTACGCGACCATCAACACTTACACCACACGGCAGGGTGACCGGCTGGATCTTATCGCCGCCAAGTATCTGGGCGACCCGCTAATGGCGTGGCTCATCTGCGACGCCAACGGGGCGATGCGGCCCTACGATCTGGTGGCCACGCCGGGCACGGTGCTGTCGATTACCACGCCGCAGGGCGTACCAGGGGGAATGATTGCTCAGTAGCGTCCAACTTACGCTGATGATGGGACCGATTATCGCGGTGCCCGTGCCCAGCGTTGTGCTCGAATCGCTGGCCTCGGTTGAGGTCAAGATCGAGGACGTGGGGCAGAGCGGTTTCCAGCTCGTTTTCAGCGTGGACAAGAGCTCCCCGCTGCAACTGCTGTTTCTGCTTACCGGAGGATTGCCGCTCTTGTTCATGCGCTGCATCCTGGTGGCAACGGTCAACGGCGCACCCAACGTGCTGATCGACGGCGTGATTACCAAGAACACCATCGCTCCCGGCGATAAGGGATCGAACTCGACACTGACTTTGTTTGGCAAGGACCTGAGCGTGCTGATGGGGCAGTCCAACTGGAGCGGATTTCCGTTCCCAGCCTGCCCGCGCGAGGCAAGGGTTGCGCTGCTGCTGGCCAAGTACGCCTTCTTCGGCATCATTCCCATCATTATTCCCAGCCTGCTGTTCGACATTTCATTGCCCATCGAGAACATTCCGGCGCAGCAGGGAACCGATCTGGACTACATCAAGGCACTGGCCGACGAGGTGGGCTACGTTTTCTACGTGGCCACGGGTCCTGTGGCCGGCACGAGCACGGCCTACTGGGGACCGCAGGTGAAAATCGGGCCGGTGCAGCCGGCGCTGAACGCCGATATGGACGCTTACAGCAATGTGGAATCGATGCACTTTTCCTACGACCAGGACAAGTGCAAAATTCCGCTGGTTTACACCTACATTCAGGAAATAGGCATCAGCATTCCGATTCCCATTCCACCCATCGATCCGTTGCAACCGCCGCTGGGCGCGATTCCTCCTCTGCCGACGAACCTGATTCCGCCGGACCTGAAGTCCTTTCGCGAAGACCTTGCCAAGCTCTCGATTCCGCAGGTGATCATGATGGGTCTGGCCGCGGGGGCCGCGAGTTCTGAAGTGGTGACCTGCGAAGGCTCGCTGGATGTGACGCGCTACCGGGGGGTGTTGAATGCGCGCAGCCTGGTGGGGGTGCGCGGCGCGGGCCAGGCCTTTGACGGCCTCTATTACGTGAAGAGCGTGACCCATAAGATCAAGCGCGGCGAGTACAAGCAGGACTTCGTGCTGACCCGCAATGGCCTAGTCTCCACAGTTTCCACGGTGAGCCCATGAGTACAGCGCCTACCAGCGTTCCGCCGCCGCCGGCCCGCTACTACGGGAAGTATCGCGGCACCGTGCTTATCAACATCGACCCCCTGCAGATCGGGCGGATCATGGCGCAGGTGCCGGACGTGCTCGGCGAAGTGCCTTCGAGCTGGGCGATGCCGTGCGTGCCGGCCGCGGGCATTCAGGCGGGGATTTTTATTGTTCCGCCGATCGGATCGCAGGTGTGGATCGAGTTTGAGCAGGGAAACCCCGACTACCCGATTTGGAGCGGCGGATTTTGGGGCATGGTGGCCGATGTTCCCATTTTTGCCACCGCGCCTCCGGCCATTCCACCGGGACAAAACATTGTGTTGCAGACGTCGGGGCAGAACTCCATCATTTTGTCCGACGGTCCGCCCACGCCGATCACCGGGGGCATAGTACTGAAGGGCGCAAGCGGGGCCATGATCGTGGTGAATGAAACCGGGATTTACATCTCGAATGGACAGGGCGCGACGATCACCCTGATCGGGCCGGCCGTTGCAATCAACATGACCGCTCTGACGGTCGTTGGGCCATAAGGGAAAACGCCGCATCGTTGTGTTGCGGATTGGATCGTGCGTCAAGAAAGGAGAACGACGATATGCCAGGACCGATTCTTCACATGGGCGCTGTAGTCACTTGCGCGCACGGGGGCCAGGCCATTCCAACTGTTCCGAGTACGTGCGTGATGGTCTCCGGGATGCCGATTGCGACAATCGCCGCGCCCTATGCCGTGGCCGGATGCGCTTTTGTTCCGCCGCCAGGCAATGGACCCTGCGTGACGGCGCAGTGGGTGGTGGGCGCGGTGCAGGTGATGTCGATGGGGCAACCTGTCGCTATTCTCAGCGGCGTCTCCGTCTGCGTGCCAACGGGAACGCCGCTGCTTCCGGTTTCTTCTCAAACCCTGGTTATTGCGACCTAAGGAACGGCCATGAATATAAATTTTCCTTACCAATTCGATGGCCGCGGCCGCACCCTTGATCCGGGTGACGATTACCTTCGCCAGATGGTCGAGCAGGTCCTGTTTACCTCGCCGGGCGAGCGGGTGAACCTGCCGGATTTCGGAAGCGGATTGCTGCAACTGCCGTTTGCGCCAAACAGCATGGAGATGGCCGCGGCTACGCAGTTCAGCGTGCAGGGCGCTCTGCAAAAGTGGCTCAGCGGCTTCATCAAGGTCCAGTCCGTGGTCGCCTCCGCGCAGGAGGCTGTGCTCACCGTCACCGTTACCTACGCGCCGCTCCGCACTGGGGTATCGCAGGTGCAGACCTTCGTTTACGGAGGCCCGCAATGATCTACTCCTGCTGCGACGATAACCGCCGCGCAGCGGTCCTGAACAATCCGACGTTGAATGCGATCGACTACCTGGAAGTGCTGGACGAGCCCAACCTCTACGGCACGCCGTCGCAGCAGACACTCTTGGTCACCTGTCTGAAGCGGGTGCCGACAAATCTGACTACGAACAACATACTCATCACTGGCGGTGAGAGCATTACCGGTATTACAGCGGTTTGGGTTGGCCCGGCCGGGCCGGCCTCCGCGCAGCCCCCGCAGATCAAAGCGGAGTCGACTGGACCGGCTCCGAATGAGTCCACGTATCTTGCGTCGCTCCCCAACGCGGACAAGATTCTTGTCGTCCGCACCAGCGTTAAGGGAGATTTTTCGCCCTACACCTTGAGCCTTGTGAACAGCATCGCCGGCGCGACCTCGGGCAACTTTGCCGTGGCCGAGGCGCTTACGGGATTCGATCCGCAACTGGCACAGGTGACCTTCTCTTTCAAGATTGATTGCGGGCCCTTCTTTGACTGCGATCGGCCGCCGCCGGTGTGCGCGCCGCCACCGCCCACACCACCGCCGATCAACTACCTGGCCAAGGACTTTGGCAGCTTTCGCTCCGTTCTGCTCGATCGGATGAACCAGTTGCTGCCTTCGTGGGGCGCAACTTCCGAGGCTGATCTGGGCATTGCACTGGCGGAATTGATCGCCTACGCCGGAGACCAGCTCAGTTATCACCAGGACGCTGTCGCCACCGAAGCTTACATCGCCACCGCACGCAGCCGCATCTCGCTGCGCCGCCATGCGCGGCTGGTAGATTATTTTGTTCACGACGGGGCGAACGCCCGGGCGTGGGTTTGCCTTAGCGTCTCGGTCCCCGTTTTCCTCAACCAGACCACCACCCTCTTCTACACCTACGCTCCCGGCATGCCCACGCCCCTGGTTGGCAACGAAGAGGCGGCCCTCTCCGCCGGCGTGGTGGTCTTTGAGCCAATGCAGGATGCGGACCTGTTTCCGGAACACAACCAAATGAATTTTTACACATGGGGAGACCTGAACTGCTGCCTGCCGCAGGGCGCGACCGAGGCGACGCTCGCCGGCGCCTTCCCCAATCTGCAGGTTGGCGATGTGCTGATCTTCAAGGAGGTCCTGGGGCCGCAGACGGGCGATCCGGCCGACGCCGACATTCGCCACCGCTATGCCGTGCGGCTGACTTCCGTGGCCACGCTGAATGGACAGGGGCAGCCGCTGGTCGATCCGCTCTTTGAGGCGGGAACCGGCGCGCCGATCATCAACCCATCGCAGCAGCCGCAGCCGGTAACGGAGATCGGCTGGTCGACGGACGACGCTCTCCCCGCTCCGTTGTGCCTTTCGTCTACATTTCTTAGCTCGACCGGCGACACCGTGACCATTACCAACGTGAGCATCGTTATGGGTAACGTGGTGCTGGCCGATCAAGGGCTCTCGATGCCGACTGCCACGCTGCCCACGGTTCCCGAGCCGACGCTTTTTTATCCGCCCTCCTCAGCCAACCGCTGCGCTTCGCCTGCACCACCCACGCCATTTCCGGTTCGCTACCGGCCGCAATTGGCGGACAGCCCCGTGACCCAGGCCGTGCCTTTGCCGCTGGCGGGAAGTCCGGTGACGACGAATCCGGTTGCCCTGGTTGCAAACAGCTATGTGAGCCTTTCCGACAGCAACGGCTACACTTCGCTGATGGTGGGCGCAAACAATCCGTTCGCCTGGCCGCAATACTTTGGCGTCCAGGCAACGGTCGACACCGTCCACTCCACATTCACACTCTCGGTTGTGTTTTCTCCTACCGGGGCTGCATCGAACATCGTTCTGGAAACTTTCGCAGGCCTCACGTCCACTTCCAATGCAGTTACGCAGATCAACAAGAACTCAAAGTTGATTGCCGCCAGCGCGCCCGGAGCGCTGCCCAATAAAGTGAACGGGGCGCCGACGATGCTCTCGAACTCCGGCCCGGTGAATTTAATCGACCTGGACAGCGGACTGCCTTACCTCAGCGTCAGCCCTACGCTCCCCAGCACCTGGACGCCGCTGTTTGCGGTGCTGGCGCAGGGGAACCTGGAGACGCCGACGGAGTTTAATCTGCTGCTCTTGTATAACTCGCCGTTTGGCGCAGTGGGCGGAGTGCAGCTCCCGGTGCTCGTGGAGCAATTCAACAGCATTTCGCTGGCCAGCGTGGAGACGGCCTTCCCGTCGGGCTCATCGCTGTTGTCCGTTCTGACCTTCGACCAGGAGCCGAATCCGTCGCTTTCCGCATACGACCTGATGAACTACGATCCTTCGACCGCAGTCCCATCGATCACGCTTACGGGTTCGCTCAACGGGATTGAAACCACCTGGACCGCTGCCCCGGACTTGCTGGGCGACGGGCCTACGGACACCAACTTTGTGGTTGAGATCGAATCGAACGGAGTGGCGATTCTTCGCTTCGGCGACAACATCAACGGCATGTCGCCGGCCTCAGGCACTACTTTTACGGCCACCTACCGGATCGGCAACGGCACGGCCGGAAATGTGGGCGCGGAGAGCCTGACCCATCTGGCAGCTGACCCGCGCATCGTCTCGTGCACCAACCCGCTGCCCGCGAGCGGCGGCGTGGACCCGGAGACCAACACCCAAATTCAGCGCCGCGCACCTCAAGCCTTCGTGACGCAGGAGCGCGCCGTCACGATGGCCGATTACGTCACGGTCACCGAGGCCAACCCGCAGGTTTCGAGCGCCGCGGCTACGTTGCGCTGGACGGGGAGCTGGTACACGGTATTTGTGGCTGCGGAGCCGACTAATGGGGGCAGCCTGAGCAAGACGCTGCGCAAATCGCTGACGCAGTATGTGAACCGATATCGTCTTGCCGGGCAGGATTTGAAGCTCGAAGGCCCGGACTACGTCTCGCTGGTGATCGCGCTCACGATTTGCGTCGATCCGTCGTACTTCAAGTCCGACGTGCAGCAGGCGCTGATGCAGGTCCTCGGCTCGGGCACACAGCCGAACGGGCAGCCCGGCTACTTTGCCGCAGACACATTCCAGCTCGGACAGAATGTTTACCTGAGCCCGATTTACGCAGCCGCGCGCACCGTTGCAGGCGTGACCACTGTGAGGGCGACAACCTTTCAGCCGCAGGCCGTTCCAGAGACGAATGCTTTCATTCAGTCCGGGGAGATTCAGATCGGCCCGTTTCAGGTAGCGCGGCTCGCCAATGACCCCAGCCTTCCCGCCAACGGCCAACTGACCTTGAACATGCAGGGCGGAAAGTGAGCACGCGATGAGTTGCAGCGGAAATCAGAATTGCACCTGCGGATGCTGCTCCGGCACCGCGGTGGAAACGCCGCAGGGCGAGTCGAATCTGCCCGGCCTGAGCTCGATCAGCTATCGAACGGGCACCTGGGCTTCGTTCAAGGAGTCGATGCTGGCGCGTTTGTCGAGCTCCGATTACCCGGCATTGGCCGCCCTCAAAACCCGCGACGACGACGACATCTCGATCGCGTTGCTGGACGCGACCGCGGTGGTTTTGGACATTCTGACCTTTTATCAGGAGCGGCTAGCCAACGAGAGCTACCTGCGCACGGCAACGCAATTGAACTCGCTGACCATGTTGAGCCAGCT
>Ga0116229_10013818_pt1 | contig 11343 bp, 16 predicted proteins | sample S1TSphgellanicum_3_FD_87313 | JGI IMG/M metagenome (GOLD analysis project Ga0116229, IMG submission 87313) | Host-associated microbial communities from peat moss isolated from Minnesota, USA - S1T2_Fc - Sphagnum magellanicum MG | ecosystem: Host-associated > Plants > Peat moss > Unclassified... | reverse complement strand
TCGGTACGATTTTCGCGGCGTCCCCGGCGAGGAAAAGCCGCCCCACCTGCATGGGTGCCGCGACTTAGGAGCGCATGGCGGTGACGCCCTTCTGGAAAATCTTGCCGGTGTTCAGCGAAAACCCATCATGGCCGAGGCGGATGGCAAGCTCTTCCCAGATCCGGTCATCCGGCCAGTTCTCAATCGGCTCATCCGGCGCGCTTTGCAGGTACAGGCGGGAAATGGTGGGGGAACGCATGGACAGCAGCGCGAAGCCGTTCTTGTGGCTGGCGTAAATCAGCTCGTCATTGGAAGGCGGGGCTTCCGCCAGAATGCCGAGCCAGCCGAACGGGTATTCGCGGTCGTATTCAACAATCATACCCTCCGGAAAGGCCGGCCGGCAGATGCCGTGGAACCCGTCGCAGCCAGCGATGATGTCGCAATCCAGGCGGGATTCCACGCCATCTTTTTTATACGTGATAAACGGCTTGTCGGTTGAAAAATCATGCACCGCGACATCCGATGCCTCGAAAATAATCTGGCCCTGGGCGGCCAGGCGGGCGGCGATGAGGTCGCGCACGACCTCGTGCTGGCTGTAGAGCATCACGTGTTTGCCGGTGAGTTTGAAGAAATCGATATGCGTGAGTTGGCCGTCCACCAGGAAATTCGTGCCGTCATGCCGGCTGCCGACTGTGTCCATGCGTTCACCGAGGCCGGTCGCGCGGAGCAGCTCCGCGACTTCGTATTCCAGGATGCCGGCGCGGATGCGGTTTTCCGCATATTCGCGCGAGCGGTTTTCCAGGATCACATTGTCGATCCCTTCCAGGTGCAGGAGGTGCGAGAGCATGAGGCCGGCGGGGCCGGCGCCGATGATGCCGATGCGGGTACGGGTGGTGGACATGGGTTAGGTTTCCTGAAGTTCTGATTTCTTGACGGGACGAAAAATTCCGGTTCCAAAGAGTTATAAAAGATAAGGGACGATCATCCCGTGGCGGAAGACAAGCGGACCAAGAAAAGTGAACCGGCGCCGGCGATTAATCTTGGCGCTCTGCCGAATGTGCTGGGCTATGTGCTTCGGCAGAGCCAGTTGCTGGTGTACCAGGCGTTTCAGCAGGCGGTGAATGATGACAGCGTACGGCCGCCGCAATTCTCGATCCTGGAAATGATCAACAGCAACCCCGGCATTCGGCCTTCGGATGTTGCGGCCGCGATAGGGGTCAGCCGGGCGAATCTGGTGCCGTTGCTCGCCGAATTGGCGAAGAGCGGCTTTTTGACCCGCAAAGGCGACAGGAACGATAGGCGTGCGCAGGCCTTGCATCTGACCGAAGCCGGCGAGTCGCAACTGAAGCGGCTGCGCGATGTGATCATCCCGCTAGAAGACCGGCTAGCGGAAGCGCTGGGACCGGGTGGGCGGGACACATTGCTGAACTTGCTGCACCGGCTGAACACGGCGGCTGCCAAGGCTTGAACCTATTTTGGTGCTTCCTTTCCTCGATTAATTAGTCATGTTTCATAACTTTTTATCGCAGGTTGGCGTTTGTGTCAAGAAAATTTTCGCGAACGTCAGGAACGGGTGGGGGATTGCAATGGCAGGGACGGCGTGCCAAACGCTCGCCTTCCCTGCTGGGTGCGTGGCATCGCGCCTGGCTATGCTCATCCCGCCGTTGGGATCTGCCCTCATTCGGGCTTGAGCTGAATTCACCCAAAGGAGCACAAATGCCGTTATATGAAACCGTGGTGATTGCACGGAGCGAAATTACGCAGGCGCAGGCTGATGCTGTCGCCGATGCGGTAACCGCCCAGTTGGAGACCGATGGCGGCGCTGTGAAAAAGCGCGAATATTGGGGCCTTCGCAGCCTGGCATACCGGATCAAGAAAAACCGCAAGGGCCATTACATCCTGCTCGGCCTGGAAGCACCGTCCCCCGCCGTGGTGGAAATGGAGCGCCAGTTGAAGTTGAACGAGGATGTTCTGCGTTTCATGACCATCCGGATCGAGGAAATTTCCGAGGAGCCTTCGGTGATTCTCTCCCGCAAATCCGATGACCGTGAGCGCGGCTTCCGCGGGCCCAAGCCCGCTGGCCGCTTCGAGGCCGGCCGCAAGCGCGGCTATGATGAACGTGAAGAGTTCCGCGCGCGTGATGAGTTCCGTACGGACCGTGAGGAATACGGCGTGGAGGAGGAAATCTGATGTCCGATACAACCGATACCAACCCGGCGGCACGCCGGCTGGCCGTGGGCGCCCGCCGCCCGTTCTTCCGCCGTAAGAAATCCTGCCCGTTCTCAGGGCCGGACGCGCCGGTGATCGACTATAAAGATGTTCGGCTGCTCTCCCGCTTTCTCTCCGAGCGGGGAAAAATTGTGCCGTCGCGGATTACCGCGGTGTCCGGCAAGAAGCAGCGCGAGCTGGCGAAAGCCATCAAGCGTGCCCGCTTCCTAGCACTTCTCCCTTACGTGCTGAATTAAGGGGCGCGGAAAAATGGCAAATGTTGAATTGATTCTTCTGCAGCGGGTGGAAAAACTCGGGCAGATGGGCGAAATCGTTAAAGTGAAGCCCGGCTATGCGCGGAATTTTTTGCTCCCGCAGAGCAAGGCGGTGCGGGCGACCAAGGCGAACCGGGAGCGCTTTGAGCGTGAACGCGCGCAACTGGAAGCGCAGAACCTGAAGCGCCGCGATGAGGCGGAGCGTGTGGCCGAGCGTGTGCATGGCCTCGCCGTTGTGCTGATCCGCCAGGCGGGGGATTCCGGCAGCCTGTTCGGCTCCGTCTCCGCGCGGGATATTTCGGATGCTTGCACGGCGGCCGGTCTGGGCATTGAACGCTCGCAGGTTTTGCTCCAGCAGCCGATCAAGCAGCTTGGTCTTTCCAAGGTGCGGGTGGCGTTGCACCCGGAAGTGAGCATCGATGTGACGGTGAACGTCGCGCGCAGCCCCGAGGAAGCCGAAAAGCAGGCGCGGGGCGAGGCGGTTGTGGCTGAGCGCGACGAGGCGCCGGAGCTGGGGCCGCTGTTTGGCCAGGAGCCGGAAGACGAAGCCGCGTAACATTGCTGCAACACGTCTAATGCATAACGGCCCCTACTTAGGTATGGGGCCGTTTCTGTTTGCGTCCTCTTTTTTAACCGATTATGTCACCCTAGATGAACAAAAGGATTAATTTCGCCGGGGGCTGAATTGCTTTGGGCCACTAAAAACCTGATGAACCGCATTCTGGCCGGGGCCGTTAAATCCGGCCGATTCACGGTGATCTGGCCGGATGGCGAGGCCACATCTTACGGCGACGGCGCCGGTCTTGCCGCCACGGTGGAAATACGGGACGCCAAAACCCTCCGGCGGCTGATACTGAATCCGGCGCTCGCGGTCGGCGAAGCCTATATGGATGAGGGCTTGATGCCGCTGAATTGCACGATCCATGACGTGCTGAGCCTGCTGATTCATAATACCGCGCGAACCTGGCACGAAGTGCCGGTGCTGTTCTGGAATGATGTTCTGCAGCGCGCACTGCAGCCTTTCCGCCGGCGGAACAACGCCGCGCGGTCCCGGCGGAATGTCGCGCATCATTATGACCTCAACGGCCGGTTGTATTCCCTGTTTCTGGACCGCGACCGCCAATATTCCTGCGCGTATTTTCCGCGCGGGGATGAGGGGCTGGAGGAAGCGCAGAGTGCGAAGAAGCGGCACATAGCGTCCAAACTGTTGCTCGACCGGCCGGATTTGGAGGTGCTGGATATTGGCTGCGGCTGGGGCGGGATGGCGCTGACGCTGGCGCGGGATTACGGCGCGCGGGTCACCGGCATCACACTGTCCGAGGAACAGTTGCATGAGGCGCGGGCGCGGGCCGCGGCGGAGGGTTTGCAGGACCGCGTGAGCTTCGAGTTGATGGATTACCGGGCGATGGACCGGCAGTTTGACCGGATTGTTTCGGTTGGCATGTTCGAGCATGTAGGCACGGCGAATTATCCGGTGTTTTTTGAAACCGTGAACCGGTGTTTGAAGCCGGATGGCGTGGCGCTGCTGCACTCGATTGGGCGGTTTGGCGGTGCTGCGATTACCAATCCGTGGATTTCGAAATATATTTTTCCCGGCGGCTATTCGCCGGCACTCTCTGAGGTTTTGGGGCCGATTGAAAAATCCGGCCTGGTGACGACGGATATTGAAATCCTGCGATTGCATTATGCGAAAACCCTGGCGCATTGGCGCCGGCGCTTTGCCGCCAACCGGGATGCGATTGCCGCACTTTATGACGAGCGGTTCTGCCGGATGTTCGAGTTTTATTTGTCAGGCTCGGAACTTTCATTCCGGATGGATGACCATATGAATTTTCAAATTCAACTGGCGCGGGCGAATGACACGGTGCCGCTGGCGCGCGATTATATGTTTGAGGCGGAACGCCGGGTGGCGTTCGCGCGGGCCGCGGATTGAATTTTTTCTCTGCCCGCACGGCGACTCTCGAAATCGCCTATGAGGCATATGGGGATGAAACCGGCGGCGCCGTCATTCTGCTGCACGGGTTTCCGTATGATCCGCGGTGCTTTGATGCGGTGGCGCCTGAACTGGCGCGGCTCGGGTATCGGGTGATTGTGCCGTATTTGCGGGGGTATGGGGCGACGAGGTTTCTGTCTCCGGCAACAATGCGCTCCGGCCAGCAGGCGGCGCTGGGGCGGGATTTGGTTGATCTGATGGACGCGCTGGGGATCGGGCAGGCGGCGCTGATGGGGTATGATTGGGGTGGCCGCGCGGCCTGTATCGCCGCGGCGCTGTGGCCGGAACGGGTGCGCTGCCTGGTGACCGGGAATGGGTATAATATTCAGGATATTGCGGGCTCCGTGCTGCCGTTGGCGCCGGAGATGGAGCACCGGCTGTGGTACCAATATTATTTCCACGGCCCGCGCGGGCGGGACGGGTTGGCGGCGAACCGGTTTGAGCTGGGACACTTGTTATGGCGGCTGTGGTCGCCAACCTGGCGGTTTGAGGATTCGGATTATGCGCGGACGGCGGTGTCTTTCGAGAACCCGGATTTTGTGGATGTGGTCATCCACTCCTATCGCCACCGCTTCGGCTACGCGCCGGGCGACCCGGCTCTTGAGGAGGTCGAGGCGGCCCTCGCCCGCCGCCCCGCGATTGCGGTGCCGGCAATCGCGCTTTTCGGCGCGGATGACGGTGTGGCATCAAAGCCAAGCGAGGACGATCCCGACGCGGCAAAATTCACCGCGCGTTATGAGCGCCGAATCCTCGCCGGCATTGGCCACAACATCCCCCAGGAAGCGCCGGCTGCCACCGTGGCGGCGCTGGTTGATCTGTTGGCTGGGTAATGTGAGGAATTCGACAACCTGGCGGCAGGTGTTTCGCTTTCGGGTCCACCGGGCTAGACTCGGAGAATGAACTTTTTCCCCTGGCGCCATCCGAAAATCCCCGTCATCGCGCTGCGTGGCATCATCGCCGCGCGGGCGGGGTCCATCAATATCGAAGCCTATACCGATGCCATCGAAAAAGGCTTCAAGCTTGCCAAAAAGACCAAGAAACTGGTTCTGGCGATTGAAAGCCCTGGCGGCTCCGCTGTGCAGTCCGATTTGATCGGCCAGTTGATCCGCCGGCGGGCGGATGAGACTGGCGTGGAAGTGGTTGCGGTGATCGGGGATGTCGGTGCCTCCGGCGGTTACTGGCTGGCTTGCGCGGGGGAGAAAATTTACGCCAACCGCCTCTCCATCGTCGGTTCCATCGGTGTGATTACCGGCGGGTTTGGGTTTGACAAGTTCATCGCGCGTTATGAGATTGAGCGGCGGCTGTTCACTGCGGGTGAGAACAAGGCGCGGCTGGAGAGTTTCTCGCCGCTGCGTGAGCAGGATGTGGCGTTTACCAAGGAATTGCTGGACGAAGCGCATGGCATGTTCAAATCCTGGGTCCGCGCCAGGCGTGGCGCGGCGCTGACGGCGCCGGATGAGGCGGTGTTTGATGGCGGCTATATGCTGGGCGAAAAAGCCAAGACTCTGGGTTTGATCGACGGTTTTGGCGATGTGGATACCATCGTGAAGCAGCTTGGCGGGGATGATGCGAAGGCCGTGTGGCTGAAGCCGAAACGGCCGCGTGGCCTGATGCGGCTGATCAGCCGCAGCGCGGTGGAATCAATAATCGACGTGGCGGAGCAGCGGCTGGTGACGCCACATTTGCGGTAGGAGGGTGGCGTGTTTCCAACTGTAAAACTCCCTGACGGTACCATCATCCCCGCCCTCGGCCAGGGCACCTGGCATATGGGCGAATCCGCCGCCGAGGCGGCGACGGAAGAGGCGGCGCTGCGCGTGGGCATTGAGCTCGGGCTGACGCTGATTGACACGGCGGAGATGTACGGCGCCGGCGGGGCGGAGCGTGTGGTCGCGAAGGCGATTGCCGGGCAGCGTGACCAGGTGTTCGTTGTCAGCAAGGTCTCGCCACAGAACGCTTCCACCCAGGGCGTGGAAAAATCCTGCGCCGCCAGTTTGCAGCGCTTAGGGACAGACCGGATCGACCTGTACCTGCTGCATTGGCCCGGACGCTACCCGATTGAGGAGACGGTTGCGGCGTTTGAGCGGCTGGTTGCAGCGGGGAAGATTCGGTACTGGGGCGTTTCCAATTTTGACACGGCCGGGATGAAGGAAATTGCCGCCCTGCCGGCGGGGAAAAACTGCGCGACCAACCAGGTTTTATACCACCCGGACCAGCGCGGCATAGAATTTGACCTGATGCCCTGGTGCCGGGCGCGGGGGATGCCGATTATGGCCTATTCCCCGCTTGGCCAGGCCGGGCGCCTGCTGCGCTCCGCGGCACTTTCCGCCGTAGGCCGCCGCCATGGCGCAACGGCGGCGCAGATCGCGATTGCCTGGAGCCTGCGGGATGGCAATACCATTTGCATCCCCAAAGCCTCCTCAACCGCACATTTGCAGGAGAATGCGGCAGCGGCTGAGATAAGGCTGACGGAGCAGGATCTGGCGGAGATCGACGCGGGGCACAGGCCGCCGCGCGGCAAAACCGCGCTGGAGATGCTGTAGCCGGTTTAAGCCTTCGGTTTGCCGATAGAGGCGAATTTCTTGTTGAATTTGGCAACCTGACCGCCACGGTCCGTCATGCGCTGCACGCCGGTCCAGGCCGGGTGGGATTTCGGGTCGATATCCAGGCGGAGTGTGTCCCCGGCTTTGCCCATGCAGGACATGGTTTTGAATTCCGTCCCATCGGTCATGACGATGTTGATCTCGTGATAGTCCGGATGAATATTGTCTTTCACCGTGGTCGCTCCATGAATAAACAGCCGCCGATCCCGACCGGCAGCAAAGATGGCGGTGTTTACGCGTAGGCGGGGCTAAGTGCAACCCCGGAAAGATGGGTCTTGGCGAACGCAGCCGCTTCATCCAGCGCGGTGCGGGCTTCCGGGAGGAAAACTTGGCTCACCTGCCAGACATGCGGCATGTTGGGCCAGATTTTCAAATCCGCCGTCCCGCCGGCGGCGCGCGCGGCGGTGGCGAGGCGGGTTGAGTCATCCAGCAGAATTTCCGTGTCGCCAACCTGAATGAGCATGGGCGGCAGGCCGGCCAAATCTCCATACAAGGGCGAGGCGAGGGGGTTTTTTGCGTCCGCGCCGTTCAGGTAGAAGCCCGCACCGTCATGCAGTTTTTCCGAAACCAGCATGGCGTCCCGCTTGCGGTTGGTTTGCAGGCTCGCGCCGGTGCCGGCCAGGTCTGTCCAGGGGGAGAACAGCAGGGCACAGGCCGGCATCGGCAGGCCGGCGGCTTTGGCGGCGAGGAGGGTGGCAAGGGCCAGGCCGCCGCCGGCGGAATCCCCGCCGATGGCGAAGGAGGACGGGTGGATGCCGGATGCGAGCATCGCGCGGTATACGGCCAGCGCGTCATCCACCGCGGCGGGGAACGGGTGTTCCGGGGCCAGCCGGTAATCCGGCGCGAAAACTTTTAAGCCCCGCATGGCGTAAGCGGCGGTGATGGAGCGGTGGGTGGTGGGCGAGCAGGCAAAATACCCGCCGCCGTGCAGATACAACAGCGTGCCGGCCGTAGCACCGCCAGCCTCCACCCACTCACCCGCAATGCCGCCCATCGTGCTTGGCGTGTACGTTGCCCCGCGCGGCGCCGGCGTGCGGTGGGAGAAGGCGGCCTTGGCATCCGCCGCCGTGGTGGCCTTGGTGAGCTTGCGCTTGACCACCAGGCGCAAAATCGGGTCCGCGAGGTAGGACTGCCAGCTTGCCATGAATTTTAGCCTTTTGCCTGGGTGATGGCGCTTAGTTTGCGGGCGCCCCGGCCAATGAGGCCCCAATACCGCACCGGTAATAAGCGCTGGATGATATCTATCTGCGTGGCATCCGCGCCGATGAGGATGCGTTTTTCGCGTTTTTCCAGCCCGGCGATGATGCGGGCGGCGGCGGCTTCCGGCTTGGTTTTCAACATTGTTTGGAACTGGGCGATGCCGGCGCGCGCTTCAATGGGGTCCACGCCCTGGCCGATGCGCGATGAGCGGGCGATGTTGGTGGCGATGCCGCCGGGATGGACGATGGTGACGCCGATATTCGTCGCCTCAAGCTCATGCCGCAGGGACTCGCCAAAGCCGCGCAGCGCGAATTTGCTCGCCGCATAAGCGGTTTGCCCCGGCGGGCCGATGAGGCCGAAGACGCTGGACAGCAGCACGATTTGCCCGGCGGGCTGCGCGCGCAGCAGCGGCAGGAAGGCACGTGTTAACCGCACGGCACCCCAGAAGTTGATGTTCATCAGCCATTCAAAATCCTCCAGCGAGGCTTGCTCGAACGTGCCGGCCAGCGCCACGCCGGCGTTGTTGATGAGGATGGCAGCGCTGCCGATGGCGGCGGGCAGGGCGGCGATGGCGGCTGGATCCGCAATGTCCAGCACATGGGTGGTGATGGTGGCGCCGGATGCGCGGGCTTGCGCGGCGATGGTCTCCAGCCCCGCGGCGTCCCGGTCCACCAGCGCCAGCCGCGCGCCCTTGGCGGCGAGTTGCAGGGCAAGGGCGGCGCCGATGCCGGAGGCCGCACCCGTGAGAACGATTTCAGCGCCGGAGAGGTTGGATGCCATGCCCGTGCATTAACCGGCTTTGCGGAGTTCGCAAGCGATGTGGTTGAGTGACGCGCAAAACAGAGGTGGCCGATGGTTCGGGCGATTATGGTTCTTCTCCTATGCCAATTGGCGGGGACGGTGGTGCAGGAAGGCACGGGGCTGCCGATACCGGGGCCGGTGATGGGCCTGGTGCTGCTACTGGGCATTCTGGTTTGGCGCGGCGGGCCGGATGAGACGCTGCGGAGCACGGCCAATGGGTTTTTGAAATATCTGGGTTTGCTGTTCGTGCCCGCCGGCGTGGGCGTGGTGACGGAACTGCATGAGCTGCGGGCGAACGCGCTGGCGATTGCCATTGCGATACCGGTTTCCACCATTCTGGCGATAGCGGTCACCGGCGTGCTGATGCAGTTTTTGGCGCGGGGCAGTGCGGATGCATAATCTGCTGCCGCTGCCGTTTTTTCATGTGTGGGCGTATTTGCAGACCCAGCCTTTGCTGGGGCTGACCGCCACAGTGTGCGTATGGGAGCTTTCCGTCTGGCTGGATGCGCGGGCGGGGCACAAGCCGGTGACGAACCCGACCGTGCTTTCGATCATCATTCTGGCAGCGGCGTTGCTGGTTACCCGCACGCCTTACGCCGCGTATTTTACCGGCGCGCAATATGTGCATTTTCTGCTGGGGCCGGCGACAGTGGCACTTGCGGTGCCGATGTATGCGAATTTGCCGGCGATAAAGAAGCATTTTCTGGCGATTATCGTTTCGTTAAGCGCAGGCTCCATTGTCGCGGCGTCCTCAACGATGCTGATTGCGCGCGCACTGGGCGCGCCGGCGCAGGTGGTGATCTCGCTCGGGCCAAAAAGCGTGACGACGCCGATTGCGATGGGGATTGCGCAGAACCTCGGCGGCCAGCCGCCGCTGACGGCGGTGTTCGTGATGATAACGGGGATGTTCGGGACGATTGTGTGCACCGCCGTGCTGCGCCTGGTGCGCGTGAAAGACTGGCGCGCCCAGGGCCTGGCCGCCGGCACCGCGGCGCATGGGCTGGCGACGTCCCAGATGCTGAGGTTGAACGAAACCGCCGGGGCGTTTGGCGGGCTGGCGATTGGGTTGAACGGGATTGTGACGTCTCTGGTGCTGCCGGTGTTGGTAAGGGTGTTTGGGTTGTGAGGGCAGATTATAGGTTTATGAGAAGCCGTTAGTTCCGTAAGCGATCCATAATCTGCTGTCTGTGGTCTATGCCGCCGAAGAAAATGGCGAGGACGCGGACTTCGGAGGACGGATCATCAACTTCAAAGTAAAAAATAAAATTCTTGTGGGTTACGGTGCGAATGCCTGGGCGAATTTTGGCTTGTTCCGTGTGCGGTTTCGGCTGCGTGACGAATGTCCGCATGTAGGCAAGGGCGTCCTCGATTCGCATGGCCGCGCGCTCAACAGCAATCTGAAAATCCTCGCCGAATTCCTGGTAGGTGTTGACGAGATGATCCTCGATAAGGTCAAGGTCGCGTGAGACATCCGCCGCGCGGCGGACGCTATATCGCCGCACGCTTATTGCGCTTGTTCGTGATCATCGCGCGGGTCTGTGCCTCACCCACGTCGATATCGACAAAAGCGCTGGCACGGCGCTTTTCGATCAATGCCCGCAGAGCGTGGAGTTCCGCGTCCCGCATCTCACTATCGCGCCGCAGCATCTCCAGCCCGCGCTGGAGAACCGCGCTGAGGCTGGGGTATTGCCCGCTCTCAACCAGGGAACGCGCATAGGCTTCCTGGTCATCAGTCAGCGATATCGAAGTTTTCGCGGTCATGGCCACCTCCTTATGCGGGGTGCTACTGAGTAGCACCGGCGTCAAGAGCGGCGTTCGGGCAAAGCGTGGCCTGGAGACACAACCGGCAGGTGGCTTCCTACCCAAGATTGGCATCGGTTTATTACCTCAGTGATCCGAAGATCGGCAGGAATGCGCTCATTATGGCCGTCCCCGATCATTTAGACGTTGCCCGAAATCGGAGTGGTATAGAGCAGGGTGCTCTTTCGCATCCCACACTCCGGTGTCCGGAGGGATAACGGCAGAACAAAGTGGTGGGGTGCTGAAAAGCACCCCACCCCACAGTTTGCTGATCATTTTGCCGTTGCCTAACAGCGGACGCCGGCAGTTGCGCGTAAATCAAACTTCATCCGTTTCGCCGGCAGGCAATTCGGCGGTTGAGAGCCACCATCCGTCGCCGGCGAGCCAGCAGGTGCCGTCCGGCGTTTCCGGCGGGCGACGCAAGGACCGTATGGAACTGTATTTTGAGGATTGTAGCGCGGTCTTTAGGCGCTTCACGGACTCTGAG
>Ga0116229_10013817_pt1 | contig 11344 bp, 13 predicted proteins | sample S1TSphgellanicum_3_FD_87313 | JGI IMG/M metagenome (GOLD analysis project Ga0116229, IMG submission 87313) | Host-associated microbial communities from peat moss isolated from Minnesota, USA - S1T2_Fc - Sphagnum magellanicum MG | ecosystem: Host-associated > Plants > Peat moss > Unclassified... | reverse complement strand
TGGTTTGTATGTGAAGAAAGTCCACCCCCCCTCCCCAAAAACAAAAATTATAAAAAAAAAAAAATTTAAAAAAAAAAAAAAAAAAAAAACCCCTCAGCTGCACTGGATTTGGCTTAAATTGAGTTGGGTAGGGCTTTATTAATGTTGTAGAGATTTACTGACTTTAATAAAGGGGCAGAAACTGGAAACATGTTAATAGGATGAACAATGTTTGGTGTTTAGGCCTTCTTGACTTACACACAATTCCATAACAAATCAAACACTACTAATATATCATCCACAAATGGATGTTCATCCAACATAATGTATTATTAAGTTACAAAGCTTCAAGAAAGCATTATGCTAAACCTACATGGATGATGAAAACTCGCAAGTCTTTAATTTGGATGGCACATTACACCTCCTTTTCCAAATCGGTCGGTTGGTTTAAGGAAAAAAAAGACAATAGAAAAGTAAGGTATGGAAAAAACCTTGGTTAAAAACCTGGTTCCGGTTCCAGTTCCAAATTCAGACCCAGTTCTAGTTTAGTTTTTACTAACTCGAACTGGCGGTTCTAACCCGAACTGGCGGTTCTAACCAACCAAACTGGGTGATTGCCCAACACTGGTATTAGAGTTCCTTTATGGAAGGCACAAACAAATGGGCAGGCAAATGGGAAACTGTCAAAAGATCAATTGTCAAAGTACACACTGGATCTCCACAATCTTCTCTCTCCAACAACAACCAGCTACTTACATGAAGAAAAGGCTTATTTCTCTGTGTATGGAAAGCAAAGAGGATTTTTTTCTGGCAAAATCTGTGTGATTCTCTTACCTCAAGCATGTGTGTGCGTGCGTGTGCACATGTGTGTGTCTGTCTGGCGCATGGTTATGTTCAAGCTGTTAGAATCCCACAGCAACAATCTCTCACCCATAAGCTCCAAAAAACATTTTAGGAATGCTTGTTATCGATTTCAAGAGCCCCAAGTTCAAGTGGTGCAAACCATGGTAGTAAACCAACTTTGCTTATCGAATCCTCTGACATCATCTGAAACATATGACATTGGTGCAGTCAGTTGAAGATTCTGTGCCAGAAACCGACTGATTGGATTTTAAAAACATGAAGAAACACAAGAGAATTGAAAGAATTGCATGCATTTTCAGCAGAGAAAGAAACAGAGATGTTACCCATGACGATCAAACAGTTGATCATCATGTGAATTATATACAGTGATGATCCCAACAATGATCAGATTCAAAATGGTCCATATGTACAAAATCTTATTACAAATTGTGACCATAAAGTTCGGCCAAAGTCTGCAAAACTCAGAGGACAATGTAATGGTGCGCTGCCAACAGTGTGGAAGCAAGAAGCTAGCAATGCTACAAGACTCAACTTGACAAACTTGACAAAGAAAAAATCTTCTTGTTGTTGAAAACTCTCCTTTTATTCACGAGATTCTCTTGAAATAAGATTCTATATCCTTGCAGTGGGTTGGAAAACTAAACACTTTTTACTGAAGAAATGATTTTCTGTAATAACTGCACTGGGAAACTCTACATCCTATTGTCTCTCAGCTTGACAAAGTCCTAAAGGTGTTCAATTCTTCTGATAAAATGTTGCTTGCAGTCTTTTCTGGAATTTGAGGTAAAATAAGTTCCAATCTTAGGTGCTCTGATTCAAAGTTATGTGCAGCATGACTCTCATTTATATGTCACAATAGATATGGCTGCTACTCTAGGCACTATATAGGAGCTTTTGCACTTCCGCTCCTGACTATGGACTGCAACCTATGTCAACCAAATTCCCGTATAGGAGAGCCTTCACACTTTCTATCCTGACAATGGGCTATGTTGATTTTGCAAAAACCTACATTGACCAAATTCCCATATAGGAGCTTTTGCACTTTCTATCCTGACTATGGGTTATGTTGATTTTGCAAAAGCTTATGTTCACCAAATTCCTGTATAGGAACTTTTGCACTTTCTATCCTCACCATGGGCTACATCAATTTTGCAAAAACCTACTTCAACCAAATTCCCATTTGCCAGACAGATTTGAAGAATACATTCATATGATTGAAATAAGGAGCACAAGAAGTATAATATCCATTACCTCTACTGGTCTTTTTCCTCAGCAGGTCATCTTCTCCAGCTTCTTCTGGGCATCAATCATTCTCCTTTCAACCTCCCTTGAGTAGTCATGTGCACTGAATGCATACTGCTGCAGGACAGCAAACATGACCATCTCCACCAGACATAGAGAAAAAGGGTTTTGGTAATGCTTCTTCAATTGGATTGATTTCAAGCCACAATATATGACATCTGTAGTGATCACACCTATATATGTTGATGCCAGCATTTGCAGGACCCACTCCCTGGAAAGGAAGCATGTGAAGCATGTTTCTCAGACCAAGAATTGTCGGTGAATCACAAAAGAATCTTCTATAAGGAAACATCTAAAAGTCGCCAGGAAAATGGCAGGGCAACTGCACCATATCCTAGAGCAGAACGAGAATCGAAGGAGGATATCAAAGGAATGAAAGGAATGAAAAAAGGATAACTAGAGCTGAAAACAGAGAAAACCTCAGAAAACCTCAGGAAAAAAACCTCAGATGATCACTGGGACAAAGACAGAGACAGGTTCTCAGCTGAAGGTCAAAACAGAACATGTTTTCATTGCAATATTATAGTAGGTCACACATACAGCACATTGAAAGGAAGCTTTTAGCAAACTGTCCCAAGGTAAAGACCAAATAAAAACACAAGCACGTTCAAAACCCTACTCATGACTTGTGGAATGAAGCAGAGACTACACAGACAGAAGATACATGGCTTATCGTTTGGCTTTCTCATTAGCAGTTTCCTCCTTACATTCCTTGTTCTTAGGGTTTTGCAAAGCAGACCACACTGATGAGCTGAAGTCTCTGAACCATTTGGCTGTCATATTATTATGCCCAACAAAACCAAAAAACACACACACACAAACAAATCATCAACAACACTATTAAAGCGAAACCAAAAAAATGGAATTCTATCTGCCAGGTTGATCGAAAGTCCAAAAACACATGCAAAAGCCTCAAACCCTAATCCAGTTCTTCAGTCTTCTTCTTCTTCTTCTTCTTTCTTCACAGGATCGTCTGGTGCGGGACGAAGAAGCTCCCTCACTACTTGACTTGTCTTCTTCCGCTTCTGGTGTCCATTTCAGGCATTTGCTTCATTTCAGCGGCAAGCAGGAGGAGGAGGAGGAGAAGGAGGAGGAGACAGGGACAAAAGACAGAAGAGAGCGAGAGACAGGGGCAGGCGGGGGAATAGTCTGATCGAGGGTAAGCAGCAGAAGAGAGACAAGACTCAGTTCCACAGAGATTTGGAGAATGTGGTGAGAGCTATAACCGAAGAAGAACAAGAAGAAGATGCCGAAGCGCACCACGCATACTTACTCTAGCGAGGATGCGGCGCCGGATGGCCCCGAATCAGAACTGTTTGTCTATTACTGCAAACACTGTGGCGCTCATGTTCTCATCACAGGTACAATCCCCATTCTCTTCTCTTCTCTTCTCATCTCCTCTGAACCCCTGCCTCCCTTACTCCCTCACCATCCCTTCTCTTCTCTCTCTCTCTCATGTCCCGCAACAAATAGGCTCCTCCTCTGTGGTATCATCATGCGTGCACCATCTTCTTTCATCATCATCTTCCATGCTCCTCCATCTCTCTCTCTCGAGCATTCTTGTTATCACACTGCAGCATGCATGCCCTGGAGTTTTCGACTGAAATCTTTACTAAACAGGAAGGAGGGATATGCCAACCAGGGATGGGTGCAGTGTGATTGCATATTTGTTGAGAACAAGCCTTCAGTATTCTTCACCTGCTTTTTCTGTTTTCTGGTCTTGAGAGCTATTTCTAGCTGAATGTTTTCCATTCTGTATGTGATGAAGAATGAATTTCTGGCTGAATTGCTGGCTGAATTGCCGCTTCATCAGGCAGCAGTTTGACTATAGGTTGTAGGGTTTGTTGCAAGGGTGCTGTTCTACCTCTCTAGACAGTGGTGATCTAGAAACTGAAACCTAACAGTAACTCCAGAGTTTTGATGGAAATAATGCTTTGCAGTATGAATCAATAGATGTAGCATACTGCAAGCAAGCACCATCTTGTGTTTTAGGGTTTTGTGGATGTGGCACATGTGTGACATTGAGATTTATGATGGGTAGTTCTGGGACTCCTTCTCCATGGTGTTTTGTGGTTGAGGGTTCAACAAGCACGCCCCTTGGTAGTAGTGTACTGCTGCAATGCTGATGGATCTGAATTTCTTGCGACACTGCCGGTGGTGGAAATTGTTGTAGATACTCAGCTGCAGAAAATGCCAAAGAGGAAGACAGACAGAGCTTATGTGCTTGATCGGAAGAAGTATCTCACTCGCCTCAATGTTACTGATGCTGGCAAACAACTCTTGAAGAGGTCAGAAGATGGTGTCTCTGTTTGTCTCTTCCTCTTGGTTGTGGTGTCTCTGTTGTTTATGGAGATTTCTCTGCAATCTCATAGATATATCTCTGTTGTTCATCATGTTTAGAGTTGCAAGACTTTGTGAGTGGAGAATTCTTCTATGGGTACCGGGACATTTTTGTTCAAGGCTGGCTGCTGTAAAGGGAAATAATCATGTTAACAAAAGTTTCAGCCTCAGAGAAGCCTGCGACAGTGACCTCTCTGAAATAACATTCCTGGCAATTTCATTCATGGTGTATACAATCTAGAACCAGAGTGAGCAGGCTATTTTTCCCTTACTAGAAAAAGAATGGGGGTGCAGAGCTGAGGGCAAGGTGGAGAAACAGTACCGCATGAAGTGTGCAGGTTGTGGCCTTTTTGTTTGCTATCGCAGTGAGGAAGACTTGGAAGTTGCCCCCTACCTTTATGTGACAGATGGTGCCCTAAGCTCTGTTGCAGCAGAGACAAATCCTCAGGTGTTTAACACATTCCTTGCTGTTTCTGATAGCTGTTTTTCATCTGTAAGTGCACGAGCAAGACATCACCCATGAAGAGATAAAAAAAGAAGATTTTGGCACTGAAGTTTTACTTTAGGAAATCAGGTGGATGAAGTAGTGAGGGTCCTCAGAAGAAGACTTGTGTACTCTTGTTTCCACAAAGTAGTCAAGGCTATGTCACTTGCAAATTCAGTTGGGATATCTTCACTGTTGTGCTTTGGGTCAGCATGTCATGCCCACAGATCCCTTGTTGAGGTCATCCATCAGGTGTGCTCTAGGGTTTGTCAAGAGCCATTCAATCCTCTAGTCTGTCTAAGATTTGTCATCTTGCCAGAGTACACACTGTCAAGTAGTTATTTACCTTTTGTGATGAGATGAATTTTTCCTGTTGTTGTTGAGAATTTCTGGTATATTGTAGACTTGTTGAGCATCTGTCTGTTTGATTGATGCATGTTGAAATGCCTGCCAACTGAGGGATGTCTGGGGTAACTGACTGGCAGGATGCACCAGTGCCACCATGCATATCACAGATGGAGGGAGGTCTGGTACAGGTGGCAATTGAAGTTGAAGATCGTGCTCAGCGCTCTGCCATCACTCGTCCGTTCCTTACTGTTCATGCTGCTTACTTGACGATCTGAATAGCAGTTTTCACATTCTTTAGGGTTCCCTTCTTGACTGTAGAGCAATATATTCTGCATGAATATTTTGGGAGCTGAACAAGAGGAGAGATTGCTTCTGGGTTATTCAGCTGCTCAATGTTGTTTGGAATGGTGACTATTTTTTTGCCTCATATGTTTTTTTGAAGTCTCATTGAGGAAAATGGCAAATGGCAGGTGTAAATGCAGATGATGTTCGTGTAACAGTAGCAGCACCAGCTGCACGGGGGGAAGCTAACAATGAACTCCTTGAGTTCATGGGCAAGGTGTGTGTTGTTGGGTTCTCACCTTTCTACTAGGTGAGATGTATCCTTGTTCTACAAGACTTACTGCATTTTCCAAAGCATTATCCACCACGATCACACAACTTTCAGCAAGTGAGAGCATTCAAATAGAGTCAGTCCCATTAGCTATGCTTCTGGTGCTGCAGCAGTTTTTTTTTCCTGCAATTGATTGACCCCCTTTTTTGTCGGTTCTTTTGACAGGTGTTGGGATTAAGATTGACACAAATGACTCTACAACGTGGCTGGAACAACAAATCGAAGCTTCTTGTGGTGAGAACTTTGTCTCCAACCTATTCCACTTCTGTTGCAGTTTTTGTGGCACTGGCTCTTCTTTTCATCAAAAGAAGCTATGGAGATCCCTGTTAGATGTTGTCAGGAAATTGAGAGATCTAATGGCAAAGAAGGTATATGGATTGATGAATTGCAGATTGTGGATGGACTTTGTTGGTTGTGGGTTTTATGTTGGACTCAGGTTGAAGATCTAAGTGTCCGAGAAGTCTATGAAAAGCTTCTCACTGCAGTACAGCCATGACTTCCTAGACTCAAAAGCTTGAAGATCCAAGTATCCAGAAGTTGTGAGGTGAAGCTATGGCATTATTTAGCTTACAGGTTTTACTTCATTTACTAGAGTTGTTAGATTAAAGTGTTCCAGAGTAGGCACATGCAACAAAGCCTCCATTGGAGGGAGTAGTGAGCATTTTATGCAGCAAAACATTTTCTTTTTTCTGGTTGTGACCATGCCTTGTATCTGGAGATAGAGGAGCTGAATGTCAACAGATCCCTTCTGCTTTCCCTGGAAATTAGGTGGGTTTAGGGAAGATTATTGTTGTTGTGTTGGGAAGAAACTTGACCCACTGGCAGAGACGTCAGTTTGTCAAGAACTGAATATACTGCATATGAAAGTTCCAATGGGTTTCTGCACGAAAGATTTAGGCAGGATGGTTACCATGGTTATTGTATGTAGGAATTGTGCATGAATTGCTGCTAGGAATCCAAGACATTCATGCTTGAAAATCAAGGCATTCACACCAAAGATCTGGTGAGTTTGTTGTTGTAGTTGTCATGAGAAATGAGGACACACAGATTCGCAGCAACACTTGCACAACAGTGAAGCACATCTACTTATACCTGCAAGCATGTGTCTGCATGCTTGGGGATGAGTCCAGATGTCTGCAGGAGCTGAATGGGTCATGATCAAGAAGACAAGAAGTGCAATAAAACCCTGACAATAGTGCCTTCCTGTTCTCTGTTTGTAGATGACCTTATTGCTTGCTACAGCTGCAAGAAACACAGACAGATGATACAAAATGACAACATCAGTTGTGGAAAGGAAGAACATGATGTCATGGACTTGATATGAGCTTTCCACTTACCTCTGAACACCATCTTTGTCATCCTCATCTTTGTCACAGCTCTTACCAATGCAGGATTGTGGATTAAGATTGCGGATTTTCCATTTGCATTTGCTTCCGGCATTTCTTTGTTCAGAAAAAAGGAAAGAAAGGAGAAGGAGGAGGAAAGTCATCTGTAACCAAACTACACTTGTTCAGAAAAAAAGAAAGAGAGGAGGAGGAGGAGGAGGAGAATCATCTGTAACCAAACTACAGGAGACATGCTGATGATACAAGACAATCTGCATGCAAAAGAAATATGCTGAGAATAATCTTCACTTGAGTTTCCATAAGCAGTAGAGAAGAATAGACAATTGAGGAGAGAAGAGAAGAGCAGACAGAGAGAAAGACACAAGAGACGCAGATTGTGAAGAGAGAGAGAGAGACAGACAGAGAGAGGTAGAGAGGCTATGGCTGCTGCAGAGGAGAGCTTTGTTGAGCGAGGTTTGTTCGGTGGAGCTATCACTTGTTGCATCCCTGCAAACTTCTACGTAAGCTTTCCATCTCTCTCTCTTCCTCCATCGCTTTTATTCCTTGTTGTTCCGAGTCTTCTTGTTCGCTGTGATGCCCGGCACTTGTTCTTCTGCCTTTCATGCGCGCCACTAAAAGGAACGAGACGAGGCTGGGCTCTGTGAAGCAAAGCTCATTCAAGACCTTACTTGGCTTGGTATGCAATGAAGACAGGAAGAAAGAAAGAAAGAAAGAAAGAAAGAGAAAATTCTGAGAGTTGAAAGTGCTTGTGTTGTGCAGGATGTGAGCAACATCAGAGAAGTTCCAAACAATCAGGTGTGTGGGAATATCATTTGTGTGTCCTGAAGCAATTTCTTCTTCTTCTTGGATCATGATGATGATGCATCCTCTCTCTCTCTCTCTGTAGAAGAAAGACCTTGAAAACCTTGATGATTCTCTGTAGAAGAAAAGCCTTGAAAAACTTGATGATTCTATGTAGAAGGAAAACTTTGAAAGCCTTGATGATTCTCTGTTGAAGAAAGACCTTGAAAACCAAGACCTTGGAAACCTTGATGATTCTCTGTAGAAGAAAGACCTTGAAAACCTTGGTGATGATTCTCTGTAGGAGAAAGACCTTGAAAAGCTTGGAAATCAACCAACCTTGAGGTGCAGCAAAACACACCTACCTTGCTTGGTTCCCTTTCATGCAATGTGCAGGAAGCATTTGTAGATCCAAATTGTGATGAGAGCATCATCATGGAGCTTCTGGAATTCAAGACTGATGTTGTAGATGAAAGAAGCTCACTCTGGTTCTTGCAAGACCTTGCCATTGAGCAGGGATCAGAGCAAACCCTGGTATGTCAATAGTTTCTTCAATCCACAATTTCTCTCTCTCTCTCTCTCTCTCTCTCTCTCACACACACACACACACACACACACACAGAAGCACGCACGCACGCACGCACACACACACACTTCACAAATAAGTCTTGGGACATACTCTCTGGCCATCTGTGGTGGTGGTGGTGGTTCAATACAGTATGAGAGGTTTTCTCAAAAACTTATGAGATTCAATACAGCAGGTTGTGGAACCGGAGAATGGCATAACCACCGCTAATGTCCCAAACTTGGAAGCTTCTATACCTGTCAACGTCACAGTTGGTACTCTTGTAAGTGCTTCCCATTCACAGCTATTTGCACACTCTTCTCCAAATATTCTGTTTCCTCGGTAGAGTATTTGCCTGTCTCTATGGAACAATGTGACCCTGGTAACTGTAGCAGCATTTGTTTGTGTGTGTGTATCTTTGTCTGTGCATTTTAGGCTGACGAGGAAGAGAATTACCATTCAATGCAGTGATGCTTAGGGGGTGATTCCTTCTCTGAGGAGGATTATTGCTTTAGATGCATTCGAATCAGTAGAACACCAGAAATCAGTTTTGTCTCAGCATCAGCATTGAAGGCAAGATGGAAGGCTAATTGTTGTTGCACTGGGGATGATGATCCTTAGGCAGTTGCAAAGGCACGGCAGGGTGATGATGCTCGCAACCTTGTGCGGGTATGATGTATTCCACTCAAATATCATGTGCTTTTGTTAGCTCTTGGTTCTGCTTGAGGAAAACTTATTGTGCTTTGCTGAGCCCTGTACATTTGTTTCCTTTTCAACAGTTGACTACAGGATGATGCCATTGGCTTTAGACAAGCCCTTGTTAAACTTGTCAGTGGAGTCCTTTTTCTTTTGTTTAAACTGGTGAAGCATGTTGTCCTCCTAGTGCCAAGAGCTAATGTTGTTATCTTCACTAACTTCAGGTTCATTTGGCAAATATTCGGTTACGAGGTGTAGAAACAGATGTTCTCATCACAGTCTATGAACCTTTGATCATCAAGTGAGTCCAACTCTCCTTTTGGGTCATTTGGAAACTATCCCTGTTTCTAGCTGCCAAACAAATCTGAATTTTTTTGTGCCTGTGCAAGCAGAATCTTGCCTGCCAACTATTTGATTTTGGTAAATGTTTAAAAAGTTTTTACCGAAGTGGAAATAAATCAAACTTTCCTTTGTCAGATTTCTTACTCAGAAAAAGATGTTGGTAGTGGCGTTCCTAATGAGAAGTATCAGTCATGTGCAAATGAATAAAGATTTGAAAAAGCAATGGGATAAGCTGTAGAGATTCGGCAACACGAGCCTACCTAGTAGTTTTTGAAAGGTGTAGTGAGTGAACTGCTATGCTATGTTTCACAGATGGGTGGTATTGTAGTCTCTTAGTTTTCCCAGTAGTGCCTGTAACACATGGAGAAATCAGTTGAATTGATTGTTTAGTGCTCCAAAGATTTGGGATTAACAAAATCAAACAAGGGATTTTGCAGTGATGAAGTAATATCAATGGTCAAGCTGATTGCATGGTTCATGGGGTGGGACCAGTGAACGGAGTCAAAGTGCTGCAGTAGTGGGGGCTGGAACAACAGTGCCTGCAGCCTTGGCAGGCTGCATGGCTGCACCTGATGTCCTCAAACTCGTTCTCTCCACATTCAGGATATGTGACTGGAGCCTTTTTGGGTATGCTGACAAATGATCAGCACTACTTCTTGTCCCTTGATGCACACCTGTGAACATACAGTTAGCAGATCATGCATTGTGCATCACACTAGCATATCATTATAAAATGTGTGTTGTTGCATATGCCTTTTGATTGTTTTGGTAGTAACACCTATTATTGCCTGTCTTCTTTGGAGTACTTTTTTGCCAGATAGTTGTGATATGCAACCCCTGTGAACTTGAAATCCAGTCAATTCTATGCCTAGGTATTTTCGTTGAGTTTGTCAAATGTTACAGCAGTCAACTGTTAATTTTGTGATTGAACCCCAGAGCACATGGCTGTCCAAACAACACCCATTGGCTACAACCTCAGATATGTGGAGGGGAAGCAACTGATGATGCAAGGGGCTTTATCAGCTTTGAGCTTCTGCCATAAGGGCAGTAGCCTGAGCAGAAAATTATTAAAAGTTTGTGCATGGGTTTCGAACCATGTAAAGCACTTTCTGAGAGAAAGTCTGTCCAAGTAAAGCTGCATATGGGGACCATGTGTGTTACTCTCATGTGGGAGTTTCTTACCCAGTGTAAAGCACTTGCAAAAGAAAGGGGTTTCTTATGCTGTGCAGAAAGTGTTCATCCCCACCAACCTGTTAGGGGAGTTTCACAAAATAGAACCAGTTTTCCAGTCTATTCCTTTTTGTGTTTTTTCCCAGGTAAGTGGGTGGTGATGTGACCTGCTTGTGGTTCTACTGTAATTTCTTCAGCAAATTAGATTACTGTGAATCACACGTAATACATATTGTGAATAAGCGACTGAAATACCATGTATGCTCTGGAACAGGCCTCCTGGAGCAGAGTGAACCAACAGCGAGCAGTGCACCAATGAGGGATGGATGGTGGGTGGACAGGAAACACTTTTCCATTGGGTTCCAGTTCCCTAGCTAACCACAATGGTTAGCTCAGGTTCTGTTTTCACTACCTACCTGCCAAGGACCTATTAATCCTTGTTTGTATATGTACTGACCATCTACTTCCCTAGTAACCACCTATCATCCGACCTACCTACCTACCTACCTACCTAC